>JGI994J12354_10001887_pt1 | contig 20987 bp, 23 predicted proteins | sample IntmicLarv3ML3BL_FD_12354 | JGI IMG/M metagenome (IMG submission 12354) | reverse complement strand
TTCGAACTCGCGACTTCTGCCTTGCGAAGGCAGCGATCTACCGGGCTGATCTACTTGCCCATTGGGTACATCTTCATTGACGCAATGGATATAAAGTTTTCACATTGCAGCATGCGGAATAATGACAAAAAAATGTTTCATGGCAGTTTTAATTTATATCCGATAGCATATGACGGCATTGCATCGTATCCGTTCCAGAACGGTTGTGAATTTCTCCGGGGGGAGTGCGCATAGTGAAAAAGAAAAATCGCCGCGACAGAGATGATGGTTTCTTCGTTGAAGAGTTGAACGATTTTAACAGATTCATCCCCTTCATCACACCGTCAAGGATAGAGAGACAGGTCTACGGCACGGTAAGCATCGATGCCACCAATCTTCTGGCGTATATCGCGGAAAAGAAGGCTACTGAGGGCAATGTCGTTTCATTGTACACAACGATCATCGCCGCTCTGGTAAGGATGATCGCGATCAAGCCGCGCATGAATCGTTTCGTTAAGGGGTACAGGACATACCAAAGAGAGAAGATAGAGGTCGGACACATAGCGATGGCATCGATGGATGAGGATTCTGTAAGGATGATCCATAAAACTCCCTTTGAACCCGAAGCGGATATATTCGATGTTTCGATCGGAATAATCCGCGACATAAAGGAAATGAAGAACGGAGAGGCGTTCGGTTCAAACAGATTCATAAGCAAATTGGGAAAAGGTCCGAAATTCTATGTGAAATTGATATACCATCTCAGTGATTTTCTGGACCGTCACGGACATCCCCCTAAAGCATACATGGAGACGGATCCGTTCCATTCGTCTGTTTTTGTTTCCAATCTTGGGAGTATAAAATGTATACCTCCCCTTCATCATCTTTCGGAATATGGTACGAATTCTTTCTTCGTAAGCATCGGACCTGTGGAAGACAGGCCTGCAGTTGTGAATGGAGAGATCGTCGTAAGACCGTTCATAGATCTGGTATTGACCTTGGACGACGCTATTGCCGATGGTTTTTACTTTTCGAACGCTATAAGAACGCTCAGGGAAATCTTGAATGATCCCCGTGTTTTGGAAGAACGCTACATACCGAAGGATGTTTCTTAATGAGGTCTCGTCCGTGGGAAACATATTACGGAAATACTCCCGCTAATCTCTCATATCCCGATGTAGGGATGTACGAGCAAGTTTCGAATGCCGCGAAAAAATTCGCGGACAGACCCGCATACGGATTTTTAGGCAGCACCACCACATTCGAGAAGATGATGAAAGAGATCGACGCATTATCCGAGGCCTTGGCACTTCGCGGAGTGGCAAAGGGAGATGTCGTTATCGTATGTCTTCCGAATTGTCCTCAGGCCATTTGGTCGGTTTATGCGGTGAACAGATGCGGCGCGATCTCCAAAATGGTCTATCCTTTGTCATCCAGGAATGAGATAAGGGAGCAGATAATCGGTTCCTGTTGCAAGTTGGCAATAGTGATCGATTCCATTGCCCCGGAGTTCATCGAAGCATCCGAAGGAACGAACCTCGAAACCATTGTATATACAAATCTTGGAGATCCGTTAAAATTGATAGGGAAGATCGCCGCCAAATGGTTGGATGGCCCAAAAACCGAGGTTCCTTCGTCAAAAAAGACAATTGAAATGTCGGATTTCATGGAGAATCACGAAGGCATCAAATTTATGATGCCTGATATGAACGGAAACGACAAAGCGCTGATACTGTCCAGCGGAGGAACGTCCGGGAAGGTCAAGGAGATAGTGATCTCCAACCTCAATGCAAACGCTTCCGCTCTGCAAGCGCAGGCGATGATAGATAACATAGAGGAAGGCAACTGCAAGACATTGACTGTAATGCCGCTCTTTCATGGTTTTGGATTAGTCGGGAATCTACACATGATACTCACGTACGGAGGATGCTGCGAGATGATCCCCCGTTTCAATCCGGGTATGTTCGGGGAGCTGATAGGTAAGGTCAAACCCGACATCATTATGGGTGTTCCGACACTCTATCAGTACCTTTTTACATCTGATGCGCTGAAAGGGATGGACCTTTCATTCCTGAAGACGGTGATCGTGGGGGGAGATGCGCTCACTTCTCCGCTGAGGGAGAAGATAGAGAGAACATTCGCGGAACACGGATGCGAAACGATCGTTAGAGATGGATACGGCCTTACCGAATGCGTGATGCTCACTTGCATGACACCCAAGAACGGTTACAGGGATGGATACATAGGGATCCCGTGCCCGGATACATTCTTCAAGATCGTCGAGACAGGAACGGAAGAAGAAAAACAACCTGGCGAGGTCGGTCAAATATGCATCTCGGGCCCAACGGTGATGCAGATCTATGATGACAACAGAGAAGAATATGCTCCTCTCCGAACACACTCCGATGGAATGATGTGGTTGCACACCGGCGATCTGGGTCTGATGGACGGTGATGGTTTTATCGCGTACAGAGGAAGGATAGACCGGATGGTCATATCATCAGGGTATAATGTATATCCCAATCAGGTGGAAGAGATACTGAATTCACATTCCGCTGTTGACAGTTCCTGCGTGATCGGTATACCCGATGAGATAAAGACACATGTTGTAAGGGCGTTCATTGTTCTGAATAAGAATGTTGAGAGAACAGACCAACTGATCAGGGATATTCAAAAATATTGTCAGGATAATCTTCCGAGATATTCCGTACCCAAGGACATAAGGGTCATATTGTCGATGCCGAAGACAAAGGTTGGGAAGATATCTTACAAAGATATCGAAGAAGAGATCAATAAGCAGATAGTGTGAATGTCAAATAGATCACAGTTGTCAAAATCCGACAGGGAGTTGATATACATACACTGTGTTGCCGGATCAGGTGAATGATATGGTAAAATTAAGTGATGATATCAAAGCAGAATTCAGCAAAATGAGACTGTTCATGATGGCCACCGCTTCCAAGGACGGGGTCCCCAATGTTGTCCCTCTCGGAATGGTCATACTTCAGGCCGACGGGGAGACGATATGGGCTGTTGACAACTTCATGAACAAGACACTGGCAAACGTAAAAGAAAATCCCAAGGCGGCGATAGTGGTATTCAATCCCGACGGTAAGGAATCCTATCAGATCAAGGGATCGGTAATCGTTGAGAACTCCGGCAAGGATTACGAAGCGGCCGTAAAATTCGCTCATGAAAAAAGGGAAACACTGCCCGCAAAGAATCTTTTGAAAATAAAGATCACAGACATATTTTATGTCAGTCCGGGTCCGAACGCAGGTAAAAGAGTTTGAAAAAGGAATGAGTGTTCCACACTCATTTCTGTTTATTTTTATCCTTTCCTCTTGCCTTATTGATCAAGAACATCAGACCTGTGACTATTATCAGCATGATAATGGGTATTATCGCATCGGTCACATCACCCAGTAACCAGTATGCGATGACCAATCCCAAAATGCCGAATATTCCGTACTTCTTAAGTATTCTTCCGCCACCGAGGAGGATCGTAAATCCGATTATGATAATCCACATTACGAAGCTCACGAGTGCGCGCGACGAATATCCGAGAAGTTCGTTGTCTCCGATGATATCCTCTATGAACCCTGATATGAAGTGTTCACAAAGTGCCGGCACGATAATGATCAATATGAGAGTAAAGGCGATACCGCCCAAAATGCCCTTTATTGCTCCGGGCTTTTTCTCATCTGCCATACGACATAATCAATGAATGGGTTAAAAACTTTATAGGTCATCCTCTTCGTCTTTCACGTATTGGGTGGCCCAGCCCATTGCTGCCGCAAAGGGTATGAACATAACGTACATCAGATTGTTGTTCACGGTGTACAACATCGCGAAAAGAGCAATACCTGTGACGGCGCCTATTATCGCGCCGTATTTCATATTCTTTCGTTTTCTTTCGGAAAAGGCCATCATAACACCTTCTTTTCGAGGATCTCTTCGACAACCGAGACCATTTTATCAACGATCTCTCCCGAACCGCCGGTATAATTCGCGGGATCCATAACTTTTTTGACCTCATCCTTGGTGAGAATGGCCATGACGTCTGCTCTTTCGAGAAGGGCATCTCTGAGATCGATATCTCTTTTCACGGATTGCATCGAAGCTTCGCGTACTATCTCATGCGCATCCTGTCTTCCGATCCCCTTTTCGACCAATTTCATCATCACAGGTTCAGCCATGATCAATCCTTTTGCGGATTCGATGTTGCTGATCATTTTATCGGCATGTATCTCGAGACCGTCGAATACTTTGGTCATCTTCGTAAGCATCTCGTCAAGGAGAACGAACACATGGGGAAGCGTGAACCTTTCTGCCGATGAGTTGGAAAGGTCTCTCTCGTGCCATAATACCTGGTTCTCAAAGGTCGGGATCAAAAATCCTCTCAGTATTCTGGCGAGTCCGCAGACATTCTCCGACATTATCGGATTCCTTTTCTGAGCCATTGTCGAGCTGCCAACCTGTTTTTCAGCGTTGAAGGGTTCGGATGCCTCTCCGATCTCCGATCTTTGGAGATTACGGACCTCTGTTCCGTATCTCTCCAAGGACGTTGCGATGTTCGCAAGAAGGCATATGAGTTCTGTGTATCTGTCGCGACCCACAACCTGTGTAGCGGCCGGTTCGTATGTCAGGTCGAGTTCCTGCATGACCTTTATCTGGATCTTCATGAAATTCGGACCCAAAGCGGCACCTGTACCGACTGCGCCCGCCATCTTTCCCGCGCATGCCCGGGGGATGATCTGGATTAGTCTTTCCCTGTGCCTGACCAACTCTGCGATATATCCGGAGATCTTGAATCCGAATGTGATGGGTATCGCGAACTGAGCGTGTGTCCTTCCTATCTCCAGTGTGTTTCTCTCTCTTTTCGCGAGTTTGGCGAATGTGAACAAAAGAATATCCACATCCTCCTGGATGACGTCGAGGGCATCTTTGATCTGTAATGCGGTTGCGGTATCCACAATGTCGTTCGAAGTCGCACCGAGGTGAACATATTTGCCCGCATCTCCTTTGCATTGTTCCGTCATCGCCTTTACCATGGCCATAACATCATGGTTGGTGTCCTTTTCGATCTCCTTGATCCTTGACACTTTCACTACGTTCAGGTCGGCAACCCTGGTTATCTCTTCCGCGTCGGCGTTGCTGATAGTGCCGAGTGCAGCGTGTGTTCTTGCAAGGGCAGCCTCTACTTCCATCTGGTATTTGATGCGGCTTTCTTCGGAAAAGATGGATTTCATCTTCTTCCGACCGTACCTATAATCGAGGGGACAGATACAATCTTCCATTTGATATCGAGTTTCGGATTACATGAGACTATTTATATGATGGGTATAAGTCGGCGTAAAATCTGGATTGTCGAACAGTGTACGCGCACACCTGTAGAAACACTTATAAACGATACGTCTTATAGTGGCACAAAAGTGGGTCATACTTTTGATTATGACCAAGTTGAACAACTGAGTGATGATTTATGGATGAGTTTGTGGAGGAAATACAGCAGATTGATTCTCAGGAAGAACAGCAACAGGTCGAAGAGACAGTTGCTCTTGCAGAACAGGAAGCACAGGTAGAGGTTCCCGCTGTGGAAACCCAGTCGGAGAGTGTCGAGTCAGAGGTTACGGATGAATTGTCCGAATCGGCTGATGAAGAAGATGACGCTCAAACATCGGAAAACCTGGAAGACATTGAGCAGAAACGCAGCATCATGAACAATGATGCTGAGAGACACAGGCGTCTCAGGGACGAACTGAACGCCCAGACCAAAGAATGGAAGAGCAAGAGAGATGCGCTCAATTCCAAAGTGCGTGAGCTTGTAAACGAAGCAGGCAAATGCAGGGAAGAGCGTGATTCCTTCAACCAGAAGGTCAGGGAAACAAAGGTTCTCAGGGACGAGTGGAATCAGAAAGTATCTGCGCTGAAGGATCAGATATCGGCACTTAGGCCGGAGAGACCCAGCGAGGATAAGAACGAGGTTCCGGTCAAACAGCTCAAGAAGCAGCTTCAAGATCTGGAGTATACTCAGCAGACAAAATCATTGGGCAAAGAGAAAGAGAACGAGATCGTAAAGCAGATCTCGGTCATCGCACGCCAGATAGATGAAAGGGAAAAGACCTACGAGCAGAGCGGAGAGATCAAAGAGGTCATCCAGCAGCTCAAAGAGGCGAAAGTCGAGGCAGAAGCCGCACACCGCCTGGTCTCGGAACACGCGGAAGCCGCGCAGTCCTCACACGACAGGATGATGAAACTTTACGAAGAGGTCGACTCACTGAGGAAAGAGGCGGATGCGGCTCAGGCTAAATTCATCGAATGCAAACAGGCGGCGGATGAAGAGCACAAGAAGCACATAGAGCAGATCAAATCGGTTCACGAGATCGATAAGGATGCATCAGTATTGAGGAACAAGAAATCGGCCACGAAGAAGAAGAAGGTCGATACCGAATCCAAGAAAGAAGCGAAGGAGATATTCGAACGCTTCAAGGCGGGAGAGAAACTCAGTACCGATAACCTCATGGCGCTTCAGAAATCGGGCTACCTTTAAACATTCATTCCGCAGAAATGCGGTAAACCTTTTATTTTTTTCAAATTTTATATTATCCTTCTGTGAAAAGGAGAAATGACGGAGCCTTATGTGATAGATTGGAAAAGGTCCGCGGACCGAAATAATCGAGCATAATATATATGAGCGAAAGGTTTTACGATAAATAATCGCATTTTTTCACGTTGTTTCATTGAAACGTTTATATAGTTACCAATCAATCAAGTGGATACGGGGAAAAAGGTCAGTTTTGTAGAGTGCATCCCATCCCTTCTGACTGACTGGCCTCTTCCCGCACTTTTGCCATACTCTAAATATAATCGTGTCTATTCAGGTTTGATTTAATGGTTCTGGAAGGATTGGGTAAGTCCCTCAGGGACGTGATAGGACGTATCGGGAGTTCTGCGATAATCGACGAAGAGCTCATCAGAGAGGTCTCGAAAGAATTACAGCGTGCACTCCTTCAGGCAGATGTGAATGTTCAACTGGTCTTGGAATTGACAAACAGGATACAGGAACGTGCACTTAACGAGAAGCCGCCTGCAGGAAAGAGTTCTAAAGAACATGTCATTCAAATAATCTACAAAGAAATGGTCGCACTTCTGGACAACGGAGAAGGACTTCCGCTTAAGCCTCAGACGATCATGATGGTCGGTCTTTACGGTCAGGGTAAGACCACTACGACCGGAAAACTTGCTCTGTTCCTTTCAAAGAAGGGATTTTCAGTGGGCTTGATAGGTGCTGATGTATACAGACCCGCTGCGTACGATCAGCTTAAACAGCTCGGAGACAAAATTAACGTTGATGTCTACGGTGAACCCGGAGAAAAAAATGCCGCCGCGATCGTAAAGCGTGGAATGGAAAAATTCTCTGACAAGAAGATAGTGATAATCGATACATCCGGAAGGCATGCCTTGGAAGATGACCTCATACAAGAATTGAAGGACATCGCGAACGCAGCGAAACCGGATGAAAGGGTATTGGTCCTGGATTCGCAGGTCGGACAGCAGGCAGGCCCACAGGCGGATGCGTTCCATGAAGCTGTGGGGATCACGGGAGTGATCCTTACGAAGATGGATGGAACCGCGAAGGGCGGAGGTGCATTATCCGCGGTCTCCAGGACAAAAGCACGTATAATCTTCATAGGTACCGGGGAACACATAAGGGATCTCGAAGCGTTCAACGCTGACAGATTCATATCCAGACTTCTCGGCATGGGAGATCTGGCATCACTTGTTCAAATAGCCAAAGAGGAGATCGAGGACGAGGAGGCCATGGAGCAGGTCGCAAGGAGCATGCTTTCCGGAAGGTTCACTCTCAACGATATGTATTATCAAATGTCGGAAGTGTCGAAATTGGGGCCGCTCCAAAAGGTCATGTCGATGATCCCCGGCATGAGCAATATGGAGAACAAGATCGATTACGAAGAATCTCAAAAGAAGTTGACCAAATACAAGGTGATAATGGATTCTATGACCAATGATGAGAAAGAAGACCCCAATATCATCAAAGGAAAAAGGATCGAGCGCATTGCGACCGGGGCCGGTGTTGCGACCCAGGATGTGAGAGGTCTTCTGAAACAGTTCAATCAGAGCAAGAAGCTCATGGGTTCGATTGGAAAGGACCGTAAGATGCGCAAACAAATGATGAAACAGTTCGGCAATGTTGATCTGGAAGATATTCAACAGTGATCCGATGATCTATTTTGTTATTGTAGGGCATAAAGCGATCACCACCGGTGATTTTAAACTGGACGACATCGCAGGCGGAGCGGGAAGGCTAGATATACTGGTAAGATGCGTCAATTCAGCCTTCTTCTTGAGTCATGACATAAGGAAAGATGTGGAATTGTTCCTCGTGTTGCAGGGAGGTGAGAACGCTCCCAAGACCGTAAGGTTCTCCGGCAGTGAAATAAGATATTTGAATCCCGACGAGAGGAGCACATCATCACTCGTCAGAAACGCACTTATGAAGAAGATACCCGAAGGCGAGGAGGTCAGATCTTCCCCCGGAGTGTACGTATCGAGAATGTCCTTCTCAGATGTTGTATCTAAACTTGATGAGATCGGAAATATCGTGTATCTGAGGGAAGACGGTAGGGATGTCTTCGAATCCGATATCCCGGAGGATCCTGTTTTCATTCTCAGTGACAATAGAGACCTGTCGGAAGAAGAGGAGAACATTATTTTCGAAAGGTCCCCGAACACGATAGGGATAGGACCCCACAGCCTACATGCAGACCATTGTATGATAATAGTTCATAATGCAATCGACCGAAAAAGGGCCAGCGGTCAGCAGAATGATCTCTGAGAAAGAAAAATCATCATTATTCATGCTGAAGTTTTTTATCCTTATCTGTTGATTAGGCACCATGGCAGAGTATACAGAAAAGATACCACAACACAGGCATTGCCGTATTTGCGGTAAGGCATTCGTCGGAGACGGATATTTTTGTACTGAAGAATGTAAAACATCTGCCGGAGCGGATGCCAAAAAGAAGATAAGAAAACTCATTTTCATTTGGATAGGAATCGTAGCGGTGTCCCTGGTGGTATTGGGCATCTACGCCTTCAGTGGCGGGCTATAAGATGATATCCGCCGTTGCAGGTACCTTCAACATACTTCATGACGGCCATAAAGAACTGATACGCAGGGCGTTCGAGGTCGGCGACGAAGTACTCGTAGGAGTGACCTGCGACAGGATGGCAGGATTGGAGAGGAAGGAGACGGTACCGTTCTACATAAGGAAAAGAGAACTGGAATTGTTTCTTTCAACAATGAAAAAACCATGGAGAATAATGGAGATAGGCGATATCTACGGTCCCAGAGAACTCATGGACACGGTCGGGATACTTGTCGTCTCGGAAGAGACATTCGAGAACGGGCTTGCCGTGAATGAAGAAAGAAGATCCCGCAGAGTCAGGCCTTTGGAGTTGTATACAATACCGATGAGCAAAGCATCAGACGGTACAAAGATCAGTTCCTCTTGCATAATGGAAGGAAAATATTCCAAGAACGGGAAGATCGATGCGATAGATGTTGCCGTCGGTTCCGCCAATCGCGTCAAAGTAGAAGCTGTCAGAGCGGTTTTGGAACGAATATACGGTGATGTGAGGATAACCGCAGTTGATGTTGATAGCGGCGTTCCTCCGCAACCGTCGGAAGGAGATACAAGGAAAGGAGCTGTGAACCGCGCCAAAGGTGCTCTGGGCTCCCATGATATGTCATTCGGTATCGAGGCAGGAGTATTCGAAACGGAAGACGGGCTATACGACATACAATACTGTGCGGTATTGGATGATAAGGGAGTATTGAGTGTAGGTATGGGTTCCGGATTCAGATATCCCGATGATATCTCAGAATTGGTCAGAAAGGGATATACGGTAGGAGATGCCGTGAAAAAGGCAAGAGGAGACAGTGACATCGGAAAGAAGCAAGGTGCGATCGGCATTCTCAGCGACGGATTGATGGATAGGAAATCACTTACCGAACAATCGGTCCTGGCAGCAATGATACCCCGAATGAAGAATTACAACATGGGAAAGGACTGATCGAATGGGCGGATGTGAAGGCGGAAGCTGCCAAACGGGATCATGTAACAGTCCCGATGGGTGTAGATTGCCTCCTGGTATGCTGAGAGAATACGATCTGGATCAATCTACAGCGGAAGGTGTATTCGTTTGGATCGAGACTGTTCGAAACGGAGATCATGTATCTGTTCCGCCATCATCGTTCAAAGTCCTTGCCGAAGCGGCGAGGATCAATGACGGAAGGACAATAGCTGCGATCTTCGGAGATGTCGAACTCAAACCCTTCTACGACGAGATGTTCTCATGCGGTGCGGATACGATATATCATGTGAAGGATAAAAGACTGAAAGAGTTCCATCAAACCGCATATTGTGAATCATTGGCTGACATATCCGAAAGGATAGTGCCAGCGACCATATTGATGGCCGCCACTGAAAGAGGGAATTGTATCGCATCCCGATTGGCTGCGATGCTCAATGTAAGATATGCCACAGACTGTACACATATGGAATTATCAGGCAGATCGTTGAAAGTGAAGGGTCGATCATCCGAGGAAATATCCTTCGATGGGTTTCCTCAGATAGCAACGATCGATGAGAATATTCTGCCGGAACCCTTAAGAGAAGAAGGAAGGAAGGGAACAGTGATATACCGTCAATACAACGGATGTTCCCTTCAATGATGATCAGAGGGACTTGCTCAGAGATATTGCTTTTTCCGCTACGGCATCCGCATGACCGGAAACTTTAACATTCTTCCAGGCAGCTTCTATCTTTCCGTCTTTTCCCACGATGAAAGTGGAACGTTTTACTCCAAGAACCTCTTTTCCGTACATCATCTTGGTTCCCCATACTCCTGTATCTTCCATCAAAGTGTGGTCGGGATCGCTGAGGAGTTTCAATTTGAGCGAATTCTTGTCAATGAACTTTCTGTGCGAAGTCGGCATATCCTTACTCACGCCGATAACGATGATGTTCCTAAGCATCAGTTTGGGATAAACAGAAGAAAATTCGACAGCTTCCTGCGTACATCCTGCCGTTCCATCCTTGGAATAGAAATATATGACGTATCTCAAATTCTCAAGGGACGAACTGTCAAAGATCTCTCCGTTCTCATCGAGAAGAGAAAAATGCGGGAATCTCTCCCCGATCTCCATCAGAATAATCTCCCTTCTTTGCCGGAAATTATCGAAGAAAGGTTCATTTCGAACATTATCACGGGATGTGTGATCTCGAAATCGGTAACAACCTTAGGCGATACTTCTCCGAAGATGCCCACATCCTTCCCTTCAACGATGATCTTTGCACCTCTCCCCTCGATGAATGTCCTGTAATTGCAGGGCGATAATTCATATTTCACCGCAAGTTCCCTCACTATCGATTCAGCCACCGATTTGATCTCGGTGAATGAGACCTTGGATGCGGTGGAAAGCGCACAGAGATGAGGGGTCGAACAATGATCGGAAGAAACATATCCGATCTCGAATATCCTTTGAGGAAGGTCGCGATGCTTGTTGTGTCTGAGGATCCTCATCAGGCTTGGCATGAGATACGACCTCAGACATGTATGATCCTCCGTAATGGGATTCAGGATCTGAGTGGATCCCTTCTCGGGAAGCCCGGACAATGCGAATTCGTCATTCTCGTTGCTTAAGGTGAGGGTTGTGACCTCATTGAAACCCAATCCGATCATGATATCTCTTACCTTTTCCGAGAATAATGAATCGGGACTCAGATTTCCTGCGGTCTGAACAGATGAATAGGGCCCTCCGAAACGTTCGAATCCATAGCCCACTGCAACATCTTCAAGAATGTCCACCTCGTGCATGATGTCCAGTCTTGTAGCGGGTATCGATACACTCACGTTATCCTTCGATGCCGGTTTGGCATCCATCCCCATTCTTTTCAAAGCGTTGACAACACCTTCAGTTCCCAATTCGACACCGATGAACTTTTCCGCTCTCTTCACAGAGATGGACATATTTCGAGGCGATAGGTCGGGGGATCTGAGTACAAGGGAGCCTTCGAGATCGACGGTCTCTATTGTGCCTCCCCTTTCTGCCAACGCGGTCACGACAATATCCAATGCGCCTTTTACGGCCTTTTGGTCCGTCCCCGTAACATCAACGAACAGATTGCGGGAATCGGTCGTTACGGTGGTAAGTGCGCCGTTGATGATTGGAGGGAAAGATAGAACATTCTTGTTCTTGTCCAAAATGATGGGATATTTTTCTTTCCCTTTCAGGAGATCTGCGTATTCGATCCCCTTTGTATGTGATCCGAGGATCTGATTAAGATCCATTTCCTCTGTACAGGTCAAAGGTATGAACCGTACTTCCTTCGGAGATACTGCTTTGTAAACGAAGGGGGGCGCGACTTTATCCAGATCGTGGATGCCTATCGCCAATTTGCTCCTTTTCCTTCCTATTGTAAGATGAAGTTTCTCTTGCAGTTCCATCATCGATCTTATCAGATCGTCGGTCACGTCAATGTTCCTTATCACGGCGCATGAAAAGCACGGTCTTACGGACATCACGCTGTCTTCTACTTTCACGTGGATGCTGCCTTCTACCGATGAGTATTCCGTTATTCCCGGGGTTATGTCAAGGAACGCACGAAGGCCCCTTGCCAACCCTTCTACAGAGAAGAGATCGGGGCGGTCGGGGAAGAATTCCACAGACATGTCGTCATTGTCCCCTTCGGTATCGTGCATATCCGCACCTATGAGCGGTATCCTTTCAACAAGGACCTCCTGAGGAACGCTCTGACCCAAAAGGGAGCAAAGATCTCCGTATTTGAAGTTGATCACAGGCATACTATCAGCGTCCGAGTTCCTTGTGTGCCCTTCCGAGATGTCCGGCGGCCTGTGCGGATAAAGTTGACAATTCTCCCGCCAGCACTGTTGTTGCGACAATTTCAGCGAACTTTCGTGCTTTTCCGTCGCCTAAACATCCCATGATCTGCAAAGCTTCAGATTGGCACGGCAGTCTGGTGCCTCCTCCGACAGTACCTACTTCAAGTGACGGCATTCTCACGGAGATGTAAAGATCGCCTTCAACGTTCTCGCAATTCGTCAATGTCATACTGCCTCCGACGACCTGCGCCGGATCCTGTCCTGTGGCGATGAACAGCGCGGCGACCATATTGGCTGCGTGGGCATTTGCTCCCAGAGTACCGGACATGGAACTGCCGACAAGATTCTTTCTGATGTTTGTTTCAACGATCAGATCCGTCGTTGCATGTAATCTGTTCTCAACAACCTCTTTAGGTATCATCGCTTCGGCGATGACCGTCTTTCCGCGACCGTTGATCATGTTCATCGCGGCAGGCTTCTTGTCGCTGCACATGTTACCGGAGACGGATACCATCGCTGCCCCTGTACGTTCCTCGATCTCTTTGCAGATGGCTTCGGTGGCGATAGTTGCCATATTCATCCCCATCGCATCCCCGGTCTCAAATGTGAAACGAAGGAACAGGTTCCTTCCCGCAGGGTACGGTTGAACCGATTGTAATTTTCCGTGACTGGTTGTGGTACTGACGATCTTCGACAATGAATCCATATTCTCGGAGATCCAGTCGATCACTTCGGCAGAATGTTTCACATCCTTTACCTTGAACACCGGAGCTCGGGTCATATGGTCTTGGAATATCTTGACATTGGCACCGCCGCCGTCATTTATGACGCTCATGCCTCTTGAGATGGAAGCGACCAGTGCACCTTCGGTAGTTGCGAGAGGTACAATGAATTCTCCTTTCGCGTGATCTCCCGAAACAATAACAGGTCCGGCAAATCCCAAAGGTATCTGGGTGGCACCTATCATGTTCTCAATGTTCTTCGATGCGTTCTCAGAACTGAAACAATATTTGGATATGCTTTCAAGACTGACCTCGGATATTTTCTCAACGGCCTTGCGTCTTTCATCGACATCGGAATGAGAATAACCTCGATTCTTCAGACCCCTCTGTTCCGTCATGATACCACATTGTCTTACCGATAATATAAGTATCGAACAGTATAGATATTCAGACATCTGTCGGGAACTTATGAAAGGTGGACGGAAAGGGGGTGAAAAGACCCCGAGGGCCAGACGCAGTTCGTACATAATGGGGGTCATAAACCTTGACGAGACCACCAAACATGATAAGTTAGACAAACTTATAGTCAAATATTTCCCATATTTCTTGGTTGCATGCGGGATTTTCATATCGATACTCACCATTTATCTGGGCAATTACTCCTTTGTGGGAGTTCTTTACAGCATATGCCTCGGATTCGTTATCGGGTTTGTTTGTTTGGGCATAATCTGTGTGTTGCTTTCAGACAAGGGCGTTATTTCGAGACGTGCCGTGGTCCCTGTGATCGTGATCCTTCCGATCATATTCTCTCTGCTCTTTCAGAACTTTGATTCGGCCTTCTCTCCGAGCGGGTTCCTGGTAAGATTCTTTGACGTGTTCGGTGGAACGGAGACCTTTTGGTCGTTGCTGATCAGTGTTTACTCGATCATATTGATGATCTTCCTCGTTGCATACGCCGTTGTATCCGTCATCGTGGGATATTTCAGAAGTTACTTCTACAAAGTGCTGATGTCTCTGGAATATCCTCCGGAGAAAAGGCGCAACCGTATTCCCGAGTGGCTCTTTCAGATCCCGGATATAATCGATGTGAAATCCGTTGAGTTGGAACCGGAGATCGATGATGACAGATTCGATAAACCCCTTTTCACAAGCATTGCGATAAGTTTACTGTCTCTGGGTATTGTCATTTGTTCCTACATTTTCATCAATCCTGTGTTCCTTCAGGTGATACCTTTCGAAGAGATGTTGTTCATCAGCGTGTTGCTTTCCCTTTTCATGTCCCCGCTGGTGATCCCGTGGAGCATCGTAAGAACGATCGGGGCAAAGGTGGTATCCGATGCGCCGCGCGACTTGTATCTGTGGAAGGGAATGAGAGGAAGACTCTATCAGGGATTCTTTGCTGTAACGTTCATAATGATGCTGTTGACGATGTCTGTTTACATGGGAATGGACTTCTCGCGCATACTGACCACGTATCTGGGATACGTGACATTCATGGGACTGATCGCAGGGATCACTTCCTTCGTATACGTCAACACATTCCACAAAGGATTCAAGAACGGTATAGTGAAGAGTTTCCTTACATCGAAATACAAAGAACAGATGTCCGCGGAGAATGAGGAGGAAGAGGAAAGTGACTGATCCGGAATACGAAGCAATATCGAAAGCGAAAAGACAGGCGGAAAGCAACAACATATCGGGTGCGGTATCCACTTTGGAATCTTATCTCGAAGGTTGTCCGCAGTCGGCCAAAGCGAGGATCGCTCTTGCAAGGACCCTGATCTATGATGCGAAGGAGGTTGACAGGGGCATCGAACAACTCAATATCGTATTGGAAGCGGATGCGGACAATGTCGACGCGCTGAAAGCATCCGTAACGGTCCTGATAAAGGATAAGAAGAACAACAAAGAGGTCTCCGAAAAATACGAAAGACTGCTCGTTCTGGAATCAAGTGCCGAAGTGTACAACGGTTACGCCAGATTCCTGAGGCAACAAAAACTCGATTTCAAGAGATCCGCGGAATTCTATGAGAAAGCGATCCGTGCCGCGCCTGGCAAATACGAATATCATCAGAATTATGCTGTGCTTTTGCTGAATGATATCAAGGATTATCAGAAGGCTAAGGAAGAGTTGGAAATAGTCATGAAACTGAACCCCGGGAATGCAAGCGCAAAAAAGAATTACGATCTTCTGATGAAGAAGAAATTCGATGCCGATGGCAATGTAAAGAAGGGAAAATTCTCCGCATTTAAAAGAAACAAATGAATTACTTAAAAAGTCGTAATAAGAAACCTCTTTTTATTCGCTGATTCAATATACCTACAGGTGAATCAAATGGAATTAAAAGGATCCAAAACTGAGGCAAATCTTCTCACGGCGTTCGCCGGAGAAAGTCAGGCCCGAACGAAATATACTTTCTACTCCTCGCAGGCGAAGAAAGAAGGATACAATCAGATCGCTGACATCTTCATGGAGACAGCGGAGAACGAGAGGGAGCATGCGAAACTTTGGTTCAAGGCCCTTCACGGGGGATGTGTACCTAAGACTCTCGACAATCTAAAGGATGCCGCAAGCGGAGAGAACTACGAATTCAATATCATGTACAAAGAATTCGCAGAGATCGCAAGGAAAGAAGGATTCAATGAGATAGCGGGTCTCTTCGAGCTTGTGGGAGACATCGAAGCGACTCACGAGAAAAGATACCTCGAACTTTACGAGAATGTAAAGAACGGAACAGTGTTCAAAAAGGATGCCGTTGCGGTGTGGAAGTGTCTCAACTGCGGATATCTCCACGTCGGAGCGGAAGCACCCGTGGTGTGTCCTACCTGTAACCACCCTCAGAGTTATTTCGAGATACAGGCACAGAACTGGTAAATCTCATTTCAAACTATTTCCAAACCGTTTTCAATTTTCTCATTCAAATGATCTCAAAAATGTTAAGGATGATCATAGCTCCGACAATTGCCAATATAACTATCCCGATGCACATTCCGAAGATCTTTTGATTCCTTCGGAGATCGTTCTTTATGACGAACCTGATGATCTCCGTCCCCACGATGACCATTGCAATGATGATGAAGATCGTCAATAATTCCATGGGCGGTGATGAATGTCGTTCGATATCAGTGTTTCCTTTCATGGTTTTTTGCTGAAAACACTCTTCTTGGACATGACTGCGGCTTCTTTTTCACTCAGATTTAAATCGAAAGATTGTATCGTAGTGTTATGTCGCCTTCCTTCGACGAGCATTTGGAAGCAGCTCTCAAAGATCATAATGATAAGATAAGCAAGTTGGAGACATCGGGCGGAACATCCGAAGAATTCCTGGATGCACTGATAAACAGGGGAAGTATCCTTTCGATGATGGAATATTACGTTTCCGCTATTTCCGATTTTGATGATGCGATCGCGATCATTGCGGAATTAGAAGAGGAAGGAAAGACCGTAGACCCCGGGAGCTTCATCAAAGCGTATGTTTCCAGAGGCGAACTTATGAGTCCCGAGAATATGGGTCAAACCGTTGAAGACTACATCACGGCCGCATCCAGACTGAGTAAACTTGAGATCACTTCCAAATATTTCGATGAACGGAAGATAGTGGTCATGTGCATCAATTGTTGTGAAGATCTTGTCGACAGTGAATTTCCCGGAGAGATAGCTCCATTCATCGAAAAGTTATACGAGATCCTTCCGAGAAAGAAGGATAATTGGTCACTGAACAGATATTTGGAGATGTTGAATCTCGACGGCCAGGCTACGGCCGACCTTTCGCATCCGGATCAGGCATTGGAGATCTTCACACGGGCGATCGAGATAGGGGTCGATCTTTTTGACAAAAAAGCATTGGAAGACACGATGTCGATAGTTTTCCCTCTCATTTCAAGAGGGGATATAGCACAGCAAAAAGGTCTTTTCGAACAGTATTTCTTGGACAGAAAGGCAGCCATTTCGTTGCTTGAAGGCCTTTTGGAGATGAACAGATTGGATGATGTTCAGATACTTGCCGGATTGCATCAGGATGTTGCAAACACGTATCTGACACTTAACAAGGTCAAAGAGGCGGAGGAACATCTGATGAGAGAGGTCATGCTTAACATGGACGGCGCCGAAGAATACATCCGAGAATACGCAGATCGGGAAAAACTCAACAGATAACACTTTCGGAGTATTCGGACACCTCTTGCTTAGTCTTATAACTGTTACTTCAATTAGGTGACCTATGGGTAGTAAATTCTGTAAGTACTGCGAAAGTATTTTGATGCCGAATCAAAAGCGATGCGGTGCGTGCGGAAAGGTCATAGAGGATACAGGGAACGTTTTTTCCAGATTCGAAAGGAAAACGATCATCCCCGAACAGGAGATCGCAATAGTTGAGAATGCGGAAGCGTCCTACATGCCGTACAAACCACGCGAACTTCAGATGGATATCATCATGGATATCAAGAAAGCGTTGGATGGCGGAAGACACATCGTGATAGAATCAGGCACCGGAACAGGTAAAACGATAGTTTCCTTGGCGGGAGGTCTGGAACATGCGAAACAGCATGGTAAGAAGGTCGTGTATCTCACAAGAACGATATCCCAAAGCGATCAAGTGATGAAAGAGTTGAAGGCCATATCCAAGATCAAATCGATATCGGGCATCACCATCACCGGAAGAAACAAATCATGTCCATTGTTTAAAGGTGAAGATATCGACGTACCTCCGAATGTTCTGTCCCTGATGTGCGAGGAAAGAAAAGGAAGAAGTCAAAGAGGATCGTCCGGCGGATGCAGATATTTCGACAGGACAAGAGTCGTTCTTGAAAATATAGCTTCATTCTCCAAAGAGAATTTTCCTACATCAGAGGAACTCGACAAATACTGCGAAGGATTGGGGGCTTGTCCGTATGAGGCCAAGAAATTATTGATGAGGGAATTCGATGTCATCACTGCCCCGTACATTCATATCCTGTCGGAAGACATCAGGTCGAATTTCATCACAAATCTCGGAGGAGAAGATATCCCCTTGTTGATGATAATCGATGAGGCGCACAATATCGTTGATGCAGCGAGGGAACAGGAGAGTTTCAGGATCACGATGCGTATGATCGATACCGCAATAGACGAATGTTCGACACTGTCTGCTCAATGGGTCACTGAGGGAATAAAGGCAGAGGATATTATCAAAAACATTCGATCCACAATGAAAGGCATCGCGACCGAAAAGATCGGATTGGGCAAGACCGAATACAGACTTCCCCAAGATGCTATCGAATCTCCTCTGATATCAAAATTCGGCATCGGAAAAAAAGATCTGGAACATATCACGGATGCGATCATAAGTCTCGGAGAAAGGCGTATGGATGCGTTGCTCGATAAAGGCGATAATACCGTTTCCGAGTTGTACGAAGTAGGTATAGCATTGAAAAATTGGATGGTATCCGATAGCGGTAGATATGTGAAAGCACTGAAATTATCCGACGAAGGTGAATATCTGTCCGCGGCATGTATCGACCCTTCCGATATCGTAGCATTCATGAGAGGGCTGAAAGGAGCAGTTCACATGTCGGGAACACTTCAGCCGCTGGATCAATACTACAAGATAATGGGGCTTCCCAGGGACACGATCGCAAGAACATATCCTTCTCCGTTTCCCAAGGAGAACAGGTCCGTCATCTATGTGAACGACGTGACAACAAGATATGACGATATGAACCGCGATCCTTCGATGATAACCAGGATAGAAAAGAAGATCGCCAAACTCTGTTGGAATGTTGACAAAAATACATTGGTCTTCTTCCCATCTTACAAAATGATGAAGAATATGCGGCCGTTCCTTGAAAGGGATATCGATAAACCTCTTTACTGGGAAGAATCCGGCCATCAAAAAAAGACCATGAGGGCACTGGATGAATTCAGAAAGGGAAAGAACGGAGTTTTCTTCAGTGTTATGGGGGGATCGATCGCGGAAGGTATCGATTTTCCTGGCGATGAATTATGTTTTGCGATAATCGTTGGGATACCGTTCCCGCCTCCAAGCCTTGAACAGAAGGCGATGTCCGAGATGTTCGATATGAGATACGGAGAAGGCCTTGGATGGAAGTATACGAGCGAGACCCCGGCGATAAGAAAGATGAGACAAGCGGTCGGGAGATTGATAAGAAATGAGACCGACAGGGGGATGGCGGTTATTTTGGATTCCAGAGCATCGAAATATCAACGTCAGCTTGAAGCTAGTCTATCTCAAGATCCGGTTGCGGACGCAGTTTTATTCTTTGAAAAGGATAGTAATCCGTAAATATCCTCTCAATGATGAAGTGTTGTGCTCGTCGACGTACTCTCAAACATCAGGATATGGATCGTCGCGGGCGTATTGTTGGCATTGTTGATAGGCTCGTTGGGGGAGTTGTCGTCATACGTAATCATCATCGTATTGATGGTCCAAATGACCTTATCGATGGAAGGACTTTCTTTCAAACCACAGGATCTGAAGAAGGACAGAACTCCGATACTTGTATCCGTCCTCTCCTGTTTTGGTATTAATACCATTGTCACATTGGCTATCGGTGCCATATTCATCAACCAATACCCAGACATATGGAACGGATGGGTGGTTCTTGCGGCGGTTCCCTGTGCAGTCTCCGTTATCACGGCAGCTCTTTACTTGAGAGGAAATATCAAAATGTCCGTATTGTCCTCGGCTGTGATCTATCTCCTTGCGTTGATAGTCACTCCTTTGATAACAATGATATTCGCGGGAAAAGCAACAGATCCGCTCAGAATTCTATTGTACGTATTCCTTTTTGTGGCCATTCCGATGCTTATGACGATACCGATGAAAAAGGTACAGATAAACAAACACATCAAGATCATCACCATCAATGCGATGATGTTCTTCCTTGTCCTTTTGTCTCTGGGATATAACAGGGATTACATTTTCGAAGATCCGATGATGATACTGTTGGTCATCATAGGATGTGCTGTAAGAGTGTTCGTTGTAGGGTTCTTACTTGTTTTCTTCATGAGAAGAAAAGGTGTGAAAAGAACCGATGGGATCGTTTACCTCTCTATGGCCGTGTGGAAGAATTCAGGACTTGCGGTCACGTTGTGCATGATTCTTTTCATCGATTCTTCCATTGCCGTCATCCCCTGCGTGATATCATTGTTGGTTGAATTACTGTGGTTTGCGATAATGACAGGTTATGAAAAGAAGATTTGGCCCGCTGATAACACCGATGTCTGTGACGGTTGAATTAAATATTGTAACATTATTGCGACCAATAGGCGGAGATAGCTAAGCCTGGCCCACGGCGCCGGTCTTGAAAACCGGTGGTGTCTCACCACGGGAGTTCGAATCTCCCTCTCCGCGC
>JGI994J12354_10001886_pt1 | contig 20991 bp, 16 predicted proteins | sample IntmicLarv3ML3BL_FD_12354 | JGI IMG/M metagenome (IMG submission 12354) | reverse complement strand
AACAATCGAAATAGATTTTGTAATGCTGTTATTATCTTCATCGGTTGCAGTTACTTCAACTTCAAATGTGCCCTCTACATCAGAAGTAAAAATAATTGTATTAGCGTTAATTTGAACCTCTTGATTATTTACGGTTGCTTTTAATTCGGCGTTTGGTGATGCCGATACAGTAATTTCAACCATTTCATTTAAAGGTAAAACCGCTTTGCTCGCTTTAAGTTCTAAGGTTAATTCTTCGGGTTCTTCCGAATCATCTTGGTCGTCCGAATCATCTTGGTCGTCTGAATCATCTTGGTCGTCGTCCGAATCGTCTCGGTCGTCGTCTGAATTGTCGTCATCATTCGGATTATTGGTAAATTCATCAAGATAATATGAATACAGATTAGGAGTATCGCCACCATAGGTATACACTCTACCATCGAATATTAGATAGGGCATTCTGAGTGCAGGTTCTCGCTCGAATTCTTCTGTAACGAATTCTATATTTCTGCTGTTTAAATCGTATTTCGCAATTCTCACAAAATCAGGATTTTCGCTTTCAGTATCGCCGATAACTAAATACAATTTATTATTAAACACTTTGCCATCATTTAACAACGTGTAATAATATCTATTTGTTAAATCGCTTATAAAATCATAAATATAACTCCAACTATCGAAATTTTCGTCATACTCATAAACTTTATTTTTAAGTGCGTCTATTATATATAAACTTTCACCATCGGAAAAAGAGAGAAAATTCTCATAAGAAGTGAGGTCTGTCGGAAGTTTTTTTGCTGATAGATATTCATTTGTATTTAAATCGAAAATTTCCATGTCGTCCGCTAAAATCTTAGTTCCGCCATCAAAATTTCTTCCACCCATTAAATAAATTTTATCGTTTGTAACGGATATTTCGGAATACTGCCTACGATTCGGCAGTGTTTTTCCATTAAAATTTATATCAGATAAGACTGCTCCTTCTTCAAACGAATCGTTTGTTGTGTCATAAATATAAAGTTTTGTTTGAATATCGGATGCAGTTCTAACTTCATTACTCACGAATAAATACAGCTTATCTTGATATGTAGCTGATTTTATATAGTATTTCTGCTGTGAGTTTGATGTAAGCCACGGAAGTGCGGCTTTTCTTGTCCAGTCGCTATCATCAATATTATAAGAATAGATATTTCTCATATTGTTGACATTCGCATTATGCCCATTAAAAACATAAATTGTATCGCCTATAATGTTCGCTTCCGTCTCGTCAACAAAATCAAAAGGTTGTTTTGATTCTTTATCCCAATCACCATACCACTCTGTCGGCCCTGCGAAAATATTCAGCTTCGACAGCGGCAAATTGTTTTGGAATATAAACACGGCAATGAGAGCAAAAAGTATTACTCTTTCAAAAATCTTATTTTTTTTCAATTATTTCACCCCTATTTATAATTGTTTGGAATTAGCATCAGTTAAACCAATCACCGCTTGATTTTTTATTAATATCCTCAAGAACTTTATCTCCGAAATTTTCTTTTACCGCATCTTCATCTGCATTTATAACAACTACCTCGTAGCCCAAATCAAATGATGCTCCTTGCTCCCAAGGTCTTTGAATAGTTCTTTCGGGATAAGATGTTCTCCTGTTTCTTAATGAACCGCCGAGTTCAGGAAGCAAACTAAACGTCACATCATTAAGTTCTTTGCTTTCTTCAGCATCAACAAGCGTATAAAATTTTCCGTCCGATTCAATCCAGTCATTGCCTTCTTTCATGTTAATGTCTATAACTTGTTTTAAACGTCCTTTGAATGAAACCTTGCCGATTTCTGAATAGTAATCATAATCATTCCTAAATTTGCGTGCTTGAAAATAAGGATGATCGGCATTTACATATCCCTTTGTCCCTGCAAAAAAATCTACACACACAATAACGCTGAAATCATTATCATTATTGATTTTTTCAAGATTTTCAGGGTTTATTACTGCTGATTCTCCCGGCAACATATTTCTCAAAAATCCCGTTTCCGAAATTGCAACTCTTACTTCATTTCTATAAGTTGTTTCTGCGTATACAGAAACGTTTAATGAAATAATAAGCATAACGGAAATGCAAGTTTTAATCATTTTTTTCATGACTTTTTGCTCCTTCAATAAATTTTTGATTTTTTTCGTAGACTGAAACAATTTACTCCTTTCATAAATTTCTCAAATTCCCCAAATAGGTATTCATAGTAATACTATATGTAAATTGTCACGGTTTGGTGACAGAAAAAAGTCTATTTGGAAATATATGAAATTAATTTGAAGTTTCTTGTATTAATTCAAGAATTTTTAAAATTTGAATAAAAATTTTATACGCTATGTTCTATCCGTTGTATGTACAACAAGCAATACTAATAATCACATTTTAATTACGATTATTTTGAAAAAAGCACATTTTAAATTAATTATTATTTTAATGCTTAATATTTATAATTTTTCGACGTTTACATAATATTTTAAGATGTAAAATGAAATTATACGACAATTTATTGTTGAAAAAATTTTAAGACCATGATATAGTTTTATACATAAAATATTCTAGGATTGTAAATTTCATCAATATAAGTAAATTGCTTCGTGTGTGACAGTATACTTCTGATGGCGGCATAACTACCGACATTATGAACTGGTATATTTTAGTTACTGTAATTAATTTTATTGACTGGAAGGAGCAAGAAACATGAAAAAATTTATAAAAAGGATTATCTCGTTAGCCTTGGTTACATCTTTTGTGTTGCCAAGTGTTCAAGTTTTTGCCGTAAACCCTGATACCGTAAAAACAGCGGAAATTAACGAAACAGAGTTGAAAAGAGAAAATACGGAATTGTCTACATTTGAGGATTCTGAACTACCGGAAGTTATTTCACCAACAATGCAACGTGACTTAAAAACAAGTGAAATGGCTAATTCGAGAAAACTCGAAGATTCCGATGTTGAAATTATTTCACCTACGATGCAACGTGACTTAAAAACGAGTGAAATGGCTAATTTAGCATTTGAAGATTCTAATGTCGAAGTTATTTCTCCAACAATGCAACGTGATTTAAAAACAAGTGAAATGGCTAATTCCTTGCCTGATGATGCACCAAAAGTTATTTCACCAACAATGCAGCAAGATTTGCAAACAAGTGAAGTACCTGATTCTCGGAATGCAAGAAGTTCAAGGGGTGCTTTCTCAACTTTTAGTTTAGAAAATGTGTCTGCATCTCTTTCAGATTCAGCGTCAATAGTCATTTCTGAGATTGCCAGTACTTCTATTAAGGTGAAAGTAACATACCCAGATTCTACAGCTTGGGGAAATAGATTAGAGATACATGAAGTTGATACTGAAATATGGAGAGTTATTACAGACCCATATAACACAGCGGATGGGGTATACTCTATTACGAATCTAAAATTAAATACGCTTTATAGAGTGAGACTTACATGGCATGAAAATAATGAATGGCACTATAAAGATGCCTTTATTACGACAAATTCGGCAACGATATTAGTTTCCGAAGTTACAAACGATTCCATTAATGTGAATGTAACATATCCAGACTCAACAGCTTGGGGAAATAGGCTAGAAATACACGATATGGATTCTAATACATGGCGGGATATTACGAACACATATAATACGGTAGACGGTATATATTCTATTATGAATCTCAAATCGAATACCAATTATAGAATACGCCAAACGTGGTATAACGATGGATGGCACTATGAAGATGCCTTTGTTAAAACAAACTTGGCATCGATATCGGTTTTAGAAGTTACTAACAATTCTGTGGAGGTGAAGGTAACTTATCCGGATTCAGCGGCATGGGGAAATAGATTGGAAATACAAGATGTTAAAGCCGATGCATGGCAAGATATCACAAATACGTATAGTACAACAAATGGGGTATATTCTATTTCAAATCTCAAGCTAAATACTCTCTATAGAGTAAGAATAACATGGTATGACGAAGGTTGGAATTTCGATGATATTTTTGTTACAACAAATTTGGCATCTGTAGTTGTTTCAGAAGTTACAAGCGATTCTCTGAAAGTGAATGTAACATATCCAGATTCAGCTGCTTGGGGAAATAGATTAGAAATAGAAGATGTTAAAAATGGCGTTTGGCATGACATTACAAACACCTATAATACAGCGAGTGGTGTATATTCTATTCCAAACCTCACACCGAATACTTATTATAGAGTAAGATTAACTTGGAACACCAACGGATGGTTGTATAAAGACACCTTTGTTACAACAGGTACGGGAAGTGGCACAGACGAACAAATTCAGGACATAGAAATACTTGTAGATAACGCAGAAAATAACTTGTTATCAACGACAGATGCAACTATCAATGTTACAGGAAAAATATTATCAAAAAATCAAATATCTAGTGCTAAATATACTTATTTTTCAGTAGCTGATGATACAAAAGTAACGGGTTCTTTGGATAATTTTTCAAATTGGACAATAAACAATATGCCTTTAAATATTGGAACTAACTACTTGATTTTAGAGGCTGAAGATGTTGGTGGACAACTGAAGGAATACAATTTAATAATTAGTAGAATAAGTACGGAAGTGGAGTTCGCCGAAAATGTAACTTCTTTAACAGGTTCTATTTCAAATAAAGTTGTATCATCGATACACGAGTTTTGGATGCTTGATGATAGTTCTATGGCTCTTTTAGTTGATAAGAATAGTGATTTAATAACAAAGTATAAAAAAGATGATATTTTGATTTTGGAACCTAGCGAAGCCTTACCGGCGGGTCTGAGTTTAAAGATTGATGGTGCAGGTGAGGTTGGAGAATTGCTAGTTTACAGAGATGCAGAATATCATGAATATATCAATCAATTGGACGCTGAAAATAAGTATAAATTAATTTATACAAAAAATCCAAGGATTGATGAAATATTGACGGGAGATTGTAAGATTGAATTTAATGAAATTGACCAGGAAAACCCAATAGCTTTTGTTTATATGCCAACAAATACGACTATATCTAGCGTAAATGATGATGGTAGTATGGCAACAATAGCAAGAAGTGATACTTTTGGGAACATTAGTTTATTTGCTAATGACGAAGATTCTAATGATGATACACCTGAAGAACCTAGTATTGTTGAAAAATGGGAGAATTTATTTAACGCCATTTCATTTAGGGCTATCTATAGTGATAAAAATTTTGCTGATAAAAAATACCCAGATGGCAAGGCAAGAGGAAATATATCCTTTAAAATAGAGAATGGGTTACTACCCATAGAAGCAGAACATCTTAAAACAAAAGCAGGTAACAAAACAGGTATTAAAGGACGACCTAATTTAACAATTAGTTCAAAATTTGAAATAACAGATATAGATATAGTTTCAGATTTAGAAATGCATAATGGTTTTTTAAGTTCATTTACCGAAGACATAAGTTTCAAAATTAAAACTGAAGCTAGTGTTGAGTTGGAATCAAAAATTGACTATTCGGAAAAAGATACTACTTTTTTTCCATTTCCAACCTTTAATAAGGAAGGAGCACCAATTAAGACAGGAGATGCAATACCAGGAATCGGTATTAAAGGGGTTGATTTAAAAAACGAGTTGCATCTTGCCACAGTTGGCTTTAATCTGCTTGCACCAGGTACAGTTGTTGATAGTGAAACAGCTCCTCTCATGCCGGCAGTAATCATCTTTTCGATTTATTTTGATGGTAGTGGAAAAATATCAGGAAAAGTAAGTTTCGGATTCTCTAATAATGTCAATATAGAACAGTCAAAAAAGACTATATCTGATAAACATAACTTGGAAACTGAAATAAAGATACTTGAGCAAAAAACAAAATCTACAGTTACAACAAAAAATGTGGGATTTGGATATACGCTCCTTGAATCTAAAGCACAGAAAGACTCTTTGAATGGAGATTTTGCAGAAAGAGGAAAAACATTTATAAAATCTGCTGCGAGCTTTGAAACAACTAATGAGTTAGGTCTCATGACAGGTGCGATGTTTTTTGGAATTACACCGATAAGGGGCTATATAAAAGGAGGCCTTAAAACGAAAACATCAATGCTTGGTGAATTCAGTTATTTGTGGCAAGATGGACTTTTTGACCGTAATCATGAAACTTATAAAAATGTTCATGCAGAAATCGTAACGGAACCAATTCTAACTGCAGGTTATGATTTTCGTTTGAGTGCAGTTCTTGAGAAGACAGATGGTAAGGAGCATGATTTAATCACTTTAGCAGCTAATGATGCCATAAATTTACTGGACGTGCTAGGAATTGAAACTGTAAAATTGCAAAAAGTTATAGGTGGCTTTAACGGAATAGAAGGTGTAATGAAAAATGATGATGGAGAGATTCTAGAAGACGTTAAAATAGAAGCCACTTTTAAAAGTGGCGATACTACTACTGTTCACACAGGCTCTGATGGTAGATTCGCCTTTGATTTTGATGTTTCGATTGTAGACGATAAGAATTTAGCCGGAAATCTTGTTTTAAAATTTTCAAAAGATGGATATATAACGAGAGAAATTACTATAACGAAAGAAAATAAATCTTATGAATTTATGAATGTTGTTTTAGAGGATAATGTAGAAAATAGCGGTACTGTGGTTTTAAGAGTTTATAATCCAGATGTCAGAAAAAATGCCAAAGTTACCTTATTGTATGGTCTTAATTATCGTCCGGTTCAGGAGTTGAAAGGTGGGCAAAGTTTCAATTCTGGTAGCGATTATATAAAATATAGTAACTTAAAAGACAATGATTATACTCTTGTCGTAACCGCTCCTGGAAAAGCGCCTCAAATCATTGATATTACGATTAATAATCAGGCAAATGTTGAAAAAACCATTTTCCTTGATGATTCTTCTGATGGAAAAACAGGTGTACTTATTGGAAATGTATATGCCAATAATCCTCAATATTTGTTTGCATACAAAGGCATAAACCCATATTTTATTAGTGGAACAAGTAATTTGGTGAGATTATCCTCGCATGACAAATTTTATATATTGGTTGAGCCAACAACAAAAAGTGATTTGTATAATTTTAATATTTATGAAAACTCAAAAATATCAATTGTCAGCAGCATCTGGATAAATGAAGTAGTAAAGGACTATGCGGAAATAGAAATAGCTGATTCAGAAGTAAAAACTTTGCAAATTTTCGCAAGATAGTTAACTAATTTAAAGTTCATATTATGATTGCATGTTAATATACAGAGGAATTTCAATAAAATGAAATTCCTCTGTATGGTTTTTTACATAAAGAATACCACTCTATATCAGTACTTATGGCTATGCGTATAGTTTTTTAAAAGTGGGAATTGCAAAAAATACTCTAGAAGGACTCACCAATTGCTAATATTTTCAAAATTATATTCTCCCTTGTGATTATCTTTACTAATTATGACTTTATAAGAGTTTTTAGGAGATGGATAATTCTTGATGTCTTCGCTTTTTATAGTAAAAGAACCTGTTTGAAGATTATATTTTTCAAAAACAACATTTTCATCTTCATCATATACCCATACATCAATTTTCCCTGAAATGGTAATTATATCAATTTGTGCATAGTCCCCATTTTCAAAACTACAAAGCAATCCCGATTCTCCGCTAGTTAATGTATATTCCTCTGGGTTTTGAGTAACCCACTCATCATACTCTACATCAGTAAGAACCCTATACTCCTCTGAATTGATATCTAACTTAACATCTTCTTTTTCTTCACTTACCTTTTTAGAGTCACAGGAAGAAATAATAGCCATTGCAAAAAACAAGTTTAGAATTAATATCTTTTTCAAAAAAAAACTTCCTTTCAATATTTAATAATATAGGTGATTGCAAAATACTAAAAATATAACCATTACAGCTTTTTAAGTGAATATCGTTTCAAAGAAAAAGATTTCACAATTACCAGTATTCTGTTATATCTCAATATATCGTCATTGGACAAAATAAAAATAAATAACATTTCTCTTTTTAATCCTCAAAAATACTCTATGCAGCAAAATTATTACAAATTACAGAGGCATGTCATTTCTTTTGTGAAACTTAATAAATCAACATTTTTTCTCAAAAAATTCCTTTTGTGAATTCCAAAAATTTGCAAAAAATGACCGAATTTCAAAAAAAATGACCAGTTATCCCAAACTAATTGTAATTTACATTAATAAAGGTTATGCTTTCTTTAGATAGAGTTTCTTTTGTCGGATAATTCTATCAAAGGAATTGTGAAAACTATTTCACACACGAGCCTAAAATCATAAATTACTTAAAGTTGTGTTCACTATGATTCTGGGTTAAATAGTTTTCATAAAAATGTGAGTAATCAAGGAAACTTTTAATAAAAATAATTATTTTATGAAGCAGTCCCCAAAATAGTGCAGAAACAATAAGAAGTATTAATATCATCAAATAATTTTTAATTATCTTGTGGTTATAGAAAGTTCTTACTCACTCATAGGGGATTTAGTGAGAAAACTAACTTTAGAGTTTCCGATGAAATTAATAAAAAACAAAATTCGAGATAGGAGGTGTTAACAAGATGAAAATTATTAGTAAAATTTCAAACAAAGTAATGAGGATTACTTCGGCATTTGCACTCATGCTTGCAGTGTCATCGATAACTAATATGTGTTTTTATTGGGTTCATCAGCCAAACGTACCAGACGAACTCAAAAAATATGAAGTATAATTTCTGTTAATTAAAAGTTGGCAAATTAGAATTTCGATTGCAGTCATATTGCGACTTAGCCAAATTACACTTAGTCGCAATTCGATTGCAAAAGGTAATTTAAGAGAAAGAATTTTTAACTCTATGGTGGAGTTAGAAACGCAAAAATATGAAAACTTTGTATTGTTCTAAAAAGAATTATAATGCATATTAAGACAATTTGCAATTGGTTTGGGATAATCGGTCATTTTTTTTGGAATTCGGTAAATTTATTATAAAACTATGGTATTAATATGCTTGTTTCGTAAAAATTATTATCTGAGCATATATGCATAATTCCTTTATATTTATCCACAACCCTTTGTACATTCTTCAATCCATATCCATCATGCTTGTTCGATAAACGTTTCTTATGTGATGGTTTAAAGCTGTTCTTCACTTTAATGGATATTGCCGAGCCTTTTTGAGCAATACGAATTTCTATAAGTTTTTCAGTAACCGAATCTAACAGAGTACAAGCTTCAAAAGCATTATCAAATATATTTCCCAACATAACACATAAATCAAGAGGATTTATCTCGATTTCCTGTTCTAATCTTATATCAAGTTCAAGTCTAATATTTTCCTTTTTAGCTCTACGGAGTTCTTCCGTAAGCAATGCACTTACAATAGGCTGTGAAGTTTTTACAATATTCGGTATTTCATAAACACGAGTTTCAAGTTCTGCAATATACCGCTTTGAATCATTGTTGTTGTCGTTATTGTATAGGGCTTTAACCATTGTCAGGTGTTTTCTCATGTCATGCCACAAAGCATTGATTTCATCTTGGCGTGCGTCGAGAGTTTCGTAATATGTTTTTTGTAATGCAAGCTTGGTTTCGGCGGCTTCTTTTTGAACCTTATACTCGTAGGACAATTTTATTTTATCAAAATACCAAAATATGATTACACTTATATACATAATTCCGAGCATAGAAAAAAATTCGTCTATGTTAAATATACCATCATTTCGGTGACCCATCATAAAAATGTGGTGTGCCAAAGCGATAGTAGATATTTGACAGAGCAATAGTGGAAATAGTTGCTTAAATTCCATTTCACTTATTTCATCATTTTTCCATTTTACAATGCTACCATAGATTTTGACGCTTATAAATGCGATAATTCTTGAAATTAGAATAACTAAAACACGATATAACCCATAACTTCTGGTTTCTTGTAAAGGTATTCCTATTATGATTGACATAATTACTGCTGCACTTGCTTCGATTAGCATCATTAGAACTGCAAAGAATAATGAGGAAAAAACCTTTGAATGCATCTCGGCATTGTAGAAAAGAACTTCTAAAATAAATACGCCAATAGCTGTATACGTAATTAATATAAGCGGTTCTTGAATAAATAAACTCAAAGGCATTAAACCTAAAGCGAAAATTACATAACCCCATATGCAACTTTCCTCTTCTTTGCGTTTTTGAAAAAAAACCGTTATGTACTGATAAACTATAAAAGTTGCAAATATAACACTCGCACATTCAAAAATTTGGTAAAGAATGTTTTCGTTCATATTTTCATATCCTCTCCCTCTTCTATATATAATTTTTCAACGCTGTGAGAAAAGACTTCCTGCGTCCTCTGGCAAGGGTAAGCTGTTCTCCTGAACGCAACACAACTTGGTTCTCTCTTAGTGTCGAATAATAATCAAGATTTACAATATGACTTTGATGAATTTGAACAAAACACGATATATCATGCAAAAGCTTCACCATTTCTTTCAACGACATACGAGTTATAAATCTTTGGTTTGCAGTATGTATAAATAATTCATTATGATGGACTTCAATATATTTAATTTCGGAAGCCGTCAAAGTTACCGGAATGTTTTCGATTTTGATACTCAAAACATCAGGAAATATTCTCTCCTGTGCATTATCCAATATTTGATGAATCTTCTTTTCGCATACAGGTTTTGGGGCGAACCAATCCACACGGTCAAAACTATCATATATATAATCACTCATAATAGTAACCATTGCAATATATATTTTGGTTCTTTTGATTTTTAATTGTTTTGCTATCTGCCATCCGTCAGTATCCGGCATTTGCACATCAAGAAAAAGCACATCAAATTGCTCTCCTTTTTCAATATGCTTTAAAAGCGGAATTGCTGAGGTGAATTTTGTAATTTCATGATTGATTCGATGTGTTTTTATCTTTGCGTTTATTTTTTCAATTTCTCTTATGTCATCATCGCAAATTGCTATCTTCATGTATATTTCCTCTCTGATTCTTGAAGTTTGTTTCTGTTAAGCCGAAATCATTTAGATTTAGCAAAACATCTTTTTGTAATTCTTTGTGTTAAAAATTTTCCATTGCTTCTGATAATTCAGATAGAAAATTTTTAATAGTTTCTCTTTCACTATCCTGAATATTAGAAAGTACCTTTCCAATAGGTTTGGTGTCATCAGTATAATCCGTTATTTTCTTGGGAAAGAATAAATTTGCATCCACATCTAATTCATAAATTATAGTCGCTAAAGTTTCATAACTGGGAGATATCTTTCCGCGCTCATATTGTCCGACAGCACCAGTAGTTTTATTTATTAAAGCAGCTAACTCTTCCTGCGATATGTTTTTTTGTATACGTATTTTTTTAGTGACTTTCCAAACCTTTTCTTACTTTTATTCATATATGTCAATTGCCCCCATAGTATTAGTTCTAAATTGTAGTGTTACTCCTATAACTATACAGGCATTAAAGAATTCTGATAAGCTAGTAATACTTCTTTTTAATAGCGTTGCTATGTATTTTTTTAATTTATTTTTTCATATATTTGTATTTATATTTATAGTTACCGAATTCAAAAAAAAATGACCGGTTATCCCAAAATTATTGCTTTTTAGGTCTAAAAATAATAGTATAAAGGGATACTAATATTCTAAAATCAGGGGAGAGTTTTCAATGATTGCTAAAGCTTCAAACAAGATAGCCATATATTTCGCAAATAATAATATTTTTAAGCAGGAAGAAGTTTCTGTATATTCATATGGTTTTGAGTTGCTACTATCTACAATACTCAATGGATTAGGCATTTTGATGATATCTATATTTATGAAAGATATTCTCGCTTCCATATTATTTACACTCGCATTCATTCCACTCCGATTGGCAGGAGGCGGTTATCATGCAAAACATCATTGGTCATGTATTCTTTCGATAAATGTTGCATTCTTATTCTTCATAGTTTTATTAAATAATGTAAGTGAAAGTTTTACTTCCTATTATGTTCTTTTTGTTTCTATGATTTCATCTCTTATTGTTTGGATACTCGCTCCGGTTGAAGCGGCGAATAAACCTGTTAGTGAATCAAAACAAAAAAACATGCGAAAACGCAGCATATTTATAGCTATAATAAACATGCTTGTAGCTTTAAGTTTCTTCACTATTCCAATACTTCCGGTTAAAATCGCTGCTTATTATTTATCGGGAGCCTTTGCATCAAGTGTTTCAATGGTAGTCGCTTCAATTACTTCAAAGGCTAGTAAATAAAATTTAGTAAAGTTTTTGAAAGTATTAAAAAACGAGATACCTGTATGACCAGTTCTCGATTATATCGATAGTTCTTATTCAATTTCACCATTTACACTCTACACTCTTGCTTACTAACAAGGTGTTTTTTGTGTTTTTCTCTTTTCTAGTTTTTCTATCAACAATTTTTTGCAATCCCTAATAATCATTTTGAATACTTTTTTAAACTATTTTAACAATAGTATTGATATAAGATGTATTTTGGGGGTTTCTGCGGAAACTATTTTTAAATGCGGAGGTGATAATGTTTTTAAATTTTCTTAAATCCATCAATTCTATTAGTTAAAAGTTTTTAAGAGTAGATATTTCAATAGAATGGAGGAAAAGAAGATGAAGGAATTGTTATTGGTCGAAAAATATAAAACCGCCGATAAAGAACACATTTATGCTGAAATTTCAACTTCAGTTCAGGAACTGTTGACGCAGACCGACCGAAAAATGCGTTCCCAAAGGCGGCAAGACAGACGACACCATACGGAATATATAGAAGGTTTCAGCGACTTCACTATTTTTATTCCGCAAGAGAGTATCGTCGACCTTATCATTAAAACGGATAATTACCAAAAACTTTATTCAGGCATCAATGAATTATCCCAAATACAGCGACGCAGAATAATACTCTATTATTTTCATGGTTTAACTTATTGCCAAGTTGCAGAATTTGAAAATGTCAGCTATGTTGCGGTCATGAAATCAATCGCACAGGCAATAAAAAAATTACGAAAGATACTCTAATACCAAAAATCATTTTTTCAAACTACTATTTTCATAAATAAAGTATTTCACAAGCATATCATTTTTACATTATATATCATTAGCCCTCTAACATCAATGATAATAAATGCCCAAAATAGCGCAAATACTAAAATATTAGAAACGGAATCTTAATAACTTAAAAATTTATTTATCTTTTTTTAATTTGACGGTTATAAAAACTCGATTTACAGTCCTTTGTAGTGAGGAGGAATTATGTGAACCTCGCTGCACATTGACAAGTGCATATAAGTAATTTGGGCAAAATTACCGAATGACAAATTTAAAAATTTTTTTCGCAAATATCGATTGTTTTATCAAATACTTTTATAAAATACACACGAAAATACCCGATTGTTTTTCAATCAGGTATTTTTTAGTTTCAGCTTATAAAAAAATAAAAATTTTTTTCATAATTTACACATTATAGGGGTATTTAATTATCTTTTTCATTCTCGTATTTTACTTTTTTAAAAATTTTCAAAAAATTTTTTTCAAATTTGGTTGCTTTTTTTCACTTTTCAGGATTGTACATTTGAAGAAGGGAATATCGTCTTGCTAATACCAAGAAGGATGTGACTATATGAATAACGAGAATATGGAACGTATTCCTGCTCAATTCACTGCGTTCTGCACTAAAGTTTTAAAAAATGAAAGAGCAAAGATATATAACGAAGATAAAAAACGGCGAGAAACAGAAAAATCATTAAATGAAATTACTGTTGAAGAAACATTTCTTATTGCTACATCAGATAAATATTTTTCAAAAGAAAACACTTTTCAAGTTTTGGGGAAACCCATCATCGTAACTAATAATCTATTAGCGAAAGCTATATCTGAATTACCGAAAGAAAAACAAGATGTAATACTTTTATTTTATTTTTTAGAAATGAACGACCGTGAAATAGGTGATGTACTAAATCTGGTTCGACAATCTATTTCTAAACGTCGAAATGCAACATTACCTAAACTTCGCGAATATTTGGAAAAGGAGGGCTTTAAATGGATAGATTAGTAGAGAACATTCCGACTTCCGTTATCCTTAAAGCTATTGAGGGTGACGCAGAAGCACTTGCGACTGTTTTAAATTATCACAAAGGTTTTATTCGATATCTTTCTTCAAAAAAAGTATGGGATGAATACGGAAATGAACATTTTTATGTAGATTCTGACATAGAATCTCGATTAGAGGCAAAATTAATAGCAAGTATTGTAACCGGATTTAAAGTTTTAGAAAAATAATCTTGTAGGACATTTTCCCTTTTTCATTTTAAGCAATTGATTTATTGTCATTCGGTAAAAGTCCATCGAAAACGGTAAATTTTTATGGCTTGATAAGTTCATCAAACAATTTTATAAAATGCAATAAAATTTTTTGATTTCTAATTTCAGTTTGTAAAAAAATAAAAAAAGTTTTTCTTTTCTATTTCTTATAATTCATACATTATAAGAGCGTTTGAGTATCTTTTTTTGTTCTCTGATTTTTAATTTGAAAAAAGTTTTTTTCGAATTTGGTTGCTTTTTTTCACTTTTCGGGATTGTACATATGAGAGGGTATAAATTATCAATCTATAAAATCCCATCGGAAACATTGACTTGATATTAAATATTTACTCATTTTATTTTTTAAAATATTTACTTTTTTTTAATTTTAGAATTTGCACATTATACGGGCGTTTGATTCATTTTTATTCTTGAAATTTATTTCTTAAAAAAAGTTTTTTTCAAATTTGGTTGCTTTTTTCACTTTTTGGGATTGTACATATGAAAGGAATATACGAAAACAATTAAATTGTCAATCGGTAAAAGCCCATCGAAAACGGTGAGTTTTTACGGCTTGACAAACGGATAACTTAATAAAAGTTTCTTTATTTACAAAACAAAACCGTAACAAGTCGCATGAACATTCAAAAAGAAAACGCAAACGCTTTTGCGTAGTATAAAAAGCGAATCGGATACAAATAGTACAGAACGAGCCGAGTAGCGAGTCCGCCACGACTTCCTTAACGGGAACGAGCGATTAGATTTTGTGCTGCAAAAATATATTTGGAATTAGTATTAGGCGATGACTTCTGTATTGGATAATGAAACTCACGCATTGAACGCTTTGTCGGCATTGTGCGTCTCGTCATAAGCATGAGGAGAGGTGAGAGACCTGTGGAGCTGTGCCAACAGCCATCCGTTATTGCTGTATTTTTATTAAAACCGAAAGAAAGGCAATCTTTTGCTATCAATCAGGCTTCTTTTCTTATAATTTTAATAAATTTTAAGCATCTAAATTTTAAAAAATTAATAAGTAAGTATAGCTTTTTGAAAGTTGCGTAAAAAAATAAACATGTGGTTTCAATTTGAGGGGGAGCGTTTTAAACTATGGAAAATATGACATTGGAACAAATGAAAAATATAGATATTCGAGATGTTGATATAAATGATTTAGTGGATATTCGAGATGTCAAAATTAATAAGGAGCAAAATAAAGAAGAACGAATGAGAGATTTTGTTAAACAAATCGGAAACCCATATTGCTATCGTGTTGGAAAAATCGCTGTAAAACTAAATTTTTCGGACACAAGCGAAACACTGGAGGATAGGCTCGAAAGTCTTATAATCAACTTGTAAACATAATTAAAAATAAATGGTGTCCGAATCGGACACCATTAAAACCTTTATTTTATCAGAAAAATTAAAATTATATATTAAGTAGATGGTGAGATGAGTAAAGAAATAATTACGCACAAAAGATGGTATAAGACATAGCTAGATGCGATGCCTTATCCACAAATTTATAGCAGATTGAATTTAAGGTGGCTATTTTTCGCAAAACAATTTATTAAACTTAAATACTTAAATTGTTATAATTGACACATTTGACTTTATATTTATTCTTCGCTATGATTTTAGCAAGACTAAATAGCGAACCCTGATTGTCAGTTATCTAACAGTAAAGTAGTCCACTAAAAACAATCAGGAGTTGATTTAATTGAATATAAATTTAGAACAAATTAATAGTTTTAATAATATGAATTTGAATGAAAAATCAGAAAATAAAATTTGGAAAGCGGCAATTTATGCTCGCATATCTAAAGAGGATGGTGATAAGGACGAAAGCGACAGCATCGCTAATCAAAAGGAGCTGATAAAATCATTTATCCGTAATAAATCGGATATCATTCCGACAACGGAATATGAAGATGACGGATATAGCGGTGTTAATTTTGAACGCCCAAGTTTTCAAAAAATGATTGAAGATATTCGAGCAGGTCTTATCAATTGTGTCATTGTAAAAGACTTGTCTCGGTTGGGCAGAAACTATATTGAAACAGGGAAAATGTTGGAACGATTTTTCCCTTTTATGGGCGTTCGATTCATAGCAATAAATGATTCTTATGATAGTAACTCTCATACTGACAATATGATTCTTCCTTTTGTCAATTTGGTAAATGATTCCTATTCCGCGGATACATCACGTAAAATAAGAACTATGTTTGAAGTCAAACGTAAGAAAGGAGAGTTCATCGGTCCGTTTGCGGCGTATGGATATATGAGAGATCCAAATGTTAAAAACAAACTAATTATTGATGAGGCTGTAGCACCGATTATTCGAGATATTTTCAAGTGGAAAATTGAGGGAATGAGTCAACAAGGTATCGGCAATAAGCTTGACAGCATGGGAGTTATGTCACCTTTGGAATATAAAAAACATTGTGGATTGAACTATACCTCAGCATTTCAAACTAAATATAAAGGCAAATGGTCTGCTGTTGCGATTGGGCGAATTTTAAGAAATGATTTGTATATTGGCGTGTTAACACAAGGAAAAATCACCACACCAAATCATAAAATTAAAAAACGCATTATAAAACCGCAAGATGAATGGGTAAGAATTGAAAACTCGCACGAGGCTATCGTTTCGGAAGAAACCTTTATTCTCGTTAGGGAACTCTTGAAAAAGGATACAACAGTCCCACCTAATAGAGATTCCGTATATCCATTCTCCGGTATGCTTACATGCAATGATTGCGGTCAAAGTCTTATACGTAAAACCGTTCCGAGCGGTAACAAAAAATATATTTATCATGTTTGCTCTACTAACAAAAACAAACAAGGTTGCACAAGCCATATGATTAGCGATAAAGCTTTATATAGTGCTGTTTTGGAAACGCTTAAACTTCATATTGGTAAATGCATAGAAATTTCTCAAATACTGGAGGTTGTTAATGAACTGCCATTAAATCAACTTGATGTGCAGAAATTACAAAAACAAATTATAGATAAAGAAATTGAAATTAAAAAGCTAAATGAAAGAAAACTCAAATTGCACGAGGATTATTCAGACGGTGATGTTTCAAAAGAAGATTATTCAGCGTTTAATGATATTTACACTAATCAAGCTGTCGAAGCTAATCAAGCTATCACTAAACTGCAACAGGAATTGGACGACATCTTAAATAATCGCACGAAAAAAAATTCTTGGATTGACAATTTTAAAAAACATAAAAATATTAAAGAACTTTCACGAGGCGTTATTGTTCAATTAATAGAGCGAATAACTGTTTTTGAAAATGGAAAAATCGAAGTCACTCCACGTTATCAAGCTAACTTTGAAGATGCTGTGAGATATATAAAATCTCTGTCAGACGAAGAAAAGTTGGTGATTTGAGGTGGCAAGAAAAAGCAGAAAAGTAAGATTAGATGTGCCAACGCCGATTGTTGTGCCTTTCGCATACAAAACGGCGGTATATGCCCGATTATCTAACGAGGATACAAGGATGTCCGGTGACGGAAATTCAATCGAAAACCAAATCCTTATGGTGAAAAATTATATTGAAAATAATCCGGCACTTACATTGTGTAATGTTTTTTCAGATAACGGCGTGACAGGAACAAACTTCAATCGTCCGGGGTTTGAAAATTTAATGCAGGAAATTCGAGACGGAAAAATCAATTGTATCGTTGTTAAAGACCTATCTCGTTTCGGACGTGATTATATAGAAGCAGGAAATTTTTTAGAAACTATATTTCCACGTCTTGGTATTCGTTTTATCTCGATTGCCGATAATTACGATAGTTTTGAACCACGCTGTCAAGGCGAGGGCATGTACATTGCTCTAAAAAATATAATAAATACAGCCTATGCCAAAGATATTTCCATCAAAACCCGTAGTGCATTTAAAGCTAAACGTGATAAAGGCGAGCCGCTTGTTCGGCGAGCATCTTTTGGTTATTTAAAGTCACCGAACGATAAGCACCAATTAATTATTGATGACGACGCAGCTGACATAGTACGTATGATATTTAAATTAAAACTTAAAGGATTTAGTTCATCTCAAATTGCACGACAATTGAACTCACAAAATATTGCTACCCCAACTCATTATAAAAATAAGCAATGTAAGAAATCTCAATTTTGGACTGCATATGGTGTTAGTCGTATTCTTAAAAATCCTGTTTATACAGGCAATATCATAATGGGGAAAATAAGTCTAATAAACGGAAAACCTTGCAATATGAATGAAGATGATTGGACTATTATTAAAAATGCTCATGAACCTATTATTTCGCAAGATGATTTTGATACAGTTGCAGAACAACGAAATCAACAGAGAAAAAAACATAATAATAGCGTTCGGGTTGAGCGTACTAAATTACCCGAAGATATATTAAAGGGATTTATTTTTTGTAAAGAGTGCGGAAAAACTTATGGGCAGACCGGTTATATGTTAAAAGATAAAACTTATCGTTTGAGTTACAAGTGCAATTGCTATAGATGGCGAGGATTTGGAACAACTGAAAAATTTTTGCAAAAAGAGCTTTTTGATACAATTTATAGTGTTATTCGCTTACAAATGGATATTTTAATTAATCAGCGTGACCGATTTTTAAAAATTCTTTCATCCGATATCAACGAAAAGCACCGGAACGAATTAAATTCCAGAGCAATAAATATTCAAAAAGAACTTGATGCAATTCCTGCGAGAAAGCTAAAGCTGTACGATAATTTTTGTACAGGAATAGTTGAAGAAGAAAATTATAAACTTTTTAATCAAACTTACGATGCTCAAAAAGTTGAATTATTCAAAAAATTCAAAAAAATATCAGACGAAATAAAAACTTTGAAACCGAAATATGTTTCTAACTATGAAAGTATATCTGCAATCGACAGGCTCGATAATCAAAAAGAATTATCAAGAGAAATGATTGTTGCGTTTGTCGAACGTATTGAAGTCAGCTATGATAAAAAAGTTGAAATTACATTTCGATTTAAAGACGAACTTGATAGTCTGATTGAATTAAATGATGAAAGAGAGGTTTGTTTGCATGGATAATCAATTTGTTCTTGCTATGTATCTTCGGATTTCATCAAACGACGAAGAATATGGTGACAGCCAAAGTATCACAGGGCAACGTTATCTGATTAATGAATATATACGAACTCATACTGAATTTAAAAATGCACATGTAATCGAATTTTTAGATGATGGATACTCCGGAATGAATTTTGAGCGTCCGGGAATAATTAAGTTGCTGGAAAAGGCAAAGAACGGAGAAATAAATGCTGTTATAGTAAAAGATTTCTCTCGTTTTGGTCGCAACTACATTGATGTCGGCGATTATATTGAGCAAATTTTCCCATTCTTAAATGTACGTTTTGTATCAGTTAATGATAACTTTGATAGTGCTACACAGCAAAGTGTCGGCGATGTTGGGATTTCGTTCAAGCATATATGTAATGCGTACTATTGCGAGGATATATCTCGCAAAGTAAAAGCCAGTCTGAAAACTGCTTGGGAATCAGGGAAACAATTGTCTCGTGGAATTTACGGATATAAAGCTGATCCGATGGATAAATACAAACTTATAATTGATGAAGATACTTATCCAATCGTCAGGCGTATATTCAAGCAAGCAGGTTTAGGTGAAACACCGTCACAGATTGCTCTTGCACTCAATGAAGAAAACGTATTATCACCTTTGAGATATTTGATTAGCACGAAAAAAGTTAAAGCCAAAGATGATTCAAAAAAAGTTTGGATAGGTAGTAGCGTTATTCGTATTATTCGTGATTTAAGATATACAGGTTTACTCATTCAAGGAATGACCGCCCCACAAGCAGAATGGTTTGTGCATCAAGGAAAACTTGAAGCTATTGTTACACAGGAAGAATTTGAAAAGGCTCAAAATTGTATTAAAAAAGTAAAAAGAACCAAACCCAATACAGCCGTATATTCACTTCCTGTTAAAATAATATGTGGCAGTTGCGGTCATAAAATGACAAGGAGCAGGAAAAAATCCGGTGCGTACTATTGTTCCTACGCAAAAATAACATCGGATAACTCTTGCTCTAATGAACGAATTGAATTTGACACATTTAAATCGACTATGTTAAGTTCAATACAGCAATATCACAATTTGATTGAAAGAAAAAATGATAATGAAAATAGTACCCCTGTTGATATTCTAAAACAGATTCAATTTCTGGAAAAAGAGTTATCTAATTTTTCTAATGCAAAATTGATATTGTATAACAGGTATAGTGATGGTAAACTTAGTTACAATGAATACTTAATCAAGCAAAGCGAGGCGGATAAGAAATCGGAAAATTTGACTATCCAAATTAATAAGCTTAAAAAGGATCTCCTTGTTGCAGAGGAAAATCTCGAACCTGCAACGGAAATCCTTAAAAGCGTTTCTTATCCAACCGAGTATTCTGATGAACTCGCTTCTGCTTTGATTGATTCTGTTATTGTATATGATGAAAATCATATTGAAATTAAGTGGAAGTTTAAAGATTTCTTCAATGACAAAACGTAATGTTGTATTTGTTATAAATTAAGCAAAAAAGCGACGGCGAACTTTAGTTCGCACTTGACTTATGCTTACATAAAAAATTTTTACATACATCTGAAATTTTTATATACTTTAAAAAACTTTTAATTTTATGATTGTTCCTCTGGGCAAATATTTAT
>JGI994J12354_10001884_pt1 | contig 21006 bp, 16 predicted proteins | sample IntmicLarv3ML3BL_FD_12354 | JGI IMG/M metagenome (IMG submission 12354) | reverse complement strand
GACACCGCGATAGACGGGAACACGTAGAACGCGCCCAGCGGTTCGAAAACGTCCATCCCCATGGCACGGAACCCATGCACCAGCAACCTGCGGCGTGCGTCGTATGCTTTGCGCATCTCCTCCACGCTGTTGTCGTTGTTTCGCAGCGCTTCCACGCCTGCGTGCTGGGCGTTGGTGGAGGCGCACATGATAACATACTGGTGTATCTTCGTCATGGCGGCAATCACGTCCACCGGTCCGCAGGCATAGCCCAGCCGCCAGCCTGTCATGGCATAGGCTTTTGAGAAACCGTTTAATACAAGTGTCTTTTCGTACATGCCCGCCAATGCGGCGATGCTTGTATGGCGCTCCTCCGCATACGTCAGCTCCGCATAGATTTCGTCGCTGATAACTAAAATATTTTTCTCACGCAGTACGGCGGCAATTTTCTCCAAATCCGATTTCCCCATGATGGTGCCTGTCGGGTTGTTGGGATATGACAGCAGAAGCGCCTTCGTTTTCGGTGTGATGGCGGCAAGCAGCTCCTCCGGGGTCAACCGAAAATCGTTTTCCGCCTTTGTCGCGATGCTGACAGGCACACCGCCCGCCAAAGTAACGCAGGGTCGGTAGGACACATAGCAAGGCTCGACCACAAGCACTTCGTCGCCCGGGTCAAGCACCGCGCGCATGGCAAGGTCAATCCCCTCGCTGGCGCCTACGGTAACCAGGATTTGGTCGTCATAACTGTAGGTCAAATCGTATTTTCGCTGCATATAGCGCCCGATTTCCTTGCGCAGTTCAATAGAGCCTGCGTTCGATGTATAGGCAGTGCGCCCATGTTCCAGGTGGTATATGGCTTCTTCGCGGACATTCCACGGCGTTTCAAAGTCAGGCTCGCCCACGCCGAGCGACACTACATCCTTCATTTCTTTAGCCACATCGAAGAATTTGCGGATGCCCGATGGCGGCATGTTCTGTATTTTATCGGTTACGAAGCTTTTTTGTACGCTCATGGTGATACAATCATCCTCTCATCCTTCTTGGCGTCCTTCTCCAGAATCACGCCGTGATCTTTGTATTTTTTTAACACGAAATGGGTGGCCGTACTGATGATGGACTCCAGCGGGCTTAATTTGTCGGACACAAAATGTGCGATGTCCTTAATCGTGCGCCCCTCCATAATAATCGTCAAGTCAAACCCACCTGACATCAGATAAACCGCCTTTACTTCATCGAATTTATAAATCCGCTCCGCGATTTTATCGAAGCCTTGCCCGCGCATGGGGGCAACCTTTACTTCTATCATGGCCGTTACAAATTCCCGCTCGGTCTTGTCCCAATTGATCAAGGTATGGAAGCCGCAGATGACCTGTTCATCAATCATCTTTGCAACCTCCGCCGCGACTTCGGCCTCATCGCGCCCGAGCATAACGGCGAGCTCCGCCATACTGATGCGGCTGTCTTTCTCTAATATGGATATGATGTTTTCCCGCATTACATAGCCTCCTGTTCTTCATATGATTTGATTGCTTGGTATTGCCCTGTATGCATAGAAAAGCTTACACATGCGGGCGCGTCGGGCACAAACCAAACGGTTTTGTTATCGACTGTGTCCGTATGCTTTCGGCTTTTGTGGATAGATATAACGTCTGCCAAGGGTTCACAGGCCTCGATGCCCGTATGTCAAGCCCGCGCCAATAATAACCTTTTTTCAAATGATATCTGTTTTTTCAATATAACACTTATTGTTAGATTGTCAAATCCATAAAATATAATCCATCGTTGGTAGCACCAAGTTCATAGCAGGTATCAGCGTCTACCATTATTTCGATATAGGCCGGGGCTGTCTGATAAGTTTTGCCGTGAGCCAATATTTTGTAAGTACCCGGTAATAGATAAAGTATTTCAGCTTTACCTGCAAGTAACCCCTTCTTTTCCTCGCTGTATTTCCAGTGAAACAATTCCAAAGCCTTGTCATTGATGCTATCAATCATAATCTGGTTGTGAATTTTGGCATAGCCAATCTCGGTTTGTGGTGGATTTTCTTTGGGAGCGGGGTTTAATGGTAATAGGACTTCCTTAAAGATAGGTGGAGCGTCCGAGCTGCTTATTGATAAACGGTAAGTTTTGTTTGAAACGACAAATACAGAAATAGGATCATGTCCCATTCCGGTGTCAATTGTATTTTCTCCGGGCAGTAAATAGAAGCCAAATTTTGTTCCAGAAGTAAATAAAGGTGCTTTTGAATTATTGATGCGAAGAGCAGACATTGGTTTATTTGTATAGCAGTCAACGTACATAAGTGAAGCTTCAGGATGTTGCTGCGCGAAGTTATTGTTCTTACGCTTTCGAGCTATGCTATAAAATGCACAAAGCACACAAAATAGTATAATAGAAATTGTAATAAGCGCAAGATATCTATTATTACCAGCATTGTTAAAAATGTCAGCGATTGTGCTCATTTTCCATACCCCCCTATAACGTCCAATTTGACTATCCGCTTCCACGACCTTAACCACACCCGCGCGAACCTAAGAAAACAAAATCTCCAGCAATTCGTTCACATTGCCAACACCGTAGATTCGCATGTCCTTAGGCGTTTTCAATCCTTTCAAGTTGGCTTGCGGCATCACGCACTCGGTAAACCCGAGCTTTGCCGCCTCTTGCACGCGTTTTTCTGCCATCGGCACGGCGCGTGCCTCGCCCGTGAGGCCTGCCTCACCAAACACAATCATTTGTGAGGGTGCGGGCTTGTTGCGGTAACTTGAGGCAATGGCTGCCACCGCCGCCATATCAAGCGCGGGCTCGGACAACTTCATGCCGCCCGCAACGTTGACGTAGCTGTCGTAGGCACCAAGGCCAAGGCCTGCGCGTTTTTCAAGCATGGCAATCAGCATCACCACGCGGTTATAATCCATCCCCGTGGCCACGCGGCGGGGCATGTTGAAATTGGTCTGGCAAATAAGCGCCTGCACCTCGGCCAGTATTGGGCGGGTGCCCTCCATACTGCAAGTGACGATGGAGCCGGGCGCGTTTTTGGGGCGGCCTGCCAGCATGTATTCAGACGGGTTCGGTATGCCTACAAGGCCGTTCTCCCGCATCTCGAACACGCCGATTTCGTTTGTGGTGCCAAAGCGGTTTTTCACCGCGCGGATGAGGCGGTAGCTGACTTGACGCTCCCCCTCGAAATACAGCACGGTATCCACCATATGCTCAAGAATGCGTGGGCCGGCCAAGGCTCCTTCTTTGGTAACATGCCCCACAATGCAGACCGTAACCCCTTTTCCTTTGGCCAAACGCATTAAGCGGGCCGTACATTCACGGATTTGGGTCACACTGCCGGGGGCACTGGTGCAGGATTCCGTGTGCATGGTCTGAACCGAATCGATAATAACAAGGGCGGGAGAGAGATACTCGGCCTGGTGTTCAATCGCTTCGATATTGGTTTCCGCCATCAGATACAGATGCTCGGCCGTGATGGCAAGCCGCTCTGCCCGAAGTTTGATTTGGCTCATGGATTCCTCGCCCGATACATACAGCACAGCGCGGTCACTGTACGGCATACTTTGGCAAAGCTGTAACAAAAGGGTAGATTTGCCGATGCCCGGCTCCCCCCCGAAAAGTGTGATGGAGCCTTGTACGATGCCGCCCGACAGCACCCTGTCAAGCTCCTCAATACGGGTGGGAACGCGGCCTTCTGACAGCGGCGTTACGTCTTTCAGCTTTACCGCGCCGGTGTTGCCCGTCCGTATTGAAGGAGGGCTTGCGGCAGTGGGTTTCGCCGCCACGGCTTCTTCCTCAAAGGTGTTGTACATCTTGCACATGGGGCACCGCCCAAGCCAGCGAACCGACTCATGTCCGCATTCCGTGCAGCGGTGCACGCTTGTGATTTTTGCCATGATGCTTCCCCCTTTGTGCGTTACGGAATGATTCTAATAAGCGGAGGCCGGAGCGTTTCCGCCCCCCTCCGCATGTTGTGTTATACGAGTTTATCGATTGTAACTGCCCGTGGGGCGCTGCCCAGTTCTAAATTAAAAGTCACTTTGCCTGAGCGGTTTGTTTTGATGGTGCCTATGCTTGCATCGTCAACTGCCAAGCGGTATTCCTTCTCTGCCTCAAGCTCCATTGTTATTTGCGTATCGCCAAGGCCCTCGGCAATGAAGCGGATTTGCATATCAGACACAGTCATCTCATGCATGGCTGCGCCGGGAATTGTTTCGATTAACAGTTTGCCGTTGCACTCGAGCCTGGTGACCTTGCTGTGTGTTCTGACTTTATACACATCGCCCGCGCAGGCAAAATCATCCACTTTAATCTTGTCTGTTGCTTCGTAGTTTCCAAAGCTCAGGCTGCCGTTTGCCAAGGCCGCAATGCCTTCTTTTATGATTGCCATATCCAGTCCTCCCTATGTTCTGCCGATATACAACTATATACATATCACAGTATAGCATAGAATCCGCAAATATCCAAACATTTTCTGTATGAAGGCCAAACAAAAACCAGATAGAAACGGCGGCGAAGGGCATGAAAATCAACCGATTATTTGAAATCGTATATTTATTGATGGATGGAAAAACGATGACAGCGCGTGAGTTGGCGCGGCATTTTGAGGTTTCATCGCGCACGATATTGCGCGATGTTGATATCCTTGCCGCTTCAGGCATACCCTTGTATACCGCACAGGGCAAAAACGGCGGCATATCCATTATGGAACATTTTGTGTTGCATAAATCCGTGATGTCAGAGGCGGAACAGGAGCAGGTTTTGCTGGCGCTAAAAAGCCTGGGCGCAGTGAATCATATGGAGGCGGACGTGACTTTACGCAAGCTGAAGCATTTTTTCAACAAAACGGACATGGATATGGATTGGATTGATATAGACCCGTCAAGCTGGGGCAGCCCACCGTCGGGGCGGCAGCAGTTTGATGCTTTGCGCCGGGCCGTTGTTGCGCGAAATGTTATCGAAATCGAGTATCTTAACGCCTACGGGCAACGGCGACGGCGCGTTTTGGAACCGCTTCGGCTTGTGTTCAAGGCGCATTCGTGGTACTTGCAAGCCTTTTGTCGCGCCAAGCAGGATCACCGCATATACAAAATATCCAGAATGCGGGACTTGCAGGTGCGTGAGGAGCGCTTTGCAAGGCGTTTGCCGCCCGATGTGCCCTTTGATTCGGTGCGGCAGGCGGAAACCGTGCCAATGCGTATCTGCCTGCGGTTTGCCCCCGAGGCGGCGTACCGTGTGCATGACGAGTTCAGCGATGAGAAAATTACGGTAGAGGCGGATGGATACCATTGCCGGGAAATATATTTGAATATGACAAACTGCTGTCATGATTGGTGTGGTATGCTGAATACGAAAGGCCAATTGAGCATTTGACAAGGAGGAACCGGGAATGGAAAATATGATATTTTGCCAGAGTTGTGCCATGCCTTTGCAAAAAGCGGAGGATCACGGTACAAATGCGGACGGAACCCCAAACGCGGACTATTGCATCCACTGTTTCGGGGAAGGGCAGTTTTTGGTGGAGGAAACAATGGCAGAGATGATTGAGTCGTGTGTACCGTTTGTATTGGGCGGAAAGCCGTATCACACAGAGGAGGAGGCGCGGGCAGGGATGCGGGCGTTCTTTCCTACGCTTAAGCGCTGGAAAAGCCAATAAAATGCGCGAAAGGACGGCCTGCGGTATATCGGTTGTGAGAAAAGCCCCCGGAAGGGGGCTTTTCTATATGCTGCTCCGTAAAATCTGAAAACTCTTGCGAGGCAATTGATTGCGAAATTTTTAGTTTTATGGTATGATGGATTTCGAAGAGGTACAGGAAAAACCTGGGTGCAAGGCGATGCGCGGGTTTGGTTTGCGGGAGGTGCGGGTGTGATTAGAAATTACATCGAAAACGATGTTGGTGAACTATTGAGAATGCGGTGTCTGCTGTACCCCGATCATTCCCGAGAGGAGCTAAATGACGAAATAATGGCGTTTGCATATCGGCCGCACAGCAACCCTTTCGTGAACTATGATGTTTGGACAAGTTTTGTATGCCAACGCGAAAGCGGTGGGCTGGGCGGGTTTATTGATGTTGGGTTTATGTATGCGGGCGATTATAAAGAAAGGCTGCCGCATTTTATGGATACCGTTTATTTTGAGCAAATGCAAGCGCATCTGTCAGCAGGCCTTTCGGTTCCCGTTGTTGAATCGTGGTATGTGGACGAGGATTTGCGTGGCAAACGCATAGGCACGCAACTCATGCGGCAGGCCGAGCGATGGGTCAAGGAACGAAATTGCCCGTTTATACTTTCAGACACGGACGATTTTCGGGACGTTTCACAGAAGGCACATCAAGCGTTTGGTTATGACAATTACTATATAGCGCCAAACGGGTGCCGCTATTTTTATAAGCGCATTGTGTAGTCGGTGCATACATACAAATTATCGAATAAAGAGGGAAGTTATGAAACGATTCCATGGCAGTGGCAACCGCATATATAAGCCCTTATGCGCCGCGTTATGCGCGATCGCTTTAAGTGCGTCGGGGTGTGCGTTTTTACCGGCCGAACCGGAGATGCCCGCACCGCCCGTGCTGCCTTCTTACGAGAGTGTGCAGTATGGCCTGTTTACGGTGCAGCGCGGCGATATTGAGATTTGGCGGGATGTTCGCGCCAACTTGGTGTCTACACAATCGGAGGTGCTTTCGTTTGATATAGGCGGGCAGTTGTTTTCTGATTTTTATGTGACGGTGGGCGATACCGTTTCAGAGGGCGAATTGCTGGCGCGTTTGGATTGCACAGCGCAGGAACGGGAATTGGAGCGGTTGCAGGAATCGCTTGACGATCTTATCGTGGAGCGGCAAAACGCGGCGGCGTTGCGGAATATTGATTTGCAAATCGCGGCGCTTGCCAGCACAGAAGCGGAAACGGTAAGGCAGTACGAAGCGGTTTTGGCCGAGTTGGCCGGGCGCGAGGCCGTTTTGCGAACGCAGCTTTCCGATCTGGCGCGGCGCATGGGCGAGCGGGAGCTTCGAGCGGGAATGGATGGCATTGTGACGTACCTGCGTGTGCCTGCGGAGGGAGTGCGCTCGATACAGGGGGAGCGCATTTGCACGATTATTGACCGATCCAACATGGTTTTTGCGGTGACAGGCGACAACGCCCAGTACTTCAAAGAAGGCGATTTGTTGGAAATGACGGTGAACAGGGAAGCATACGCGGTCAAAGTGATTTTGCTCGAGGATGGCGCAACCGATGGGGAAACCATATATTTGGCATTGGAGGACACAGGCGCGGCCATTGGCGACACAGGGTATGGCAGCCTGCGCCTGCTGATTGATGAGCGGCGCGATGTGCTGTATGTGCCGTCGTCGGCTGTGCAGATGGCAGGGGGAGAGCACTTTGTGTTTATATTGAGTGACGGAGTGCGCGAAAGGCGCGCCGTAACAACAGGCATTGGCAACGGCAGGGTAACCGAAATTCTTTCAGGCCTGCAAGCGGGCGAGGAAATCATTTCCGGGGGGTTGTAATGAGAGGACTGGGAAAGGCGATACTTTTGGCGTTTGCGGTGGCTGTTGGTGCGGGTGCGTGTACATCCGCTGCGCCTATGGATGTGCCGGAGTTGATTGTACCCGTGCATGTGGCGGAGGACTCGGCAGTGGTTGTGCGGGGGGCTGTGCGAAATGTGGATGTGCATGAGGCGACCGTGAAAGTGCATATGAGCGAGGTCTATACAGATGAACGGGTGGACGGATACGCGGTGGAGTGGGTTGCATGTGTGGAAGGCATGGAAGTGAAGGCGGGTGACCCGCTGCTTCGCTTGAATACAGATGAGCTTGACCGCGAAATAGAGGCTCTTGCGGCGCGAATTCGCGCCCACGATGCGAATGCGTCAGATGCGGCGGCCATTGCGGCGGCGGAAATCAAGATGGCGGAGCTGCAAGTCAAGCTTGCCAAGGAGGAAGGGCTTGCGCCTGATGAGATAAGGCGGTTGGAGCTTTTGCTGGAAAGGCATCAACTGGTCGCCGGGCAGGAGCGCGCTGCGCGCGCACGGGTGCGTCAAAAGCTGGATGCGGATTTAGACGATAAACGTTTGACGAAGGCGCAGGCGGTGTTGTACGCGCCTGTGGACGGGCTTGTGACCGGGGTTTGTGCCATAAGCTTTGACCGGGTTTCCTCGCGGGAAGTGGCGGTGATTTTGGCGGATATGACGGATGTATATATCGAGCTTTTGGGCGGCGTGCGTGTTTCGTATATGCCGGGGCAAAGCTATGAAGCTGTGATTGACGGCGAGCCCTATGCCGTGACGATTAAGCCGTTTGATCATGAGCGCGAAATGGCGTATGTGCTGACGGGAGGCAGTGCCCCGGCGCAGTTTACATTTGATGATACGGCAGTTGCGGCGGTTGAGGCCGGCGAATTTGCACAGGTGTATGTGACGCAAAGCGCTTCGGAGGATACGCTGGTGATACCGTTTAACGCCATACATACTGCCGAGGGTGAGCGTTATGTATACCGCCTGGCCGAGGATGGCAGCAAAGTGCCCGTGTTCATTAAAACGGGGATCATGAACGGAAGCCAGGCTGAGGTGCTGTCGGGCTTGCGGGAGGGGGATGTTGTGTATGTCAAGCAATAAGCGCCGTGCGGCGGCGGTTTGCGGTCTGGCAGCAATATGCCTTGCTTTTGCGGCTTGTGCGGGGCCAACGGCGCAAAGAGAGGCGGAGTTGGCGACAGAGGCGTTTCGAGGCGCTTCGCCAAGCCGTGATGTTTACACAGTCGGGTTCGATGCCATAAGCGAAACGGCGCAGGTAAACGCACGCGTGGAATTTGTGAATTTTACGGTGGTGCGTTTTGACGTATTTGCAGGTTATGAAATGCCGGACGCTTTGCTGACGGCGGTGCATGTCAGGTTGGGGCAGCATGTGGAAGCAGGCGCGCCCATGATGGAGATAACGATGGATCGCGAGAGCGTGCAGGCATTGCTGTCGGTTGTGCAAATGGAAATCAACCGGGTGGGGCAAGCCGCAGCGCGAAGGAGCGCAGAAACGGCGGAGGCGCAACACGCATTTGCCGTGCGTATCGCCGAGGAGGCGAACGCGGACAGGCAGGAGATTATACGGCTGGAGCAGCAGATTTACGAGCGGAAGGCCGCCGCGGAAACAAGGCGGTACAGGGAAGAGCTTGCCGAGCTGACGGCGCGCAAATCGATGTATGAGGCCGCGCTGGAGCCGCTGGTGATTGCCGCGCCCGCCGCAGGGCAGGTGAGCGAGCTGCCGCGCCGTGCAATAGGCGATATGATTGAGTTGGGGGCGCCTCTGGCGCTGTTGGCGGATGGTTCTTTGTATCGGGTGTTGATTACGGCCAATACAAGAAATTTTCGATTCGGGATGCCTGTGGCGCTTACCAATCGGGATAAAGAAGTGCTGATCGGGCGGGTTGTGTCTGATCCGACGCGGGCGGTGGGCGGCAGCACTACGATGAATATGGCTGTTTATACAGAAGCCAAGCTTGCGACACCGGAAACATATTACCGCTTGGGCGCGTCTGTGACGAGTCAGGCGATGTGGGTGAACGGGGCGCTTTGTGTGCCCAGCAACTTCCTTCATCGTGAGGAGGGCAAACGGTTTGTGTATGTGATAAACGATGGTGTGGTCGGCAAGCGCTATGTGAAAACGGGCGCGTATAACAGAAACCTGACGCAAATATTGTACGGTGTACAAGAAGGCGATACTTTGGTAGAGAAATAACGCGCCCGGCAAAAGGGCGGCGACTCTGAGAAGAATGCGGTGTTGTGATGATTTCCTTCCTTTGGAAAAAAACATGGAAAAACAAATGGATATTCTTGAGCTTGCTTCTGGGGAATATATTGCTGGTGGGTGTGGTTTCCGGTGTGCCGATGTTTGCCAAGGCGTCACTGCAAAGGCTTTTGATGCAGCAAACCCAGCGGCAATTGCAAGAAACATCGGTGTACCCCGGGCTTGTGGCATACAGGGCGCAGGTGGCTCCGTCTGCGTCAGGCAGCGCGGTTGAAAATATCGAGGCGCGGCGCAGGATGATGTTTGAGGAGCTGCCGCAGCAATTCGGCCTCCCTGTCCTAATCACGCGGGAACAGATTGTGCTTGACAACATCCCCATCCGCCCCGAGAAAGCGCTGAAGGATGAGGAACCCCCCTATGGTTATCAGTTGATAGCGGCGACAGATTTGGCCGAGCACGCTGAAATTGTGAAGGGGCGTATGTACAATGATACGCCCGGCGCAGACGGCGTAATCGAAGTTATCGTCAGTGAGCGGACGTATGACAGGCGCATCATTTTGTTGGATACGGTATATGAGTCGGTGCCGTCTAAAGAGGATCAGCCGGTATACCGTTTCCGTGTGGTGGGCGTGTTTACAAACAGCCAAGAGGCCGACCTGTATTGGGCGGTGTCGCCGACGCGTATTTATAACGCATTTTTTATGCCGGAAGGCATCATGTACGCAACATTTGTGGATGTAGAGAAACCGCCCGCGACCTTGTATGCCCGGTGGGAGGTCAACTTGGATTGCGGGGCGCTTGACTTGCGCCACGCGGCAGCATATCAAGCCGCCGCCGAGCGGTACAGGGAAAACTTAAATGCATCCCACGCTTCCCCCTTTACAGAGGGCTTGACGCAAATCTTAAGCGGCTATAACGAAAAGGCGCAGAAGCTTGACATCACGCTCTGGGTGCTGCAAACCCCGGTGTTTATTATGCTGGCGTTCTTTATTTATATGGTCAGCGGGCAGATTTTATCGCTGGATCAGTCGGATATTTCAGTATTAAAAAGCCGCGGGGCCACACGTGGGCAAATTGTGCGGCTATACGCGTTTCAAGGGCTTTTTGTGGGGGTGGTCAGCGCCGCTTTGGGGCTGCTGCTTGGGCGGTTTATTTGCCTTGTCATCGGTTCGGCGAACGGGTTTTTGGAATTTGTCGGGCGGGCAGGGCTGGACGCGCGGATTGATGCGGCGGCGGTGCTGTATGCCGTTGGGGCGGCGGTGCTGTCTATGCTTATGATGATAGGCCCGGTTATCCGCTACTCCAAAGTGGATATTGTGGGATTGAAGCACAATGCAAATCAGCCGCGCAAGATGCTTTGGCAAAAGCTGTTTTTGGACGTGGCGGCGTTGGGCGTGGCCTTGTACGGTCTGTACTCCTTCTATTTGAAGCGAGATATTTTGGCGGCAGCGCCCGAGGCACTGGGGGCGGTTGACCCGCTTATGTTCCTTACCTCTTCGTTGTTTATGATTGGGCTTGGGCTGCTTTGCCTGCGCTTGTTCCCTGTGCTGATCGGCTTGATTTTTCGCATTGTCCGAAAGGTGGCTTCGCCCTCTTTGTACGCTTCACTTTTAAGTGTCAGGCGCGGCGGCGGCGGGGAGCGGTTTATCATGATCTTCCTGATATTCACGCTTGCCTCCGGCATATTTAACGCGCGGGCGGCCACGACAATTAACCGCAATATGTCTGACCGAATCCATTATGCGGCGGCGGTAGATATACGGCTGACGGAGGTTTGGCTGAACAATTCTGTGGTGGATGATTCGGGCTTTTCCTCGCCCCCGACAATTTACTATGAGCCGGACTTTTCAAAATACGCTTTGATGCCCGAGGTCGATACAGCGACAAAGGTGCTTTCGGAGCGTGGCTCCATCACCGGCCCGTCACTTCGTTTGTCCAATGTGCAGGTTATGGGCATCCAAACCGATGGATTTGGGCGGGCCGTTTGGTATCGAAATGACCTGCTGCCCATCCATATCAACCATTACCTAAATGCCTTGGCGCTTGACCCGCGCGGGGTTATTGTATCAGGAAATTTTCGGGCGTATTACAAGATTGGCGACTATATTGACTACCGCACAGACAAGGGCAACGCCAGTGGTGTGATATATGGGTTTGCGGATTATTGGCCGGGCTATGTGCCGATGCAACGGGTGGGGTATTCAGACGGCGGATATGAGGAACATGAGCGGTTTTTGATTGTGGCGAATTTGTCTTATTTGCAATCGCTTTGGGGCGTTACCCCATATGAGGTTTGGCTTCAAACAAACACCGATTCGGGGCGTTTCCTTACAGAGTATGCGAATGAGCATAACATTCGTTTTACCGCCTATACTGACGTTATGGAAGAACTTGTGAGAAGCAAAAACGATCCCGTTTTGCAAGGGACAAACGGCGCTTTGACGGTGAACTTTATTATCACATTGGTGGTTTGTGCCGCCGGGTTTTTGATTTACTGGATACTGTCGATGAAGTCGCGCGCGTTGCAGTTTGGCGTATTTCGTGCCATGGGGCTTTCCATGCGCGGGATTTTGGCGATTTTGGTTCATGAGCAAATCTTGGTGTCGGGCACGGCGATTGTGCTGGGTGTAGCCATCGGTGAAATCACCTCGCGGTTGTTTGTGCCTATCATACAGGTTGCTTACACCGCGTCGGAAAGCTTGATACCGCTGCATATGGCGGCGGAGGCGCTGGATTACGGGCGGCTTGCCTTGTTTGTTGGGGTGATGATGGCAGTTTGCATATCGGCACTTGGCATTATCAGCTCCAGGATACGGATTGCGGCGGCCTTGAAGCTGGGGGAGGACTAAGCCATGGGAGAAATTGTATTGCGCGCAGAAGGCGTGAAACGGGCATACAAAACCGCAGGCGGCACGTTTTGGGCGCTTAAAGGCGTGGATATCGCTATCGAGGCGGCCAAGCTGACGATCCTAAAGGGCCGCTCCGGCTCCGGCAAGACAACTTTGATGAACATACTGGGGGCGCTTGATTTGCCGACTGAGGGTGCGGTGCTTCATGACAATCAGGATTTGGTGAAGCTGCCCGGGCGGGCGCGCGATCTGTTTAGGCGCAAGCATGCGGGATTTGTATTCCAATCGGTGGCGCTTGTCGGGGTGATGACTGCGCTTGAAAATGTGGAGTTTGGTTTGCGCATTACGGGCTATCCGCAGCGGCAGATCCGCAAACGCGCGGAGGAATGCTTGGAGCTTGTAGGGCTAAAAGGCCGGATGCAAAACATGGCAAGCGAGTTGTCGGGTGGGGAACAGCAGCGCGTGGCGATTGCGCGGGCCATGGCCCACAAACCGGCGATTTTGTTTGCGGATGAGCCAACGGCGGAGCTTGACAGTGGCACGGGCTATGCGGTGATGAACCTGTTCAAAAGCCTGGTTGACAGCGAAGGCGTGACGGTGCTTATGACCACGCATGACCCGAATCTGATGGATATGGCCGACAGGCTGTATGTTATCGAGGATGGCCTGATTGAAGGGGCGGGTGAATAGGCATGGGCAGGGAAATCGCCGTACAATGCGAAAATTTGGTGAAAATTTATAAGAAACGCGATATTGAGGTGCTGGCCTTACAGGGGCTTGATCTGACAATCGAGAGCGGCGAGGTTATGGCTGTTATCGGCAACAGCGGGAGCGGCAAGTCAACACTGCTTAATATGATTGGCGGGCTGGATCGTCCGTCAGCGGGGAAGCTGTTTGTCCATGGCAAGAATTTGTTTGAAATGACGGATGGAGAACTGGCCGCATATAAACGGACAACGGTCGGATTTGTGTGGCAGAATAATGCCCGCAACCTGCTGCCGTATCTTACGGCGGCCGAAAATGTAATGATGCCGATGCAGTTGATGCCCAAGGCCGCCGCCAAACAGGCGCGCGCAAAGGAATTGCTGGAGATGGTCGGATTGAGCGGCAAGGCGAAAAGCCGCCTGTCGCAGTTGTCCGGCGGGGAGCAGCAGCGGGTTGCGATTGCGATTGCCCTTGCAAACGCGCCTAAGGTGCTTTTGGCGGATGAGCCGACAGGCTCGGTCGATACCAAAACGGCGGCGTTTATTATGGATGCGTTTCGTGAGGTGAACCGCACGCTAAACACAAGCGTTGTGATTGTCACGCATGATCGACAGGCGGCCAAAATGGTGAACCGCGTGATCATGATTCGCGATGGCAAGACAAGCAGTGAAATGATTGCCGCCCCGCGCCCGGAAGGGCATGTTTTTGACATAGAGGACAAAGAGGCGGCCCATGAGGAGTTTGCGGTGCTGGATCGGGCGGGGCGGGTGCAAATCCCGCCGGAAATGCTGGAGAAGCTGGATGTAAAAAACAACCGTGTGAAGATGGAGCTTGAGGACGGGCGGCTGGTAATTACGGCGGCAGGGAAATAAACCGCGAAGCATGGCTCTATCTTTTCACAAAAACCAAACCGCGCAACCGCGCGGTTTGGTTTTTGTGTGAAGATGTGGGAGTAGCTAAATGTACGCCCAAACGATTATAAGCGTCCAGAAACGCGTCCAACGCCGATTTGCGTGTTTTCGGTTTTCGCGCACGAGTAGGGATAGCGCGGCAAATGTGTCGCTTTTGTCACGTATGTTTCGCCCCTGTTCGTCCGGATAAGCTGCATCCACATCTATTGAAAATCCGTCTGTGCAGTATTCCTCAGCAGGCGGCGCTTCCTCGCCTGACGAAAAATCCGCACAAAAATCCACCGAAAGCGGGTTAGTGGACAGGCCTGGTATATTTTGAGTGCTGATTTGGGATAGTCCTTTCCGTTTCGGTGCAAGCATACAGGCAGCATTGCGTACCGGATTTGAGTTTCCACTTTGCCACGTTACGGGTATCAGCGGTTCGCGTCAATTTTTGACTTCTTCATAAATTTATTATATCTTGAAGAAGGCTATTTGGTCGCTACCGGCCTCAAAGTTTTGTTTTTAGACTGTTAAAGAAAACGCCCGCACATTGGAACGGTAATAGCCATTTTGCTGCCCCTCGCCGCCCCAGGAACCGGAGAACTGAATATAGCCGGACAGCCCATCCGCCGCCATCCATTTCAAAGGCACGCGCGGGCAATACGGGTTGTACGCCTTGCCCTCCCAATATTCCTCGAAATGCACAAGCGCAAATGGCCCCCATGGCTTGGGCGCCTCCATAATAAGCAGGTCTGTGCCGTCGGTGGGCGAAAAATCACTGTGCAAGCGCCATGTCAGCAGCAGATAACGGTCAATGGCGGCAATATACACCATTTCGGGCGCACCAATGCTTTGATGCAAGGACAAAACGGGGATGGCTTCGTTCAAATTATGGTTCCAAACAGGGCCGCCCGCCCCGTCAAAGGCCGACACAAACTGCCAAGCGGCGGGACGCATAATGCTGTCGGACGGCACGCGCCCCAGCCGCAGGTTGCTTCCGTTGTCCCACTGGTCAGAGGACACGGCGTATATATAGGGATCCGGCGCGTTTTCATTGTTTTTGCCGCAATTGATAAATGCGGGGCCACCGAAGGTGTGGCCTTTGAACATCGGCTCTTGCACGGTTTGCAAAGTCGGGATCCAGAATTGCCCCGGATTTTTGGTGTATACGATATGGGCATCGCTGCCATGCTGGGACAGAAGATTGTGCGGCGGCTTTTTTGCGCCAAGCATGTTTTGGAAGGCGAGATAGTACACGCCGTCAACGCATATCATGCCCGTCGGTTTGGGGCCGTCGCCGCCCCAGCCTCTGTAATCGTTCATTTGGTTGACCTTTGTGATGGTGTAATCCGTTGGGCCGCCTGTAAAACGCTCTATATCCAGGCCGTCTTTTGTTTCGCCCCATAAGGGGTCGCCGCTGGAAACAAGGATTTCATCATCCGGCCCCCATGTCATGGGGTATGTATCGCCTTTGATGTCTGCTGCGGGGTAGGGGATGCGCTCGCCTGCCCATTGAAAGTTTTTGATGAAGGTGCTTTTGGGGATACGCGCAAATTGCATGTGTCTTGCCTCCTTTGTATTCTTTGATATGTTCCCACCACAAGTATGCCACAACGCGGGCGGATTTTCAATTGTATTACGTGCATTGCCGCAATTGCGCGCGGGAAGAATAGGCGGGTGCGAAGCCGATAAATATATTTTCCAAAAGCCTGCAACATCTATTGACGCAGAATCATTAATTGCGTATAATATAAATGTTGTTTATAATTAACGTTATGTACAAGCTGAGAAGGAGGTCACCATGTGCTGCAACGAGCTGGCAGAAGAGCTTCTCGAAAATATGATTTTGGCGAATAAATCGCAATCGTTTGCGAAGCTTTCGAAAGTGGTTCATGGCGAAATGTTCGCATTGCAAATGATTGCCCTTCACGATGGCGATATTTCGCCCAGTGAAATCAGCAAGATTGCGGGCACAAGTCCGGCACGGATTGCTGCGGAGTTGAACAGCCTTGAACACAAGGGTCTGATAACACGTGAGATTGACGCAAACAACCGCAGGCGGATTTTGGTATGCCTTACACCTGAAGGTATTAAAGTTGCGGCGGAGCATTGCCAAGAAGCGGTACAAATCGCGGGCGAGGTGTTGGCGCAATTGGGCGAGCAGGATGCCCGGGAATATGTTCGTATAATCAGAAAATTGGGGGTTGACAGATGAAGTATTTTGTGACGAAACCGGAAGAAATTTACAAAAAGTGGGAAACGGATCCCGCCCAAGGGCTTACGGATGAAAAAGTGGCGAAGCTCCAGCAGGAAAACGGGCTCAACAAATTTGAAGAAGAGAAAAAGGAAAGCTTGCTGAAAAAGATATTTCACCATTTGAGGGATTTTACATCGCTGATTCTCTTGTTCGCTGCAGGTGTCGCGTTTTTCATGGCGTTTCAGCCGGACAGTGAGAAGGGCTTTACCGATGCCATCGTCATTTTTTCTATTGTTGTGTTAAACATTTTTCTGGCTGTGCGCCAGGAAATGGGCGCAGAAATGGCGCTTGATGCCTTAAAGCGCATGACCGCGCAAATGACCACCGTCGTCCGAGGCGGAGTTCGGCAGTTGATAGATGCAGAGCAGTTGGTGCCCGGCGATATCCTTACCTTAAAGTCCGGCGATATGATTCCTGCGGATGCGCGCATTATCGAAAGCATTAACCTCCGGGTGGATGAGTCGATCTTGACAGGCGAGAGCGTTCCCGTTGAGAAAGACGCGATGGCGGAAATTGACGAGAATGCGTCTTTGGGCGATCGGTTGAATATGATGTTTTCCGGGTGTTTGATTACAAACGGAAAGGCAACGGCTGTTGTTGTGGAAACGGGTATGTCTACCGAAATGGGTAAGATTGCCGGGCTGTTAAACAACACCAAGAAAGAAAGAACACCGTTGCAGAAGAAGATGGACGCGTTGGTTAAGGTCATCTGTGGCATTGCCATATCGTCCGGGGCCATTTTGTTCGCGATTCAGACAGTATATCACCAGTTGGGGATTGCATTTGTTCCCGTGGCGGATAGGGTGCTGGATATGGTGTCGCTTGCGGTTGCGGCGATTCCTGAGGGCTTGCCGATTGTTGTCACAATCACACTGGCTTCCAGCGTTTTGAACATGGCGCAAAAAAATGCCATCATCCGTAAAATTCCGGCGGTGGAAACATTGGGCAGTGCTTCGGTTATCTGCTCGGACAAAACGGGAACTTTGACGATGAACCGCATGTCTATCCAACGGGTGTGGGCTGTTACGCATGCGCCTGTTAACGCGGAGGACGAGTTTAATCATGACGAAATGCGGCTGATGGAGCTGATGGGTCTGGCCAGCAACGCGTCTATAGAAATCGTTGACGGCAAAGAAAAGATGGTCGGCGACCCAACGGAAACCGCCATCATCCGCTTGCTGAAAGATAAGCATATCACCAAAGAAAGCATCGACACCATATTCCCGCGTGTGCATGAAATCCCGTTTGATTCAGACAGGAAGCTTATGACGACTGTCCACAAAACGGATGACTTGGAAAATGTCCAATATATATCTATCACAAAGGGCGCGTTTGACCGGCTTCCGATTGACGCGACATCGGTATGCAAGGACACGGCGAAGCGCATTCATAACGAATTTGCTAACGACGCGCTTCGGGTTTTGGCGGTGGCGTATAAGCATTATGATGAACTTCCGACCGACCTTGGCCCCGGCGAATTAGAGAGCGGGCTGACGTTTGCCGGGTTTGTCGGCATCATTGACCCGCCGCGCCCTGAGAGCAAGCTGGCAGTGCAAACGGCCAAGGAAGCTGGTATAAAAACGATTATGATTACCGGTGACCATGCCCTGACAGCTTCCGCCATTGCCCGTGATATCGGCATTTTGGCAGAGGACGAGAAGGCCATGACAGGCAAACAACTGGCGAAAATATCGGATGAAGAGCTGGCGCAAAATATTAGGGAGTACTCAGTGTACGCGCGCGTTACACCGGAGGATAAAATCCGCATTGTAAAGGCGTGGCAGCAGCAAGGTGAAGTTGTAGCGATGACGGGCGACGGCGTAAACGATGCCCCGGCGCTTAAAGCGGCAGACATCGGTGTGGCTATGGGATCGGGCACCGACGTTTCCAAAAACGCAAGCGACGTGATCTTGACAGACGATAATTTTGCCTCTATCGTAACGGCGGTGGCAGAGGGGCGGCGGGTGTATGATAATATCCGTAAAGTCCTTATGTCCTTGATTCCCAGCAATATCGCTGAAATTGTTGTGATGATACTTGGTTTTGTGATTTGGAAGCGAACGCCTCTGTATGCGTTGCAGCTCTTGTTTATCAACGTTGTGGCCGACGGCATACCGGATTTGTGCATGTGTCGCGAGGCATTGGAAGATGATGCCATGAGAAGAAAACCCATCCCCAAGCACAAAAGTGTGTTTGCGTATGGGCTGCGCACAAGCACTATTGTGGCCGCTATCGTGTTTACGGTTGTGTCGATGATTGGGTATTATATAGGAGCGTTTGTTGAACTGGGTGGAATCGTGCCATCGCATGAAGTAGGAAGAACCATGGCATATGTAACGCTCGCGGGGGCATCGGTGGTCAATATCCTGAATGTCAGAAGCTTCAACAAATCACTCTTTACGATTGGGTTTACGTCAAACAAGCTTCTGTTCGGCGGCATATGCCTGTCGTTGTCGCTGGTTGCGGCCACGGCACTTGTGCCCGGCGTGCGTGACATTTTCCGCTGTGTGCCGGTAAGCGGCTACCATTGGTTGCTGATTGTGGGTATGTCGATTTCTCCGTTTTTTGTTATGGAGTTGAAGAAGCTGATCATGAGAAAGACGGGAAGGTCGGTTGGTGGCTCGGCATGAGGCCGTTTGTGCGTTTGATTTGCCGCCGTATATAATTAAATGGGTGAGCCGGGTTGTGTGTGCGTTTCCAGCGAGATGTGCGCATGGCTCGGCTCGTTGGTGTTTGTCCGAAGCGAAAGAAGAGGGCGCCCGACAGTTTTGCGGCAGACACTTCGGGAGAAATAGGCAAAATCATGACCATCGGTTAAACCGGTGGTCATGCACAGCGCTAAAAGGGCATGGCACTAATACGGCCCCTCAAGGTGCGTCGAAGAATCGCCAACCCTAAAGTTTTTTTGTTCACATGACTTTCTCGGTATTTGTCCTATATTGGTTTTTAGTGCCCCATATATTTCTTTCCTGCGATATTTTGACGCAAATACAATATGGTATAGCCGATCCGGTTGAAATCAGTTTTGCCGGAGCTGGAAATCGCGAGTGCTTCAATGTATCCTGCGTGAAGGCGCGGCAGCATGTCTTTGGCATGTTGGGTGTTTCTTCCAACAAGCGCTCTGTATTTTTGCCGTAGGCAAAAATACAGAGCGCTTTCGGCGATGGGTGAGGCCGTTTTGAAACAGATTAGCGATGTCGGCATCTCTGCTTCGAATGTAATAAACGATTTATGTCTAAAAGAACAAAACTCTTTTTCTTGATATGGTTGACTGACCACATTGATTCTATCAAAAGGTGGTTTGCTTGTATTCTGATGTTTTTTATGCTCATCGGCATAACTGCTGATTTTTTCTTGTGCAAGCGCCTGTAATGAAAAAGCTTTGCGGGATGATTCCCGCAAAGCTTTTTGTCGATACACCTTCAGGGACTCGAACCCTGGACCCACTGATTAAGAGTCAGTTGCTCTACCAGCTGAGCTAAAGATGCACATTGTCATACACGCAACAGAACCACTTACATTGACAACGAAAATTATTATAGCAAAGACTATGTGAAATGTCAAGGCTTTTTTTGTGCCTTCTGATTTTTTTCTGCATGGAAGTGTGCAGTGCCGGTAAATCGGGCGTTTCGCGTTGTGTTTCCCCGTATGTTATAATAGTGCCAACCCAAAAGAAACCCGGATTTTTCGAGGATTTGGGAGTTTGGTGCTATCCTTTTCCCACTATAAAACAATCATATTCGGGGCCGAAAACCTACTTGGAAATGTCGGTGTCATATTGGCACTAAAAAATTCCGCCTCGTAAAAAGAGGCGGTGTCTATATGCAAAACCATCTTTGTTGGCGCAAGAAAGGGCGGTGCAGGTAAGATTATGACCGCTGCGAACTTTGGTGTCGGCCTTGCCTGTCAGGGCAAAAAGACTCTCATCATCAATACGGATAGCCGGTATTCGCTTACGCTTGGGCATTCGTAAGCCGGACAAGCTTCCAAGTTCACTTTCCATAATTATGACAAACATAATCAATGAACATGGCTTCGACCCAACAGACGGAATCATTCATCACGCAGAAGGTATTGCTTCTGGCTGCATGTGCCGTGACCAGCCCGCTCGCCGCAAACAGCACAGCTTGACAGGAATTGTGAAATCACACTCGTACTGCTTATCGGGCGGGAAACAGCCTTGCGGCAGTATAGCGAAAGGGTGAAACCGATGTACAAGTACATCTTGTTTGATACTTTATGAGCTTAGCCGCATAACGTGTCTGATGCAGAGAGAACCGTTATGTGGAGTATACTCATAAACATCGTAATGAACAAAGTGAATCTCTTCTCTAACTGTGCATAATCATTATGGTAAAATTTTAAGGTTCAAGACAAGATAAGAGGAAAACCCCTAAAGATTTACAAGAGAATAAGATAAAGATTTTGCCCTCTTGAATTGAACCTAAATTCCGTTTCCATGAGATGGAAATAGAATTTATCTTTCTTACGAGCCTGTAAACAAAATTCTGTAAATGCAAGTCCCTCCATGAAAAAATAAGAACATGGAGGGATTTTCAATGGCAAGAAAGTTAAGTCAAGAAAAG
>JGI994J12354_10001883_pt1 | contig 21012 bp, 16 predicted proteins | sample IntmicLarv3ML3BL_FD_12354 | JGI IMG/M metagenome (IMG submission 12354) | reverse complement strand
GGAAAAGTCAAAAATAGAGGGCATTCTTTGATTTGGTAACATATAGCTTATATTAGAGTCATGTTTTCTAAATGTACCACTTGATTCTTGAAAGTTAAAATTATTCTTTACAACACCTTTTTGAAAATAATTTTCTAATTCACCTTTCTTGGCATTCCAAATACTTGTGTATATTAGCATGAAAATGACACATAATGCAATTCCACCTTTTAAATAATTCCATATTTTTTTGAATCTCCTTCCATCTTTTAAATCTTTATTGATTTTTTCAACCATGTATATATCCTCCTTTAATAAATAATCAAGTGACATATCTAATTCTTTGCTTAATTCTACTAATGTAAACAAGTCAGGAAAACTTTTTGAATTTTCCCAATTTGATATTGTTTGTCTTGTAACATTAAATCTTCTTGCGAAATCTTCTTGACTCTGCTTTCTCTCTCGTCTACATTCTAAAACTTTTTTTCCGAACTGCTCCATATTTTTTCCTTTCCTGAGTGATTGCGCAATACACTATATGCAGATTGTACCCTATGTGAATGCATATAAAAAGCAATTTTGGTTTTACATTCATTAAATAAGTGCAAAATGGCATTACATTTGTAGAGTAGAGGAGAAATTGCATTTTCGACTTTGATAAAAAAGGTAACTTTATTGGGGCTTAGCATGTAGATGAAACTCATGCAACAGCAATTAAAAATTTAGCAAATTAGTATGATAAAACATTTGAAAAATGCCAAGACTTCAAAATGATTACTAAACCAAATACTAAGATATCGGAGATGATCTTATAGAAAATATAAATGAATTGATTTTTCACATTATTCAAAGTATTGGAATTATTGCATCCTTTCTTATAACATTACATACAATAAAAACCAACAATAAGCAATTAAAAGTGCATAACAAACTTATGGTAACTCAACAGCATAGAGGAATTTGGACTATCACTTATCAAACAGACACATTAAATAGAATATTTGACTCAAAAGCAGATATAGTTATTGTGGTATTTGTTATATATAAGCTCTTATGGTGATATTAACAGATCTTACATTAATAGGTTGCCTAATTAAAAATTGAAAATAGTATGCAAACAAAAAACCATAACCGTATAAAAAATATACATTCATAGTTTTACTGTTTTCATTATTAACAATTAACATATTCCTTAAAAAAGGAATACCTCCCCTTTTCACTTATGAAGTATATTTCAAATTCACGATTCTTGAATTATTTTAACAAAATCACATTTACCATTTGACATAAAGCTAAAGCTATTGTATACTTTTAAAGGTACGCACGAGATAACGAATCTAGTGCTACGACAGCAAACTAATCTAATGAAATTCAATTATCATGAGATAGCAAAAGCCTTATGCATACAGAGTTTAGATAGTTTTGTTGAATTGAAATATGCGGATGTGGCGGAACTGGCAGACGCGCTAGACTTAGGATCTAGTGGGAGACCGTGCAGGTTCGATTCCTGTCATCCGCATTAAATTAAAAAAGGGCTGTCGCAAAATAACTGATTTCATCAGCTATTTTGCGACAGCCCTTTTTTGTGTAATAGGATAATATATCATAAAAAGCATTATCTCTGCTCTGTATACTTACTCCACAACGACATCATGTCCATAACAAACAGCTCGTATAAAGCCACCAAAGACATCATGACTCGGCTTAAACCCTTTATGTAGATAGAAGTCATATGCAACATCGTTTCCATTGGAGATATATGTAAACGTTACAGGCGCATCAGAGAAACTACGTAACCATTCCATTGCCATGTCACAGAGTGTAGAGCCTATACCTTGTCCCTTGTATTGCTCGCGTACATACAAATTGCTTAAACGACCGACCTTTTGAGGAAGTTCTAACCAAGCAGGATAAAATCCAATGTCCTCAGCTTTTCTAGGCATTTGCTCGGGGTAGAAGTCTCGCATTTCTTCAGTGATTACATCAATCGTAGAAAACACATAACCAATCGCTGTATCGCCGTCTTTTGCTAAAATGACTTGCTTTTCTAATGCACTATCATAAGCTGGTTTCATACGAGTATCAAAGGACATATTGTCAAATGCTGAGGGGAAAATTGTTGCTTTTGATTGCTGAAAACGCATTAACTCGTCACACAATACTCTACAGGGTTCAATATTAGACTCTTGTAACACTTCAAATGTAATCTTCGACATAAGTAAACCTCCCTAGTTTATAATTGAATAATTTTCGCACGATGACGCGTATGAGGTACAAATTTATTGATTAGGTCACTCGTCTTAATTTTTATATGACTTGTGTTAATACCAGGATTGCACCCATACCATTCCTCGTCGGCAACCTCTTTATCAATAATGAGTTGAACATAATCATCTATATCATTTACTAGCCCCATGACAGTAGCAGAACCAGGAGAAGTTCCTAGCAGTTCTTGCATTTTTTCAGGAGGGGCAAATGAAACATGAGAAATACCAGTCTTTTTACTGAAAGCAGATGTGTCAAAAGGCTTATTTGCAGGTAGTACAACAAGGAAAAAGCTGGTTTTCTTTTTATTGCATAAGAAAATATTTTTACGAATTTCCACGCCTAAATAATTGTCAATTTCTACACATTCGTCCATAGAGGCAGCAGCCTCATGGTCTACACGCTCATAAGGAATACTTAGTTTGTCTAGCAATTTATATGTATTTGCCTCTAATGGTATTCGTTCGTCAGTGGGAGCAATAGTACTAATTTCACTAAAATGTAACATAATCTGTTCTCCTTTTCATACAAATTGGAAAGTGTCGTATATACAAGAATTAGCAATCTTATCTTACAAGACTGCTAATTTAAAAGTATATGTTCTCGCTAAATTAAGATTATAAGTTTTTTAATCTCTTCATAGCCTCAATTACATTCTCTGTAGCACCAAAGGCTGTTAGACGGAAGTAGCCCTCACCACTTTCGCCGAATCCACTACCAGGTGTTCCGACGATATTTGCATTTTCGAGCAAATAATCAAAGAATTCCCAAGATGTCATACCATTTGGGCATTTTAGCCACACATAAGGTGAATTAATACCTCCTGTAAACCAAATGCCAAGTTCTGTTAAGGCATCTGTAATTAGTTTTGCATTTTGACGATAGTAATCGATATTTTCTTTGATTTGTGTCATTCCCTCAGCAGAGAAAACTGCTTGAGCACCTTTTTGTACAATATAAGGTACACCGTTGAATTTTGTTGTCTGGCGACGTAGCCATAATTTGTTAAGTGATTCGCCATCTCGCACAAGTGCTTTTGGAACAACTGTATAGCCACATCTTGTACCTGTAAATCCAGCAGTTTTTGAAAGAGAACAAAATTCAATCGCACATTTATCGGCACCCTCTACTTGGTAAATACTCGTTGGCAAATTTTCATCTTGCACAAAAATTTCATAAGCACTATCAAAAAGAATCACTGCATCATTTTTTATTGCATAATCAACCCAGATTTTTAACTGTTCTTTTGTGTAAACAGCACCAGTTGGGTTGTTTGGAGAGCAGAGGTAGATAATATCTGCTGGCATTTGTTCGTTAGGTAGTGGCAAGAAACCATTTTCTTCATTTCCATAAATATAAGAAATCTTGCGTCCAGCCATAATGTTTGTATCCACATATACAGGGTAAACAGGGTCTGGAATAACAACATTATTATCTTTTGCAACGATATCAAGAATGTTACCGACATCACTCTTTGCTCCATCACTGATAAAGATTTCATCAATGCCAAGTGTAACACTCTTATTAGCATAATAAGCCGCGATTGTCTCTCTTAGAAAAGCATAGCCTTGTTCTTCGCCATAACCACGAAATGTTTCAGCATTGCTCATTTCAGTAACAGCTTTTTGCATTGCATCTACAACTGCAGGGACAAGTGGTTTTGTAACATCACCAATTCCAAGACGGATAATTTGTTTGTCTGGGTTTTGCGTAGTATACTCATTTACTTTCTTTGCAATCGTAGAAAATAAATAGCTTTCTTTTAGGTTTTGATATTCTTTATTAACTTTCATGTGTGCCTCCTATTCATCTACATATTTCTGATTACTACATATCCTATTACTATATATTCTATTATTACATATCTTATTATTGTATATTCTATTATTATATATCTTATTACTGTATATTTTATTACTATATATTCTTATTCTACAGTAACACTCTTCGCCAAATTACGTGGTTTATCAATATCAAGTCCTTTATTAGCAGCTACATAATAGCTGAAAAGCTGTAAAGCAATAACAGATAATGATGGTGAAAATAATTCGTTAATCTCAGGGATACGAATTTCAGAAAGAGCAGTATCCTTATTTTCGTCCATGCAGTTTCCAATAAGCAATACTTTTGCACCACGACTCATCACCTGCTCGATATTGCTGAAAATCTTTCCATATAGATTTTTACAGCATGAGATACCAACAACGAGAGTATTATCTTCAATAAGTGAGATAGTACCATGCTTTAATTCGCCACCAGCGTAAGCCTCTGAGTGGATATAAGAGATTTCTTTTAATTTTAGCGAGCCCTCTAGTGCAATCGCATAATCGATGTTTCGACCAATAAAGAAAATGCTTTGATATCCGATACAAGTTGCAGCATATTTTTGAATGTCGTCAATTTGTTCTAACAAGGTTGTTGCTTTATCTGGCAAGGCTGTAAGTTCACTTAGTAAGGCTTGCTCATTTTCGGCAGATAACTTCCCAAGTTTTGCAGCAAACTGTATGGCAAGTATATACAATAGAACGAGTTGTGCTGAAAATGCTTTTGTTGTCGCTACAGAAATTTCAGGTCCAGCCATTGTATAAAGGGTATAATCAGCCTCTTTTGCAATGGTACTTCCGATTACATTCACGATTGCCAAGACTTTGGCACCTTTACCCTTGCCCTCACGCATTGCAGCAATCGTATCTGCAGTTTCGCCAGATTGACTAATGAGAATCAACAGTGTTTTCTCATCTACGATAGGGTCTTTATAACGAAATTCACTTGCCAATTCAACTTCTACAGGCATACGGCATAAGCGTTCAAATACATATTTTGCAACAACGCCTGTGTTGTATGCAGAACCACAAGCAGTAATTACTATTTTATTGAAAACTGAAAAGTCAAGGTTGTCCAGTGTGTTTTTATTGCCACCCTCTGATAAAGCAGACTGTACGGTGTCTTTTAAAACCTTTGGCTGTTCCATTATCTCTTTTAGCATAAAATGTGGGTAGCCACCTTTTTCGGCACTGTCAACACTCCAAGTAATTGTTTCAATAGTTTTTGTAATTGGTTCATTATCAAGGTTAAAGAATTGCACATCATCTTTGGTTAGGACTGCGATTTCTCTATCTTCTAAGTAGTAAACTTGGTTTGTATCTTTTAGGATTGCAGATACGTCAGAGGCAATGTAATTACCTTGCTTAGATACACCGATAATAAGTGGGTTATCTTTTCGGACTGCAATGAGTTTGTCAGGGTCATCAAGAGACATGACACCAAGTGCATACGAGCCGTCTAATGCATTGATTACCTTTACTACAGTTTCCATTAAATCGCCCTTATAATAGTATTCAAAGAGCTGAGCGATAACTTCGCTGTCTGTTTCAGAAGCAAAACGAATTCCCTTTTTGCTTAAACGCTCTTTTAACATCTTATAATTTTCAATAATTCCATTATGAACGATTGCAATTTTACTCTGCTCGCCCACATGAGGGTGTGAGTTGATATCAGATGGTTCGCCATGTGTTGCCCAGCGCGTGTGTCCGATTCCCATAAAGCCCTCGATTGGGTGTTTCTCTAATAATGATTCAAGGGCCGTTAAACGTCCCTTTTGTTTTGCTATTTCAAATTGACTTTTACCGTAAACTGCGATTCCTGATGAGTCATAGCCACGATATTCTAATCTTTTTAAACCATCTACGATAATAGGAACTGCATTTTGCGTTCCAATATAACCGATAATTCCACACATAATAAAATCTCCTTATTTCGTTCTTATTTGTCAGGTACTTAGCATACCGTAAATATAAGTGTTAGTCAATCAATTAAGCGTTACGATTCTTGGCAGCAGTTACAAGGCCCAAGAATAACGGGTGTGGTCTTGTAGGTCTACTTTTAAATTCAGGGTGGAATTGAACACCTACGTAAAATGGGTGATTTGCCAACTCTACTGCCTCCACTAAAGAGCCATCTGGAGAGACACCACAAATAGTCAAACCATTTTCGGTAATGATATCACGATAATCATTGTTAAACTCATAGCGATGTCGATGACGTTCGTCAATCGTATCCTCAGCATAAAGTTCTTGTAGCTTTGTATCTGGTAGAACCTTACAAGGATAAGAGCCAAGACGCATAGTGCCCCCTTTATTCTTGATTTCTATCTGATACTCCATAATGTCAATAACAGGAGCAGGTGTTTTATCGTCAAATTCTGCAGAGTTTGCCAAAGGCAATCCACAGACATTTCGTGCATATTCAATTACAATAATTTGCATACCAAGGCAGATTCCAAGTAGAGGGAGATCATGTTCTCTTGCGTATTTACAAGCAATAATCTTGCCATTGACGCCTCTATCGCCAAAACCACCAGGAATTACAATGCCGTCTACATCACCAAGTAGTGAGCTGACACTTTCATCTGTGACATTTTCACTTGGTATCCACTTGATAGCAACATTAGCGTCCGAGCTATAACCTGCGTGGTGCAGACTTTCGATTACAGAGAGATAAGCGTCGTGTAATGTAACATATTTTCCAACAATCGCAATCGTAATCGCCGTCTTGCGTGAATGAATCTTTTGCAGAAGAGAGTGCAATTCTGTCAAATCAGGCTCTGGTGTGCTTAGTTGTAATTCACGACAAACGACTTTATCTAGTCCATTTTCAAACAACATAAGTGGAGCCTCGTAAAGACAAGGGAGAGTCCAGTTTTCGATTACACAATCTGGTTTTACATTACAAAATAGAGAAATTTTTTCCTTGATACTTTGATCAAGTGGTTCATCTGTTCTTGTAATGATAATATTTGGCAAAATTCCAATAGAGCGAAGCTCTTTTACAGAGTGTTGTGTTGGCTTTGATTTATGCTCGCCAGAACTCTGCAAGTAAGGCACGAGGGTTACATGAATAAAAAGACAGTTGCCAATTCCTTGTTCTAAAGAAACTTGGCGAATGGCTTCTAAGAAAGGTTGACTTTCAATATCTCCAGTCGTACCACCTATTTCGGTGATAAGTACATCTGCGTCACTATTCTTTGCGCTTGCATAGATAAATTCTTTTATTTCATTTGTAATATGTGGAATTACTTGAACGGTTTCACCTAAATAATCGCCAGAACGTTCACGGCTTAACACATTCCAATAAGCCTTACCAGAAGTAAGGTTAGAAAATTTTGTGAGATTTTCGTCAATAAATCTTTCGTAATGTCCTAAATCTAGGTCAGTCTCAGCACCGTCGTCAGTTACGAATACTTCGCCGTGTTGTAGTGGACTCATCGTTCCAGGATCTACATTCATATATGGATCTAATTTTTGTGCAGCAATTTTTAGCCCACGTTGTTTTAATAATTGGCCTAGACTTGCAGCAGTAATGCCCTTTCCAAGACCAGATACTACACCTCCAGTTACAAAGATGAATTTTGTCATTTAAAAAGCCCCTTTCAAATCGTTAATATTTATTAATTGTGTATTTTCTTCACTATACCCCGAAGATAAACTTTGGACAAGTGCATTTGCAGTATCAAGAGAAGTTAGGCAGGTAATATTTAATAAACAAGCCTTTCTACGTATCTTTACATCGTCTTGAGCTGGGTCACGTCCAGTCGTTGAAGTGGAGATGATGTAATTAATCTTTCCACTTTCTAATAGGGTCATTGTGTTATCGTTTTCACATTCGTGAATTTTGTTGACAGCAGTTACGGATAGTCCAGCCTCTTGAAGTGTACTAGCAGTACCTTTTGTTGCATAGAGTTCAAAACCTAAGTCTGCAAATTTTGTGGCAATTTCAGCAATTTCAGCACGGTCGTATTTGCAAACGGTTAAGAATACCCCACCATTTTTTTGTAATTTATAACCAGCACCAACAAGTCCTTTGTAAAGTGCCTCTTCTAAAGTTTTGCCAATACCTAAAACCTCACCAGTAGATTTCATTTCTGGTCCTAATTGAGTGTCTACGTCAATTAGCTTTTCAAATGAAAATACAGGAACCTTTACGGCAGTAAATGGAGGTGTCGGTGCAATTCCAGATTCTTCTAGTGGTTCGCCAATACATACTCTAGTAGCAAGGTCACACATAGGTACGCCTGTTACTTTACTGATGTATGGAATCGTTCTAGATGCTCGAGGATTGACCTCGATAACGAAAATCTTGTTTTGGCATAGTACATATTGAATATTGACAAGCCCTTTTACCTTTAAAGCAAGACAAAGCTTTTTTGTAACCTCATAAAATTGTGTTGCAAGCTCTCCAGTCACGTGAGGAGAGGGGTATACAGCGATACTGTCGCCAGAATGAATACCAGTACGCTCAATATGTTCCATAATTCCAGGAATCAATACATTATTACCATCACAGATTGCATCTAGTTCTACTTCCAGTCCACTTAAGTATTTATCAATCAAAATAGGATTTTCCTGTTTTTGTCTTAAGATGATTTTCATGTATTCGCGAATATCAGCATCGGAAAATGCAATAATCATATTTTGTCCACCAAGTACGTAAGACGGACGCATAAGTACGGGATAACCTAATGTATTAGCAGCAAAGAGCGCTTCTTCTTCTGAAAATATACCATAGCCTTTTGGACGGTGAATACCTAAATCTTCAAGTAATACATCAAAGGCGCCCCTATCTTCGCAAAGATCAATAGAATGTGCAGATGTACCAAGTATTTTTACGCCACGTTTATCTAACTCATTTGTCAATTTGATAGCAGTACCACCACCAAAGGTAACAATGACACCAACAGGCTTTTCGATGTCAAGAATGCTCATAACATCATCAATGCAAAGTGGTTCAAAGTATAAGCGATCTGCAATATCAAAATCAGTGGATACAGTTTCAGGATTGTTGTTGATAACAATTACTTCGTAGCCTAATTTCTTTAACGACCAAACGGAATGCACACAAGCATAATCAAATTCAATACCTTGTCCAATTCGAATTGGGCCAGAACCAAGCACAACAATACGTGGTTTTGTACTTTTTTGAATGAAAGATAACGCTTCATTTTCAGTACCATTTTCAACCGAATAAAAGTATGGTGTTTGTGCAGCAAATTCGCCAGCACAAGTATCTACCATCTTATAAACGAGTGGTTTTACAGGTTTTGTATCTTCTAAAATGTGTTGTAGTCCATGCAAGAACCAACGGTCTATTTTTGTAATCGTGTGAATTTCATCAATCGTAATACCACGCTTAAGTGCCTCATATACAACAAACAAACGTTGGTCTGTAATAGAATGTAAGAGAATACGAATCTCTTCGTCTGTTTTTGTAAGCAATCTAGGCAAATTCAAGTCCATCTGTCCGATTTCAGAACCACGCACAGCTTTTAGTAAAGCAGCAGGAAATGTATCAGCGATTGCCATAACTTCGCCTGTGGCTTTCATCTGTGTACCAAGTTGTTTCTTTGCGTAGACAAATTTATCAAATGCCCATTTTGGAAATTTAACGGCAACATAGTCAAGTGCTGGTTCAAATGCAGCAAATGTATTACCCGTAACTGTATTGATAATCTCATCTAAATTATAACCGATTGCGATTTTTGTGGCAACCTTTGCAATCGGATAACCAGTCGCTTTTGATGCCAAAGCAGAAGAACGAGATACACGAGGGTTTACCTCGATAACTGCATATTCAAAAGAATGAGGGTGTAGCGCAAATTGGCAGTTACAACCACCCTCGACACCAAGTGCATTTACAATGTTAAGCGCTGCCAAGCGAAGCATTTGGTACTCTTTATCTGCAAGAGTTACACAAGGAGCGATTACAATACTATCTCCCGTATGAACACCNACAGGGTCAAAATTCTCCATAGAACATACTGTGATAGAATTTCCAGCAGAATCACGCATAACTTCAAATTCGATTTCTTTCCAACCAGCAATAGAACGTTCCACTAAAATTTGCTGGATTGGAGAGAGAGCAAGCCCATTTTTGGCAATTTCCAGTAATTCGCCTTTTGTTTCAGCGATACCACCACCACTACCACCTAAGGTAAATGCAGGGCGTATAATAACGGGATAGCCAATTTCATCTGCAAAATCAAGAGCAGTTTCTATATCTGTAGCAATTACCGATGGGATAACAGGTTGTGCAATACTTTCCATCGTATCCTTAAATATCTGACGATCTTCAGCTTTATCAATCGCGTCGGGAGAACTGCCTAATAGTTTGATTCCCATTTTATCGAGAAATCCCTCTTTGGCTAATTGCATACAAAGGGTTAGCCCCGTTTGTCCACCAAGTCCAGATAAAATGCTGTCAGGGCGTTCTTTTTCGATAATTCGTTTGATTGTAGTTAAGGTTAGAGGTTCAATATAAATTTTATCTGCAATATTTTTATCGGTCATAATTGTAGCAGGGTTGGAATTTACAAGTACGATTTCAATATTGTCCTCACGCAACATTTTACATGCCTGTGTTCCAGCGTAATCAAATTCGGCAGCCTGTCCAATGATGATTGGACCAGAACCGATAACCAATACCTTTTTTATCTGTTTATTTAATGGCATTTTTTTGTCCCTCCATGTTTTCTATGAATGTGTCAAATAGAAAGGCTGTATCAAGTGGTCCACCACAGGCCTCAGGATGAAATTGCACGGAGAATATAGATGCATTTTTATAAATAATACCTTCACAAGTTTTATCATTTACATTGTAGAAAAGCTGCTCGGCAATCTGTGAATCAATACTAGCAGATACAACTGCATATCCATGATTCTGACTGGTAATGTAGACTCTACCACTTGGAATATGCTTTACTGGTTGGTTCGCACCACGATGTCCATACTTTAGCTTTTCAGTTTGAAAATCATGTGCAAGTGCAAGTAACTGGTGTCCAAGACAAATCCCGAAAATAGGGATATTTAGCTTTGTAATTTCTTTTAGATTGTTGATGACCTCTGTATTTTCAATAGGATCACCAGGTCCGTTTGAAAGCATGATACCATCAACATTTAATTCTAACACATCTTTTGCGCTACTGTTATAAGGAAGAATGAAAACTTCGCAACCTCGTTGCAAGAGTTCACGGTGTATATTTTCCTTTAATCCAAAATCAAAAAGTGCAACTCTATACTTTGGATTGGTGACAGGTTCGTGCGTTAGCTCGGTGCGTGAAACACTTTTGACTGCATTCGTAACTTTATAGGCACAAAGTTCTGAAAAATCAATCTTCGCTGGGAGTGAAGAAGTAATCTTGCCGTTCATAACCCCATTTTCACGAATGACTCTCGTTAAGGCTCTTGTATCAATCCCAGAAAGTCCAACGATGTCATGTTGCTTAAAAAAAGTGTCAAGATCGCCATCACTACGGAAGTTGGAGGGTTCTTGACACCAGTGCTTTACAATGTAGGCACTTGCTTTTACAGATGAACTTTCGAAATCGGCAGGAATCACGCCATAATTTCCTATAAGAGGAAATGTTTGAAGAACGATTTGCCCGTAATAGCTAGGGTCAGTTAAAGTCTCCAAATAACCGGTCATGCCGGTTGTGAACACGATTTCGCCAGTCACTTCACGCTCTGCGCCGAAGTAGGAACCCTCAAAAATCATGCCGTTTTCTAATACTAGGTATGCTGTTTGTGACATGTAGTTTACCTCCTAATTTTCATATGTTTTCAAGATGCCCTCAGCAACAATGCGTTTTGTTGTACGGGTATCCATTGCCTGTTTCTCAATATAGGAATGTGCCTCTGGCTCACTCATATTTAGATGTGATATTAAAATACACTTTGCGCGATCTATAATGCGAATGTCTTGTATTTTTTTTGTTAATTGTGTATTTCTTGTTTGCATTAGCCGTAGCTTATTTTCAGTGGCTTTTGCAAAATGTAGTGCAGATAGAAATAAGGTGCTTGATAAAGGTTTTGCGACAGTGATGACAGCATGTTCTTCTACCTTTGCGCGAATTGTTTCATAGTGGCTTTTTTGCACAATTAAAATAACTTGACTTGTATAGGTAGAAGATATATGTGTGGCGAGACTTTCGCCATCTTCATCACATAGAGGAGCATTGATAATACATAAGTCAAAGGTTTGCTCTGTTAATAAATCTCTAGCCCTTGTACAAGTTGGTGCATCAATTATTTTATGACAAGAGATATCGCATAACATTTTTGTAAAAAAAGCTGTATTCTTTTCTGAATTTGATACAAGCAAAACCGTTTCCAAGCTATCGCCTCCTGCCATTGGTTCCGTTACATACAAAAAAATCACCAAACTGTGAAGATGTGAATACAAAATAGATTCTTTGGCGAACAGTATTACATATAGTACATAATCTGTAATTATACAGGCAGTGCGAGGGAGTGTCAAGATAGGCAGAACAAGAATATACATAATAACCAAAAATACAGGGAGATTCCTGTGAAAAATAGATGAAATCTACAGGTGGAGTGGAAAATATATTGCGTAATATGTAACCGAATGTTAGTATGAAAACAAGGGAATGGAAACGTTACCGATAACGATACCGAAAATGGTGAGATTCACTAAATTTGTAGGAGGAAAAATTATTATGAAAAGAAAAAAATGTCTAGCAATACTCTTGAGCGTAGCGATGACAGCAGGAATGCTTATAGGCTGCGCAGGAGGCGAAAAAGCAGGAAGTGTATACTACCTAAACTTCAAACCAGAAGTTGCGGAAGTATGGGATGAAATTGCAAAAGAGTACACAGAGTTGACTGGTGTGGAGGTGAAAGTATCAACTGCAGCGTCTGGAACTTATGAGGCTACTTTCAAATCAGAAGTAGCAAAGAGGAACCCACCAACATTATTCCAAATTAATGGACCAACAGGTTATCAGTCAGCGAAAGAATATTGCTTAGATTTAAGTGATACAGAATTATTTAAGAATCTGTCAGACCAATCTTTAGCAATTACAGATGGTGATGGTGTTTATGGTATTCCTTATGTTGTTGAGGGATATGGCATTATTTATAATAATGAAATTATGAATAATTATTTTGCATTGGCAGACAAAGCTGTGGATATTACATCAGCAGATGAAATTAATAATTTCGAGACATTGCAAGCTGTAGTAGAAGATATGACAAAGCATAAAGAAGCACTTGAAATTGACGGTGTATTTTCATCAACATCGTTTGCACCAGGTGAGGATTGGAGATGGCAGACACATCTTGCAAACATACCAGTATATTATGAATACTTAGCAGATGGTGTAACAGATAAAGCAGAAATTGAATTTTCTTATAACCAAGAGTTTAAAAATATTTTTGATTTGTATCTAAATAATTCTATCACAGAACCAGGGCTTGTTGCCTCAAAGACAGTAAATGATTCGATGGCAGAATTTGCACTTGGCAGAACAGCTATGGTTCAAAATGGTAATTGGGGTTGGGGACAAATTGCAGAGGTTGACGGCAATGTGGTAAATGAAAGCGATGTGAAGTTCATGCCAATTTATACAGGTGTAGATGGTGAAGAAAATCAAGGCTTATGCGTTGGAACAGAAAATTACTTTGCAATCAATGCACAAACAAGCGAGGCAGACCAACAAGCAACGATTGATTTTGTAAACTGGTTATTTACTTCAGACGAGGGCAAAAAACATGTTGTGGAAGATTTAGGTTTTATTGCACCATTTTCAACATTTGATGAAACGCAAATGCCACAAGATCCACTTGCAAAAGAAATTATGCGTTATATGAATGATGATGAAAAAACAAGTGTAGCTTGGGCATTTGCAACATTCCCAAGTCAAACATTTAAAGAAATATTTGGCGCATCACTTCTTGAATATGCACAAGGCAATGAAGAGTGGGATCACGTTGTAGAAGAAATGACAACAAGTTGGGTGCAAGAAAAAGCCGTGACAGAATAAGGCGTAGAACGTGTAATTTAGAGTAGATATATAGAGTTAGGTGAGTGCGAATGAGTCGCCTCACCTTTCATCTTATATGAAAAGAAAGAGGAAAAAATATGCAAAAGAATTTGAAAAAATATTTTCCGATATTTGTATTACCAACACTGAGTGCTTTTGTAGTCGCATTTTTAATACCTTTTATTATGGGTATTTATTTATCTTTTTGTGAGTTTAGAACAGTAGTCGATGCTAGGTTTGTGGGAATCGATAATTACATTCGAGCTTTTGGGAATGCTGATTTTATAAATGCACTGAAGTTTACAGGAATATTTGCAGTAGTTTCTGTGTTGTCTATTAACTTTCTTTCATTTTTCCTAGCACTTACATTGACGAGGAATTTGAAAGGTACCAATATATTTCGAACAATCTTTTTTATGCCGAACTTAATTGGTGGAATTGTACTGGGTTACATTTGGCAGTTAATTATCAATGGGGTATTATTGCCAAGAGGACTGACGATTTTATCAGATACGAAGTATGGTTTCTGGGGATTGGTTGTGCTGATGAATTGGCAGTTGATTGGATATATGATGATTATTTACATTGCAGGCATTCAAAATGTTCCAACAGATGTTATTGAGGCAGCAAGGATTGACGGGGCGACAAGATTTCAAACCCTGCGCAAGATCACGGTACCACTTGTTATGCCTGCGGTGACCATCTGTTTATTCTTAACGTTGACCAGTGCTTTTAAAGTCTTTGATCAAAACTTAGCACTAACGGCTGGTAGGCCAGGCACTTCGACGCAGATGTTGGCACTTGATATTTATAGTACATTTTATGGCAGAACTGGCTGGGAGGGTGTAGGACAAGCAAAGGCAGTGCTATTTTTCTTAGTAGTAGGCGGCTTGGCACTTGTGCAACTCTACATTACAAGACGGCGGGAGGTGGAACACTGATGAATACAAAAAAGAAAACAAAACAACAAGACGATATGTCAACAGGGACGAAAGTGACGCTACTGGTATTGTTAAGCGTATTTTCAGCAGTGTTTTTATTTCCTATTTTCATGATTTTAATGAACTCGTTTAAGAATAGACTTAATATTAGTGACACACCGTTCGTTATGCCATCTAGTGACACCTTTGTTGGAATCGAAAATTATATCTCAGGAATTACAAAAACTGGCTTTATTTCAGCATTTGGGTGGAGCTCGTTTATTACTATATTTTCGGTGATATTTATTATTCTGGGAACTTCGATGACAGCATGGTTTATCGTGCGTGTTAAGAATAAAGCAACGAGTGCTTTGTATTATTTATTTGTATTTGCGATGATTGTTCCATTTCAAATGGTAATGTTTACTATGACAAAAGTTGCAAATGTATTATACTTAGATAATCCAGTGGGAATTATTGTGATTTATCTCGGCTTTGGTTCTGGCTTGTCTGTTTTTATGTTTGCAGGCTTTGTCAAAGCAGTTCCAATAGAGATAGAAGAGGCGGCGATGATAGATGGGTGTACACCGATTCAAACATTTTTTCAAGTGGTCCTGCCCATTTTAAAACCAACAGCAATTACCGTTGCTATTTTAAATGCAATGTGGATATGGAATGATTATTTATTACCAATGTTGGTGCTAGGAACAGATACACCAACGATTCCGATTGCGGTACAATATTTGCGCGGTGGATATGGTTCGATTGATATGGGAGCGATGATGGCAATGCTTGTTTTAGCTATTTTGCCAATTATTGTATTCTATTTATCTAGCCAAAAACATATTATTAAAGGCGTGGCGGCAGGAGCAGTAAAAGGATAACATACGTGGAGGTTGACAGCATGAGAAAGAGTGGGGTTTTATTGCCAGTGGCAAGTTTACCATCATCCTACGGAATTGGTAGTTTTTCAAAAGATGCATACCGATTTATTGAACAATTAGAAAAGGCAGGTCAGTCCTATTGGCAAATTTTGCCGATGGGACCGACAGGATATGGAGATTCACCGTATCAATCTTTTTCGACTTTTGCAGGTAATTCTTATTTTATTGATTTAGAAGACTTACAGAGTCGAGGATGGATAACAAAGGAAGAATGTGACGCCTATGATTTTGGCGAAAATATACACGAGATTGACTACTATAAACTGTATAAGTCGCGTGAAAAAGTATTGCGAAAGGCCTACCAAAACAGCAATATCAAAGAATGCCAAGCATTTGTACGATTTTGTGATAAGGAACAAGCATGGCTAGATGACTATTGTTTATATATGGTGATAAAGATGTCGTTTGGCGGCAAGAGTTGGATTGAGTGGGATAGGGATATTCGTTTTCGAGAAACAGAGGCAATGCAAAAATATGCCGCGAAATATGAAGATGATATTGTATTTTACAAATTTCAGCAATTTATCTTTATGGAACAATGGGAGAAGTTAAAAAAATATGCAAATGAAAAGCAGATTGAAATTATTGGTGATATTCCAATCTATGTGGCCTTAGATAGCGCGGATATGTGGGCGGCACCAGAGTTATTCCAATTAGATGAAGAACGTTTGCCAACGGCTGTATCTGGTTGCCCGCCAGATGGTTTTTCGAAAACGGGACAACTATGGGGAAACCCGTTATATGATTGGGCATATCATGATAAAAACGACTATACATGGTGGATGAAAAGAATTGCCCATCATCAACGATTATATGATATTATACGAATAGACCATTTCAGAGGGTTTGACGCGTATTATTCGATTCCTTATGGAAATGAAACTGCCGAACATGGTGAGTGGAAAACAGGTCCAGGTATTGCATTTTTCAAAGTGCTTTGGGAGAGTTTAGGAGACGTGGAAATTATTGCGGAAGACTTAGGCTTTTTAACAGAAAGTGTTTGTAATTTGCTGGCAGAATCGGGTTATCCAGGAATGAAAGTATTGCAGTTTGCTTTTGATTCAAGGGAAGATGGGAATTATCTGCCCCATAATTACACACCAAATTCAGTGGTCTACACAGGCACACATGATAATAATACGACGAAAGCATGGTATCAAGCGCTTGTGCATGAGGATAGAGAATTTGCGCTTGAATATTTGGGAAGAAACGCAGGAAGTGCAGATGAGATTACGTGGGCATTGATACAAATGGCTCAAAGCAGTGTTGCAAGTCGCTGTATTATTCCACTGCAAGATTATTTGCTATTTGGAGAAGAAACAAGAATCAATACCCCGTCGACACTTGGTGGTAACTGGACGTGGAGACTAGAGAGGGAAGATTTCAACGAGGAATTAATAATGCGTATTAGGCAAATGATGAAATTATACGGAAGAATACGTAAGTAGTAGAAGTTGCGAAGAAAGGAATACGATGAGTACGATTACAATTAAGGATATTGCAAAAATGTGTGGTGTTGGTGTTAGTACCGTTTCGAGGGCGATTAATAATCACCCAGATATTAATGAGGCAACCAGAAGCAAAATTATGAAAGTAATTGAAGAGTACCATTTTACACCCAATAATACCGCACGAGATTTGAAACGCACCCAATCAAAGACGATTGCCATTCTCGTCAAAGGAACGAATAACCCTATGTTTAGTGATATGGTTAGAATTATTGAAAAACAAATGGAACATACGCAGTATTCCTTTTATCTGCAGCATATGGAAGAGTATCAAAATGAAATTGAGGTTGCCAAGCAGCTTATCATTGAAAAGAAAGTAAAGGGCATTATCTTTTTGGGTGGTAGCTATGCTGTTTTTAAAAAGCGACTGCATGAGATTCATGTGCCATTTGTACTAAGCACAGTAAGAAATATTGCGTCTTCAAGCAAAGAGCAGGGTGAAACAGTATATTCTTCCGTTTCCGTAGATGATGAAACGGAAAGTTATCGATTGGTGAACTACTTATGTAAAGAAGGACATCGAAATATTGCGATGTTAGCAGCAACAAGGCACGATGAAAGTATTGGTAATTTACGTCTAGAGGGATACAAACGAGCATTGCAAAATAACAATATTACTGTGAACGATAAATTGATTTTATACATGAATGAGACAATACCAACGTATACAATGGAAAGTGGTTATCTTTTGATGAAGAAATTACTACATTCTAAAGAAGAGTTTACGGCGGTATTTGCAGTTTCAGATATGGTTGCAATCGGGGCGAGCAAGGCTATTTTTGAGGCGGGAAAACAAATTCCGCAAGACTATTCCATTGCAGGCTTTGATGGTTTGGAGAGTACCTTTTATTACAATCCCTCCATTACGACTGTTAGACAGCCAGTCAAGGAGATGGCAAAGGAATCTGTTGAGATATTATTAGAAATGATAAAAAGTAAAAAAAATGTACCACATAAGACATTTGAGGCGGAACTTATGATTCGAGAATCGACAGCATTTGTTCTATAAGGAGAAGATTTTGAAAATAGAAAATATTATACAAGAAACAGCAACTGAATTATATGGAAAAAATATAGAAACATGCAATGCAACGCAGTTATATGAAAGCATTATGCTATGTGCTAAGAAAATGGCAGAGGAAAAGAGAACAGTACAAGTAGGAAAACGGAAAGTATATTATGTATCAGCAGAATTTTTAATTGGTAGATTGCTTTCGAATAACTTGCTTAACTTAGGCGTGTATGATGAAGTGGAAGAGATACTTCGCAAACATGGCAGAACGATGACAGAGATAGAAGAACAAGAGCCAGAACCATCGCTTGGAAATGGTGGGCTAGGGCGACTGGCGGCTTGCTTTTTAGACTCGATTGCTACACTTGGCTTAAATGGAGATGGAATTGGACTAAACTATCATCTTGGGCTTTTCAAACAAGTATTTGCAGACAAACAACAAAAAGAAGAAATCAATCCTTGGATTGAAAACAAGAGCTGGCTAAAAGATGGCGGTATTTCCTTTGAAGTACCTTTTAAAGATTTTTCACTACGTTCTACATTGTATAACATTGATGTGGTGGGATACAAAGGGGCTGTTAATCAACTGCGCTTATTTGATGTGGAAACGATTGATGAAACAGTAGTAACAGAGGGAATTACATTTGATAAAACAGATATCAAGCGAAATCTGACATTGTTTTTGTACCCAGATGATAGTGATAGAGAGGGGCATTTGCTACGAATTTATCAACAGTATTTCATGGTGAGTAATGCTGCGCAGTTGATTCTAAAAGAGTGTAAAGAGGCTGGGTATGAAATTTCTGATTTACATAAATATGCAGTTATTCAAATCAATGACACTCATCCGTCAATGATTATCCCAGAGTTGATTCGTCTGTTACAAACAGAGGGAATTGCCTTTGATGATGCGGCAAATATCGTAAAACAAACATGTGCTTACACCAATCATACTATTTTAGCAGAGGCATTAGAAAAATGGCCATTAGAATATTTAGAAGAGGTGACACCATATTTAGTACCGATTATCCAAAAGTTGCATGAAAAAGTACAAAGTGAGTATCCAGACGCACAAGTGCAGATTATTGATGAATCAAAAAGAGTACATATGGCACACTTAGATATACATTATAGCTTTAGTGTCAATGGTGTGGCGGCATTGCATACGGATATTCTAAAAAAAGAAGAATTGAAGCCTTTTTATAACCTGTATCCAGAAAAGTTTAATAATAAAACAAATGGTATCACTTTCCGCAGATGGCTATTCCATTGCAACAAAGAATTGACACAGATTTTGGATAAAAAGATTGGTACAGATTACAAAAAAGAGGCTATGCATTTGGAAGAATTTTATCAATATGCAGATGATGAGCAAATTATCGAGACTATCTTAGATATGAAGTACAAAAAGAAGAGAGAGTTAAAAGAATATTTGGCTCACACGACAGGCGTACAAATTGATGAAACATCTATTTTTGATATTCAAATCAAACGACTTCATGAGTATAAACGCCAACAGATGAATGCACTTTATATCATTTACAAATATTTAGAAATAAAAGGCGGAAACATTCCAAAGACACCAATTACGATGATATTTGGAGCAAAAGCAGCACCGGCGTACACGATTGCTAAGAATATTATTCACTTGATTTTATGCTTGCAGGAATTGATTGCAGCAGATGATGAAGTCAACAAGCACTTTAAGGTGATTATGGTGGAGAACTATAACGTTAGTGCAGCAGAAAAGCTCATTCCTGCGTGTGATGTTTCAGAGCAAATTTCTTTGGCATCAAAAGAGGCGAGTGGAACAGGAAATATGAAGTTTATGCTAAATGGTGCAATCACACTAGGGACAATGGATGGTGCAAATGTGGAAATTCACGATTTAGTGGGAAGCGAAAATATGTACCTCTTTGGGGAAAGTAGCGAAACAGTCATTGAACATTACCGAAAAGGAGATTATATTTCCAAGAACTATTATGAAAATAATCCGATGATACAAAAGGTGGTTGATTTTATTGTTGATGAAAAATTGTGTAACATTGGAGAACGGAGTCTTTTAGAAACCGTGCATGGGGAACTCATCAATAAGGATTGGTTTATGACACTCTTAGATTTGCAAGATTATATTACAGTGAAAGAGCAGGCATTTGCAGATTATGCGGATCGCAAGTCTTGGGCGAAAAAGATGATTGTGAATATTGCAAAAGCTGGTTTCTTTTCATCAGATAGAACGATTATGGAATACAATAGAGATATTTGGAAATTAGGATAAGAGAAAATTTTGACATTGTGGAAAAAGAAATTGTAGAAAAAATATTTTGAGATTGACAAAAAAATTACGGTGTGATAACATCCCTTTATAAACAAAGGTGTTTATTGGTAGCGATACATATCGCTTTCCAATGGACACCTTTTTTATATAATAGGAAATTACGCCCTATTTATATAAAAACCCTCTGGGGGAACACACTGCGGCGTACAATGTAGATGTCGCAAATTGCGACCGCCGCAGGCGAGAGTTTCGTAAAACGAAACTCTATTG
>JGI994J12354_10001882_pt1 | contig 21017 bp, 20 predicted proteins | sample IntmicLarv3ML3BL_FD_12354 | JGI IMG/M metagenome (IMG submission 12354) | reverse complement strand
TATGATTTACTTTTTTATGATTTACTTTTTTATGATTTACTTTTTTATGATTTACTTTTTTATGATTTACTTTTTTATGATTTACTTTTTTATGATTTACTTTTTCATTTTTTCTTTTCAATTCCATTTTTTTCTTTCATTTTTTTAATTTCCATTCTTTTTTCTTTCATTTTTTTTAAAATTTCCATTCTTTTTTCACTTTTTCTTTTTAATTCCCCTTCTTTTTTCACTTTTTTTGTTTGGAAATCAAAAGCTTTTTAGTCTTCCTTTCTGTTTTTTTCCTATGAATTCTTTTAAGCAAAACGCTGTTGTTTTTGACTGTGCCGGCACATTGGTTGAAATGTATCGGGTGACAAAAAATCTTGAAACCGGACAAATTATTTTGGATGCCGACAACTTAAAACTTGTCACGGAATCGCCGGGAAGCGCATTAATCGTCATGGATACGCCTTTGGACTTGGTGCAGGGGCAACCGCCGGAGCGGTTGCTGTCGGAATTCATGCGGACCGAAAAAATTCCGTTCGGCGTTGCTTTTGCATCCGACGGATTTGAAGCGAGTGACATCTCCCGAGTTTTGCTAACCGACCAAACACGAATGAAAAGTTTTTTAGAAACAAATGCGGAATCCGTTTCTTATTTTGATGACATTATTTATGAGGTATTCGGGTTCGTTTTGTCCTCTTCCGAAAACAAAATAACGCACGTGATGAGTACGGGCGGTAAACTTTTTGAGAATGCAAAAGATGTCGTTGCGGCCGCTCGCGAAAATTGTGATATTTTTATCGCGTCGGGAGACGATTACGGCAATCTGAATCGAGTCGCTGAAAAACTCGGGATTCAAAAAGATAACGTTGTCGGCTTATGCGATGATGTCAAAAAAGAAAACATTATTTTGGAACTTCAAAATCATTATTCGAAAGTCATCATGATCGGAGACGGTATCAATGATTTATTGGCACTGAATGCGGCCGACTTCGGCATTTTAATCAGCCGAAGCAATTATCATACGCCGGACCGGCTGATGGAAGCCGCCGATGAAATTGTGGACGATTTGGGAGAATGTACGGAAATATTAAATTCATATATTTTGGAATAATTATAAAACCCGTTTGAAAAAAATCCTGCTTATCGGAACACTTTTAAACGTTAAAATGAAATGCATTGGAAGTAATAAACATAGAAAAATCGAATCCGGATATGGTCTTATTCTGAGATCGAACGGCGGATTCGTTTAATCTGAAAAAAACTGTGGGTATGTATAATATTTAAATTCAAAATGTTTATTTAATTTCAAAATAAACTAAAAAAACTTAAGGTCCTTTCATATTGCAACTGTAGGGAAAAGAAGTATTTGCAAGATCAGGGAATGGAAGACCTCTGAAATGTCTGAGAGAAATATTGCAAATAAATGAAATCATCGAAAGGATTGAAAAATATGTCTGCTTTTATAGAAATTAAAAACCTATCCGTCGATTTTGACGGAAAATATGTTCTTAAAAACGTGAACTTAACGGTACAGGAAGGAGAAGTCATCGGAATTCTCGGAAAAAGCGGTTCCGGAAAGACGATTTTAATGCATGTTCTTCGAGGGACGGAGCATATCGGAAACGCAGTCGGCGAAGTCATTTACAATGTCGCTCGCTGTCCGGCCTGCCATGCGGTTGATTTTCCGAGCAAAGCCGGAAAAAAATGCGACTGCGGCAGCAAATATGATGCTTATACGATTGATTTCATCTCAACGAGATTGTATGATGAAAACCGAAAAGATGTGACGAAGCGTATTTCGATTATGATTCAAAGAACGTTTGCGCTTTACGGCGACGACAGCGTTCTGACCAACATCCTCAACGCTTTAAATGAAGTCGGCTATAAAGGAAATGACACAATTAAAAAATCCGCCGACCTTTTAGAAGAAGTCAATGTCTCTCACCGCATGATGCACATTGCACGCGAATTATCCGGCGGCGAAAAGCAGCGTGTCGTTTTAGCCCGACAGCTCGTGAAAGAGCCGCTTCTTTTGCTGGCGGACGAGCCGACCGGAACGCTGGATCCGATGAATGCGGATATGGTTCACAAAATTTTGATGAAATCCGTTAAGACACGCGGCATGACGATGGTGATTACATCTCATTGGCCGGAAGTCATTTTAGAACTGGCCGATCGAGCCGTGCTGCTGGATGCGGGCGAGGTTGTTGAAATCGGTAAACCCAAGGCGATTGTTGACCGATTTATGGACGGATATACGGAAATCCACACCGAAAAACCGAAAGAATTCGGCGAACCGATTATTAAAGTTGAAAATTTATCTAAAAAATTTGTTTCCGTTGACCGCGGCGTGGTTCGCGCAATTGACGGTATTTCGTTTGAAATAAACGAGCGGGAAATTTTCGGATTGATCGGCCCGAGCGGCGCCGGAAAAACCACAACGTCTAAAATACTGATGGGCGTTGTTCCGCCGACAAGCGGCAGCGTTACCGTCCGCGTCGGCGATGAATGGGTAGACATGGCGGTTCCGGGCGTCAATAACAAGGGACGCGCAACGAAATATATGGGCATTCTGTACCAGGAATACTGCCTTTATCCGCACAGCACTGTTATTGAAAATTTAACGGAATCTATCAGTTTGGATCTTCCGTTTGAGCTCGGGATCAGAAAAGCGATTCAAACGCTGAAAGTCGCCGGCTTTTCGGAAGAAGGCGCCAAAAGTATTTTGAACAAACAGAATTCCGAACTCAGCGAAGGCGAAAGACACCGTGTTGCTATGGCGCAGGTGTTGATGAAAGAGCCCAATATTGTGATTATGGACGAGCCGACCGGAACGATGGACCCGCTGACGCGTGCTTCCGTCACCAATTCGATTTTAAACGCCCGTGAAAAACTCGGCGAAACGTTTGTTATTGTCTCTCACGATATGGATTTCGTTCATGAAATATGTGATCGGGTGGCTTATATCAACCTCGGAAAAATCGAAGCGATCGGAGATCCGAAAGAAATTGTGCCGCGTTTGATGAGCAAGGAACATGCCGATAAAACCGGAGATGCGAAAGCGAAACCCAAGAAATCCGCCGATTCCAAAAAGGATGAAAAAAAGAGTCCTAAAGCTAAAAAAGAAACATCGAAAAAAGCAAATTTGGACAAAGTCAAAGAAGAATCGGCCGAAAATGAAAATATTGAAATCAATACAAGTGGCGGATGTGTCTAATTCAAATCCGCGGTCATTTTTCAGAGAGGAAAAGAATGGTCTCAAAAATCAATGTCGAAGTAAACGGAACCGTTTATTCGTTTGATAAAAATATAACGCCGGCAAAAGCAATTGAACTGACCGGAGCGCCATACGCGAGCGGTTCATGCATCTGCATTGTTAAAAAACAAAAAAAAGAAAAAGCTGCGCCGATGAAGGAATACGTCATTCAGACGACGAAAGGTATTCTTGTGATTGAATTGAAAGACCCATCTTCCGTCTCTTCTCGAATTTGGACGGAAATTTATGAAAACCTCTCTTCTTGTCCTGTTTTATTTGAAAGTTCCGATGCGTTGGCTTTCGGTCCGTTTGAAACGGCATATGAAATTCAAAAAGGCAGCAAACGCTATCATAAATATGATGTTGTACTGAGTGCCGGCGGATTTGATACGTCTAAAACGACGGTGATTTTTTCCAAAAGGGAGCATTACGCTGATTATGGGACACCCGACGGTGGCGCTTTTGCCGTTTTGGTTGCCGGACGAACGAATCTTGAAAAGATAAATAAAGGCGATTTCATCGAGTCTGTTCGCCCTCATGCCGAAGAAAGCGAAGCGTTGGGCGAAGGATTTTGTACCGCCGACCTTTCCATCCGCTTAGAAGACGGCGACCGATTGATTACGTTTGCCGAAATTGAAATGTCGCCGCATTCTCCGCAGGGGGCCGAGACATTTTATGCGCTGACAAAAGACGGGACATTTACGATAAATTCTTCCGCATTTGCTTTCCGCTCGGACGATACGCTGAAGGGAGAGCTGTGCGAGTATGAAAATTTTGAGCCGCGCAAAATCGGCGCGATTTCGCTCAGAACGGCAGGCAACGGCCGCGGCCGCGTTTACATTTCAACGGCAAACCGTGCGTCGAGTCTTCTTCATTCCGTCATCGGACAAATTATTTTTGGGACGGAGTTGCCGCATTTCGCAAAAGACGGCGACAAATTTACGATTGAAACATCGCCGCCGCATCTTCTTCTTCTCGGCCGGTCTATCGAAGAATCGGACGCCGTGCTGAAAACCATCGGCATCCAAATGGAAATTAACGGATATGACGGAAAAGACAATGTGATTGTCGCACAAAAGCCTTCGACAACGCTTGAAATTTTAAGAGAGGCGAAGGTGACTGTGACCACCGTTCCGAAATCCAAGTTGGTGGAAGTTGAATTTTACTATGATGAAGCCCCGAAAAGTGTTGAATTTTTCAGGCACTCCATTGATTTAAAGACACAGCCGGTCGGCTCGCTGCCGGTGTCTATGATTTACGACGAAACATATATTTTTAAAGCTGAAAAGCAGGCGGAAAAATATAAGGAAATTATGCCGGAAAACACGCCGAAAACAATGGTCAAAGCCTGCGACCTCGGTATTACGAATCAGTCTGCCAAAAGAGTCGGTTACATCGGCGTCCGGCTGGCGGATGAATCCATGTTCGGTCCGACCGGTGAAAAATTCGACGCCACCAATATCATCGGCCGTGTTTTGAATCCTGAAAATTTAAAAAACATTTCGGAAGGCGATTATATTTACATCAAAGAAATCGGTGCCCGACAGACGGCGGCTCCGGTGACGGATGAACCCGATGCCGGAATTCAACCGGAGGAGGACGCGTCATGAATTATTCTTCTGTTCCCGGTCTTTCCGGCAAAAAAGAAATTACGAAAATCGTTGCCGTCAGTTCCGATAAAATTTTGCCGGCCGATGCGGCGCAGGCGGTTTATTCATCCGGTTACATTGTCACGTTGAAGGAAACTTGTTACGGGCTCGTATTGACGGGAACGCCGGAAAATGTGAATGCTGTCATTGATATTGTTCGCAATTTGGATAAAAATCATATTTTTGTCAAAGACCGCGGTTTTCCGACCGGAGACCCGCGCCGCTGCCGTGCGACACGAAATGGAGGGCAGCGTCCCGGATTTTATACGCTTCACGAAGAAATTTCAAAAATGGGAACAATCGGTGAAGCGCTCGATAATTATGAGGGCAAGGTCAAAAAAACGGAAGCGGAATGGCCGAACCGTCCTTCCTCTTTTAAGCTGGAAGATTATATCAATCGGGAACTCGGAAAAAGCAAAGTAAAGTCCGCTCCGGCTGAAAAAAAGGCACCTGCCAAAGCGACACCTGTTAAAGCGGCACCTGCTAAAGCGGCACCTGCTAAAGCGGCACCTGCTAAATCTGCACCTGCTAAAGCGGCACCTGCTAAATCTGCACCTGCTAAAGCGGCACCTGCTAAAGCGGCACCTGCTAAATCTGCACCTGCTAAAGCGGCACCTGCTAAATCTGCACCTGCTAAATCTGCACCTGCTAAATCTGCACCTGCTAAAGCGGCACCTGCTAAAGCGGTACCTGCTAAAGCGGCACCCGTGAAAAAGACCGTCTCCGCAAAAAAAGAAGCAAGCGACGGAAAATCTTCGGCGAAAAAGAAGTAAAAATTCAATTCATTAAATAATCAATTCAATAAAAATCGTAAACAAATGGAAGGAAAGTCAAAAACAATGAGGTGGATGTTTTGGTGAAGGTTTTTATTTATCCCACAAACAGTTTTATTTTGGCCGATTTGGTAACGCGGTCAGGACACGAGCCGCTTGTCGTTATGAATCAGGTTCGTGAAAAAGTGACGGCGTTGAGTGTGGATTCTCCGCCGCTGAATATTACGCCCGAAGATCCGAATGCCGGTTTAAAATATGCGGCCATTGAAGTTCCCGCAGGCGTCCGCGGTCGAATGTCTTTGATAGGACCGCTGGCGGAAGAGGCGGAAGCCGGAATTATTATTGAAGATACGCCGGCTGATTTCGGATGCTCCGGCTGCAACCGCGCCAACGAGTTGGTGAAATATTTGGTCCGAACGAAAGTGGACAGAAGCAGAATTCTTGAAATTCGTTATCCTTCCAACGAAGAACAGATGCATGATTTTGTTTACACCGTTATGGATTTCTTAAAAGCGCTGCCGACAGATTCCGGCAAACAATCGGCAAACAAGAAAAAGGGCGGTCAAAAAAATGAGTAATGCCAAACCTTTGAAAGTCATCAGCTCGGACGGCAAAGAGCAGCGGTCGGCTGCAAAACCGCCGGGGGCGCCTACCGTCTCCGATAAAACGCTTCCGAAAAGCGCGAAGCCTGAATCGAAAGTAAAAATCGCATTGGTTTCCTGCGGCACCGAATACGGCGGCGTTCAGCCGGCTTTTGAAGCGGCGGCGGCAAAAGTCAATGCAGAATTCATTTACCCCGAAATCGAAATCAGCACGCTGGATACGGTCGGGAAAGATTTCGGAATTGATGCGGCCAGCGGTGATTTAAGACTTATGATGGCGCGCGCCCAAGCTGTCGTTCGCGGAGAAACAATTGCAGACGGCGTTTTTGTGACAACCTGTTTCCGATGCGCGGAAGCGGCGATTGTTCGAAACGAGGTGCGTCGCTATATTCACAAATATTCGGATATTCCGGTGATCAGTTATTCATTTACGGAACAAACAGATGCGGTGACATTGTATACACGGTTTGAAGCGTTGACCACCATTGCCAAGCGCCGTCATTTGCTGGCTCGCGAAGTGCAGCACGGCATTACGGCCGGCATCGATTCGGGATCGACGACCACCAAAGCAGTCGTTATGAAGGACAATAAAATCATCGGCTTCGGCTGGGTGCCGACGAATGAAGTTTTAGACAGCGCGGAAAAGGCGTATGTGCAGGCGCTCGAAATGGCGGGCATTGACAGGAAAGATGTGCAGGCGCTTGGAACAACCGGATACGGCCGCTATTTGGTCGGCGAAGGATTTAACGCGGATTTGGTGCAGGAGGAAATCACTGTCAATTCCAAGGGCGCGGTGTATTTGGCCGGCGTCCAAAGAGGGCCTGCTACCGTTATTGATATCGGCGGCATGGACAACAAAGCCATTTCCGTTGAAGACGGCATTCCCGGTATGTTTACGATGGGCGGCATTTGTGCGGGCGCTTCCGGCCGTTTCTTTGAAACGGTTGCCAAAAGATTGAATGTCGATATCACCGAGCTCGGCGATTTGGCGATTCAGGGCATGCAGGAAAACGTGTCGATGAACAGTTACTGTATTGTTTTTGGAACGCAGTCGCTGGTGAATTCGTTGGCAAAAGGCGCACTGCCGAAAGATGTGGCGGCCGCTGCCTGCCGAAGCGTCGTCGAACAGATTTATCAGCAGCAGCTTCAGGAAGTTGATGTGAAAGAGCCGGTCATCTTAGTCGGCGGCTCATCATTAATTAAAGGCGTTCCAAAAGAGCTGAGTAATTTGCTGAATGTGAAAGTGATTGTTCCCGAAAATTCCCATCTCATCGGTGCCGTGGGTGCCGCACTTTTGGCTTCCGGATTTGTGGAGGATTAAAGGATGGAGCCGCTTGAGGTGTTTGAGGTCATTTCTCCGGTGCCGGCAGAAGCTGCCGTTTATCGCGACATCACCGCCGACGTTATGTCCGACCTCCGACTCGCTTCCGCCGTCGGGCGAATACATGTTGCCGTTTACCCCGTCAAAGCTTTGTATATTATGGCGGCGATTCTGCGCGATGTGGAAATGCCCATTAAGATTTCGGACATGGCCGCCGCAGATACGACTTATGAAGACGGTGAGACTTATGTCCGCATCACGATTGAGCGGGAAAAGTATATGCCTGAATTGACCCGATACCTGTGGGACCGATATACGCCGGCAAATGTTGTTCAGGCGGATAGGTGGACCATTTTAATCCGATCGGAAGAAGCCGCATCGGAAGCCGCATCGCTCCCGAATAAAATTATTGCGAATCCCGCTTTGAATCTTCATGCTAATATGGTGGAGTTTTCGATACGCGCTGTTCCGGAAGGATTTCGCGTTCGGTATCACACTTTTGAAAACAATGAGTTTTTATTTATCGCTTCCGAAGACGTTTTAGAGCCACGGTGGCTGGAACTCGGAAAAAAGACGATGGCGGATTTGAAGACGACCAAAGCAACTGCAGTTGAAGCGGCGGCCGGTGTCGAGAAGACAGATCGAAACGAAAGCGGCGGGAAAACGGGAAAACCGACAGATAAAGACGTTATGAAAAAAGATTCAAAAAAGACATGGGAGGACCTGTGATGGGGACCGTTTTTGAGCCTTATGTTTATTCCGGCGGCGCTTATAAGCACGGTTTGATTATTGAGCTTTTAGAAGATGTCGGCGGTTATTTGGTTAACAAGATTGTGACGATTACCGAAGTAACGATGGACATGATGATTCCGCGCGAAGATGTGCCGTTGATGGAAGAATTGGCAAAAAAACATTTGGGTTCTTTGACAAAGTCACCGTTGACCGGCGTTGAAATTGCCGTCGTGTCGCCGACCTTGGCGTCTCATCATTTGCCGCATTCCGCCTGCGATATTGCGGAATATCTCCGCCACCCCGGTGCGAAAACGACAATGATCGGATTGGCAAGGGGAATGGGGCGCCGTGTTTCGCTCAACGATGATTTTGAACGCCGCCTGATTAATGAGCATGATTTGGCGCTTTACTGTTTAGGTTCTTTTAGAGATTGTATTGTGAATAAAAAGCCGCGTCTTTTTGAAGGTGTGGAAGTTCCGATTGTTGCAACAGGCGGACCGGCCGAAATTCCGGTTGAAGAAATTGACGGTGCCGACGCGTATGTCGGAAATCTGGGGCGCCGCTCCCACCGCATGCGCAGCACGGACGAGATTGACGCCTTAGATGTTATGAATGATGCTGTTGCCGAATTGGTTGGTCATCTTCGTGAAAATATTGCCAAAGATCCGCCGTCCGTTCTGCCGGCCCGCGCCATGAAAGAAATTGAAAACCAAGTTCCGGAAGTCGTGGAGTCATTAGCGCCGTCTCCGCTTGTGCTGAAATTGTCGGGCGTTCGCGTCAAACTTCCTTACGATTTATTCCATGAAAAAGTCGAAAACGTTGAATTCGATGAAGGTCCGAAACTGTCCGACCTCGCCGTTATTACAAAATCGAAAATGAACGACTACATTTTGGTTCAAATTAAACCGAAATCGGAAGTCGGGTTTGAAATTTGAAAGAAAAAGATGTGAGTTTAATGGAACATAAACCGTGTTTTAATCGAAAAGATTCAAATGAATTCAAATATGAAACATTTACATGGAAGGGACCTTATTCATGGCCCGAATATGAAAAAAACGAATCCGAAAAAATTCCAAATGTTTCGGGTGTTTATCTTTGGACTTTTAAATATAAAGAAGGATACTTGATTTATTTAGCCGGCGCCACAACTTCTATGAAAAGACGATTTAAAGAACATACGAAAGAATTCGAAAGTGGAAATTATTATATTTTGGATGTAGATTCTGCAATGAAAGGGGAACGGCAGGAACATTGGTACTGGAATGGCGCTCAAAAATATCCGGAAGAATTTGATAAAAGAAAAGATCATATCTTTAATTGCATGAAAAAACAATTGCAGTCAATGCACATTTTCGTATCTGAAATACCCAAAGAATATCAATATCGGATGGAAGCCACCATAATGCATGGTCTTTATTATTCAAAGGAAAAATGGTCCGAATTGGCAGATAGAGGAATGAAGTTAGATAAAGTAAGAAATAATGATGAATCGCCCATTATTGCAAGAAATATATTGGAAAATCAAGATGTAAAAAAGATATATGGCTTATTCGATGAATAGGAAATATAACCTAATTTACAAAAACGGTTATATATCCCCTCTTCCGTTTTAGCATATCAATTTCTAAATTTATATCTTATAAACGGTTTTAGAAATATTACAGCGCTTTCGCGAAGCGTATTACAATCATCACATCATTTTTCTGTTTAGAAAATCTGATTTTTGGAGGATTTAAAAATGAAAGAACAAGTTGAAATGAAGGAATTAAAAGAAGGCAGATTCGTTATTATTGACGACGAAGCTTGTATCATTAAAAGCATTGCCAAATCCAAACCTGGAAAACACGGCGCTGCAAAAGCAAGAGTCGATGCGATCGGTGTTTTTGACAACCAGAAACGTTCCATTGTCGGATCCGTCGGTACAAAAATCTATGTCCCGATTGTGGAAAGAAAGGCTGCTCAGGTTTTAACAATTTCCGGCGACGTCGTTCAGTTGATGGACATGGCCGAGTTCAACACCTTTGAAATTCCGCTTCCCGAGGAATATAAAGACAAAATCAAAGAGGGCGAAGAAGTTCAATACCTCACCGCACTCGGAAAAATTAAACTCGATATCAGAATGTAATTTTTATTACATTCCTTTTTTACTTTATTAAAATGTATTTTTTCTCGTCACTGATTTTTTATGTTATACGCATTTGAACTTTCGGGCGAACATCCTCATATTCCGGCAGCCGAAGTTTTGAGTGTCTTAGAATCTCGAAATTTAGATTATGCCGTCGTTGAGGTATATGTCGGCTGTTTTATCGTTGACATTTCTTCTTCAAATCCGTCCGTTTCCGATGACGATATTTTTCAAATGATGCGAACGGAAATGCCGGATGTATTGGCGATGACGCATGCGATTTCAAGAGTCATTGAAATCACCGATGTTTCGGAAGAACTGATTTTGGCTGCCGCCGAACGGTTTTGTGCCGCCGATTATTTGACGGAAAATGAAACATTCGTCGTCCGCGCCAAGCGGCTCGGCGACAATTCCGTTTTAAAATCCGTGGATTTGGAAGGCAAAATCGGCGGACGTATTTACCGACAGGGATTTCGTGCCTCGCTGAAAAATGCGGATGTTGTTTTTCGGTTGACGCTGACAAATAAAGCGATTTTCGGCCTTCTGGTCTGTGCGGTTGACCGAGGCGCTTATGAATTCCGCTCCCCGCAAAAAAAGCCGTTTTTTTATCCCGGCGTTTTAATGCCGCGTGTCGCTCGTGCTTTCTGTAACATTGCGGGCGTTAAGCCGGATGTCGTTGTCGTTGATCCGTTTTGCGGAACGGCCGGCATATTGCTGGAAGCCGGTCTGCTCGGTGCCAAAACAATCGGGATTGACGCGCAGGAAAAAATTATAATCGGTGCCGACTCTAACATGAGCGGTTACTCCAAAACCACCGGTAAGCTGCTGTCCAAAGAAGAACGTATCAGCGGCTCGGACTTACCGGAGTATGATTTATTTGTCGGCGATGCCTGCGGTCTTCCGATTGCGGATGAATCGGCAGATGCTGTCATTACGGATCCGCCTTACGGCCGATCGGCGGCAATCAAAGCGGATTCGCTGGAATGTTTATATGCGTCATCCTTTAAAGAAATGTACCGAATTTTAAAATTCGGGAAAAAGGCGGTCATTGTTTCCGAAATCGAAGTGATTCCTTTTGCAAAAAACGCCGGATTTGAAGTTGAAACTATTTTTAAGCAGCGTGTACATCGAAGCTTGACAAGAACAATTACAATCTGCATAAAAAGATAAAAACGAAAAGCAAAAAGTAAAAACGGAAGAAATAATAAAAACAAAAGTAAAAAAATAAGTAAAAACAGAAGAAATAATAAAAAACAAAGGTAAAAAACCAAAAAATTTGATTTTTTAGTCCGAATTTTCTTCTTTTTCGTGATGCATAATAAATTGTTCTAATATCGTTGAAATCACGCGGAAGCGGTTTGCTTCTCTTAAGAAATAATTGTTGGTTTGTTTGACGGCATAGCTGTCAATAATCCATTCGGGTTCGGGGTTATACTGCACGTCCAAAAAAACAAGGCCGTATGCCGGCGCGAGCTCAATTCCTTCTTCATAATTTTCAGGATCAAGCATTAAACTGACCCATTCAACCGGACGGCTGTTGCGGCCGACAAACGTGAGCGCAGAAACGATTTTTCGAATCATATTCCACAAGTAGGCATTGGCAACGATATCTATTTTTATGACAGGACCCGTGCTTCTGATGTCCAATTTTTCAATCTTGCGGACGGTTGAATGCGGATTGTTTTTATCTTTTTTTGCAAAATTTGAAAAATTATGTTCGCCAATCATGAGTTTTGCGGCATCTCTCATTTTTGAAATGTCATAATCCTCGGCGTTTAAAACATATCTGTATTTTCGACGAATGGCGTGCCGCCTCGGATCGAAATCATCGGGAACTTCGGCATAAGCCCATGCCCAAACATCTCTCGGAAGTTTTGAATTTAAAACACGCGGAACTGCCATGCGCGGGTTCGTTGCGTGAAATGTGACAACTTGGCTGATTGCGTGAACGCCCGCATCCGTTCTGCCGGAAGACGACAGATTTGCCGTTTCGATGTTTTCAATGGCATCAACATCTTTCAAAGCTTTAAGCAATTCACCCTCAACCGTTCTTTGGTCCGGTTGAATTTGAGAGCCTGAGAATTGGGCTCCTTCGTATCCGATTTTTAAAGCAACTTTCATGAAATGCACATCTTTTTTTACTTCTGTTTATTCCGATGATTTATTTATTCATTCCGATTCAAACATTGAAATAAAACGAGGAGACTTTTAGAAAAAAAGATGAAAGAAGTAAAAATCATTGTTTTTCTTCTTTTTTGACGGAAACATATTCAATTGTCCAAATGACAATGCAGACGAATAAAGCGCCGGCAATGAACCAAAATGAATGGTAGGTTAAAAGGTCGAAAAACCAATCATTAATAGAAATGATGCTGTCGTGGATAACGGTAGCGTTTTCAGCGATCACGTCTCCGGCGGCCGTCTCATAACCGATCTGATCTAATTCCGATATTAGCTCCTCATCCGCAATACTGAGCGCACTTCTCAAACTTATGCCGTCATCATATTGGCTGTTGAAATACTGCTGATAGATGTAGTTTAAGCCGAAACCGGCAAAAGCCGCCGTCATAAATGCAAAGGCATATTTTTGGAGCATGGCGGCTAAAGAAATGCGATTTACCTTTTCGGGTGCAAAAATAATGACTTTTTCCTGCGCTTCATAAATTTTAACCTGTCGTCCCTTTTCACTGTATTTGATGCGCTGAATATAAATCAATTCATATTCGACCAGCTGGTCGATGTTGTATTTTACCGTCGTCAAAGGCAAATCCAATCTTTCGGCGACTTCGCTGGCCGACAAACTTTCCTTTTTCAAAAGGTCTAATATTTTCATAGATGTTTCGTTGGAAAGAATTTGGCGAAGCTTTTTAGACTCATCATTAACGGGAACAATGACAATTGAATTTTCATCAAATTTGTCAAGGACTTCGTTTTTTGCATTTTCTTCGGGGGTGCTGCCTATTTCGGGATTGAGTTTTCCTTTTGCAGCAGTTGTGCCGATAGGTGTCATAATTATCTCCTGATCCATTTTGTTTTTTTCGTTTATTCCAATTTAAAGGCGGATCATTCTCATTTTTTATTTTATTGCTATTATTGAATAATTATCTATATCGATATTATCTATTCGGATAGAAATAGTCTGTCTTTCAAATCATTTTAATATTTGGATAACTACAATTCGGTTTATATCTATCCTTCCCGGTGGGTTTTGTTTTTTGCTGTGATAATTAACGGCATTGGGTTACTGTTCTATCTTTTGTCTTTTGTTTCGAATTATTTTATTAAAAAGAAATTAAAAATTGTGAAATTATTTCTAAAAATAGACGATTTCTAAAAACAGAAACAGAAAAGCTAAAAATAAAATCAAAATTTAAAAAATCAAAATTTAAAAAAATAAAAACGGGGTTGGGCATTTATTTCAATGCCCTTATGTATCGACCGACATCAAATGTTAATTCATTTGATTGACCGGTGTTTTTTTCAGGGGTGTATTGAAACTCTTCAGTTTCAAAAAAATCTTCTTCAAACATATTTATCACCTTTTTTTCTTTTTGAGTGAATTCATTTTTTCGTTATTTTTTTTCGAAAAATGTTGTTTCTGATTCTTTTCTCAGACTTTGTTTTTTACGGAATGTTCAAATATATATCTTTTCGACATAATCTATATAGATTATCTGTTTTTATGGATAACTTTGTGATATAAATTATGCTGTTGAATCTAAAATAATATTTGTTCTATTTATAGTTTCTCTTTTTGAATTTATTTAAATTAAGATTCGGATTCTATCTGTCTATTAAAAACAAATGCAAGAGGGCTGTTCTAATGGTCTGCATACCGGCGGTCAGTTCGGCCGATTGCCGTTCTCATCTTCTGCATATCGTTTAAAATAAAATCAATTGTTTTATGAAAAATATAAAAAAGAAAAATAAGCCGCTGGGGGGACTTGAACCCCCGGCCTGCTGATTACGAATCAGCCGCTATACCGCTAAGCCACAACGGCGCTTTTATAATGTATTTTTGTAAAAGAGAATTCCTAAGTGTTTCTTAAAATATTTAAATGATTCTTTTGCAAATTTCATTTTGGTCGATTTTTGCATATTTTGGTTATCGAAACGAGGGGTCAAACATTAATTTAATAAGCTGAATTGTAATATGCTAAATTATTCCTAAAATATCGAACAAATCTATACAATATTTCAAATTCAGGAGAACTAAAATGACATTTAAATCTCTCGGTCCGGGAACAATGGCTTTTCCGACACCGGCATGGGTAATTGCAACATACGATAAGAATGATCGTGCAAATGCAATGACAGCAGCATGGGGAGGCATTGCGAACTCTAATCCGCCTTCCGTCTTTGTGGCCGTCCAGCCGGTACGTTATACTTATGAAAATATTTTGGCAAAAAGAGAATTTACAATCTGCATCCCGTCCGAAGAATTCGCTAAAGAAACGGATTATTTCGGAATTGAAAGCGGTCGAGATGTTGACAAAATCGAAGCGGCCGGATTAACGGCGGTTCGCGCGGAAAAAGTCAACGCGCCTTACATTAAAGAATTCCCGATGCATTTGGAATGCAAATTAACGGACAGAATGAACCTCGGCTCCCATTTCGTTTTGATCGGCCAGATTGTTGATGTGAAAGCCAAAGATGAAATTTTAGACCACAAGGATAGCATTGAAATTCAAAAGCTGAAACCGATTCTTTACTCTCCGACCGACAGAAGCTATTACGGCGTCGGCGAAGAAGTCGGAAACGCTTTCTCCATCGGAAAAGAGTTCAAGAAAAAAGAATAAATGAAAAATAAAAAATTTTAAAAATTAAAATTATCAATATGTACATTCCTCAGGAAGAAAAATTATGGATCCCGATTCTATTTACAAATCTGTTGTCGAAAAAGACAGCAAATACGTTATGCCGACATACGGTCGAAAACCGCTTCTCTTTACGGGCGGAAAAGGCTCTACCCTCATTGATATTTACGGAAAGGAATATATCGACTGCGTCGCCGGAATTGCTGTTAACGCAACCGGCTACTCCAATCAAAAATTAATAAAAGCCGTTCAAGAACAGGTAGCTCAGCTGATTCATGTTTCGAATCTCTATTATAACATCCCGCAAGCGAATTTGGCGGAAAAACTCGTCGAAATTACCGGCTTATCCAAAGTTTTTTTCTGTAACTCCGGCGCGGAAGCCAACGACGGTGCCATGAAACTGGCCAAACTGCACACCAAAAAACACAAATTTATTTCCACCACCAACGCTTTCCATGGTCGAACCATCGGCTCGCTCGGCGCGACAGCCAATATTAAATATCGCGACCCGTTCGTTCCGCTCGTCAAGCCGGCTAAGTTTGTCGAATACGGAAATGCGGAAGCCATCGAAAAGGCAGCCGAAGACGATATTGCCGGCGTCATTCTCGAACCGATTCAAGGAGAAGGCGGCGTCCGCTTGTCGAATAAGGATTATTTAAAAGAAGTGCGTGAAATTTGCGATCAAAAAGATTTAGTTTTGATTTTCGACGAAGTTCAAACCGGATTCGGACGAACCGGAAAATGGTTCTGCAAAGATCATTACGGCGTGCAGCCGGACATTCTGACAATGGCCAAAGCCATCGGCGGCGGTCTCCCGATGGGCGCATTTGCGGCACGCGACGGTCTGTCTTTTGAAAAAGGCGAACACGGCACAACATTCGGCGGCACCCCGCTGGTCTGCGCCGCTTCCCTGGCTGTCATTGAAACCATTGAAGAGCAAAAACTTCTTGAAAACGCGGAAAAAATGGGACAATATTTCCTTCAAAAACTCTCCCAAATGACGCGGGACGACGTTGTGAATATTCGCGGCATGGGTTTGATGATCGGTATCGAGCTCAATCACGAATGCGGGTATTTCACGGATGCCGCTGCTGAAAAAGGCGTCATCTTAAACGTTACTGCCGGAAATGTTATTCGATTAATTCCGCCGCTTATAATTTCCAAAAACGAAATTGATCGCGTCGTTGACGTGATTAATTCTATCCGTCAAAAATAATATGATTTCAATATCGGTGAACACGAATGTCCGAAAAATCAAAAACCGTCTATGCGTCTTTGTTAAAAGAATCCGTTTCCGGTATCCCGGAATATGTTCCCGGAAAGACGGCGTCTCAAATCGCTGCGGAATACGGATTGAAACCGGAAGATGTCATTAAACTGAATTCCAACGAAAATCCGCTCGGCGCATCCGATAAAGTTGCCGACGCCATTCGCAAGGCTGCCGACTCCGCATCCTTGTATCCGACAGCGGATGCTTCCGCCCTCCGAAATGCGCTCACGACGTATGTCGGCTTTCCGGTTGAAAATATCGTTGCGGCGGGTCCCGGTATGGACAGCCTGATTGATGCCGTTAATAAATTATTTGTCGGTGTCGGCGATGAAGTGATTTTACCGGTGCCGACCTTTACGTATTACGGTATTTCCGCTGCCGGTCTCGGTGGCGTTCCCGTGCTTGCCGAATTGAATGCCGATTTTTCTTTAAATGTTGAAAACATTTTAAAATCGGTAACGGACAAAACGAAAATCATCTATCTATGTTCTCCGAATAACCCGACGGGAAACATTATTTCGGAATCGGATGTCCGAAAACTGGTCGAAAAAACCAATGCCATTATTTTCATTGATGAGGCTTACGTCGAATTTTCATCTTCCGGCAGCTTAGTTTCTTTGGTGAAAGAATATAAAAACATAATTATCGGCCGCACTTTCTCAAAAGCCTTCGGTCTTGCGGGAATGCGTGTCGGATATGTGATTGCGCCGGAATGGATCGCCTCCAATCTGCTTCGGATTCTGCCACCGTTTTCTGTCAGCATTCTATCGGAAGCCGCCGCCGTTGCAGCTTTAGAAGATTCGGATTATATGAAAGCGGGCGTTGCCGGTGTTCAAAATCAAAGGACAGAAATGATTGATTTCATTTCAAAAGAAACACCTTATCGGGCTTATGCTTCCGAAGGTAATTTCTTTATCGCGGATGTTTCCCCGAAGACTTCAAAAAAGGCGGTCGACGTTTTTTTGAAAAAAGGTGTTCTTATCCGCAGCTGCGATTCTTTTCAAAATATCGGGAAAAATACGATTCGAATTACGGTCGGGACAGCGGAAATGAATCAAAAAGTCAAAGAATCTTTTAAGGCGTTGATGACCGAAAAATGAAATGAAGATCGTTTTTTTCATTATTTTTTTTGTTATTTTTTTTGTTATTTTTTTGTTATTTTTTTGTTATTTTTTTGTTATTTTTTTCTGTTTTCGTTTTCATCCTGTTTTTTCTTCTTTGCGGGTTTCATTTATTTTTAGTTTCATTCCACTTTATTCTGTCCCCTCACGTCTCTTATTTTTGCGGCCTGGTATACCTCGTTTTCTTCGGCGACCACAGCTGACAATGTCGAACTGAGAACAAATATTGCTCTCTTATGTTCATCTTTACTTTTGTGTACGTGTCCCGGACTGATTGATAAATCATAATATGGTTTGAATTTTTCTTTATATCCTTTTTTTTCAAATGTATTTTTCATTTTTACTAAATCCGCATGCACTCGTATCAATTCTTGCTTTTGAATTCAACCGCCCCCTTGTTTTTGAAATATTTCGCTTTGTCATATTAATTCATGACGTTTTTTTTGCAAAGTCGTTGAATAAAAAGGTTCCTATATTTTTATTCACATATTTTTCGACGAATTATAAAACAAATCTATCCTCTCTTTCAATTACGTTTCTAAAAATAAATTTATTTTCTTCATTCTCTGTTTTATTTGTTCAGCTCCTTAAATCTTCATTTTTTTTTCGTTTTTTCCCGAATTTTCAGAGGGTGTATATCATTGTCTTACTCTTGTTCTTTTTCTTTGATCTGTTTTCCTTTTTTTAAAAATGGCAGGGCAATTTTTCTTTTATTATATAAATGGCTGGGTAGAAATCAGGACTCATGAAACATTCAAATAATCCGGTTTCCTTTTTCTTTTTATGATTGCAAATATCGGCGGCATTATTCCTCTATCCACAGTTGATTGGCATGGTCGCTCCTCTGTGGTTATCTTTTTCAACGGCTGCCCTTTTCGTTGCGGATATTGCCATAATTATGATTTGCTGACACAGTCCAATCCGGTCGATTTAGAATCGGTAAAAAAAAAAATTACGGACTCTGAGCCGTATGTCAGCGCAGTTGTTTTTTTGGGCGGTGAGCCGCTTCTTCAATGTGAAGCCGTTGTTGAAATTTCAAAGTTTGCCAAAGAAAAAAATCTTCTTGTCGGGATTCATACAAACGGATTTTATCCGGAAGCGGTTGACTTTTTAATTAAAAACAATTTAGCCGACAAATTTTTTGTTGATATAAAAGCGCCTTTTGACGAAGCTGCTTATCAAAATACAGTCGGCTTTGTCTCCAAAAAAATAATTTCCAATATTCAAAAAACCATCGAACTCATCGATAAAAGTTCTTCCGACCTCGAAATCAAAACAACCGTTTTTCCGGAATCGGTCGGGTCTGAAGCGGACATTGATTCAATCGCGGCTTGGATTCAAGAAAATGTTTCCGAAAAACAAAAGCTGACATACGTTCTCCAGCAAGGGAAAGGGAAAAATTCAAATGATCCGATTTTTCAAAAAATGTCCTTTTTGTCGCCGTCTGAAATGGAACAGCTGGCCGATATTGCTTTAAATCGACTGAACGATGTTCCCCTTATTATCCAGACAGACGAAGAAGGCCGTGTCGTTATCCGCAAAAAATAACTTCCATTTCATTCGAAGCTAAAGGAAAACCTATATCTTTTTATGTTTTTCATACATTGTCGTTCCGAAAAGAAATTCGTTATTTCGCAAAAATAAACGGTAAGCATTGTATGACAACCCCTTGTCTTAAACAAATTAAACGCTTTAATTTTCGAATTGAAGCACCCCGTTTCTTTTCGGAAATGACATTTAATTTACGGTATCATGTCTGCTGCTTATTGAAATATCAATGGATTTTGAAAAAGACGGGGAAATTTGTATGACAAAATTTTCAAATTCAAAACAGGACTCTGATACCTCTTCTCCTTTCGTCTCTTCCTCTCCTCCCGTCCTCTCTTCTCCTCTTTCCGAAAAAGATTTTATTCATGTTTTTTCCCGCATTTTTCGTTTCTCTCAAAAGCCGTTGCTGTCCGGTTCCGAATATGACGATTGTGCCGCACTGAGGTTGGATTCGTTTTGTACGGATTTGTCCGCCGAATCTTTGACATTCAGTACGGATACGGTTCGCGAATCTGCGGATTTTCCGAAACAAATGACTTTTTGGCAGAAAGGATGGATGGCGGCGGCGGTTAATCTCAGTGATTTGGCGGCCATGGGCTCAAAGCCGATTGCCTTTCTTTTTTCGGCGGGGCTGCCTCCCGAATTTACGCTGTCTGATGCGGAACAGCTTGCGCTCGGCATTCAGGATTGCGTTTCCTTTTTCGGCGCCGAAGTCATCGGCGGCGACACCGAATTTAATGAGGAACTGACAATTACGGGAACCGTTATCGGAATTTCTGAAAACAAATCTTTAATTTTAAGGAAAAACGCAAAGCTCGGCGATTTGCTCTGTGTGACCGGATCTCCCGGCTCGGCCGGCATCGCTCTTTCTGTTTTGCTGAATGAAAATAATTGCGTATCCGATTGCGTGCCCGCTTCAGATTCTTTTTTGAAAAATCTGACAGAACCGTTCCCCCGCATTTTTGAAGGACTTATGCTTTCAAAAACAGGCGCGGTAACTTCTATGATTGATACAAGCGACGGACTGGCCTCTTCTGTTCATGAATTATCCTCTCTTTCAGGCGTTTGCTTTGAAATTGATTCGGAATTACTTCTGAATGCTGCCGATGACGAAGCTTTTCAAATTTTGAAGCAAAACAATAATCCGAAATCAGGTCATTCCGACATCGAATCCGGTTTTCTTTCCGAAGCGCTTTACACGGGCGGCGATTTTGAATTGCTTTTCACCGTTTCGCCCGGTAAACTCAACGATGTCAAAGAAGCATTTCAAAAATTTAATTCATTTTATAACGGCTGTTTCGGCAACCTTCCTTCCGCCGGAAAATCCGGCAGATTCCCGTGTTCTTTCACGGTTATCGGAAAGGCAATCGCCGAATCGGAAAACGTCATATTCAAAAAAATCGGATCTTCTGAAAACAGACAGCTGCTACTAAAAAAGGGATATGACTCATTCAAAAAATATATATGAAATGAGCGGTTGGTTTAAAGCATCGGTTTTAACTTTTTCAGCAAAAAACGCAATTTATTAAAAACTCAAAATAAATTAAAAAGGGATAAATATGAAAAATATACTCAAATTCGCCACAATTCTGCTTGTTCTGCTCGCGATGGTCGGAGCGGCAAGCGCAGCCATAACAATCACGCCTTCTATTGTATCCAATCAAAGTAATATTGCAGGATTCAATATTTCTGCGACATGGACCGATGATGATACGCCTACCGATGGATATGATGTTGTTTTAGATAATGGAGCTGTCGTTAATTCTCAAACAGTTACCGCCCTCTCTTATTCATACTCGGCGGCATTAAGTCCGGGTA
>JGI994J12354_10001881_pt1 | contig 21023 bp, 18 predicted proteins | sample IntmicLarv3ML3BL_FD_12354 | JGI IMG/M metagenome (IMG submission 12354) | reverse complement strand
CTATTGGGACCGCTGGCGCTAAGTCAGAGGAAGGAGAGGTCAACGGTAGGTCAGTATGCCCCGAATCTCCTGGGCTACACGCGCGCTACAAAGGGCGGGACAATGAGTTCCGACACCGAAAGGTGGAGGCAATCTCGAAACCCGTCCGTAGTTCGGATTGAGGGTTGTAACTCACCCTCATGAAGCTGGATTCCGTAGTAATCGCGAATCAACAATTCGCGGTGAATATGCCCCTGCTCCTTGCACACACCGCCCGTCAAACCACCCGAGTTGGGTTTCAGTGAGGCTGCCTCTAATTGGGGTTGTCGAACTGAGATTTAGCAAGGAGGGTTAAGTCGTAACAAGGTATCTGTAGGGGAACCTGCAGATGGATCACCTCCTACGCAGGGGTGGGTTTATCCCACCCCTCAAAAAAACATAAGCGTACAAAGCAAGGAAGCCACTAGTGGACTTCCGCATAATTCCAAGGCAGTTTATCATGCACTAAAGGTAGCATCGAACGTACATCTGATTTTTTATTTCATCTCTTTCAGCGTCAGCGCTGAACGGGGTCGATCATGGAACAATGTGCTTCAGAGGACATCGGTAAAGCGGCAGCAATACTGACGGAAGGTTTCATGGAAAAGTTCTCATCCATCGGACTGACGTATGAAGCGGCATCCGGACTCATGGAGGACACATGGGAGATCGGACCGAATCACAGATATATCGTTGAAAAGAATGATAGCGGCGTCGTTGCGGCAGCACATCTGAAATGGAACGGCCCGAAATCCGACGATTTCGAAATAGAGGATCTCTACGAGAAGTACGGCCGTCGGAATGTATCGAAATATCTCAAGGGAATGCAAGTTCTCTATGAAGACGTTGATGACGGAGACTGTTATATAGCAGAATTCGCAGTAGCATCGGAACACAGGGGAAAAGGTATTGCTGGCACTTTCATTTCTTCGATAAAGGAATACGCAATATCCGAAGGATTTGAACGCGTAACACTGTTTGTATCCGACAAGAACAAAAATGCGATAAAATTGTATGAGAAACTGGGATTCAAAACAGAATATGTGAAAAAGAGTTTCCTCGAACGATTGTACTTCAACGAACCTCGGTGGAGGTTCATGACCTTCGATCTGATCAGCCGATGAATATGACGATGTTCATATTCTTCTTCAGTGCGAGACGGTAGAACTCCAACAGGTCTTTGAATTCGTCTGACATTTCCGCCTTGATATCGTCAAGGTCTTCATCGTTCCATGTTTCAGGGTAGATCTTCTTCTTTCTAAAATCAGAGAGTTTTCTCTTCTCCCAGAGTCTGTCCATGTTGACCTTCTCCATTTCTTTGACGACGTCTTCCAACTGTTCCTTTTCGATGCATGCTACGAACGAATCCTCCGTGTCAAAGTTCTCTGCACCGACAACCGCGGCGCTCAATTCATCATCATCGATCGGATCCTCTGCGGATTTTCCGGTAAGCAGGAAATGCATGCCGTCCCAAAGCTCATCAAGCGAATGGATCTCAGTGTCATCCTTCTCACTCAGCTGTTCGAGACGGCTGAGAAGCTGGTCCTCATTCAACACAATCATATCATCAAGGTCTGAATCGTTGACCATTATGTAATCTGCAAACATTTCCATGTTAATCGACAGTTGATTGAATCAGGACTATAAATATTTTCAAAAGTAAGTGAGTAGTCCCGCCCAGATTCGAACTGGAGTCGCTGGCTCCAAAGGCCGGCATGATTGACCACTACACCACGGGACTATAATTTCACTCATAGCCTTCATTTATTTAAGACTCTTCCAAAAAGGTGCGTTGACGCTGCTGAAGTAATTTCAACATCAAGGAATGTTCCAAGTTCGTATATTCCATCCATCCCGACCGGACGGTAGTTTTCTGTGCGTGCGATCATCGTTCCATCCTTTCCGAATTCTGTCACGAGTACCCTGCACGTCTTTCCGACCATGGCCTCATTGCAACCGAATGCTGCGTCAGATTTGGTTGATGTGATCTCGCGGGAGCGTTCTTTGCACGTCCTTCCGTGTACCTGCCCCTTCATGGAGAATGCGACAGTGCCAGGCCTTGCCGAGAACCTCGTAACGTTAACAGTATCGGCATTCAGTTCGTGTATGAGTTCAACACTCCTCTGATGATCTTCGGCAGTCTCTCCGGGGAATCCGGATATGATGTCGGTGGAAATGCTGATATCGGAATATTTTGATCTCAGGAATGCTACAAGGATCATGAATTCATCCGCAGTATAGGGGCGATTCATTTCCTTGAGGATGGAATCGCTGCCGCTCTGAACAGGGATGTGAAGGAATTTGTACACACGTTCGTCGTTCATTGCCTCCAACAATCTTTCGTCGATGTCCATCAGGCTGTTGGGATTCATCATTCCAATCCTGATTCGGTATTCTCCTTCCATTTTCAGGAGCTCGCCCAGGAGCGTCGGCAGATTGGTGCCTATGTCCCAACCGTAACATGCGGTATCCTGCGCTGTGATGAGGATTTCCTTTGCACCATTATTGACCATTTCCTCAAACCTTCTCACAAGATCTTCTACGGGATAACTCACCAACTCGCCGCGTGCAAGTTTTGTTATGCAGTATGAACAGTTTCCGACGCATCCCTGAGCTATCGGAAGTACGGCCGTAGGAGTTTTCACAGCAGGTGCAGAAACATCGGATGAACCGTATCTGTCTGCAACGGAATCCGAGAAAACGTCATATGAGCCAGGCGGTATGATTATCGAGTCAGGGAGACGTACTTTTATACGTGCATCCTGAGCCTTCGCCATGCATCCCGTAACGATGATCTCCTTCCCGCTCTTCTTGAGGTCGGATATCCTGGAGATCATTTTCTTCTCAGTTGTATCAACGACCGTACAGGTGTTCAGAACAACAATATCGGCGTTATCCGGGGAATCGGTCGGAGTGTGACCTAAAAGTCTCATCTTTTCAGAGAGTTCGTCACCTTCACCGTAGTTCATCGTACATCCGTACGATTCCACGAAGTATCTCATTGGGCCTCAGCGTGTTGCGGATTCCTGTGTGATCGCACCGAACGCCGTCTTTCCGGAGGTGTTGGTGATCTTCGCTTTGACGGTGGTACCTTTTACGGTTCCGGGGATGATGACGATATAGTCAGCATACTTTCCGATACCGTCACCCTTCTTACCGACATCATGTACAAAGATCTCGACGATGTCACCCTCCCTCAGGGAGTTGTTTTCGGATTTGACGGCCTTGTTTGCTTTCACAGGTCTGTGTGCACCGCATGCTTCGCATTCCAGTACCAACGTACGGCCTTCTTTCAGCATATGTGTGTCTGGAAGTCCGCATTCGGAACAGATGACGAACGTGTCGGTATAATTCTGAATACGTTCTGCGATCTGGACCGGGCTGATCTTGGCTTTGAAGACCACTCTGCGGCTTTCGATGTTACCCGGCGCACCCAATTCTCTCAAAAGGAATTGAAGAACGTGCTGCGGGTCGCGTCTCAATGCTTCACTGATGTCAATGAAGTTCCTGACGACAGTTATCTTTCCTTCCTGGAGCACATCTGCCTCAGGTACCACGAATCTTTCATGATTCTCTATCGTTTCTGGTAAGCTCTCTTTGGCTCTGTCGAGCAATGAAAGATAATCATCATCAGCCATGAAGTCGGCTATGTTGCCTTCTTTTATAAAGATTTGTTGTTCCCTGACCGATCGCATGCGACTGCTTGCGCACGCATTCCGAAGAGAAAGGGTTTTTATTCACCTCCTCTGTGTGGATGATGTGAGATTTTCCAGACGCGCCGAGGATACGATGGAATCGTACATCATGAAGTTGATTTCGGTAGCTAACGAGCCCGGAATGATATCCTTCGCCACAGGGCTCCCCGACCGTCGTCTGTTTGATGTCAAAGGTATTGCGGAGGCAGCCAAGGACGTGCTCAATGGGGATCCGAAGGATGCATTGCAGTACGGCATCACGGAAGGGCTTCCCGCACTCAGGGAAAAGATAGCGGAACGTTGTAAAAAAGAGTTGGGATTCAACACTTCCATTGACAACATTTTCATCACGAACGGATCGCAGGAATGTTTCGACCATTTGGGCAAACTGTTCATAGACCCAGATGATGAGATGATGATCGAGAATCCCGGGTATTTGGGGGCGTTGCAGTCATTCTCGGTATACTCGCCCAAGTTCCTTGGGATAGACGTTAACGAGAATGGTCCGAACATGGATCAGGTGCGTTCCGCATTCGGGAAAAATCCCAAGTTGTATTATGCGGTTCCGAATCATCAGAATCCTTCAGGAATAAGTTATTCCGACGATGCCAGGAAGGAGATCGCAGAGCTGTTGAAAGGTAACGAGTGTTTGATGATCGAGGACGACGCATACGGAGAATTGGGATTCAAAGGACGTGTCAGGAAAACGATACGTTCGATGAACGACGGTATCGTCATGACCGGTTCGTATTCGAAAATCATCTCCCCGGGAATGAGGGTGGGATGGATGATCGTTCCTGACGAGTTGGTTTCTCCAGTAAGGAAATCGCTCGAAGCGTCATGCCTCCACGCCAATACGTTTTCACAGGCGATAATGAACCGTTTTCTGGAGAAGAACAATTTATCGGAATACCTGAAACCCATCCGCAATGAATACGGAAGGAAATGCAGACTGATGCTGGATCTTCTGAATGACAATTTCCAGGACGGCCCGTCCTGGAATGAACCGGACGGGGGGATGTTCATCTGGTTCAGAACACCGAAGGGAACGGACGCGTCAAAGTTATTCGAAGCAGCGTTGAAACAGAAAGTCGTCGTCATGCCCGGAAAACCGTTCCACGTGAAAGGCGGCGAGACAACAATTCGTTTAAATTACGCCACGGCGTCCGATGAAGAGATGAAAGACGGCATGAAACGTCTCCGCAACGCGTATCGTGGCGTTTTCTAATCAGTGCGTTGAAAGAAGTATTAAATAGAGTATCGGGCTAGCCGTGTTGCTTCGCAGGGATTGCCGAAAAACCGTCAATCTTTAAATACAATAATAGTAATCGCGAAACACTTCAGACGAGGTGAATAATTTGGGTAGAGGTCTATACACCGCAAGAAAACTTAAAGAGGACAGGCAGAAGTTCCGCTGGAACGACAGAGCGTACAAGAAGAGGATATTGAAACTCAGGGAGAGATCAGACCCCCTGGAAGGCTCAGCACAGGCAAGAGGCATCGTGCTCGAGAAAGTCGGTATCGAGGCAAAACAGCCTAACTCCGCTATCAGAAAGTGCGTCAAGATCCAGCTCATAAAGAACGGACGTCAGATCACAGCTTTCGCGGTAGGAGACGGAGCTATCAACTTCATCGATGAACACGATGAGGTACTCGTAGAAGGTATCGGCGGAAGAATGGGCCGTTCATACGGAGACATTCCCGGAGTCCGTTACAAAGTTATCAAAGTCAACAACGTTGCCCTGAACGAGATGGTCAGAGGCAGAATGGAGAAACCTGTTAGGTGATCATCATGGAAACACCACTTATATTCGGTAAATACGACATGTCTGAAGTCATCGTCAACGACGGTGGATTGGCGAAGTACATAGACCTCACACCCACAAATGTACCTCACTCAGGCGGAAAACACGCGAACAGATGGTTCGGCAAATCCAAACTCAGCATTGTAGAGAGAGTAATAAACAATGTAATGAGGACTGAGAAATACACGGGAAAGAAATTGAAATCCTACCGTGCAGTGTCTGAAGCATTCGACATAATTGCAGATAAAACAAAGAAGAATCCAGTGCAGATCCTCATCGACTGCCTCGAGAACGCAGCACCGAGGGAAGAGGTAACAAGACTTCAGTTCGGTGGAATATCCGTCCCGAAGGCTGTTGACGTAGCACCACAGAGAAGGCTCGACATCGCCATACGCAATGTATGCAAAGGTGCGGTCAACGCATCAGCAAAGAACAAGAAGGCAATCGCAAACTGCATTGCTGACGAGATCATGCTTGCAGCGAAGGGTGACATGACGTCATTCTCCGTAGCGAAGAAAGAAGAGATCGAGAGAGTCGCTCAGTCGGCACGTTAAGTAGGTGGTGTAGATGGGCAGAAAAGAAGACAATATCAAGAAAGCAGCGACACTGATGTCCAAACCTGAATTCATCAGGAACATCGGTACCGCGGCACACATCGATCACGGTAAGACGACATTCTCGGACAACCTCGTAGCAGGTGCCGGAATGATGTCCGAAGACCTTGCAGGAAAGCAGAGGTTCATGGACTTCGACGAGCAGGAAGCTGCCCGCGGAATCACCATCAACGCAGCAAACGCGTCAATGGTTCACACCTATGAGGGTAAGGACTACCTGATCAACCTGATCGACACACCCGGTCACGTCGACTTCGGTGGAGACGTCACAAGGGCAATGAGAGCGTTGGATGGAGTTTACATCCTCGCATGTGCGGTCGAAGGCATGATGCCTCAAACCGAGACCGTTATCAGGCAGGCCCTGAAAGAACGTGTCCGCCCGCTTCTGTTCATCAACAAGGTTGACAGAATGATCAATGAATTGAAGGTAACGCCGGAAATGATGATCGACAAATTCTCAAAACTTGTCGCTGAAGTCAACAAGAAGATCTTCGATATCCTTCCCGCACCGCTCAACAAAGAGTGGCAGGTGAAGATCGAAGACGGAACAGTGGCATTCGGTTCAGCATACAACAACTGGGCCATCTCACTGCCGTTCATGCAGAAATCGAAGATCTCATTCAAAGACATCTTCCAGTACTGCGAAGACGGAAAGCAGAAAGAACTGTCCAAGAAATCACCGCTTCACGAAGTTGTTCTCGACATGGCAATACGCCACGTTCCCAACCCACGCGATGCGCAGAAGGTACGTATCCCGGTCATCTGGAAGGGAGACCTTCAGTCCGACATCGGAAAACAGATGCTCGCATGTGACATCAAAGGTGACGTTTCACTTATGATCAACAAAATCGTTGTCGACCCGCACGCAGGAGAAGTAGCAATCGGAAGGTTGTTCTCCGGAGCGATCAAGAAAGGTCAGACGATGTACATCGCAGGTGTCTCGAACCCGCAGAGGGTCCAGACCGTCGCGATGTCAGTCGGTGCAGACCGTATCCCCGTAGAAGAATGTGACGCAGGAAACATCGTCGCAGTCTCCGGATTGAAGGATGCAATCGCCGGATCGACGGTATCTACGATAAAAGACATGGAACCGTTCGAAAAGATGACGCACTACTCCGAACCGGTCGTTACAAAAGCGATCGAGGCGAAGCACATGAAGGATCTTCCCAAGCTTGTGGAAGTTCTCAGATCCGTTGCAAAAGCGGACCCGTCACTTAACATTGAGATTAACAACGAAACCGGTGAACACCTGCTTTCCGGTATGGGTGAACTTCACTTGGAAATCACCGAATACAGGATTAAGAACGACCACGGCGTTGAGATTGTATCATCCGCACCGATCGTCGTTTACCAGGAGTCCGTCAAAGGACATGCTGGTCCGTTCGAAGGAAAATCCCCGAACAAACACAACAAGTTCTACTTTGAAGTTGAACCGTTGGAACAGGGCGTTATCGACGCGATCAAACGCGGAGACATCGACGTCACTGCAAAACTGAAGGACCCGAAGGCAATAGCAAGGATCCTCTCCGACAACGGAATGGACAAGGAAGTTGCAAAGGGAATTACAGCATTCAAGAACAATAACGTTCTGATTGACATGACGAAAGGTATCCAGTACCTCCACGAAACGATGGAACTGGTCAAACAGGCATTCGACGAGGCTATGGTTCAGGGCCCGCTCGCAAACGAGAAGGTCGCTGGAATCAAACTGATGTTGATGGACGCAAAACTCCACGAAGACACCATTCACAGAGGCCCCGCTCAGGTCATACCTGCAGTAAGGTCCGGTATCTATGGTGCAATGTGTCAGGCAGGACGTGTTCTGCTTGAGCCCATGCAGAAAGTGTTCATCAGCGTCCCTCAGGACAACATGGGTGACGCAGTGCGCGACATCCAGTCCAGACGCGGTGTTATCATCGAGATGGGACAGGAAGACATCAACGCTACTGTCACCGCAAAATGCCCGGTGTCACTGATGTTCGGATTCTCGTCATCAATCAGAGGATCGACACAGGGACGTGCACTCTGGTCCACGGAAAACTCGGGATTCGAGATGGTTCCGATGGAAATACAGACCACGACCGTGAAAGAAATCAGAACAAGAAAGGGAATAAACCCCGAACCGTACGACGCATCGTACTATTCCGGATAAAGTTAAATATAAAATATAGTATGGAGAAAAATTACTGGTTTAAACCAATAACAGGAGGAACCTAAAATGGCAGAAAAAGAGCACATGAATCTGGTAGTCATAGGTCACGTCGACCACGGGAAATCCACCACTGTAGGTAGGATCCTGCTCGAGACTGGCGCTATTGAGCCCCACATCGTTGAGAAATTCAAGAAACAGGCAGAAGAGAAAGGTAAAGGATCTTTCTACTTCGCATGGGTCATGGACGGCCTCAAGGAAGAGAGAGAAAGAGGAGTTACGATCGATGTTGCACACAAGAGATTCAACACCGACAAGTATTACTTCACAGTTATCGACGCACCTGGACACAGGGACTTCGTCAAGAACATGATCACCGGTACCAGCCAGGCTGACGCCGCAATCATCACCTGTTCAGCGATCGAGGGACCCCAGGCGCAGACCAAGGAACACGTTTTCCTTGCAACGACACTCGGTGTCAAACAGATCATCGTATCCATCAACAAGATGGATGCAGTCAAATACGACGAAGCCAAATACAAAGAGGCAGTCGAAGGTATGAAGAAGATCATGTCAATGGTCGGAATCAAGACAGACACAGTTCCGTTCGTCCCCATCTCAGCAATGGCCGGCGACAACATCAAGGTCTTGTCCGCAAACACACCCTGGTACAAGGGTGACACGATCCTCAGCGCACTGGACAAACTCACAGTGCCCGCAAAACCGACCGACAAGCCCCTCAGGCTGCCCGTTCAGGATGTTTACACGATCACCGGTATCGGAACCGTCCCCGTAGGAAGGATCGAAACTGGTGTTCTGAAACCGAACATGAAGGTTTCATTCCAGCCGTCCAACGTGATCGGTGAGGTCAAATCCATTGAAATGCACCACGAAATACTCCCGCAGGCTCTCCCCGGAGACAACGTCGGATTCAACGTTCGTGGAGTCGCAAAGAACGATGTCAAGAGAGGAGACGTCGCAGGCCCGGTCGACAACCCGCCGTCCGTTGCTAAGACGTTCACCGCACAGATCGTCGTTCTGAACCACCCGTCCGTTATAACCGTCGGATACACCCCGGTGTTCCACGCCCACACGGCACAGGTCGCATGCAGATTCGTTGAGCTCGTACAGACCATCGACCCGAAGACAGGTCAGGCAAAAGAGAAGAACCCGCAGTTCTTGAAGACCGGAGACATCGCTATCGTAAAGGTAGAACCGACAAAGCCGATGGTCATCGAGACAGCAAAGGACTTCCCGCAGCTCGGCAGGTTCGCGATCAGAGACATGGGACAGACCGTCGCCGCAGGCATGTGTGCCTCGGTAGAAAAGAGGTAAACCCTCTTTTTCTTTAATGAAAGTTGGTAATAAACATGTCACAGCGCGCAAGAATCTCACTTAGCGGAACTGATCCGCAGAAAGTAGACAGTGTATGCAGCCAGATAAAGGGAATTTCCCAGCGCACAGGCGTTGATATCCGCGGTCCCGTTCCGCTCCCCACAAAGAAGCTGAAGGTATCGTGCAGGAAATCACCCGATGGTGAGGGCAGTGAGACAATTGACCGCTGGGAGATGCGCATCCACAAGAGGCTCATCGATCTCGATGCGGACGAGCGTGCTCTTCGTCAGCTCATGAGGATACAGGTTCCCGATGGCGTGAACATCGAAATCGTCCTCCGCAGTGCATAAACCCAACTTTCACAACCCTTTTCCTTTTATCTTTTATTTTCATTTTTTGATTTGCATTACTTCATGGTCAATTACGATATTGAGAATAAAGTCAATTATCACTTTTCAATTGTTAATAAAATATTGGAAAATCATCAAAGATTCGATTTTTTTTCGTCATTCGTATTTAATGATTCTGATTTTTCAACGATTGTGATGCAGATTCAGAATCCTGAAAAAAAGTTATATGCAACATTAGAGCATTTTTTTAGTATATTACGAAACAAAAATTCTAAATAGCTGTTATTTTCAAAACATTTTATATACCCTCAGAAAAAATGATACATTGAGGTATCATGATGAAAAAGATGACCCCGAAGGAAAGAGAGTTGACGATATTGAGCGGTGAAAAACCGGACCGGATGCCGATATGGCAGATCAACGGTATCGTGGCGGCCAAGATATTGGGACGTCAGTGGAAGGATGTCAGATTCGATGCCAAAGTGGCAACAGACCTGACAATGAAGTTCGCAAGAATGTCCGGTACGGATACGTTAGCACACACCTGTCTCGAGCCGAACATCATGCTCATGGATTTACCAGGAGTAGAGGTCAAACTTCCCGACGATAATTACAGCAACGTCATGTCCCACTACTACAATGAGCCCGAGGACATTGAGAGCAAGCCGCTCTACGACCCTCGGAACAAGAAAGAGGCGAAATACCTTTGGCAGGGAATACTCGACAAGACCAAGATGCTCGCGGAGAAGGAGAATGACTATCTGACGCAGCAGTTCTCATGGTCAGTCATGACAACAGCAGGATTCCTGAGGAATGTGGAAAATCTCATGATGGATATCATGTTGGAACCCGATCTTGCACATAAGGCCACGGAGAAGGCGGCATGGCTGGTGAACGAGATTATAACAATCGGACTTGAGAACGGTGTTGATGCAGCATATCTCCCAGATCCAACAAGCTCAGGGTCGCTGGTGGACGGGGCAACGCTTGAAGAATATTGTGCACCTCATCTGAAGAAGATGATCGCCTCATACAAGAAAGACTTCGATGCACCGTCGTACATACATGTCTGCGGAGAATCAGCGCCGGTGGCCGGAGCAGTAGCTAAACTAGGGGCTGCAGTGTTCAGTTTCGATTATATGACGGACATCAGGGAAATAAGGAGCCTCATGGGTGACAAGATAATCCTTGCAGGCCACCTTGATCCGATGAATGTGACATGGATGGGAACTCCTGAGCTTGTTATGAATGAATCCCGGAAATGCATTGAGGAATCGGATGGACTGCCGTTCATACTATCTACAGGATGCGAGACGCCGAGGGACACTCCGTTGGAAAATCTCACGCCCATGTTAACTGCGGTGGAAAAGTACGGCAGGTATTAATCTGAAAAACAAACATTTTCTATTTTTTATTTTTATTATGTTATTTTGAAGAAAAATAAATGGAGAATTAATCAATTGTGAAAAAGTAAGATGATATATATCAAATACAACCATTCGACGATTCTGTTTTTTTCATATTGGCAACATTTTTCAACGGTCGGAGTTTGTTAGATATTTATTGATTGCTATTACACGTCCGATATCGCAGGAACATCTTTGGTATTTTTTTAAAAAAAAGTATTTTTAATATTTTTTTTACCATTTACCAAACTGGGCGGAATATGATTTGAGTTTTTATTGAAATAATTAAATAGGCCGAATCTCGATAATAATCTTCGAGGGAAACTCAATGGTAAAAATATCTACTCCCAAGGAAAGAGAATTGGCATTATTAAATGGTGAACCGCTTGACAGAATGCCCGTATGGCAGATCAACGGAATAGTCGCAGCAAAATTATCCGGAATCGAATGGAAGGACATAAGATTCGATGCGAAGCTATCCACCAAAATTATCAGAGAGTTTTCGAGGAAAAGTGGAACCGACATACTCGGTCAAGGAATAGTTGAACCAAATGCCCCATATATGGATCTTCCAGGCGTGGAAGTCAAACTTGCTGACGACAACTATGCAAATGTGATATCCCACTACTTCAACGAACCCGAAGATATAGACAAAAAAGAACTTCCGGATCCGTCTGACAAAAAGGCGATGCCATATTTCTGGAAAGGACTTGTTGGCAAGACCACAGAATTAGCAAAGGTCGAGAAAGATTTCATCGTACAGCACGTCAGCTGGGGTGTATTCTCATCCGCAGCATTCCTCAGAAATGCTGAAACAATGCTCATGGATATTGCAACAGAGCCAGAGCTCGCAGAAAAAGTGATAAAGAGAGCCTCGGTTTTCGTCGATGAGATGATGTGCGCAGGCCTTTCAGAAGGCTGCGGCGGAGCATACATTGCAGACCCGGTGGCATCAGGATCTTTGATAAACGAAGAGACGTTCAGGCAATACAATCTGCCGTACCTCTCAAAATTAATCAAGGATTTCAAGAAGAAGTTCGATGTGGCAACGTATCTGCACGTCTGTGGTGAGACCCTGCCTGTGGCGAAACCGATCAGCGAGTCGGGTGCATCGTTGTTCAGCTTCGACTTCATGAACGATCCCGCAGAGATAAGAAAGATCACTGGCGACAAGATCATACTCGCAGGAAACCTGAACCCGATGGACATCGTGTGGAAGGGAACGCCTCAGAAGATTATGGACGCCTCTAAGAAATTCATTGATGCGGCAGGAAAGAGGGCTGTGCTGGCAACAGGATGCGAATCTCCGAGAGACACTCCGCTGGAGAATCTGCAGGCAATGAAGGCCGCAGCAGAGAAGTACGGAAAGTACTGATAACATTTTTCCAGAGGTGGCGAACGCCACCTCACCTTATTCTTTATTTTCATTCGTCATCTTTTTATCTGCTATTGAGCTAACCCTTTCTTGGTGTTCCTATTCGCTCAGACACAGTAAAGAAAGGAATCGAGAAAGCGCCGGCAAGATCCCTGCTCAGGGCATCCGGCCTGAAGGACGAGGATTTCGAAAAGCCATTCATAGGTATCGCAAACTCATGGAACGAGATTGTTCCAGGACATGTGCATCTCAACAAGATAGCTGATGCCGTTCGTAAAGGAATAATCGAAGCCGGAGGAATTCCATTCACATTCGGAGTTCCGGCAGTATGCGACGGTATCGCAATGGGACACAAAGGAATGAGATACTCTCTGGTGTCGAGAGAGGTCATAGCCGATACATGCGAAGTGATGATAGAAGGTCACGCATTGGATGGTTGGGTAGGGATAACGAACTGTGATAAGGTCACTCCGGGAATGCTCATGGCTGCAGGCAGAATGAATATCCCGGCAATAATGGTCACGGGCGGTGCGATGGAGCCCGGAAAGAACGGTGACACCGAATTGGATCTACAGTCGGTGTTCGAAGCGATCGGTGCATACAAGTCCGGCAATGCAACCGAGAATCATGTAAAAAATATAGAGTGCCAGGCATGTCCCGGAGAAGGTTCGTGTTCAGGACTCTTCACGGCAAATACAATGGCATGTCTGACCGAAGTAATGGGCATGAGTCTCACGGGGTGCGCCACAACCCTTGCAACGGACAAAAAGAAGTTGGAGATCGCCAAAGAGACTGGAAAAAGGATAGTCGAACTTGTTAAGGAAGACATCAAACCAAGCGATATAGTCACGCCCGCGGCGATACGTAACGCAATCAGGACGGACATGGCTATCGGCGGTTCAACAAACACCGCACTTCACATTCCGGCGATATCAAAGGAATTCAACAATCCGATATCATTGGAGCTTTTCGATAAGATCTCCAGAGAGATACCGCACATAACCAACATGCGTCCGGCAGGTCCGTACAGCATAAAGGACCTGGACAAGGCTGGTGGAATACCCGCAATACTGAACAGGCTTGCCAGTAAACTTGAGAATTCTGAGACCTGTTCCGGAATGAGCACCAAAGAGATAGCCAAGATATCGAAAGTTCTCAACGACGAGGTCATCCGTCCATTGGACAGCCCATTCCATGAAGAAGGCGGAATAGCGATATTGAAGGGAAATCTTGCGCCAAATGGCTCTGTGGTGAAACAGTCCGCGGTCAGCGAGAAGATGATGTCATTCACCGGCCCAGCGAAGGTTTACGATTCGGAGGCAGAGGCGACCGAGGCGATACTTGGAAAGAAGATAGTTGCAGGTGACGTCGTTGTCATAAGATACGAAGGGCCGAAGGGCGGCCCGGGTATGCCTGAGATGCTCTCTCCTACAAGCCTGATAGCAGGAATGGGGTTGGGCGATTCCGTTGTTCTGATCACGGACGGAAGGTTCTCGGGAGCCACCAGGGGCGGAAGCATAGGTCACGTATCGCCGGAAGCGTTCTCCGGCGGACCGATTGCTGCCGTCATGGACGGAGACGAGATCACAATAGACATTCCGGAAAGGAAAATTTCAGTTAAAATAACCGACAAGGACATAGAGAAACGTCTCAACAAAGTCAAGGCCAAGGACAGGAAGCCCACCGGCGTCTTGAAGAAATACAGGGCAATGGTCGGTGAAGCGTCGGAAGGTGCCAGCCTTGATTGACACCGTCTACAGAAAACTGGAGAAGAAGAGCATAGCATCAATGCTTTTAGGGAATGCTATCGCAATCGTGATAATTATTGCAACAGTATTCCTGATGCTGACGTATCTACCGGAATATTCAAACGAATACATTGATGAAACTCATCTGTCATACATATTGTATGCAATTCTCGCGATAATCACTGCATACCTGGTGATCGGCCCATTCGTGTTCTACGCAAGATACAGATACATGATCAACGACGAAAGAACGGACGTCAAACGTGGGATCCTGATAATCAGAAGAACGATGGTTCCGATAGAGAGGATCCACCAGGTCGAGGTCACAAGAGGGCCGATAAACAACCTCTTCGGTCTTGCGAACGTTCAGATCACAACCGCAGGAGGCGTTGCGAACATAGAGTATCTGAAACTGGCGGACGCGGAAGAGATCGCAAAGCACCTGAATGCCGTTGTAAACCGTATAGTGAAGGGACTGAGAGATGATCAGTGACCAGCCGATGCGGAATCATATATCCACGATACTTTCATTCATAGTACCAGTAGCTGCCATTCTGATATTATCGACGTTCAGTACGTTCACTCCAATCATGGCAGTCATATGGGTAGTTGCAATAGCGGTCACAGCAGTAATAGCAGTTGTATATTGGCACAGGACGCTGATAACATTCACTGACGATGGAGTCACGATCGAACGGAACACGATCTTCAAAATGAAGAAGACGATCCCTTACGCAAAGATCGCATCCGTCAATGCCGACCGTACAATATTCGACCGTATTTTTGACACAGTCACATTGAAGATAAACATCAACTCAAGCATGAACGCCACTGCAGCCAATGCCAAATTCGTCTTCAAGAGGAACATAGCCAACGAAGTCTATGGAGAAATGTCAGAGAAGATCCACGGCTCGGTAGACATCACGGAGATATCGACAGATGACGAGGATGTGATAAGATTTTCAACAAAGGACATGTTGTTACACGCACTCATTGGTGTATCATCACTTCAGGCAATCGCGACGATATTCTTCACTTTCTTAACGTTACTGCAGTTGGCATTCTTCGAGGTATTCGATGAACCGGTGGTTACGATATTGGTGATGGTGCTGATAATTGTCTCATGCACAGTGCTGCCTGTCGTCGGTACGATAATCAGGTATTACGATTTCAGACTCATACGCACCGAGGACATGATATGGATACAGAATGGCGCGATACAGAATTATAAAACGTCTTTCGAAGTCTCCAGGATAAACCAGGTGCGTATAAGACGAACGTTCTTTGCAAGGCTATTCGGTCTAGCGTGTATAGAAGTGGAAGTTGTCGGNCTCGGCAGCGATAATGAGACTCCGACGATCGCGTTGCTTTCCAAAGAGGANAAGATCACGACAATCATGGAAAAGATNCTTCCAGAATTCATTTACGATGCGAAACTGAAGAAGCAGGCTAAAGGTGCATCATTGGTGATATCCGTGAACGCCATCATGGCGTTGCTGATATCGATACCTTTGTCCCTGTTCGTTCTCGATATCATAAAACAAAGTGTTCAGTCGTACTATTCGATCGATTGGGTTGATACGCTGTTCGAATTCATGCCGTACGTTGTTATTGTTGTGCCAGTGGTATTCGTTCTGCTTGGAATCACATTGTCACTGAGGAACAGGGCATTGGACCGCGGAGGAGATCTGTTTACGGTTGTTTCAGGACTGATGGACCGGAGTACGAATATCATCAATTATGATAAGGTGCAGATTGTCAGTATACGTGCGGGACTCGTTGCGAAGAAATTGGGTCTTGCCAAATGCACAGTGAGAATGCTGTCATCTGTTGGAAGCAAGGCTGTCGTCACAGGATATTTCATGGAAAATGAACTTGCTGCAATCGCCGAGAGAATGATCGAAAAGGTCAACGAAAGATTGCCATCGGCGAATCCATCGTCATAAAATTCGGTTAGAATGGGATATTTTCATCAAACGAATACGAAAGATATTTATTATATCTCAAGTTTCCCCAGATTACGGGCTGGTAGATCAGCTGGAAGATCGCTTGCTTTGCAAGCAAGAAGTCGCGAGTTCAAATCTCGCCCAGTCCACTTCCTTTTCATTTCACTTTTGGATCAGTTTCCAACGACCGCTTTGATTCTTCTGACGCCGGCTGCGGAACTTTCTTCCTTCTTGATCTTGAATTTGCCTATTTCGCCGGTTCTTGAGACATGCGGCCCTCCACACATCTCCTTGGAGACGTCGCCTATTGAGTACACTTTCACAACATCGCCGTATTTGTCCTCGAAGACACCTTCCGTGCCACACGCCCTTGCTTCCTCATAGGTCATGTCCTTACAGATGACGGGAATGTCTGCGGTTATAGCTTCATTCACAAGTCTTTCGACCTCTGTCAGTTCTTCCGGTGTCATCTTCCTGTCAAAGTTGAAGTCGAATCTGAGACGTTCCGCGGTGATGTTGCTTCCTTTCTGATGGATGTCCGGTCCGAGCACCTTCTTCAGTGCGGCATTCAGAAGGTGGGTCGCGGTGTGCAGCTTCGTTGTCTCGGCGCTGTTGTCCGCAAGACCTCCGCTGAACTTCTGTTCCGCACCTGCTCTGGATTTCTCCTGGTGTTCCTTGAATCTCTTTTCGTAATCTTCCAAGTCGACCGTCAAACCTTTTTCCTGAACTAATTCACAGGTCAATTCAATGGGGAATCCATATGTATCGTACAGTCTGAAGGCCAGTTCGCCACTCAGCACCGTTCCTTGGATCTCTTCGATCATTTTGTCTGCCACCCTGAGTCCGCGGTCTAATGTTTTGTTGAACTTCTCTTCCTCTGCGGACATCTGTGCCAGTATGGATTTTCTGTTCTTCTCCAGTTCGGGATATGCACCCGAATACTGATTGATCACGACCTCTGATATCTCTGACATGCGGTTGCCCTGAACGTTCAATTTCGTAAGATAACGGGAAGCGCGGCGTATGAGTCTCCTGAGGATGTACCCCTGGTCCATCTTTGATGGTGAAACGCCATCGCCGAGCATGAATGTCGCTGAACGAACATGATCGGAAATGATCCTGAAGTCACGCATGCTGTCTGCGTATTTTGTTCCGGAAATTTCCTCGATCTTTCCAATTATTCCGGTGAACAGTTCAGTGTCATAAACGGTCGGTTTGCCGTTGATGATGCACAGTGTCCTCTCAAGGCCCATTCCGGTATCGACGTTCTTCTGGCTCAGCGGAACATACTTTCCATCTTCTGTTTTGTTGTATTCCATGAACACGTTGTTCCATATTTCCACATACTTTCCGCATTTGCATGACGGACCGCATTTGTCGGAGCACTTGGGTTTGCCGAAGTCGTAGAATATTTCCGTATCAGGACCGCACGGCCCGGTTTGACCAGCAGGCCCCCACCAGTTATCCTTCATTCCGTAGAAGAATATCTGGTCATCCCTGAATCCAAGGTTTTTCCAGAATCCGTATGTGTCGTTGTCCTTCGGTATATCTCCGAGGCCTTCGAATGCAGTGACCGCAAGGTTGTTGATGTCGATCTTCAGTGCCTTGGTGAGAAAATCGAAGCTCATTTTTATCGACTCTTTCTTGAAATAATCGCCGAGGGACCAGTTTCCCAGCATTTCGAAGAATGTTAAATGGCTCGAATCACCGACTTCTTCGATATCGCCGGTTCTGATGCACTTCTGATAGTTCACCAGTCTTTTTCCCTGTGGATGTTTTCCGCCGAGAAGGTATGGTACGAGGGGATGCATTCCGGCAGTCGTGAACAGTACCGTGGGATCATTCTCCGGAATAAGGGAGGATGAACCAATGAACTTGTGGTCATGTTCCTCAAAGAACTTCACGTACGACTTTCTAAGACTGTCTGCATCCATATGTATACCTAAACCAGCGGATACATTCAATATTTAAAAAAGATAGCAGGTTTTTCAGTAATCTTTAGAAATGGAAGCTATCGCATCTTTTACGTTTCCCTTGAAGATGACGACCTTCTTCCCAATGTCGTTCAGTGTGCGCAGCGGACCCGGGCCGATCTCTGATACGACGACAGTTTCAACGTCTCCGAGCTTTTCGATGATGTTCCGTATGTGCTTCTGATGATCTCCTCCGTACACTGCGCCGCCGACCGTCATTTTCACATCGTTCACTTTTTTGAAAGTGTCGTTGTAAGTGTAGATGAGGTATGTGCCAGCATTTCCGAAGCCTCGGACGTTGGTTCCATCGTCTGTAGCGATAGCGACCTTGTTTCTCATGATGTCAGATGATGTCAAGGCCTTGGGTCCGCAGCCGGAACCGCATGACGGATTCTTCGCAAATTCCTGTGAACGGTCATTGTCCAACATTCCGATCGCATCCGCGCGGCATTGTCTGCAGTGACGCATCATCTTCACACTTCCGGAACAGATGTCGGCAAGTTTCTTGCGTTCCTCCGGTGTAGGGGAGCGTCTGTTCTGGAATGGCGTCCCGGCGACAGGTATCAGAGGAAGGATGTTCACTATGTACACGCCCATTTTTTCCAATGTTTCCACCATTTCGGGGATATGTTCATCGTTTATTCCAGGGATAAGAACAATGTTGATCTTCACCATCATTCCGAGTTCGATACACTTACGGATTCCGTCGAGCTGTCTTTCCAACAATATTTTCACAGCTTCGCGGCCGACGAGCTTCTTTCCATCCCAGATGACCTTCTCGTAGATCTTCTCCGAAACCGAAGGGTTGATGGCGTTCATCGTGACCGTGAGGAAACGGATTCCTTCAGAGTGGAGTCTCGAGGCGTTTTCAGGAAGCGCGAGACCATTGGTGGAAACACATAACGTCATGTCAGGAAAACGCTCATGCACCAGACGTAATGTTTCAAACGTTTCCTCGTTAGCCAGCGGATCACCAGGTCCGGCGATGGCGACCACCGTTAGTTCTGGAATCTTCTCCTTAACCATGGTAACCTTGTCCACCGCTTCTTTTGGCGTAAGGACCTCGCTTGTTACCCCGGGTCTCGATTCGTTGGAACAGTCGTACTTGCGGTTGCAGTAGTTGCACTGGATGTTGCATTTTGGAGCGACCGGAAGATGCATCCTTGCGAATTTGTGATGAGCCTCCTCATTATAGCATGGGTGCTTGCGCAATGCCTCCTCCAGCGCATCTTTCATACACGGGGTAAGAATGTCAGGATATGTATTGTTTTACCACCAACGTTGCAAATAAAGATAAGTCTCCACGTGTTTGCAGCGACAGGTGAGACAGACGGACACGGAAAGGATGATCTCTGATATGAATCGGCATATGCCTGTTTTAAGAAGGACACTTCTTGAGCACATAGACTCCGGGGATCTTACATATCGCACGAGAGAGGGATTCACATGTTCCTTCGACAAGGATGAGATAGAGATACTTTCGGAAACGTGTACTGAAATTGAGAAAATGCGCCTCCGTCTACCGATATTCGTCAGTACGGACATCTCATCCGACGGTGCATGGAAGGTCGACGGCATAACGGAAACGGTCGTGGTATCGAAACTTTTGGGAAAGAAATCACTCAGGGATGATATGTTGCGGATTTACCACGCCGATCTGAAGGAATTAAGGAAGAAGATCCCGAACGCAGTCATTGTATTGTATCTTCCATGACGTGATGCGAAAGAGAAAGGTTGTTTTCTCTTTCAAATATATCTGTATGTAACTATGTCTCGGATGAGCGTGTGTTACAAATAGTTGGAAATCTAACCCCGTAATGCTCCCGAAAGGGGGCGGCATCGGCGGAAGGTCGAGGGTTATGCGACTGTAGAAGATTTTACGATCACTACGTCGTTTGATAATTTACTCTCTCCAAAAACGTAAATGAAAATATCTGCGGCCGTTCGCCGGTGCCTAAACACACATTATACTGTCCTTTTCCTTCTTTTGTTTATTTTATTATAATATGTACATATAGAGAAGGCTTCAAAATCCCATCCGGACTCTGAGACCACCCCATAAGGTTAAATAAAGTAGCAATATAGAGGGGTTTCAGTCTGGAAACATCGATGGTTTTTGCCATCAGATACGGCCTGGACGCAAGCTCTCAATGGCGAGGGACAGGTATTATATACCACCTCGATAATGGGGAGTTCCGCTCGTTGAAAGACGGGCGTAAAGATTAAAAAAACGTGCACCCGGGGAGAGGTCCTCCTGCGGGGAAGAGGTATAGGGTCCCGGATTGGAGGATGAGGCCGGATACGACCCCATGATTACCGTTCATACGCAACCTGGACGTGTGCTAGATCATACGCCAGCGGCGATGCTACGCCGTATGGGGAATGGTTCGGCTAGAGCGCTGAAGAAGGTCGTGTCAAGCTGCGATATGCGTCGGGTAGGCGCAAGAAGCCTATGATCCGACGATGACCTAATGGGACTTCCTATTCTTCGGAATGATCAGTAGTGATCGGGAACGCGGGGGATTGAAGCATCTTAGTACCCGCAGGAAAAGAAATCAACAGAGATGCCGTTATTAAAGGCGATCGAACACGGCATAGGGCAAACTGAA
>JGI994J12354_10001880_pt1 | contig 21027 bp, 26 predicted proteins | sample IntmicLarv3ML3BL_FD_12354 | JGI IMG/M metagenome (IMG submission 12354) | reverse complement strand
ATTGACAACAGGATGCTGCTGCTCTTTTTAAATCGATTACTGCATTGCTCTGCTTCTTTTGTACTATGATATGATTCTCTGGAAGTACTAATATTGCATTGGTCGTTTTGGTTACCGGCTGCGTCGCACTGCCGATATTTCCCATCATGGGACCGCCAATAAAATACACAGGGTTCTGTATGGTCGCACCGCCCGCCAAGGCTACCACTTCTTCCATGGTACAGCCAAGTGGCACACGAACAGTTATTGGAGCGTTCACTTCTCCAACCACGGTTACGAGTTTATCTATATTGGGTGTGTTCTCTTCTAATGCACGGTATACATTATAAATCGTTTCTACGTTAAAGACCGCAACTCCACTTTCAATTGGGAGTCCACCCGGTCGCACGACTTTGCCCGTCACTTCGTAGATCAGCACGACTTCATCGCCACCTGGGTATACTTCCTCTAATAAACCAAGACGTACACCTTTATAATCACCTATGCATTCATTCAGGGCTGCAATCGTTTTCGTATATGCCTTTTTGATTCCGATTACGACTTCTTTTGCCCCAACTGCTTGCCCAATCAAATGAAACGTTTTTACAATTTCATGCGCATATTTTTCTAAGAGTTGTCTGTGCAATTTCAAAAGCGGCTCACATTCCACACAATTTAAAATAATCGTTTCTGCACGCTCGTCTAATTTTGCATAGGTTGGAAATCCAGCACCACCTGCCCCGACAATTCCATTTTCTCTTAAAATTGCACTGAGTTTTTTTATCTCCATCTGTATCTTCCTATTCTAAATTTCGCCCGTCATCTATAATTCCTACGATAGCGGCATCAACAGGTGCATTGTCTAAATTATTGCCTACTCTTGCTGCACTTCCCGTTGCAACTAAAACATATTCGCCAATCCCAGCTCCAATGTTATCAATGGCTATAATCTGGCTTTCTCCATTCCCCATCTTCTTTGCAACTTCTACTACCATAAATTTATTCCCTACCAGATTCTCGCATTTTCTAGTAGAAACGATACTTCCAACAACTTTTCCTGCTAACATGTACGTCTTCTCCTCTACTTAACGATTGTCACGGTTTGTCCGGTTCCTATTTTCGCCGCATTTGCCTCGTCCGTATCAATATGCATCTCTAAGGTAAAACTATCATCTACACGAATCTTAACATGGTTAAATGTTGTGCCGCGTTCGTTATCTGCCTTTACAGATACAATCTGTCCATCTGACACACCGGCCGCCATAGCGTCTTTTGGCGCCATATGAATGTGGCGTTGCGCAATAATACATCCTTCGTGCAAATAAAGCGCGCCCTTTGGTCCTACGATCGCAATTGGTGCTGAACCCGACAAATCACCTGATTCCCTTATCGGTGCTCTCACGCCTAACTTAATTGCATCTGTTCCAGATATTTCCACTTGTGATTGCTTTCTAACTGGACCTAATATTCTTACATTTTCAATTGCTCTTAGTTTAATTCCTACGATTGTCACCAACTCATTAGATGCGTACTGTCCGCCCATTAATTCCTTCTTCTTCGTAAGTTGGTAACCTGCTCCGAATAATTCTTCCACATGCGCTTGTGTTAAATGAATATGGCGAGCCGAAACGCCTACCGGAACCATAAATCCATTGTTTGAGGTCTCTTTTGTCTCTAAAGTCTCTAAGATCATTTTTGTGATTGCTTCTACATTTTGTTTATCCATCATTATTCCAACTTTCTTTATTATTTCGATTGTACAGTAATGAAATCACTACATTACACGCAAACTTTCGACCATAATCAGTATGCCTAATTATTCTCGAAAATCAAGGTGTAATATCCTCGCTTTTCGCCTGTGACCTCTTCTTGGTGAGCCGCAACGCAATCTTCCTAGAAAAATTTGATATAATAGTACGGTGAGCCCTCTAAGGTCGTAAGACCAAGATGCCCCACCGTACTCCTTTATCACTATTTCGTTGCTGGTAAAATCTTTTCTACATCTGTGTGTGGTCTTGGAATTACGTGTGTTGCCACCAATTCACCTAATCTACTTGCTGCTGCGGAACCTGAGTCTACTGCTGCATTTACTGCACCTACATCTCCACGAACCATAACACTTACTAATCCAGAACCAATTTTCTCTGTTCCTACAAGTGTTACATTTGCTGCTTTTAACATTGCATCTGCTGCTTCAACCGCTGCTACTAATCCTCTTGTTTCTACCATTCCTAATGCTTCTTGAACTGCCATCTTTGTTTCCTCCTCTTTCTTAGGGTTTGAATTATTATTTACTCTTTGCACCGTTTTTCCTGGTGCTTTTGCTGTTTTCCCTGCCATGTTATTGCCTCCAATCAGGTTATTGCTTAAATCGACTAGCACTTAACTCAACTAGTTTCCTTACTTCTTCATGGGGATTCGCAATGACTGTATATGCTACTGGCTCCTTGATTCCGTTCGCCGCCGCTGTATCAATCGCTTGTTGTACCGCCGCAACATTGCCTTCAATAATCACAGTTACCAATCTGCCGCCCAATTTTTTCTCCCATGTTACAAATTCCACATCCGCTGTTTTACACATAATATCTACTGCTTCAATGGCTGCTGTTGTACTGGGTATTTCAAAAAATCCATATGATTTTCCCATGAACATACTCCTTTTTCTTATCAGAATCTCTTAGATTGTTGGTAAAATCTTTTCTACATCTGCATGTGGACTTGGAATTACATGTGTTGCTACCAATTCACCTAATCTGCTTGCTGCCGCTGAACCAGAATCTACTGCTGCGTTTACAGCTCCTACATCTCCGCGTACCATAACTGTTACCAAACCAGAACCGATTTTCTCTGTTCCTACTAACGTTACTTCTGCTGATTTAACCATTGCATCCGATGCTTCAATCGCTGCTGTAAGTCCTCTTGTTTCTACCATTCCTAATGCTTGCTTTGCCATGTTATTTCCTCCTTCATACACGCTTATTGAACTACGAATATTCAGCACGCTATGCTTATTGTATCATGAATGTTCAATAAAGTCTGTTTTCATTCTTCTATTATTTATCAAAAGCGTTGAGTTTCAACATCTTGTCGGTGCCTTCCTCGGGTCTAGCTATCTCGTGTGCTACAACCACGCCCGCCAAGCTCTCTGCTTTTGTTTTTGCTGCTGCTACTGCTGCCTTTACATCGGAAACACTTCCCCGAAATTTCACCATGACAATCAATGGCACTGGTAATTCATCTGCATTACCTGGTTTGTTTTTATCAAAAGTTTCTAGTCTTACGTTTGCTGCTTTACAGCCTGCGTCTGCTGCTGCAAATGCGGTCGCTAGACCAAACACTTCGATCATTCCTACTGCTTCTTGCATGTGTATTCTCCTTAAATTGTTTCCGTTATGTTATAAGGAAGTTCTTCTCGCTAAGCTCCAAGAACGACCTCGCACTAGGCTCGATAATACCTCGCCAAGTTGCTTTCGGTCTCACCAAGTTGCTTTCGGTCTCGGATTATTCATTTATAATTGCTATCTTCAAACCTTCCATTTTCAAGTTTGTGACATGTGCCTCATTGATTTCGCCTAATGGATATTTGTGTGTTATCAATTTTTCAAGTGGTAACCCAATTCCTTTGGCTCTCTTCAAGAAATCAAAAGTGGTTGCATAATCTCTTAATGTATATACCCAAGAGCCTACGATTGTAAGTTCTTTTGCACAAATGTCTAAATGAGGATTAATCGTTGCATCTCCATTATTAATGAAAAAGCCTAGTTCGCATAATCCACCACCATTGCGGATAAATTTATAAATGTTAGAATGTCCTACCGGAGCTCCTGTACACTGGAATGCAAAGTCTGCTAAATGTCCGCCAAAAGCCTCTTGTACTGCTCCTGCAAGTGCTTCTGCACCATTGTAATCTTTGAAGCTCACTGAACTTGTAGCTCCCATTTCTTTTGCAAAATCTAGTCGTTGTTGTTCACCATCTACCGCCACAATATTTTCAATTCCCATTGTACGAAGGATTGCGATACAGATAAGACCAATTGGTCCACACCCTTGCACTACTACTCTGCTGTTAAACTTAAGGATGCCTGTTGTCTTTGCTCGTTCCACTGCGTGAATCAACACGGCGCATGGTTCAATCAAAATCCTAGATATTAAATCTAAATCACTTACATTAAATACACTAGAGCCTTCGCGAATCAAGATGTAATCTGCAAACCAGCCATTTAAGTGAATATCATCATCTGGTAGTAAACCATATACATCCGCTCCACCTACGTTTTGCTTGTTAAGGTCAAACATAGTAATAGATGGCTCGTCTTTAAAAATCATGCTCGTAACAACTTTGTCTCCAATATTAAGTGGAACACCTGCGCTATCTACTTTTACATTCTTGCCCATCTTCACAATTTCTCCAGTTCCCTCATGTCCAAGAGCTACTGGAATCAATCCAAACGGATCTTTCTTGAATTCATGTGCATCTGTTCCACAGATACCACAGCCTTCTACCTTTCACTAGAATATCTCCGTCTCCAACTGGTGGCATTGGATATTCTTTAATTTCATATTTTTCAAGCGCTGTCAACATTGCAACTTTTGCTGTCTTAGGTATTTCTTTATTTCCTATACTAGTAGTACTCGTTGTGTTTCCTAGCATACTTTCTAAGACTTGTTTGACAACTGCTTCCACGTTTTCTGTGTTCATATTCATTTGAAACTCCTTTCTTTAATGAAGTTCTTCTTGCTAAGCTCCAAGAACGGCCTCGCACTAGGCTCAATAATACTTCGCCAAGTTGCTTTCGGTCTTGCTAAACGCCAAGAATCCTATCTTATACACAAGCTATCTGACATTACACAACGTCTACTCTTCGTAAAAGATGCAGGGCTTGTCAATCCTTCGCCCGTTCTACTTGCTATCGTAAATGTACAGAAGCCTTCTCCACCGAATCCAAGTGCTGCATATGACGGTGCATTTTTCACAAGAATTGCTGTATCAAGTGCCTTTGCGTAGGTGGTAATGCGATCTACATTTTTCGAATGAATGTGTGCAGAGTGTCTATTGCCATGTTCTAGCCAAAGCGCTCTCTCCACTCCTTCTTCAAAGTCTTTTACTCTTACAATTCCAAGTATCGGCATCATGAGTTCTTCTGCAATCAGTGGATGTTCCATATCTCCTTCAAAAATAATACAACGAATATTATCAGGAACAGCAATCCCTATCATGCCTAGTAAGGTTTTTGCGTCTTTTCCAACGCACTTACGGTTCAAACGTCCTTTTGCCAAGACTGTTTCTGTCAATTTCTCTTGCTCTTCTTTTGTAACTTGATAACAACCTTGCTCTTCTACCATATAGTGCATCAACTCTTCTACGATGCTATCAATCGCTACTACTTCTTTCTCCGCGATACATGGTAAGTTATTGTCAAAGGTACAACCATTGATAATATCTTCTGCTGCTTTTCGTATATCCGCAGTTTCATCCACAAGTGCCGGTGGGTTCCCTGCGCCTGCGCCAATTCCCCTCTTGCCTGAAGATAATACTGCTGTTACCACTCCCGGTCCCCCAGTCGCCGCAATCAAATGTATATCTTTGTGGCTCATCATAACCTGGCTTGAATCTAATGTAGGTTTTAAAACAGTTGTCGCAATATTATCCGGACCGCCTACTTCTACCGAGGCTTGGTTAAGCAAATGCACTGCATATATAGAAGTTCGTATCGCTGCTGGGTGTGGATTAAATACCACGCTATTGCCCCCTGCCAGCATTCCAATTGTATTGCAAATGATTGTTTCGCTCGGGTTTGTACACGGTGTAATTGCACCGATTACGCCAAAGGGTCCCATCTCAACAAGTGTCAAGCCTCTATCGCCAGACCATGCCGTGGTGGTAATATCTTCGGTCCCCGGAGTCTTCTCTGCTACGAGTCTGTGTTTTAGAATCTTGTGTCCTACATTACCCATACCCGTTTCTTCTACACCCATGCGTGCAAGTGTTTCTGCATGTTCATTGGTCTTCTTGCGGATATTTGCAATAATCTGCTCACGCCCGTCCATTGTCATTCTTTGCACATATTTCTGTGCTTTCTTCGATGCTTCAATTGCATCGTTCATATCTGCAAAGACACCTTGTCCTTCTGCTACATCAGAGGTTAATTGTAATTTTGCCATTACTTCTTTTACTATGTCTTGCACTGCTTGCTCATTTACAGGCATTTTATTACCTCCTTAAATACTTCTTTTCCAAATTCTGCTAGCTGTGTATCTTGCTGCGCACTTCCGCCGCTAATACCTAATGCTCCAATCACCTTATCGCCCACCTTGAGAGCTTCGCCGCCACCAAAAATCACAATCTTACCGTCATTGGTGTGTTGAATCCCATATAAGGCCTGCCCTGGTTGACTTAACTTTCCTAGTTCGGCCGTGGACATCTTAAGGCTCGCCGAAGTAAATACTTTCTTCACCGCAATATCATAACTAGCTATATAAGCATTATCCATACAATGCACCGCCACGATATTTCCACTCGCATCCCCAACTGCAATCACAACTTGCAACTTAAGTGCTTTTGCTCTTTCTTCGATGCATTCAATCAGTACCTTTGCCAAAGAAAGATGCATGGTTCGTGTGGTACCTTCGGATATAACTGCTTGCACTATTTTCTCAATCTCTATCTTATTCATAAGTGAGTCCTTACTATTTGCCTAATTGCTCCATTACTTTCTTTGTAATTGATGCAACTAAATCCGCGTTTACACTTCCTGCATCACTACCGCAAGAACCGCCACAAGAACCATGACAGCTTGGCTTTCCTGACTGTGCATTCGGGCATAAGTCTGCTGGATGTTTTCCTGTCATTCCCATTTGTTTTCTAATCTCATACAATCTTTGTACTTGTGATTCACTCAATTCTTGTGGTCCACCAAGCATGTTTGCTTGATATAAAAGTCTTGCATAGAACTCAAGTGATTCCATCTTGTAGTATGCAGATAATAAAGAATCTGAGAAGCTAAGTGCTCCGTGGTTTTCTAATAATACTGCATCAAAAGATTGTAAATATTCTGCTACCGCATCTGGAATCTCTTCTGTAGAAGGTGTTCCGTATTTTGCGATTGGTACGCAACCAAGTGTGATAATCGCTTCTGGCATAATTGGTTGTGTAAGTGGAATCCCTGCAATTGCAAAACTTGTTGCATATAATGGATGCGCATGTACTACTGATTTTACGTCTGGTCTTTCTCTATAAACTCTCATATGCATCTTAATTTCTGATGAAGGTCTATAGCCTTTGTTTGCTTGGATTACATTCCCTTTTGCATCTACTTTACAAATATACTCTGGTGTCATAAACCCTTTACTAACGCCTGTTGGTGTACATAAAAATTCATTGTCATTTAACTTTACAGAAAAGTTACCATCATTTGCCGCTACCATTCCTCTGTCGTAAACACGTTTTCCAATTTCGCACATCTCTTTTTTGATTTCAAATTCGTTTTGCATCTTGCTTTCCTCCTTGAATATGTAAATACATTTTTGTATTGCAAACTTTGTTTGTTGTTGTTTCTTCTTTTATAATATCACACAAAACCACATTAGTCAATTTGTTTCATGTTGTTTTCCTACAATAAAAATGCTGAAAAACTTCTGTTTTGCTTGGTTTTATGCTAAATATTCTAACAATTCCGTAATCCCTGTCCCATCTTTTGAGTTTACTTTAAATATCTTCTTGCAACCTGTCAGTTGAAGTCTGGATTCTGCTAATTTTACATTGGCATCTTCTTTGTCAATCTTCGTGACAATCCCTATCACTTCGCGGTTGACACTACAGGTAATATTGGGCGGATACACTGAATATGTCTCGTTTGCCGCCATAACAAGCCCGACAACATCTGCCTCATATGCATAGGTTGCCAGTGCGCAGACTAAATGTGTCACTTGCGTGTATTCTCCCGGCGTATCAATGATGTCGCTATGATACTGCACCGCCTGCGTCTTATCCTTGTGAATCACTTCTCCGCGCAACGCTTGTGTTAAGGTGGTTTTACCCGCCGTACTCCTACCCATTAATATTATTTTCCTCATAAACTTACGTCCTGGTCAAATCGCAAACTGCAAATTCCATGTTCTCACTCAAATAAGTAAGCACATTGCGCATAGCAGCTTCTGCCTCTGAGAGCGTTCCCGTAACCACTAAGGTCCCACTAAAACGATCCACAAAACTTAAATCTACACCTGCTGCTTTTGTTGCTAAATCTGCCGCAATAATTGCCGTCTCTGCCGGGCTAACCGTCAAAATCCCAATTGCCGACTTACTATAATCAATTGCAGGATCTAGCCCTAATTTCTTATAAATCATTTTATCCGGATTCGCAATCAAATGCGCAATTGTCACTTGCTTGCCCGGAACCAGTTCCTGTACAATTCTCGTCTTTCCACTTGTGGATAAACCATCTGTATACCCCATGTTATCCTCCTATCTGGCAAGGCAATCCCGACGCCGTTTGTGCAACTTGCAAAAGTTTGTTCATCTGCTCGTCACTTGGTGGCAGTATCTCGGATAATTGATACGTTTTGCCAAGCCCCTCATATTTATCTTGCCCCAATCTATGATACGGCAGTAAATGCATGCGCTTTACATTTTGTAGCTTTGCTGCATACGTTGCAATCGCCCTAATTTCTTCCGGTGAATCATTAAATGTAGGAACCACAGGAATACGAACGCTTAATTCTGTCCTTCCTGACTCTGCTATCTTTCTTGCATTTTCAAGCATCTGCTCGTTGCCCTTACCTGTATATTCTTGGTGTTTCTGAGTGTTCATATGCTTAATATCTAACAAATATTGATCTAAATAAGGCAATACCATCTCGATATTTTCATAGGGCACACCCGCCATACTTTCAAGCGCTGTCGTAATCCCACGCCCTTTCGCTGCTCTTAGCAAATCTCTGGCAAATTCCGGCTGACACAAACTTTCTCCGCCCGACAACGTAAGTCCGCCACCAGAACGACGATAGTAAGCTCTATCCTTTTCCACAATATCCATTACTTCATCCACAGTAATATCTTGTCCCGTAACCGTTTTCTTGCCATCTATCAGCATCGTTTGTATCTCATACTCTTGCGACTCCGGATTGCAACACCATTTACATCTAAGAACACAGCCTTTCAAAAATACAATGGTACGAATGCCATATCCATCATGTATGGAATATCTTTGAATATCAAAAATACGTCCTATCGTCTTTCCATAATCCATATGCTTCCCCTTTATACTTAGAATCCTTGCTCTGTACGTTCAATAATATCATCTTGCAATGATTTTGAAAGCGTTGTAAAGAGTGCGCTATATCCTGCCACACGTACAACTAGCTGTTTGTATTGCTCTGGATTTTGTTGTGCATCTAACAATGTCTCTTTGCTGACTACATTAAACTGCATATGACTTCCCTTTTGGTCAAAATACGAGCGAATCAGTGCCACAAAACTCTCTAGTCCCGCTCGCCCGCTCAGTGCAGACGGATGAAACTTTTGGTTAAACAAGGTTCCATTTGACGCAATATGGTGGTCCAATCTCGCAACCGAGTTTGCCGCCGCCGTCGGTCCATGCGTATCCTTGCCGGCCGAGGGCGATACGCCATCCGCTACGGGCGTTCCTGCCAAGCGTCCATCTGGGGTTGCACCTGTTTGTGCACCCAGCGGTACATTTGCAGACACCGGATACAGACCTGCTTGGAAAATGCCCCCACGTGGGTTCTTATATTGCTCTAGTGGTCGTGTATAAGTATATGCCACTTCCCTTGCAAAGGTATCCACTTCCAGATTATCATTTCCAAACTTCGGAACCTCTTCTATCAGTGTTAATAACTGCTCTCCCAATGCTTGTATCGGCGCCGAAGTTGCTTCTGCTAGCACTGTTTTGAGAATCGTCGCAATTTCCGCTTCTCCTACACTTTGCCCAGCACTCGCCATCTGTTTGGCAATCTGCGTGGTTAGGTTGCTAACATCCTCAGCTCGTAACCCTTTCCCATAATTCCAGCGCAAAGCCTCTTTGTATTGTTTCATCGATATTACTTTTTTGTCATATACCAAGGTTTTAATTGCATATAGCGAATCTGCCATGTTTGCAATTCCAAACCCTTGCGGACCTGTGAAATTGTAAACTGCACCACCTTCTTGCACCGTCTTGCCTCTTTGAATGCAATTATCTACCATACTAGACAAATACGGCAACGGACATCTCTGTGCATGTGCTTGGTCAATCGCATTGTTCGCATTTACCAAGAGTTTCAGTCCATAGTTCATCTGTGCTTTATAGGCGTCAAAAAACACCTCAAACGTGTCCATATTCTCTACATCTGGTGTATTTACACCAATTTGTTTTCCTGCTTCTATTCCTCGCGAAAATACGAGTCCAACGGTCTACACATGTTAAAGAACGCTGCATCATGCCAACCTTCTGTTTTCCCTGCTTTCTGTGGTTCTACACAACCAATAATGCAGTAATCACGTGCATCTGCAAGGGTTAAGCCTCTATTTAACAAAGATGGAATCACCACCTCGTCATTATAATATGCCGGAAGTCCAATGCCTGTCCGTGTCAACTGCGCTGCACGAATCAAGAATTCATGCGGTGTGTCATTCCATACGCGCACCGACAGCGAAGGTTGCGGTAAGGCCACATTCGTCGCCGCTTGAATGCACATAAATGATAAGTCGTTTGTAACATCAATACCGTCTGCGTTCTGCCCGCCTGCAATCAGATTCTGGAATAAACTATATCCCGCAAATCCCTCTGCCGAAACAGCATCTCTGCATTTATTCAAATCGTTTAATTTCACCCATATACAATCCATTAATTCTTGCGCAAATTCACGGCTTAAAGTTCCCGCCTCACGGTCCGCACTATAGTATGGATACATGTATTGGTCGAATCTACCAGGTGAAATCGAATGTCCACTTGATTCTATTTGAAGTAGTTGTTGCACAAACCAAAATGATTGACAAGCCTCATGAAAATTCGTCGCTCCTTTGGCCGGCACGCGCTCACAGTTATTGGCTATTTGTAAGAGTTCACCCTTTCGCCGTGCATCTGTGCATGTGTTCGCTTCTTCTCGTGCTAATTTTGCGTATCTGCTCGCATAAGTCATGACCGCCTCACAACTGATAATAATAGACTGCAAGAAACGCGACCTCTGCGCATAATCTCCATCTGCAAGAGAACAACGGTTCAACTCACTTTCCGCTTCTTTCTTAATTCCTTCGTATCCAATCGCCAACACTTTATCATATTGTACGCATACGTGTCCTACTCCATTATAGAAGTAATTACCTGGTGCAAAAATACCATGATCAATGGCAAGTAAAGCCTCTGGTTCCATATAGCTCGTCGCCAACTCACTCGTCGTCTTGCCAGCCCAGTAGGTATGCACCTCTCTTAGTTCCGCCTTGGTTTGTTCTGATATATAGAAGGGATCCGCACTACGTGTTTCTACGGTATCAAATTCCGCCTCTAGCCACTCATAAGAAAATTCCGGATACGTCTGACATCCTCTAGGGGCAATCGTAGTACTCCCTACAATCAATTCTTCCGGACGAATTACGATTGGTAAATTTTCTAAAATATGCCTAAACGCTTTTGCTCTACGAATAATAAGCGGGTCCGTCTCTGTTTGTTTATATGACTGCGTAATAAGCATTGCGCGTGCCGACTCAATCTCTGGCATCTTCGCAAATAAATGGTCTATTAATCTTGAAATTCTCGCACTTTTCTCTATCGGAGTGCTATCATATTGGTATAATCCCATGGTTCTGCCTCCTTTTCCACGCTTTACAATTGCTTTTAGTATAGTGGTTTTTCGCCCGAATGTCAACACAAAACAACGTTTTCCGTGTTGTTTTGTGTTGATTTTCTTTTGTTTTTGCATTGACAATCCACAAAAAAGCAGTCATACTAAAAATACACATATTATTTTCAAAGGAGTTTGTAAAATGATGAAACTTGACTTGCACACACATTCTATTGCAAGTGGACATGCTTCCACCGCAACCATTACAGATATAGCAAAAACAGCCCACGCAAATGGACTGTCTCTTGTTGGTCTCTCTGATCATGCTCCGGCAACCTTGTGCGCTGGCAAACCTTCGTATTTTCAATCACTTTCTTACGCACCACGTGTGCGCTGTGGGATACCGATATTATATGGCGTTGAACTAAATATCCTCGACTTTGACGGTCGCGTTGATTTAGATAACACGATATTAGAGAAATTGGACTATGCTATCCTCAGTATGCACACAGCAAACATTCGCCCTGGTAGTATCAGCCAAAACACCAACGCTTATATCCAGGCAATGAAGCACGCAAAGGTCAAAATCATTGGACACTGCGATGATGTATCCTATCCCGTTGATTATAAAAGTATATTAGATGCTGCAATGGCTCATAATATAGTGTTTGAAATAAACAATATCTCTTTATCACCCGAGGGTTATCGCGGTGATACACTAGCCAATAACACTACGATTCTTAAGTTATGTGCCGAGAAAAATTATCCGGTCATCTTAGGCAGTGATAGCCATGGAACCGAACACATCGGCGACTTTGGCTATGCTTTGGACTTGATTAAACGCCTTAATTTTCCAGAGCACCTTATTCTTAATACCTCTGTGGAATCTATGCTTAACTTTCTTAAAATCAACATATAAGATAATCGCTTTACTACACATATTGATTTAACTTCTTATCATAAGAATAGTCTATTTGATTTAGCGTCAAGTCAATATCCGCTCTTCTTACATTCAAGTCCTTGCATAAATCTTCTATATCTTCATAGTAATCTCGTAACTTAAGATTGATATAACTCAATAAGATTGCTGGGTCTTTTGGTAACATATTGGGAGTTCTCCTACTTTGTTTATGTTCTCACTTAACATTCTTTCATAATTGGCCTTGTATTAACTTTATTCCTATGCTATAATTCCTATTAAAGAACAATTGCCCACGAAAGTGGCAACCGTTTTTCAATGGGTATCATGTCCTAACGGACACAGTCCATTCTGGTTCAGCAGAATGGGCTATTTTTTTCGATTATTTATATAATCTAATAATGCAATCACTAGCATTATAAATGTTATCACTAAAGATATACCTTCATATACTGTCATATGCATTCACCCCCTCCCACAACGAGTCAGGGGTTGCCACTCTGCATGCAATTGTTCTAAGTACTATTTTACCACGTTGTCTGTCTTATAAACAAGGCAGCTTTTTTAATAAGATTTTTTTTGTGAACATTGTATATTCTATGCTCTGAAATTTCCACCCAAAATATCGTAAATGATATTTTGGGTGATTTAGACAACACTATATAGTGACTTTTCATTATTTTTTTACCAGTACTAGTTCACACTATATAACAACTCAGAGTAAGTTGGAAGATTCCAATATTTCTTCCCTACAAGTGTTTCTAGCTCATCAATCGCTAATCTTAGTTCTGCCGTATTCTTCGTTACCACGTCACGATAGAATTTGGCCAACTCATAGACATCTTCTTCTCCGCTTCCCATTAAAGAACTTTCTAATTCGTCTAATTTCTTTAACAAACTTCCTGAAACCGAAGAAATTTTCTTAAGTAAAGACTCTTCTAAAGTAGCATCTATGTCTGCAAGTGCCTTTTTATTTACTAGCAACTTCGCAAGTTTATTTTGATATTCTATAGAAGAAGGGATAATTTCTTTTTGCACAATATCCACCAATGTGAGCGCTTCTATACGCAATGTCTTTTGATATTCTTCCAAAATGATTTCATATCTGGAGTGCATCTCTGTTTCTTCTAATACATGGTGTTTCGTAAACAATGCAATACTCTTTGGCTCAACAAATGTTGGCAACGCGTCCACGGTGGTCTTTAAATTAGAAAGTCCACGTTTCTTCGCTTCTTGTACCCATTCCTCAGAATAGTTATTTCCATTAAATACAATACGCTTATGGTCTTTGATCGTTTTCTTAATCAGTATGTTCAAGTCCTTTTTGAAATCCTTTGCTTGTTCCAAAGAATCTGCAAATCCTTCTAAAACTTCTGCAACAATCGTATTTAAGACAAAGTTTGGCCCTGCAATTGAAAATGTGGAACCTAACATTCTAAACTCAAATTTATTTCCAGTAAACGCAAATGGTGAGGTTCTATTTCTATCGGTGGTATCTTTTGGGAAATTCGGCAATACCGTTGCACCAATTTCCATTTCTTCATGCTCTTGGCCCTTGTACTCTGCGCCCTTTTCGATAACTTCTAAAATCTCCCCAAGTTCATCGCCAACAAACATCGATACGATTGCCGGTGGTGCTTCGTTACCACCAAGTCTGTGATCATTTCCTGCGCTCGCTACCGATACACGTAACAAATCTTGATATTCGTCCACCGCTTTGATGACTGCAACTAAGAACAATAAGAATTGCGCATTTTCATATGGCGTTTCCCCTGGCTCTAACAAGTTGATTCCCGTGTCGGTAGAAAGTGACCAGTTGTTATGCTTTCCACTTCCGTTCATGCCCGCAAATGGTTTCTCGTGTAGAAGGCAAGCAAGTCCGTGCTTCGCTGCTATGCTCTTCATAAGTTCCATCGTCAACTGGTTTTGGTCCGTTGCAATATTCGTCGTTGAAAAGATTGGCGCCAATTCATGCTGCGCTGGTGCCACTTCATTATGCTTCGTCTTTGCTAAGATACCAAGTTTCCAAAGCTCCTCATTTAATTCTTCCATAAAAGCGGCTACTCTTGGCTTAATCGCTCCAAAGTAATGGTCATCTAGTTCTTGCCCTTTCGAAGGACTTGCCCCAAACAATGTGCGACCACAATAAATTAAGTCTGGACGTTTCAAATACAATTCTCTATCCACTAAAAAGTATTCTTGTTCAGCACCTACGGTGGTATTTACCCTCTTCGTCGTTGTATTTCCAAACAACTTAAGGATTCTCAGCGCTTGCTTGTCAATCACTTCCATAGAACGAATAAGCGGCGTCTTCTTGTCCAAGGCTTCGCCACTATACGAGCAAAATACAGTCGGAATGCAAAGTGTTCCATCTTTTACAAATGCATAAGAAGTCGGATCCCACGCAGTATACCCTCTCGCTTCAAAGGTCGCTCTAAGTCCACCTGATGGGAAGCTAGATGCATCCGGCTCACCACGTACAAGTTCTTTGCCCGCGAATTCCATAATAACCTCACCATCTCCATAAGGCGTAATAAAGCTATCATGCTTTTCTGCTGTAATGCCCGTCATTGGCTGGAACCAATGCGTATAATGAGTCGCTCCTTTTTCTGTCGCCCAATCCTTCATTGCATTGGCCACAATATTTGCCACTTCCAAGTCAAGCGGTTTTCCATCTGCTATCGTCTTCTTTAACGACTTATAAACATCTTTAGGAAGCCTATCTCTCATAATCGTATCGTTAAATACCATACTGCCAAACATACCTGGAACGTTTTTCATCTGCTTTTCCCTCTCTTTTGCGTTTTTGTTTTCTTAATTATATACAAAAAAAGGGCTCATTGAAACACTAGCATCACCTGCTACCGCTATCAATAAACACCCTTGTCTACAAATCACATGTTATCACGATATAAAATTTCTGTCAATCCCAATTCTGTATTTTTCCATTTCATTACTTTTCCACGTTACTCCTCATACTTCGCATAATATTTCTTTCGAAACTTATACTCTTTATTCACCGTTTCTCTGACCTTATCTAATGCCATCAAGAAAATAAACGAATAATACATCATGGATAGAAGGTCTATGTAAACCTCTATAAGATCTGGATCCATTATACTATCTGCTATACCAAAATAGAAGAAACGCTCCGCCGCAATGCAAATCAGATAATACATATAAAGAGCCACCTTAAGCGATGGCTTATAAATAGATGCTGCTAAGAATTTTTTTAGATGCCGTTTTACGAAGCCACCCTCCTTCATCTTGTGGTACCACTTTTCCAGAAATGCATTCTCTAATTTTTCTTCGAGCAAAACCCATAGAATAAGTAGAATATTCGCTGTATAAACAACAACTGCATCTCCTTTTGCAAAAATATAAACTAGAACTGAAGCATACCATAAACCAATAAGAAGCACGAATACAGAAAATATATATGTAAAACCGCACTTACACTTCTTGATAATATTTTTCACACCTTTTCCTTCTGATAACTCCATAACTCCCCCTTTTATATCCCCATTTTTATCTTTAATATCAGTAATTGGTCTAATGCTTAGCGTAATAGCCCCCCTTATTTGTACGTTATTATAGCATCATTATGTCCATTGTTCAAATATTATAAGCCTACCTCTACAAAAGCTCCCTTTCTCATCTGCATAATATTTCTATATCCTATTTCCTTTAACATCGCCAATGATTCATCAAAGTAAAAATTCAAACTTTCTCTACTATGCGCATCTGACGAAAGTGTGATTGGCACGCCGCGTTCACGCATAAACGAGAGCATGTATTTTGATGGATATGGACTTTTCCTATATCCGCGAAATATTCCACCTGTATTTACTTCTATTATAAGACCTGACTGCGCAACTTTATCCACCACTTCCTCTTGCAACTGCTTATACCATAGTGCCGATTCATCAAAGAAACGGTTCCCTTCATTTAACTTTACAATCAAATCTAGGTGCCCTACTATATCTGGCTGATAGTTTACCAACATATCGGCAACCCTTTGATAATAGTATTCCACAAGTGTTCTTGCATTTCCACCTGCAATATGTGTAATTGCCTTTTGTAGCGACTGTGGCGTATTATCTACCGCGTAATATTCCTGCGTATCTTCACAGAAAATATCATGTACGGAGCCTATCATATAGTCAAAATCCGTCTTTTGAATCGGGTGTAGCGCCTCAACTTCGATTCCAAGGTAAATTTCAATTTCTTCGCGGTACTTATCTCGCAAGCGCCGTATCTCTGTTATATATTCACTTAGCCTTTCTGATTCTAGCGCACTTTCATGTACATATGGCACTGGTGAATGCTCGGAAAATCCCAGACTTTCAAACCCTAAAGCAATCGCAGTAACCACCATTTCTTCTGCTGTATGTATGCCATCACTGAAAATGCTATGTGTATGCAAATTTGATCGAAACGTATTCATTGCCACCTCACTAAACTACTCTTTTCCCATTTTGCCTTGTTTTACTTTCTTATCGACCACATGTCTACTTGCCAGCTCTGCTCTGATTTTCTCAAGAGGTATCCCCTTTTCTACCATAAGTACCAAGCTGTGATATGCAAGGTCTGCAAGTTCGTAGATAAGTTCTTCATTATCATTATTCTTAGCCGCAATAACCACTTCGGTACATTCTTCTCCTACCTTTTTCAGTATCTTATCTTCGCCCTTATCAAAAAGATACGTTGTGTAAGAACCTTCCTTTTTATCTATTTTGCGACCATTGATTAACTCATACAGACTATCCATGGACATATCCGATACTTCTTCATCTTCATATAGTGACGTAAAAAAGCAAGTTTCATTGCCCGTATGACAAGCCGGCCCTTCCTTTTGCACCTTCACAAGTAATGTATCACCATCGCAATCCGCTGCAATGGATACAATATTTTGATAATTCCCAGAAGTTTCGCCTTTGCGCCAAACTTCTTGCCTACTTCTGCTCCAAAAACACGTGCGCTTTTCTCGTATCGATATTTCCAAACTTTCCTTATTCATATACGCCATCATTAGGACTTTGCCAGAATACAAGTCCTGTACAATCGCCGGAATCAAACCATTATCATCAAACTTTAGACTTTCTATTTGCATATTTTATACTCCTTTGTCACGTTATCTTCACACACTGATAATTTTATCAAATTTCCTGTTATCTTCCTATCTTTTTCATATAAGCACAGTTACATTGAAATTTCCTCGTAATTGTATCCTCGCCCACACTCTTATGTCATTATACGCATCGAAACCCCTGTATCCGCAAGAAAATACTTCAAGTCTTGTATTTTCACTTCTCTATAATGGAAAATAGAAGCCGCCAGCCCTGCATCTACTCCTTTTAATTGAAACAATTCTTCAAAATGTTCCATATTTCCTGCTCCGCCAGACGCAACAATCGGAATCGATACTCGCCTCGCTATCTGCTCAAGCATTTCCAAGTCAAATCCACCTTTGACGCCATCCGTATCTATACTATTTACGACTAACTCTCCTGCACCATTTGCTTCGCCTTGTTTCGCCCATTCTATTGCATCAATTCCTGTATTTTCGCGACCGCCTTTGGCAAAAATCGTAAACTTTCCATTCACACGTTTGACATCCATAGATAGTACCACGCATTGATTTCCGTATTTCTTAGAGGCCTCTTCGATAAGTCCTGGATTACGTATAGCCCCTGAATTGACGCTTACTTTATCAGCGCCGCACTTAAGTACATGTTCAAAATCATCAACCGTATTGATGCCACCGCCAACCGTCAAGGGAATAAAGATTGTACTAGCAACTCTCTGCAAAATATCTGTAAAAAGTTTTCGCCCCATGTGCGATGCCGTAATATCGTAAAATACCAGCTCGTCTGCACCTTCCTGATTGTAAAATGCCGCCAACTCCACAGGGTCACTCACATCTTTGATGCCTTCAAAGTTTAGCCCCTTTACTACGCGCCCATCTCGAACATCCAGACACGGAATAATTCTCTTCATCAACATTGTCGTATCACCTCTTTTAGATTCAGTACGCCTGTATAAAGAGCCTTCCCTAAAATGACGCCACTCACGCCCAACCTATCAAGTTCCTGCACTTCTTCTAACGAGGAAACTCCGCCTGATGCTATGATATTGCATTTTATACTCTTTTGCATCTCTTCATAGGCTTGCATATTCGTTCCCGACATCGCTCCATCTTTGGCAATATCCGTATATATAATCGTCTTAGCCCCTTTATCCGCAAGCATTTCGCAAAGTTCAAATGCATCAACACTCGTTCTATCCTTCCAACCACGCACCGCTACTTTGCCCTTTAGCGCATCGATTCCAATCGCAATCTTGTCTCCATACTTCTCTATCATCTTAGATGTAAATTCAAAATCCTCTACAACGATGGTGCCCAATATCACCCTTCCAACGCCTAAGTTCAAATACTGCCTGATTCGTGCTTCATCTCGAATTCCGCCGCCAACTTCTACAAAAAGCCCGCCAACGTCAATGATTTCCTTGATTGCACGAAAGTTAGAAAGTTCCCCATCCTTCGCACCATCTAAGTCCACTACATGCAAATTCGTTGCACCATCTTCTTTAAACTGCTCTGCAATTTTGCTTGGTTGCTGTGCATAGACTTCCATTCTATCAAAGTCTCCCTGCGTAAGACGCACGACTTGCCCCTTTCGAATATCTATCGCTGGAAATATTTCCATGGTGTGTCTCCTCTCTTAATTGCTTTTTTTGATTATAAGTTCATTTCTCTATTACAAACTTATTTTTTCTGTTATCGATGCAACTGCTCCATTGCAAACCTATTTTTTATTATCGATGCAAGCTCTTAATTGCAACTTTATTTTTCTATTGATACAACTTTTCTATTACACCCCCACTACGATTCTGCAAACATCCGCAAAAGCTCAAGTCCTACCTCGCCACTCTTCTCCGGATGAAACTGCGTCCCCATCACATTACCTCTTGCACACACTCCCGTAATATCTACGTTCCCATAACTCGAATAGGCCACCGTGTCCTCTGTAACAGGCGCAAAAAATGAATGTACATAATAAAATGCACTATTCTCCTCAACATTTTGAAGTAGTGATGGTTTTTCCTTATCCCAAGTCAGATTATTCCACCCCATATGCGGCACTTTCAATGATTTATCTTTCAAATAATTTGAAATACTTTCCACCGTTCCAGAAAGTAACCCAAGTCCTTCATGTTCGCCGTATTCATAGCTCTTTTCATACAGCATTTGCATACCTAAACAGATTCCAAGAAGTGGCTTGCCCGCTTTTGCTTCTGATACAATCACCTCACCAAGACCACTTTCACTTAAAGCTTTCGCAGCATCTCCAAACGCCCCTACCCCTGGCAAAATAATCTTATCCGCCGCTTGAATTGTCTCTTTGTCACCTGTCACCACAGAGTTCGCTCCTATATGATTCAGCGAAGAACTAAGCGAGAAAAGGTTACCAACTCCATAATCTATAATTGCTATCAATTGCATTTCCCCCTTTACAATATCCCCAAGATTCCCTTCGTAGATGGGATTTCCTCACGAAATTCTTCATCTATGGCGACTGCTTGCAAGAGCGCGCGACCAAGTCCCTTAAAGATAGCTTCTATAATATGGTGCGAATTCGTTCCCGCCAATTGCCGTATGTGAAGTGTCACACCCAAGGCACGTACAAAGCCAAGCATGAACTCTTCCACCAACTCCGTATCAAATTCCCCCACCTTTTGTACCGGAATATCCACCTCATAAGACAAATGTGCTCTGCCGCTTATATCCACAGCAATCATAATAAGCGCTTCATCCATCGGTAGCAAGAAACTACCATAACGGCAAATCCCTTTGCAATCGCCTAACGCTTCTTTAAATGCATTTCCAAGGGCAATCCCAATATCTTCAACACTATGATGCGCATCCACCCATGTATCTCCGTCACACGTAAGCGACAAATCAAAACGACCATGCCTTACGAAAAGTTCCAACATATGGTCTAGGAATCCTATGCCCGATGTAGCTTCTTCCAATACACCTTTACCATCTATATTCAATTTTAATGATATTTTCGTCTCATTTGTATTACGCCCTACTGATACTTGCCTCATTGCCCTTACTCCTTTTTCTTATATCTATTTCTTTGCCGCTTTTCTTGTGCATTTTCTCAAACGCCTATTTCTTTCCTACTTTTCCCTGCGTCTCTCACAATCTATGTTTTGTATTTCTTTCATTTTCCTTATCAACGTGTCCATTTCGTCATCTGTTCCAATGGTAATTCTTAGGAATCCATCAATTCTTTCTTCTGCAAAATACCTGACCAAGATACCTTTGTTTTTCAGTTCTA
>JGI994J12354_10001879_pt1 | contig 21034 bp, 14 predicted proteins | sample IntmicLarv3ML3BL_FD_12354 | JGI IMG/M metagenome (IMG submission 12354) | reverse complement strand
GCCGCCAGGGCGTCTCTGACCTGTATCAGGGCAAACTGGCGGGAAGCCACGGGCGAGGCCTGAATCTTTTCCCTGGCAGCGGCGAGGGCCACTGTCAGGGGTGCGGCCTTTGCCTCGTCATCGCCCGCGTCTTCCAGTTTTTCCTGAATCACGGTGTGGGTGTCCAGCAGCTTTGCGGCGGCTGCCGAGTCTTCCACGGTAAGCTCAAAGGCTTCCAGCTCCGCAAGAATCTCTGCCTCGCGCTTTTCCTGCACCCGCACCGGGGCAGAGGCAAGGGCTTTCTCAATATTTGCCGCCTGATCTTCCAGACCAGGGCGACCGGCATCTCCCTCTTTCAGTGCGGCAAGCTGTTCGTTCACCTCGGCAAGTTCGGCTTCCAGCTTGCCGGAATCGGAAAGAAGGAGCCTTTCTTCGGCGTGGGATGCCCTGGCGTCAAATTCCGTCACCCTGTCCTCGGGCAGAGTGGGAAAGGTCATGGCCACCCAGAGCAGAATGGAGATGGCAAGGATAACCGTCCCGGCCTTTTTGATATACATCCAGGCCCGTTCCCAGGTGTGGATGAGCATTCCCGAAAACAGGGGCCAGCGGTAGGGGGGCAGTTCCATGACAAAGGGCGTGGCCTCGCCCCGAATGAGGGTGGAACGCAGGGCGCGGGCCACCAGAAGGGCCGAAGCCCAGCCGACAAAGGTGAGCAGAAGCATGACCAAAGCCTGATACTGCTCGAAAAATATGCCGACAAAAAGCAGGAAAACCGGCAATTTGGCCCCGCAGGTCATGAAGGGGGCCGTAAGAATGGTCGCCAGACGTTCGCGCGGGCTGCGCAGGGTGCGGGCCGCCATGACCGCTGGTACGGCGCAGCCGCCTGCAATGCCGCCCGCAACGATAAAGGGCATGACAGAGGCCCCGTGCAGGCCGAAAAAGCGGAAAACGCGGTCCATCATGTAGGCCACACGGGCCATGTAGCCCGAATCTTCCAGAAAGGAGAGAATGAAAAACATGATGGCAATAAGCGGCACAAAGCCGAGCACGCCGCCCACACCGTCAATGACGCCGGAAAGCAGCAGTGATTTGAGCAGGCTTTCCTGCAGGGCGTTGTCCGCCATGTTGCGTACAAACCCGATGCCCTGTTCCAGCCAGCCAGCGGGATATTCGCCAAGGGCAAAGGTGGTCCAGTACATGAAATAGAGAAGCGCCACCAGAATAATGGGGCCGGAAACCCTGCCCGTAAGAAGCCTGTCCATGGAATCTGAATAGGCAATGCGGGTTTGCAGGGCGTCCATACCCGTTGTCGCGCCGCTGCGCAACACCGTGGTAATGAACCCGTAGCGGTATTCGGCGATGAGGGCTTCGGGGTAAGTGTGCAGGGTTTTGGTGAGGTGGGTTGTCAGGGCCTCTACCTTGCTCCGCAAAAGAGAAACCGTCTCTGGCGCGGCCTCGGCAATGCGATCAAGAATTTCAGAATCGCCTTCCAGCACCTTGAGGGCCAGCCAGCGGGCAGGATATTTCCCCTCCAGAAGGGGAATTTCGCGGATAATGGGCAGGATGTCCAAGAGCGCGTTGTCAATATCCGGCCCATAGGAAAGCTCAAGGGGCTGCCAGGGTTTGCCCGCAGTTTCGGCGGAAACGCGCACGGCTTCGCCAAGGGCTTCGGGCAAGCCTTCCCCGGCGCGGGCCACGGTGGCAACCACCGGAACCCCAAGGCCCCTGGCAAGGCTTTTGGTGTCTATGGCAATGCCCTGGGCCCGGGCCTCGTCCATCATGTTCAGCATGACCACAAGGGGTACGCCCATTTCGAGAAGCTGCACGGTAAGGTACAGGTTTCTTTCAAGAACCCCGGCGTTGATTACGTTCAGTACGCAGTCGGGTCTCTCGTCTGCAAGCACGTTTCTGGCAACAAGTTCTTCAATGGAATAGGCGGTCAGAGAATAGGTGCCGGGCAAATCCACAATCTGCACCGGGTTTCCCTTGTCGTAGGCAATGCCCTCTTTTTTTTCCACGGTAATGCCGGGGTAGTTGCCCACATGCTGCCGCGAACCGGTAAAGCGGTTAAAGGCCGTGGTTTTTCCGGAATTGGGGTTGCCGGCAAGGGCTATTCTCGCACTCGGGGTCATGATCCTTCCACGGTGAGTTTGGGGGTGACGGTTATGAAATCGGCCTCGTTGTTCCGCAGAGTCAGGGTAAAGCCCATCAGGCGCAGGGCCACGGGGTCTTCAAGGGGCGCCCGGCCCACAACCTTCAGGGTTACACCGTTGACAAGGCCCATGTCGCGAATGCGGCGGCCCATTTCGCCTTCGGCGTTGATGGACGAAATGATCGCTTCCTGGCCGACTTTCAGAGCGCGTAAGGAAACTAGTGCTGGCATACCCTCTCCGGCAGTACTGTACCCAAAAAAACCAGCTTGATGGAACAGGGGCGATGCGCCCCGACCATGAAGCAAGGTGACAGCAGGCAGACTGGTTGAATGGACAGTTGAAAAATGGTTCAAAAGTACTATACCCAGAGAAAGTGAAAGTCAACGTCTTCTTCAACTGAAAAATAATTGCAACGCCGCTACTTTTGGATTGGATGAATCGGGCTCTCACGTTCTTCGGGGTGTTTGAGGGGCTGTCCGCAACACAAGCTCGCCGTGCAAGCCTTCTTCGCGCCCGGCCAAATGCGGGTCAAGGGGCCGAACCCCCATGCGGGGAGGTCTGGAGGGGCTTTCGCCCCTCCAGCAGTCTCTCTTCCTTCCTTCCTTCCTTCCTTTCCTCTCCCTTCACTTACACGCGCACGGCAAGCAGGGAGGGCAGCTTCTCGGCGATGGCGTCGCGCTGCTTGTCGGCCTCGGTTTCTTTCAGGGTACGCGAGGGGCTACGGAAGGTGAGGCGGTAGGTCAGGTTTTTCTCTTCTTTGCCTTCGGGTTCAAAGCAGTCGATGAGGGCGATGTCTTCGAGAATGGGGCAGTTGATGGAGGAGATGGCCTTGATGATATCTTCCGCGAGAACGGTTTTTTCGGCAATGAAGGTAATGTCGCGGCGCACGGGCGGGTATACGGCAAGGGAGGCGAAGCGGCGGGTTGCGGCATGGCTTTTTTCGTAGAGAAGTTCGAGGTCGAATTCGGCGTACCACACCTCTTTTTTGGCGTTGTATTCGGCGGCAATGGCGGGGTTCAAACGCCCCATGTAGCCAAGGGTCTGACCCTGCTGCCTGATGGCGACACAGGGTTGCAGAAAGGTCGGGCCGGAGGGGGAGAGCTCGTAGTGAATGTCCGAGAGCTGCTGCCGGGCCATGAAATGCTCAACGAGGCCCTTTAAATCCTGATAATTCTGGTCGCCCTTGCTGTTGGGCCAGAGCCTTTCGTGGCGGGAGCCGGTGAGGACAAGGGCCAGACGCGCCGATTCTCTGGCCGTGGTTTCCGAGGCGGGGTCAGAGACGAAAACGTGGGCCACTTCAAAGAAGCGCACGCCGGTGGCCCCTTTGGAGAGGCTGGCGCACACGGCCCCCATGATGCCGGGGGCAAGTTCGGGCCGCAAGACGTTCAGGTCTTCGCTCAGGGGGTTTTGCAGCATGATGCGGCCCTGGGCGGCAATACCGAAGAGATCGAGGGCCTTTTCAGCCACAAAGCTGTAGTTGATGGTCTCGTTCAGCCCCACCCCGGCGGCCCAGTGGCGAAGGCCCGAGAGAAAGGAGAATTTGGACTGGGGCAGACCGGCTCTTTCCAGGGGGCGGGCCACAGCGGGAATGGCTGCGGGAATTTTGTCCACCCCGTAGACGCGAGCCAGCTCTTCGATCAGGTCGGCCTCGCGGAATATGTCGGTACGGGCGACAGGCGGGGTAACGCGCCATTCCACGGCCTTGTCGGGGGTGGGGGCGGGCTGTTCGATGCGGCAGCCGAGCTTTTCAAAGGTGTTCCGGCAGAAGGCTTCGGCAAGTTCGATGCCGAGCAGGCTTTCGGCGCGGGCCATGCTGAAGGCGATGGGCGCGGGAATGACGGGCCGCGCTTCTTCCCCCACATAGCCGGAAAGCACGGTGGCCCCGGCAAGGCGGGCCATGAGGGCGGCGGCCCGGTCAAGGGCGTAGGGGGTGCGGGACTGGTCAATGCCGCGCTCGAAGCGGAAGGAGGCCTCGCTGTGCAGGCCGAGTCGTCTGGCGGTGCGGCGAATCTGGCCGGGGGCAAAGGATGCGCCTTCGAGGAAGATGCGGGAGCTTTCCGCCTCGATTTCGGAATTCAGGCCGCCCATGACCCCGCCGAGGCCGACGATTTTCTGGGGGTCGCGAATGGTGATGTCGCCTTCTTCCAGGGTTCGTTCCTGCCCGTCCAGGGTGAGGGTTTTTTCGCCCTTGTCCGCGCCGCGCACAATGATGGCGGCCCCGGCTACCTTGTCGAGGTCAAAGGCGTGCAGGGGCTGGCCGAGTTCGAGTAGAATGTAGTTAGTGGCGTCCACCACGTTGGAAATGGAGCGAAAGCCGCAGGCGTGAAGGCGGTAGCGAATGTGGGCCGGGCTTGGGCCGACCTTGGCGTTGGTTATGACCCTGCCGTAATAGAGGGGGCTAAGGTCGCTGTCCACGCTTTCTACCCGCACACTGTCCCTGGCCTGTTCGGGGGCTTCCACAAGCCCGGAAGGGGGAAGGGTGAGGGGCAGATCAAAGGCGAGGGCCACTTCTCTGGCAAGGCCGAGCACCGAGAGGCAGTCGCCCCGGTTGGGGGTGATGGAAATGTCCAGCACTTCGCGGTCAAGGTTGAGGGCGTCAACAAAGAGGGTGCCGGGAATGGCCGTGTCTTCGAGCACCATGATGCCCGAATGTTCTTCGGAAAGACCGAGTTCGCGTTCGGAGCAGATCATGCCGTGCGAGGGCTGGCCGCGCAGCTTGGCCTTTTTGATCACCAGGCCGCCGGGCAGGGTGCAGCCCACGCGGGCCACGGGCACCTTCTGGCCCCTGGCCACATTGGGCGCGCCGCAGACAATATCGAGCACTTCGCCGCCCACGTCCACCCGGCAGAGGGAGAGGTGGTCTGATTCGGGGTGGGGGGCGCATTCCTGTACATGCCCGACAACGATGTCCTTTATTCCGTCAAAGGGCCTTTCTATTCCTTCAAGCTCAAGGCCGAGCATGGTGAGCCTTTCGCCCAGAGCCTCGGCACTGCCTTCGTAGGGAACAAACTCTCGCAGCCATGAAAGACTTAACAGCATGGGTAACTCCGAAAATATCGCTGTGGCGGATAGGGGGCGCGCTTAGGCAAACTGCGAAAGGAAGCGCAAATCGTTTTCAAAAAAGAGCCGCAGGTCGGTGATGCCGAATTTGAGCATGGCAACACGTTCTATGCCAAGGCCAAAGGCAAAGCCGCTGCAGGTGGCGGGGTCGTACCCGGCCGAGGTGAACACGGCGGGGTCTATCATGCCTGCGCCGAGAACTTCGAGCCAGCCNGTGGTTTTGCATACGCGGCAGGGTTCGTTGCGGGAATGNCCCTTGCCTTCGCAGAGAATGCAGGAAATATCCACCTCGATGCTGGGCTCGGTGAAGGGGAAAAAGCTGGGCCGGAAGCGCACTTCGGTGTTGGGGCCAAAGAGTTCCCGCACAAAAACAGTAAGAATGCCGCGCAGGTGGGTCAGGGAAACATGGGTGTCAACCAGCATGCCCTCAATCTGGTGGAACATGGGCGTGTGGGTGATGTCGGAATCGCGGCGGTAGACCTTGCCGGGCGCGATAATGGCAATGGGGGGCTTTTTCCGTTCAAGCAGGGTGCGTACCTGCACGGGCGAGGTGTGGGTGCGCAGGAGCGCGCCGCCCGGCACGAAGAAGGTGTCCTGCATATCGCGGGCAGGGTGGTCCTTGCCGAAGTTGAGGGCTTCAAAATTGTAGAAATCGGCCTCAACTTCCGGCCCGGTAATGGCCTCAAAGCCAAGACGTTCCAGCACACTGCAAATTTCTTCCATGACCTGGGTAATGGGGTGCAGGCTTCCCTCGTGGGGCAGACGGCCGGGAACAGAGGGGTCGAAGCGGGCCAGTTCGCTTGCGTTTTGCGCGGCAACAAGAAGGGCTTTCCGGCTTTCCACAAGAGAGACAAGGGCTTCTTTGGCGGCATTGGCCGCCTTGCCAAAGGCGGGGCGTTCTTCGGCGGCAAGTTCGGGCAGGCGGCTCATGAGTTGGGCAAGGCGGCCCTTGCGCCCGAGAAAGTCTATTTGCAACTCTTCGAGTTCCGGCAACGAGGCCACTGTGGCGACACGTTGCAAAAGTTCTGGTTCAAGGCGGTCAAGTTCTGCAATGAGGTTCATGAATGCCCCCGGCATCAAGGCAAAAGATGGAAAGCTGGCTATGGTACGACTAAAGCAGAGTAAGGTTGAAACGCTGCACCCGAAGTTGGCGGCGTGAATTTCGCCTACTCCTCCTTTGCGCGGACGAGGCTCGCGCCATCGTCCGTCAGAGCCTTTGCAAAGTGAAAAGGCTTCAACGCAGAGTGATCCAGCGCATATTCCACAAGGAGGATTTTTGTTCTCTGGCAAGGCGGAAAGCATTTTTACGAAAGGAGTGTACTGTTGCGGTACTCGACTTGAGTAAAAAGGTTTTCCAACGCCGTCAGAGGGCAAAAAGACCCTTGTGGAAACAGGCCGCAACGGAAACCGCTACGGCCTGCAACAAAAAGGCAACAGTAGTGGTGCCCCCTGATTAAGCCTCGTTCTGCTGCGCTTTGACAAGCTCGCAGAGATGGGCAAAATCGGCCTTCTGGTTGACGGCGAGGTCGGCCAGAACCTTGCGGTCAAGCTCGATACCCGCTTTTTGCAGCCCGCTGATAAAGCGGCTGTAGGAAAGGCCATGTTCGCGCGCGCCAGCGTTGATGCGCAGAATCCACAGTTTGCGGAATTCACGCTTTTTCACGCGCCTGTCGCGGTAGGCGTAACAAAGCGAACGCTCAACCGCTTCACGCGCTGTACGGTACAGAGTGCTGCGGGCACCACGGTACCCTTTGGCAAGATCAAGATACTTTTTATGGCGTCTGTGTGCCGCCTTCCCTCTCTTTACACGCATGGAAACCTCCGCGTACTGACCCGACGAGGCGTAGGGGTGCCAGTCGGGTGGAAGAATTGTACTTGGCTGAACCCCTGTTCAGCCTGGCCGCTCCATTTCAGAAGTCCGGCCCTTCGTAACCATAGCCCTGCCCTTTGCGGGGCTGCGGTGTGTGCAGATATGCTCTACGCGCAGTAGGGCATCATGCGGCGAACAGCGCGTTCGTTCGTGCTGTCGACAATGGCGGCCTGACCAAGGTTCATCTTGCGCTTGGCGCATTTCTTGGTGAGGATGTGCCGCAGGTTTTGCTTGCGCCTGCGGAACTTGCCCGTGCCAGTGACGGAAAAACGCTTGGCAGCGGCGCGTTTTGTTTTCATCTTGGGCATGATTCTCTCCTTTTGCCTGTGATGCCGGGTAGTCCCGGTAATTGCCCGGACGGGAGGCCCCGCGTGGATGATCAGACAGAGCGTTGGCCCGGATTTGATCAGGGGGGGGGAACCCGTTTCACGCACAACGCGTGGTTTGTGTGCTCTGAACCCTTGTATGCGAGCCGATTGGGGTGAAGGCACCCACCCTTTCACGGGTCGCCCCCGGCGGGGGGCCGTGAAAAAACCGCGCATGGAAAAGGCCAAAAGCGGAAAAGCATTTTGCGCCAAAACGTGCCGCGATGCAAGCTTTTTCCATAGAAAAAAGCGCGACAAAAAAACACCCCTGTTCGGGCCGTTTTTTCAGGCACGGTAGCACAGGAATGGCCTGAAATATTTTCAGGGCCGCCTGGCAAAACTATTTTTTCGGCAGGGGGGCAAGCATCATGAACAGGGTGCGGCCTTCGGCCCGCGCTTCCTGATCCACCTTGGCAATGTCCTTGGTGTCTTCAATCACCCGGTCAAGCATAAGCTGACCCCTGTCCTTGTGGACGATTTCCCTGCCCCGGAAGAAAATTGTTACCTTGCAGCGAGCGTCATCTTCAATAAAACGCCTGATATGCTTGATTTTTGTCAGGTAATCATGCTCGTCTGTCTTGGGGCGGAGCTTGATTTCCTTGATTTCGACAACGGTCTGGCGTTTTTTGGATTCCTGCTTTTTCTTTTGGGCCTCGTATTTGAACTTGCCATAGTCCATAATGCGGCACACCGGCGGGTCGGCTGCCGCAGCGACCTCCACAAGGTCAAGACCCTGCTCCCGGGCCATGTTGAGGGCCTCGTTCCGGTCTACAATGCCCAACTGCTCGCTGTCCGCCCCGATGAGGCGTACTTCGCGGGCGCGAATCTGGTCGTTTCTGCGAACCGTATCCTGCGGTTCGTTACGGCGTGGCCTTACGTTAGGAGAAGCGATAGTTCATACCTCCTTTTCTGAATGGTTCGTCGCTGTCAGCGCGGATAAAGGCCAGAACCTCGTCAAGGTTCATGAAGCCTCTGGTCTCTCCGTTGCGCAGACGAAGGTTCACCCCGCGCGCTTCAAGCTCTTTGTCGCCTATTACAAGAACAAAGGGCACCTTTTCAACCTGTGCCGCTCGCACCTTGTACCCCAGTTTTTCGTTGCGCAGGTCGGCTTCAACCCGAAGCCCCTGGCGTTTCAGTTCGTCGCGCACTTCCAGCGCGAAGGCGTGATGCTCGTCGTTGATGGTAATGATGCGGGCCTGTTCGGGCGCGATCCAGGTGGGAAAGGCCCCGGCGCAGTGCTCGATAAGTATGCCGATAAACCGCTCAAGCGAGCCGAGAATGGCCCGGTGCAGCATGACGGGGCGGTGACGGCCGCCGTCCTGCCCCACATACACAAGGTCAAAGCGCTCGGGCAGGGTAAAGTCGCACTGGATGGTGGAACATTGCCACTCGCGCTCCAGGCTGTCTGTCACCTTGACGTCGATTTTCGGGCCGTAAAACGCGCCATCGCCCTCGTTGATGGTGTAGGGAATGGCAAGGGCGTCGAGGGCCGCCATCAGGGCGCTGGTGGCCCGTTCCCAGGCCTCGTCCGAGCCAATGGACTTTTCCGGTCGGGTGGAAACCACCAGGGTGTAGGAAAAGTCGAAAAGCTCGAAGAGGTCGCGCACAAGGCGTATAACCCCGGTAATTTCTTCCTGAAGCTGGTCAGGCCGGCAAATGATGTGGGCATCGTCCTGGGTAAACTGGCGCACCCGCAACAGCCCGTGCAAGACCCCGCTCTTTTCATGGCGGTGCACCACGCCAAGCTCGGCAAAGCGCACGGGCATGTCGCGGTAACTGCGGGTCTTGCTGCCGAAAATCATCATGTGGGCCAGACAGTTCATGGGCTTTACGCCGTAGCTGTCCTCTTCAATTTCCGTGAAATACATGTTTTCACGGTAGTTGGCGTAGTGGCCGGATTTTTCCCACAGTTCACGGCGCAAAAGCTGGGGGCCCTGCACAAGCTCGTAGCCGCGTTTCAGGTGCTCCTTGCGCAGAAAATCTTCCAGTATGGTGCGCACCAGCATTCCCTTGGGGTGCCAGAATACCATGCCGGGCGCGACATCTTCATGGAAGTCGAAAAGTTCCAGCTCGCGGCCCAGCTTGCGATGGTCGCGTTTTCTGGCCTCTTCAAGCTGGTGCAGATATTTTTTCAGATCATCGGGTGTTGCAAAGGCTGTGCCGTAAATGCGGGACAGCATTCTGTTTTTTTCATCGCCGCGCCAGTAGGCTCCGGCCACGGAAAGCAGCTTGAAGGCCCGGACATGGGAGGTGTCGGGCAGGTGCGGCCCCCGGCAGAGGTCGGTAAAGTCGCCAATGGAATAGAGGGAAACCGTGGGCGCATCCACCGCTTCCACAAGTTCCACCTTGTAGCTTTCCCCCTTGCCCGCGAAAAAGGCCATGGCCTCTTCACGCGACATTTCCGTGCGCACATAGGGCAGGGCGGCCTTCACAATATTCTGCATGGCCGCTTCAATGGCCTCGAAATCTTCGGGGGTGAAGGGGCGCGGGGCGTCGAAATCGTAGTAGAATCCATTATCAATGGAGGGGCCGATGGTTACCTTGACGCCCGGAAAGAGCGTTTGCACAGCCGCAGCCATGACATGGGCCGTGCTGTGGCGCAACAGGGAAAGACCTTCTGCGGTATCGGCAGTGACAGAAGTTATTTCCGTGGTTCCGGCGGGAATGGCCGTGCCAAGATCAACGAGCGACCCATCTGGGAGTTTGGCGGCAAGGCAGGCCTTGAACCGTTTGCCGGAAAGTGCGGATTTGAGGGCAGCACCAAAGGTGCCTGCCTCGGCCAGATCATGCGGTGTTCCATCTATGCGAATTTCCACAGTATACTCCATTGGCAGGCGCGGCGGCAAACCGCGCCACAAACAAAAAAGGGAGGCCGGAACCTCCCTGCAACTGTTGTAAATGGTAGGCACGAGCAGCTTTGAACTGCTGACCTCTTCCGTGTCAAGGAAGCGCTCCACCCCTGAGCTACGCGCCTACATTCGCGTGCAGGTCGAGAACATACCGATATAGCCGCCGAAGGTCAAGCGCAATGTTGCCCTTGGCTGAAAATTAATCAGCTTGCCGCCTTGCCCCGGCGCAGAATTTTTTCGGTCACCTTTCGCCACAGGCCGACAAAGGGGGCGGCCAATTCCGGGGCAAGGGGCAGGAGCAGGCCAAGGTACAGGGCCGCAAAGGCCAGGCCGCTGGCCATTGTTTGCAAAAAGGCGGAAAAGACCGGGTTGTGCCCGCTGGCGAGCAAGGCTACCCCATGGGCCGTACCCCAGGCCCCAAGGGTTGCCGGAAGGCAGAAGGCCAGGGCCCTGCCTGTCTGGCCCAGCAGCCCTCGCAGGCTGTGACCCCCGTATTTCCCGGAAAAGCGACGCCACAGGGCGGCCGTATAGAGGGCAATGCCCGCGCTTCCGGCCAGGGCCACACCCGGTGCGCCAAGCCAAGTGGCCCCGGCCCAGTAAAGGGGCAGGGTCGCCACAGTGACCACGGTGCCGGTAATGGCCGGGGTGAGCATGTCCTGAAAGGCGTAAAAGGCGCGGCCTAGCATTTGCTGGATGGTCCAGAACACCACGGCGGCCATCATTATCATGAGCAGCAGGCCCGACTGTTCGGCGTCGGTACTGCCGAAATTTCCCTGCTGGAAAATAAGGCGCATTATGGGCTCGGCAGCGGCCATCATCCACAGGGACACGGGCAGGGCCACCAGCACGGCAGAACCCATGGCCTCGCGCATTTTGCCGTGAAATTCGCCCATTTTCCCTTCGGTGATCAGGGACACCAGGAAGGGGTACGAGGCCAGCCCCGCAGCCTGGGCAATGACCCCCACAGGCACCTGCATGATGCGGCGGGCGTAGTTGAGCAGGCTGACGCTGCCATCTCCGGCAAGGGAGCCGAAAATGCGCACGAACTGTTCGTCAAGCACCACAATGGACTGCCCGAGCATGAGGGGCAGGGCCAGAACGAGCACCCGTTTCATAAGGGGGTGGGAAAGGCAGGGGGCAAATTCCAGCCCCCCGGCCCGCACGGCCAGCATGGGCAAGAGAAGGCTGCCGCACAGGGCCCCGAAAAGCACCCCCCAGCAAAAGCCCTTCATGCCGCTTTCCGGCGCAAGGGCAATGCCCAGTACGCCAAAGAGGATGATGCCCCCGTTATAGACCAGGGGGGTGATGGCCGGAATGGTGAACTGCTTGCGCAGATAGAGCAGGGCGGTGAAACAGGCGCCGGGCAGAAAGCAGATTTGCGCCGGAAGGATGATACGCAGAAATTCCGCCAGCCGCGCCGTGGCCTCGGGCGCAAAGCCCGGCGCAATGGCCCGGGCCAGAGGCGCGGCAAATATCCAGGCCACAGCGGTCAGGGCGGTGATGGCAAGGGTGGCCCAGCACACGGCCGCAGAAAAAAAACGCCAGCCGTCGGCCCTGTCCTTCTCAAAGGCAGAGGAAAGAAGGGGCACAAGGGTGATGGAAAAATAGCCGCCAGCCAGAAGGTAGTTGATGAAATCGGGCACCACAAAGGCGGTGAAATAAATGTCCGCTTCCACCCCCGCGCCAAAGGCGTAGGAAATGATCTTGTCGCGTACAAGACCCATGACCCGCGAAAGCAGCACCCCAAGGCCCAGGGCCAGCGCAGCCACGCCTATGGTTTGGGTTTTCAGGAAAAAACGCATGCCTACCTTCTGTTTGCTAATGTGCCTCGGCCCACGACCGCCCAAGGCCCCAATCCACCAGGAGGGGCACGCGCAAGGGGGTGCCGCCGGGCGCTACCGAGGCCATGAGGCTCGCGAGGCGTTCGCCCGCCGCAGTGGCGTTTTCCGGCGACACCTCAAGCACCAGTTCGTCGTGTACCTGCAAAAGAAGTTCCGCGCCGAGGCTTTTCAGGGTTTCGTCCCTGGCGACCACGATCATGGCCAGCTTGATAATGTCTGCCGCGCTGCCCTGAATGCGGGTATTGATGGCCTGCCGCCTCGCCTGCGAGCGCATCTGGTTGTTGGCGGAAAGGATGTCGGGCGTAAGCCTGCGCCTGCCGGTCATGGTGACAACATACCCGTTTGTGGCGGCCTCGTGCTCGATACTGTCATAAAAGGCCTTGAGGCGCGAGAGGCGCGAAAAGTAGCGTTCAATGAACTCTTTGGCCTCCTTCATGCTGATGCCAAGCTCCTGCCCGAGCTTCTGCGCGCCCATGCCGTAAATGAGGCCGAAATTGATGGTCTTGGCGTTGCGGCGCTGGTCGGGCGTGACCGTTTCGGTGTCAAAGAGCAGGGCGGCTGTGCGGCTGTGAATGTCCTCGTTGTTATGAAAGGCGGAAAGCAGGGTCGGGTCTCCGGAAAGATGGGCCAGCACCCGCAATTCCACCTGAGAATAGTCGGCGCACACAAGGGTCTTTCCGGGCGCGGCCACAAAGCAGGCCCGCATACGGCTGCCCATGGGGCCGCGAATGGGAATATTTTGCAAATTCGGGTTGCTGGAAGAAAGCCGCCCGGTGGCTGTGGCCGTCTGGTTGAAGGTGGTGTGAATGCGGTTCCGCCTGTCGGCTATCTGCGGCATGGGCTCAAGATAGGTGGAGCGCAGCTTTTCCAGCTTGCGGTATTCGAGAAGGGCATCAATAATCGGATGCTTGCCGACAAGTTTCTCCAGGGAGGTTTGGGAGGTGGACATGGCCCCGCCCTTGGTCTTTCCGGCTTTGGGCAGGCCGAGGTGCCCGAAGAGAATGTCTGAAAGCTGCTGGGACGAGCGGATATTGAAGGGGCCGCCCGCAAGGGCGTGAATGCGGCCGGTCAGGGCGTCAAGCTCTGTCTGCGCCTCCGCGAGAAAGGCGGCAAAGGCCGAGGTGTCAATGGCAATGCCGCGTTCTTCCATGCCGAGAAGGATGGGCACAAGGGGCTGCTCAATGCTTGCAAGCACCGTATCAAGCCCGGCAGCGCTCAGGGAGGCCCGGATGCCGCGAAACAGATCAAGGGCGAGCAGGCCGGGGTTTTTGTCCGGGGTATGGTTCCGGCCAAGGCCGGAATAGCGGGTGGCAAGATGCTCCCAGCCGTAGGTGCGTTCTTCGGGGCTGAGCAGGTAGGCCCCAAGGGAGAGGTCGAACCAGCGGGCCGGGGGCAGGGCGCGAAAGGCGGGCCGGGCCTTGCAGAGTTGCTTGACGTCAGCGGCAACCACCAGAACGTTTTCCTCCAGAAGTTTTCGGGCCAGCAGGGAGTCATCGCCAATAAAAAGACCCTCCGCGTCATGCCCGGCAACAAGGAGCTTTTCGCCCATGGGCAGAAGGGCGCACAGGGGCCTGCCCTCATCCTGGGCCGGGGCAGGCAGGGCCGCAAGGGAACTGACGGCCGTGAAGGCCGATTCCAGGGGCGCGGCGACAACCTGAAAGAGACTGGCCTGGGTCATGCCGGGAAAGGGCTGACTGGCAGAGGGCGGCTTGCCCTGCGGGGGCGTGGCTGCGGGGCCGGAAGCATCGTTCATACCCGAAGCAAGGGAAAGGCCGGTTGTTTCGGTAGGGGGCGCGGGGTGCTCCGGGGCGCATTGCTGTTGGCCGGGCGGCTCTTTGCCGCAGGGGGCAAAGAGGTCGCCCTGGTTGCCGCGCCAAATGCCCGAGCGGGCCATGGATTCCACTTCACGGCCAAGGGATCGCAACTCGTATTCGTCCAGCAGGCGCAGAAGCGCGGGCAGATCAGGGTTGCGCACAGCAAGGGTTTCGGGCTGTATTTCAGGGCAAATAGTGTTTCGCAGGGTGGTAAGCTGGCGGTAGAGCAGGGCATTTTCCTTCTGGCCCTCGAGCTTTACCCGTATTTTCGGCTGCACGGCAGGCAGGCGGGAAAAGAGGGTGTCAAGGTTGCCAAATTCCTGAAGGAGAACAAGGGCTGTTTTTGGGCCGATTTTGGGCACGCCGGGGATATTGTCGCTCGAATCGCCCACAAGGGCCTGATAATCGGGCCAGGAATCCGGGGCAAGGCCGGTTTCTTCGCGGAACGAGGCCAGGGTGGTCACGCGCTCGTCCTTTGATGCCGGGTCCCACATCAGCACATTGCCATGCAGGCACTGCTTCAAATCTTTGTCCGCGCCCACAATGACCACCTGATGATCCTGCCGGAAGCGGCTGGCGAGGGAGGCAATGCAATCGTCCGCCTCGCAGTTTTCCGAAACCAGACAGGAGAGGCCAAGCGCCTCCACAATGGCCTTCAGGGGGGCTATCTGGCGCAGCAGGTCTTCGGGTGTGGCGTCGCGGTTGGCCTTGTATTCGGTGAAGATGGCCCTTCGCAGGTTGGCCCCGCCGTGCCCGTCCAGCACAAAGGAAAAGTGCGAGGGCCGCTCTTCTCGAAGAATGCGCAACAGCAGGCGCGTGACAATAAAAAGAATGTTGGTTGGAAAGCCGTCGGAGCGGGTCATGTCCTTGAAGGCGTAAAAGGCGCGGAACACAAAGGCCGAGCCGTCCGCAAGGTAGACGGCTCCGGGCGACAGATGAAGGCGGGTGCGGAGAGAGGCCATGGCTTCCTTCTGTTTTTTACCGAGGGGTTGGGGCTTTTCCCCCGAACTTTCTCATGCTATGATACGCCGTGTGCGGCAGGAATAACAAGCGCTTTTTCCGGGCCGCCAATTCCGGTCTTTCAGGAGAGCGTACATGCCAGAGTCAGGTTTTCAGGGGGCCTCCGGCGGCCCCCGTTTTCGGAGTGAAAAAAAGCATCTCCTTTCCCTTCTGGCAAGGCCGGACTGGCGCCCCTGTTTTTGCGAGGGGCTTGCAAGGGCCGAAGGCGACCGGGCTTGTGCGGCCAAACACCGGGTCAACCCCCTGCTGGCCATGCTCCCTCGCGCGGAACTGCGCTATCAGGCCGCCATCTGTCTGGGAGAGGCCATGGCCCTGTGCGCCGTGGAAGACCGTGAATTCACACGAAATATCATGCGTCGCCTCATGTGGAGCCTGAACGAGGAATCGGGCAACCTGGGCTGGGGCTGCCCGGAAGCCTTCGGGGCCGCGGTGGCGGCAAGCCCGGCGATACAGCAGGAATTTGAGCGGGTTCTGGTCTCCTATATCATTGACACGGGCAAGGCAGACAATTACATCGACCACGCGCCCCTGCGCCTTGGCGCTTACTGGGCCGTGGGCCATGCGGCGGGCGGGCGCAACACGGCATGGTTCCAGATTCTGCCCTGGCTGGTGAAGGGCCTTGACCCGCAACAGGAAAATGATATTCCCTGTTCCACCATGTGTCTGTGGGCTCTGGCCCGCACAGTGGAGCGCGGCAGAGCCCTTGGCGAAAGGCCCGGTGTGCAGGAGGCCCCCCTGTGGAACCGCATGGCGGCAGCGATCGAGGGCGCGGCCCTTTCGGGCCGGGAGGCCACGGTCACGGTGTATGAGCAGGGCGAAATTGTCGATATTTCCCGGTCGGCCCTGTGCGAACGCGCCCTGGGAGCCGTGCGGTTCCAATAAATAACAATTCAAATACTATCCAGAATTTTCAGGAGAAATTCATGCGCTGGAGTACCTATTATATTCCCACTCTCAAGGAAGCCCCGGCTGATGCGGAAGTTGTCAGCCACAAGCTGCTCATCCGTGCGGGCATGATCCGCAAGCTCACTGCCGGTATGTACAACTACCTGCCCCTTGGCTGGAAGACCATCAAAAAGGTCGAGGCCATTGTGCGCGAGGAAATGGACCGGGCGGGCGCGCTGGAATTGCGTCTGCCCTCGGTGCAGCCCGGCGATCTGTGGGTGGAAACCGGGCGGTGGGAACAGTACGGCAAGGAACTGCTGCGCTTTCACGACCGCCATGGCCGCGACTACTGCCTTGGCCCCACCCATGAAGAGGTCATTACCGACCTTGTGCGTGGCGAAATACGCTCGTACCGCCAGTTGCCGGTGAATTTCTACCAGATTCAGACCAAGTTCAGGGACGAGATTCGCCCCCGCTTCGGCCTGATGCGCGGCCGCGAATTCATCATGAAAGACGGCTATTCCTTTGACCGGGACGACGCGGGCGCGGACAAAAGCTACCATGCCATGTTCAACGCCTACCACGCCATTTTCAACAGGCTTGGCCTGCGGTTCAGGGCGGTGGAGGCCGATTCCGGCTCCATAGGCGGCAGCCATTCCCACGAATTCGCCGTGCTGGCCCAGACCGGGGAAGACACCATCATTGCCTGCTCTGCCTGCGAGTATGCGGCCAACATCGAGCGCGCCCGCGGCCTTGCCGTGGAAGGGCGGGACGAAACCGTGCCCCCGGCCGCCACCGAGGTTCTTACCCCGGCCCAGCATACTGTGGAAGAGGTTTCGGCCTTCCTTTCCGTGCAGCCGAAAGACCTGATCAAGACCATTCTTCTGGATGTGGACGGAAAGCCCGTGGCCGCCCTTGTGCGCGGCGACCGCGAGCTGAACGAAATCAAGGTGAAGAACTTTTTTGCCGCGCAGAATGTGAACCTTGCCTCGCCGGAGCAGGTGCAGGAATGGTCGGGCGCGCCCGTGGGCTTTGCCGGGCCAGTGGGGCTCAAGGTTTCGGCCATTCTCGCCGACCACGAACTGCATGCCAGGGAAGGGTGGGTTACGGGCGGGAACAAAAACGACACCCACCTGCTGCATGTGAGTCTGGCCCGTGACGTGACCCTTGCCGCCTACGCCGACCTGCGCCTTCTGGCTCCGGGCGACGCCTGCCCCCAGTGCGGCGCGCCTGTGGATGCCGTGCGCGGCATTGAGGTGGGGCATGTGTTCAAGCTCGGCACAAAATATTCCCAGTCCATGAACGCCGTGTACCTCGATGAAAAGGGCCAGGAACAGGTCATGGTCATGGGCTGCTACGGCATAGGCGTTACCCGCGTGGTTGCCGCCTGCATAGAGCAGAACAACGACAGTTTCGGCATTGTGTTTCCGCCCTCCATCGCCCCCTTTGACGTGGTTCTGCTCAACCTTGACCCCACCGTGGCCGAGGTGACGGAAAAGGCCGAGGCCCTCTACGACCTGCTGCGGGCCCAAGGGCTTGACGTTTTGATGGACGACCGCGAGGAAAGGCCGGGCTTCAAGTTCAAAGATGCGGATATTATAGGCATTCCCCTGCAATTGACCGTGGGCAGGGACGGGGTTTCCAAGGGCGTGGTGGGCGTAAAGGACCGCCGTACCGGGGAAAAGGGCAGCCTGCCCCTTGACCTTGCTGTCTTCGGGCAGAACTTTGATCAATGGAAAGAGGGTGTGTATGGGGGGTGGAAGGCGCAGGCGGAGTCGCTGCTACCCAAATAGAGCCTTTTCACTTTGAAAAGGCTCTAACGGACGAGGGCGCGAGCCTCGTCCGCGCAAACGAGGAGGAGGCGAAAGTTATTTTCGCCGCTAACGCCGAGTGCAGCGTTTCAAGTTAATCTGCTCTAGGAACAGGGTCAAAGGGTCAGGGGCGGACACGTGAGTGTCCGCCCCTGACCCTTCAGCGTCTATCTGGCGGCTTCCACCAGCCTCATCCACCGGGCATAATTCGCTTCGCCCACGTCCCTTTTGATGGCTTCGCGCGCCGGGTCGATCCGTTTTTTGAAGGCTTCCTCATCCGGGAAGGTAACCACCGCGCCCCTTGCGCGCATTTCCGAAAGTTGCCGCGCCTCGCCGGAGCGTATCGTTTTCCGCATGGCAAGCCCGGCCTTTTCCGATTCTTCCTGTATAACCCGCTTCTGGAAGGGGGTGAGCCTGCCCCAGGTGCCCTTGCCAACCACATGGCTCATGGAGGTATAGAGAAAGTTGAGGAGACAGATGTATTTCTGCGACTCGTACAGCCGCAGGTTGTAGATAATGCAGAGGGGGTTTTCCTGCCCGTCAACCGTGCCTTCCCGCAGTGTGGGCACAAGTTTTTCAAAGGAAACCGGAACAACAACGCCGCCAAAGGTTTCAATGGCGGCCTTGGAGGCAGGGGAGGGCGGGGTGCGGAAAACGAGCCCGGCCATGTCTTCCGGCTTTGTGATGGGCCGCACGGAATTGGTTATCTGCCGGAACCCCCATTCCCAGCGGGAAATGTAGACAAGCCCGAGGGCGTCGAGTTCTTCCGCAGCCCATTCCCTGAATTCGGGGCTGTCCAGCACCCGGTCGGCATGGGCGTAGTCTTTCAGCGAAAAGGGAATGGTCACCACATCAAACATCTTCGCATGGTGCGAAAGGTAGTTTTGCCCGGCAAGGCACATGTCCAGCGAGCCCTCCACCACCATGTCGAGAATATCCTTTGGCGAGCCAAGGGTGTCCTGGGGGAAAATGGTAACGGTGATCTCGTTGCCCGTCCGCTTGTTCACGTTTTTGGCAAACTGCCGGGCCGCCTGATGCGAAGGGTGGGTATCAGACCCGTAATGTCCGAGCCTCAGTTCAAGGGCCAGGGTTTCGTGGGAAAGGAGCAGGAAAATGGTGAGGGTAAGTGCGGAAATGAAAAATGCTCTCATCATGTCCTCGTACACGGGCGGAAACGGCGGCCCGAAAAGGGCCGGGCGGCGCAGCGCCTTCGCCACGCCGCCTCTGGCCGTTATGCTTTCTTTTCCTTTTCTCTCAAGGCAAGGCCCAGTTCCCGCAACTGCTTCTGGGCAACAGGCGAGGGCGCGTTTGTCATGAGGCAGGTGGCCTTCTGGGTTTTGGGGAAGGCGATGACATCGCGAATGGATTCCGCACCCGCCAGCAGCATGACCATTCTGTCCAGGCCAAAGGCTATGCCGCCATGGGGCGGTGCGCCAAGCTCCAGAGCCTGCATGAGAAAGCCGAACTGGGTTTCGGCCTCTTCTTCGGTAAAGCCAAGGGCCTTGAACATGGCCCACTGCATGGCCGCATTGTAGTTGCGGATAGAGCCGCCCCCAAGCTCGGTGCCGTTCAGCACCATATCATAGGCGCGGGCGGTCACATTGGCCGGGTCGCTTTCCAGCTTGTCGAAATCCGCCACCTGGGGCGAGGTAAAGGGGTGGTGGCAGGCGGCGTAGCGTTTTTCTTCGGGGTCGTACTCAAAGAGGGGAAAGTCTGTAACCCACAAAAGGTTGTGCGCATTTTCGTCAACAAGGCCAAGGTGGTGGCCCAGCTTCACGCGCAGGTTGCCAAGGGCCGCGTTCACCATGTCCGGCTCGCCCGCCTGGAAGAAGACAATGTCGCCATGCTGAAGGCCAAGGGCGTTTTCCAGCCCCTTGCGCTCGGTATCGGAAAGGAATTTCGCAATGGGCGACTGCCACTCCTCCGGGCGAATCTTTATCCAGGCCAGGCCCTGAGCGCCGTAAATTTTTACAAATTCGGTGAAATCGTCAATTTCCTTGCGGGAAAGGCTTTCGCCACCCGGCACGCGCAGGGCTTTTACCAGCGGGGCAGCGGCAAAGAGGCGGAAATTCGAGCCGCGGACAATGTCTGTCACCTCTTTGAGCTTGAGGTCAAAGCGGGTGTCCGGCTTGTCCACGCCATAGTCGGCCATGGCCTCCCTGTAGGTCAGGCGGGGCAGGGGCAGGGAAATCTCCTTGCCAAGCCCGTCCTTGAACACGCGGGCCACAAGCCCCTCGGCCATGGACATGACCGCCTCTTCATTCACAAAAGACATTTCAATGTCTATCTGGGTGAATTCAGGTTGCCGGTCGGCGCGCAAATCTTCGTCGCGGAAGCAGCGCACTATCTGGAAATACCGCTCAAGCCCGCTCACCATGAAAAGCTGCTTGAAAATCTGGGGCGACTGGGGCAGGGCGTAAAAGTGGCTCTGGTTCACGCGGCTGGGCACAAGAAAGTCGCGCGCGCCTTCGGGGGTGGACTTGGTGAGAAAGGGGGTTTCAATTTCCAGAAAGCCGTTTTCATCCATGTGCCGCCGTACAATCTGGCTGACGCGGTGGCGCAGGGTAAGGTTCCTGATCATGCGTGGGCGGCGCAAATCAAGGTAGCGGTACTGCAGGCGCAGGTTTTCGCCCGCGTCAACCCGGTCTTCAATGGGGAAGGGCGGGGTTTTGGAAGTGTTCAGCAGCTTCCATGAACGCACCACCACTTCGATGTCGCCGGTTTTCATGTTGGGGTTGGCCATGCCTTCGGGCCGGGCGCGAACATAGCCCTCAAGGGCCATGACGTATTCGCTGCGCAGAATTTTGGCGCGCTCGTGGGCTTCGGGCGCAACTTCCGGGATGAAGACAACCTGGGTCAGCCCGCATCTGTCCCGCAGGTCAACAAAGATCAGCCCGCCGTGGTCGCGGCGAAACTGCACCCACCCGGCAAGGCGCACTTCCGCGCCCATGGCTTCGGCATTAAGCTCCCCGCAGGTATGGGTGCGGGTAAACTGGCCCAGTGGTTCGACAAACTGCTGGTGTTCCTGTTGCAAATCATGCTGCTCGAAGGCTGCGGTGTCGTTCATGTATGTTCCCGTATGGTTCTGTATGTTAGAGCATTTTCAAGGTGAAAAGGCTCTATTTGAAGCGTTAATTGCTCCAGAGCCATTTCAAAGTGAAATCGCTCTGGCGATTGCGTGGGCAAACGCCTGCCACGGAGGCAGAGGCGCTTTCCTTGCTATACACCAAGCGGCGGGCTGTCCGCAAGGGTGGGTGTTTGCTGGTGTTGGGCTATTTTGCCGTGATGCCGCGTCAGGCTTCATTTTTTGCTTTGGTCGAATACCGTAAGAGTATACTCCCGCAGCAAAAAATTCGCCTTCCTTGCCTGACGGCAAAATTTCTCCAA
>JGI994J12354_10001878_pt1 | contig 21069 bp, 16 predicted proteins | sample IntmicLarv3ML3BL_FD_12354 | JGI IMG/M metagenome (IMG submission 12354) | reverse complement strand
TTAGGAAATGATGTTGCTTAGTTTAAATTTTAGCACTAATTTCTTTTAAAAATTAGTGCTAATGTTTTTACTTTTTTGGGACATTTTCAAAAATGATTGACATACTGGAAAATTGCTAGTTTTTTGTTTTTTATTTTAAAATTATGATATAATTATTCCAGTAGATATTTAGTTTTTAAAACAGAAAAGCAGTAAACAGCTTGAAATGCAAAGGATTGCGAAATCAAAGAACATAAAAAAGTTATATACTTTTTTTATAGGATTATGAAAACATGGTTTTTTCCATAAAAATGATACTATTAAACCTCACTCAGTAATTTTTAATAGTATCATTTTATCTAAAAAATAAAATTAATAAATACAAATAACAAAAACATTTTCAATATGTAAGTATTGGAAATGTTTTTGTTTTGAGGGCTTAACTTAATGACATTATTCGACAAAAGATACCTCTTCCAAAAAAAGACAAAATATGATAAAATGTACAATATTTATGTAAATGGTGGGGGCTATGGAAGAGAAAATAGTAGTAGAAGATTATGAGAATTTTAAAGTATATTCTTTAGATAAAAAATATTCATTTTTTCATATAGAAATAAATGATGATTTAGCATTTTATGATAAAATGTTTGAATATTTTTTTGATGAGCATAAATTAATAGGGTATACAGAAAATAATTCAGATATTAAATTTACACCTACTATAAAAAATTTTGTTACTCTTTATAAAGCATTATCTAATTATATTGATGATTTGTATGATAATGTGGATATAAAGGAAATTGATACAGAAGTGGTTAAGATATTAAAAGAAGAATATGAAGTTAATGATGGAGATGAAGGTTGTTTAAAGGTTAGATTAGATAAAATGGGGAAAATAGGAGAGTATATGTTTTATTGTATTCTAAAAAGTTATTTTGGATTTGATTGCATAATTCCAAAAGTTCAATTGACAACTAATAGAAATATGAGTGTTTATGGTATTGATGCTTTGTTTTATTGCAAAGATAAAGACATGATTCTTTTTGGGGAATCAAAGTTATCTAATACTTTAGAAAATGGCATTGTATTAATTAAAAAATCTCTATCTTCTTATGAAAATTCACTAAAAAATGAATATGTGTTTACATTAAGCAATAGAACACTTAAAGATAAACTAAATATGTTTGATTATAAATATGGAAATATATCAGAGCAGTGTATAGATATAGAGGACTTTATAAAAAAAGCCAATATTGATAAAATAGGAATCCCAGTATTCATAGCACATGGAAGTGAAAATAAGATAGAAGACATTATGAAAAACCTAAATAGAATTTCAGAAAAAAATTTATTAGGTTTAAATACTATTTATTATTTTATTTCATTACCTATAATTAATAAAAGTAAATTTATATCAGTATTTACAAGAAATATAAAAGAAAGAAGAGATAAATATGAGTCAGAATATAGAAAAATGTGATTTACAATTATTAAGACAAAATTATATAAGAGCATTAGCAGAAGCAGAGAATAAAACTGAAAAAGCTAGACAACTGGCAGATGATTTGTTTTATTTAGATTTGACAGTATATTCTCAAAATTTTTCTTTCAAATCAATATTATTTAATTCTTTTTCAAAGTCGATTCTAGATGATAGTATATCTTTACACCCAGAACAATTAGAGTTAGTTAGTAAAATTGAACAAAAAGATGCCTTGATTATTAGTGCGCCAACAAGTTTTGGTAAAACTTTTTGTATTTTTGAATATATAGCTAAGAATAAGCCTAAAAACATAGTGCTGGTAGTGCCAACTTTGGCATTGGTTGATGAATATAGAAAGAAAATAATTAAGAGATATAAAAACAATTTCTTAGAATATAAAATACACACGAATATTGATGAGAAGAAAGAGTATGACTTTAATCAATATAATATGTTTATACTAACACATGATCGAGTAGTACAAGAAAACAACTATATTTTAATAAATGAAATTGATTTTTTAGTAATAGATGAGGTATATAAACTTGAAACAGACATGAATAATGATAGGGTACTTGTTCTGAATATGGCGTATTATTATATGGCAGAAAAATCCAAAAAATATGTATTATTGGCACCATTTATAAAAGAAGTAAATGATATGGAGAAATTAAATAAAAAGCCTGAATTATGTGTAACAGAATATTCTCCAGTAATAAATGATATTGAGGTAATGAATATTATTGATGATAAAGATAGAGAACAAGAGTGTAAAAGAATATTGGATAGAATAGATAAGCAAGAAAAGACATTAATATATTTTCCAACTGTAACAGGGATATATAAATATATTAAAAACATTGTAAAAGCAGAACCTAATATAGACATATCAGATGAGAATACAAGGTTTTTTATAGAATGGGCAAAAGAAGAAATTCATGAGGAATGGGGATTAATAGCTGCTTTAGAAAGAGGATATTTAATACATAATGGTCAAATGCCTATAGGCTCTAGATTATTTCAAATGGATTCTTATGAAAAGAGTGATACATATAATAGAATGTTATGTACTTCTACATTGCTAGAAGGTGTTAATACAACTGCTAAAAATATTGTAATAACAAAAGCTTCAAGACAAGGAAGGAGTGCAAAAGGTGAAGATAAATTTTCAGCATTTGATTTTTATAATTTAGTTGGAAGGACAGGTAGATTATATCAGCATTATCTAGGTAAGGCATATTATATAAAAGCTCCGAATGATGTTGAATATTCAAAAAAAGATGCTATCAGAAGTATAAAGTTTGAGATAACTGATGAAAGTAAAGACATTGATATACAATTAAACAGAATCGATCAACATAAAGATATATTAGAGTTTTTTGGAAGAATAAATATAACAATTGAGGATTATAAAAAAATTGTTGGAGGTAAAATAAGATTTGATACTGTAAAAGGTATATATGATATGTATGTTAAATTAAGGAAAGATTTATTGAATGAGTTGAGCAATTTTTTAACCATGGAAAAATATGGAAGAAATAAGCTGGTGAATATATTGTATAATATAATCAATGGAAAAAACAATAAATTAGAATCAATGATAATTAATGAATTACTAAATAAGGGACGACCTAGATTAAAAACGATAATAAATAAATTAAATACTAATATGGAAAAAATTGATATAGACTATATCATTACAAGTACTATAAGGTTAAAAATGGGATATATAGAACATGAATTTTATGCAAGAGTTTTATTAGTAAAATTTTTCTTGGAGAATGAAAATGTAAGTGATGAATTAATTAAAGTACTACATGATAAAATAATAAGTTCAGTTGAGCAATTATACTTTTCAGATTCTTTACAAAAAAAGATGCTTATGGATATGGGGATATATGAAAGAGATATAGAAAAAATAATAAAAATTATAGGTGATGATTATGAAGATGTTAATGAATTAAAAAGCCGATTAACTTCTAACATAAATAGCTTAAAGGGTTTAAGTTTTATTTCTAATTATGTCATAAAAGATTTAATATAATATTGCAAATACAAAGAACATTTAGTAAAGGAACTTTCAATTTCATAGATATAGTATCAAATAAATAATTTAAACTAATATTTTAAGTTTGATTTGTGTTTTTTTAAAAATTATAGTAAAATAAAGTTGCTGAAAATAAAATATAATGAACTGGAGAGGTGAAAAACTATGCAATATTACTTAATGAATAAGAGAGGTGAAAAACTATGCAATATTACTTAATGAATAAGAATAGAAAAATAGCGAGGATTGAATATGATGCAAATATACCTGGTATAACAAACATATACGAAAAATATGATTTTGACTATGCACCTCTTTCAGTATATAGTAGTCAATTTAAAAAAGACCAAAATGAGATAAGGGTTTTAAATGATTGGTTTAAAGGAAGGGGAATTCCAAATTGGAGAAAGGATTTAGACATATTAATGTTAAAATTAAATATTAATATGCCAGAAGAACTATTGGATAAGGCATTTGGACTTAGCCTTTCAGATCAATATTGGATTAATCCAGTAGACAATCCTCTGAAATGGGAAGATATAAACTTTTTCCAAAATGATTTTAAATTTGCAGGTTTCTTAGCTGCATCATTTTCTAATGAAGAATTAAAAGAAAAGATAGATTTACATTCACCTAATAATACATCAGATGGGATGATAAAAAAGGCATGGATAATTGAAAACAAAAAAAGAATATTAGTAAAAGGGACATATCGTAATACAAATCAAGAGCCAATTAATGAATGGTTAGTATCTCAAATTTGTGATGAATTAGAATTTGACTATTGTAACTATGATGTGGATGTTTTGGATAAAGGTTTAATATCAAAATGTGAATGCTTTATTAACGAAAATGAAGAAATTATTACAGCAAATGATATATATTTCTCAAAACAAAAAGATAATAATACTTCAGATACAGAACATTATATTAAAATATTAGAATCAAAAGGAATACAAAATGCAAGAACAGAATTTGAAAATATGATAATGATAGACTATTTAGTAATGAACACAGACAGGCATATGAAAAACTTTGGAATCATAAGAGATGTGAATACATTAGAATGGAAAAGGATTACACCTATTTTTGATACAGGTGAATCAATGCAAAACAATAAAAATATAGCAGAAATGAATTTCAGAGATGATACAGGTAAATTATTTACAAATACAAGTAAAAGGTTTTCTTCATACCTTGATTTAATAGGAAATCCAGAAAGAATAGGGTTAGCTAAACTAAACGAAATTCCTACTAAATTTAAAAATATGCTAATGAAATACCAAGATGTTATGGGAATGGAAGAAGTAAGAGTTCATAAGCTAGTAGATGGATTAAAATATAGAATTGACAACTTAGAATATTATATTAATCATTATCCAGAAGTAAATATTGATGAAGAAGATAACTTAAGTCAATAAATATTAGAACAAAAGAAAAAGTCGATACGGAAAGTTGGTGTGCTTTTTCTTTTTTGCTAGGAATTATCTGAAAATATGAAAATTGGATTGATTTTATAAAATAAGTTAGTAAAAAATATTATTTTGTATAAGGGGGTATTTATGAGTAAATATACAGATGAAGATATTAGACAAGCATCAAAAATTACTTGCAAAATTGCAGGAGATTATTTGGGGATTTCTTCAACAGCAGTATCTATTGGAATGAGAAATAATTTATTGCCAATTGGATTTGCAATTCATAATGAAGAAAGAGATAGGAATTATTCGGAAAGTTGGTCTTATCATATTGTAGCAGAAAGAGTTATAGCATATAAACATGGAAAAATATCTGAAGTGAGAGTTCAAAATATTGAAGACAGTTTATCTACTATTATTAATGGATTTGAATCAATGAAAAATGATTTGCTTTTTATATTAAGCGAAAATGCAAAACAAGAGACTTAGAGTTATATGAGTATGCATTTTCGCTAGGAAAATATGAAAACAAAGACAAAAAATATGAAGGGAAGGTAGAGGATGATGGATAATAATTTTATGACAATAACAAGAAAACAATTATATGATGAAATATGGGAAATATCATTATCAAGAGTTGCCAAGAAATATGATTTGCATTATGCGAAATTTATCAACAGTTGTAAAGAATATAATATTCCAACTCCTACACCTTCTTATTGGACTAAGAAAAAAATGGGATTAGATATAAAAGCTGATATTGTTTCATTACCAGCTTTTGATAAAGAAGAAATAGCATTAGTGTTAAAAGGAAGAGAGAAATACATTAGTAATGAAATTGATGAAAAAGAAAAAGTTATTATAGATGTTGAAATTTTAGATTTTCTAAAAAAGGAGGAACAAGATAAACTTGCAAAGGTTATTTATGAATTAGATAAAAATAAACATAGAAATATGCATAAAACAATATCTAATTATAAAAATAAAAGAAAAGAAGAGAGAAGAGAAGAAAGACAAAGAAATCAGTATAATCCATATTATAATATCCATGATTATGTTGAAACTGGATACTTTGTTAATGTTTCAAAATTTGAAAAAGAAAGGTTTATGAAAATCTTAAGTTCTATTTATTATGCTATAGAAGAATTAGGTGGAAAAGTTAATGATGATTTTTCAATAAAGATAGGAAATGAATTGGTTAATATAGAAATAGAGGAATTGAAAACTAAGGTTGATCATGAATTGACAAAAGAAGAAGCTCAAAAATTATTGGAATATGAAGATAGTAAAAAGCATAACAGATATGCATATAGCCCTAATATAAGAAAATATGATTATATTTATAATGGGAAGTTCAAGATAACATTTGAAAGTGGAAATTATATAAAAGAAACAGATAAAGTTAAATTGGAGACTAGAATAGGAGATATAATAATAAAGATATATCAAAAACATGAGCAACTTAGGCTTGTTAGATTGGAAAGAGAAGAAAGAGAGAAAAAAGAACAAGAAGAAAGAAAAAGAGAACAAGATCATAGAAATATAATAAAAGAAGAAGCTATAAAACTTATAAAATTAGTAAATGAAGCAGAAGACTATCGAGTTGCAAGTGAAATTAGAAAATATACAGAAGCTATGGAATTAAAAGGTAATTCAAGTGAGGAAACTAAAGAATGGATAGAATGGGCAAATAAAAAAGCAGATTGGTATGATCCAACAGTATCTATGAATGATGAAGTATTTGGAGTAAGAGATCATGGGTCATCTGTAGAAAGTAAAAATAAAGAATTAAATAGATATGCATCATATTATAGTTGGTAAAAAACAAATTGATTTGTAAAATTAAATTTATAAAAATATTTTCTTATCGCTTTATATTGTATCATTGGAATAGTAGGGAGGTATCTCGAACAAGAATGTTTGTTTGGAGTTAGAAACGAGAAAAGTGATACTAGTAAGATACTAGCCGAGAGACCTGCATAGACTTTGATAGACATTCACTACTTGCATTAAAATCAACATAAGCCTAGAAAATCAAGGAAAATCACTTGTATCAGTATGCCTAAAAAGTATAGACATATGCACAATAGTCATGATATAATAAAACATTATATACAAAGGAGTTGGTTAATATAAAAAAGCAAAAGTTAGAAAACAATGATAGGAAAAATGAAGTAGAAAAAAATCTGTTAGAGTTTAGTAATATGGAAATAGAAAAATTATTTGAACTTTATGGTACAAGTCTAGAGGGACTAGACCAAGTAGAAGCAGAAGCAGAGCTTGAGGAACATGGAAAAAACATAATAGATATAAAAAATAATAGTAGTATAGCTTTTAGAATAAAAGAAGCAATAATAAATCCATTTAATATAGTTTTATTGATAATAGCAGCAGTTACATTTATAACAGATATTACAATTGCTAATGACCCAAGTTATGAAACATTTATATTAATAATGACAATAGTCACAGTTTCAGCAGTAATTTCATTTGTTCAACAAGAAAAATCAAATACAGCAGCTAAAAAACTTCAAAAAATGATTAGTAATAAAATAGATGTAATAAGAAATGATAGAGTAGAAATAATTGATATTGAAGATTCAGTGCCAGGAGATATTGTTAAACTTTCTTCTGGAGATATGATACCAGGTGATGTAAGATTTATAGAAGCAAAAGACTTGTTTATAGATCAATCTTCTCTTACAGGAGAGTCTAATCCAGTTGAGAAATATTCAATAAACAAAGGCGAAAGTGATATAAATTCTATAAGTAATATAGGGTTTATGGGTACTAATATAGTAAGTGGTACTGCTAGTGCGATAATACTTACAACAGGAAATAACACATATTTTGGAAGTATGGCTAAATCTCTTTCAACATATAATGAAAAAAGTAGATTTGAGAAAGGTGTAGATTCAATTAGCTCTTTACTTATAAGGTTTATGCTTGTGATAGTTCCAGTTATTTTTATAGCAAATTTAATTACAAAAGATAGTCCTCTTGCTTCATTAATTTTTGGTATTACAATAGCAGTGGGACTTATGCCTGAAATGCTTCCAGTTATAATGACATCAACACTTGCTAAAGGTGCTGTAAATATGTCAAAAAACAAAGTAATTGTAAAAAGACTTGGCTCTATTCAAACATTTGGAGAGATGGATGTTTTGTGTACAGATAAGACAGGAACTCTTACTGAGGATGAAATAATTTTAGAGAAGTATATGGATGCTGAAGGAAATGAAGATACTAGAATACTTAGGCATGCTTTTTTAAATAGTTATTTTCAAACAGGATTAAAAAATTTAATAGATATTGCAATTATAAGTAGGGCAGAAAAAGAAAGTATGGGTATATTAAAAGAAAAATATATATGTGAAGATGAAATACCATTTGATTTTTCAAGAAGAAGAATGAGTGTAGTATTAAAAGATGATACAGGAAAACGTCAACTTATAACTAAAGGTGCTGTGGATGAAGTTCTTTCAATTTGTTCATATGTTGAAATTAAAGGAAAAGTAGAGACACTTACAGCAGACATGTTGGAAAAAGCAATGGCTGTATATGAAAAACATAATAATGATGGGCTTAGAATTGTTGCAGTTGCTCAAAAAAATGAGATACACGATGTTGAAACATTTGGCACATATTGTGAAGCAGATATGGTTTTAATAGGTTTTGTAGGATTTTTAGATCCACCAAAAGAAAGTGCTAAAACTGCAATACAAGCTCTTAATAAACATGGAGTGAAGGTGGTAGTTTTAACAGGAGATAGTGAAGGTGTTGCTGTAAATGTGTGTAAAAAACTTAATATTAAAGTTGAAGGTAGATTGACAGGAAAAAATATAGATGAAATGGATGATAAAGAACTTAAAATTAAATGTGAAGATTGTAATTTGTTTTCAAAATTGTCACCTTTTCAAAAAAAGAGAGTTGTGAAAGCTATACAAGAAAATGGACATACAGTGGGATATATGGGAGATGGGATAAATGATGCACTTCCTTTAAAACAATCAGATGTTGGAATCTCTGTTGATTCAGCAGTAGATATAGCAAAAGAAACAGCCGATATTATATTACTTGAAAAAGATTTAAATGTTCTTGAAGAAGGTGTTATTGGAGGAAGAAAGACATTTGCTAATATTTCTAAATATCTTAAAATGGCACTAAGTGGTAATTTTGGAAATATGTTGTCAGTAGTAATAGCAAGTATATTTTTACCATTTTTACCATTGCTTCCTATTCATATTCTTATTCAAAACTTACTTTGTGATTTTGCACAACTTGGAATGCCATTTGATAAAGTAGAAGATGAATATATATCTAAACCAAAAAAATGGGAAACTAAAGGGTTAAAAAGCTTTATGTTTTATTTCGGCATAATTAGTACTTTTTTAGATATAGCATGTTTCTTAGTTTTATGGCATGTATTTAAATATAATAATAGTGAAATGGCAGTACATTTTCAAACAGGTTGGTTTTTATTTGGGATAATATCACAAACATTAATTATTCATACAATAAGAACTCATAAGTTGCCATTTGTACAAAGTATGGCATCAAAACAACTATTAATATCTAGTGTTGTAGTTGTGGTAATTACTCTTTTTATTGGATTTACTAATTTTGCATCAACATTTGACCTTGTAAAGCTTGGAAGTAGCTATTTAATGTGGTTAGGAATTCTTATGATAGGATATATGATAATAGCTCAAGTAATGAAAAAAATATATATAAAAATTCATCATGAATGGATATAAATAAAATGTGGATATTAGAATTATCATAGGTATCTTTACTTTTATTTTCCTTCAGAAAATTTTATTAATATTTATTAATTAAAAAAATAAGAGTGATACTGAATAAAGTATCACTCTTGGAGATATTACTATTGTTGAGTATTCATTGCAATGCGAAATTCCTGTTAGACATCTCCTTTTCAAAGTATTGAATACAATAGTAATTATAATATATTAGGAGCCGAAAGCTAACATAATGAATTGCAAATTGGGTATTTTTAGTAAAAGAGAACCTAAGGAAAAAGGGATACTGATTAAAGTATCCCCGTTACTATTACTTTTTTTCCCATCTTGCAAGTGAAAAGTCAGATAGTTTCATTACACTTTCTCCATCATTTACTGCAACAAATTGATATGATAGACAAGTTATTTTGTTAAACTCTGGAGAGATTTCAAAGTCCTCAATCCTCATAATGGATTTTTTACCATTAGATAATGTGACTTCGACATAGCCTATTGAAGAATCCCTGTAAAACGGATTGATTCGAGATATTGACGAAAACTGCTCTGACAGTTTAAAATCTTTAATCCTAAAGACTCTATAGTGTTTTTCTCCAGAAACACAGACAATGCGAAAGATATCATTAGATTCCTTATCACAATAGTTACCCACAGATTCAAACTCTATGTCTGGAATTAGAAACCCTTTTTCCATAACAAAGGCTTTTTTACCATTCAACAAATTCAAAATTGCATACTTTGTTGAATGAGCCGATTCCTTACTATCAGAAGATAATGAATCTTTCCATGAAAATCCTGACCAAGGAGACTTATGCATCATCTTACGTTCATTGGAATATGTCTCCACAACAGAAGACTTTTCAAAGCCTTTTACTAGTTTTTTGAATCTTTCTGAGATAATCAAGTTACTTTGCTCCAGACATAAGAATACTTGTCCACCCTCAAGCAAATCTGCTAAGTAAATTCCTTCTGAATGTTTAGCTATTTTCTGATAATAAGATAAACATTCAAAAGTGTTCAAGCTCAAAATGGTGTATACACCATTTTTCAATGTAACAATAGCATATTCCTTTGAACATATTTCTACATCACTAACTTCCTCTCCATATTTTTCAATTAATCTGTTTAAAACATCTTGCCGATTTTCCATAATAGCATCTCCCTTTTAAAAATTTTAAAATTTTGAGTGTTTGCCACAAATAAATAGCAAACTTTCAGAATTTGATTGACATAATTATACTATATAACTATTAAATTGTAAAGAAATATTATATAATTATAACAATTTATGTAAAATAGGATTCCATGATTTAAGACATTTTCATACTTTACTATTACTAAGTCAATGTAACTAGAAGATTAGCAAAGGATTAGCAAAGGATTAGTAAAATATAAAAATTGCATAAAAAAATCGTATCAAGTAAACCGTTGAAATACTTGATACGACTGGTGCAAATGGCCGGAATCGAACCGGCACGAGCATTTCTGCCCGCAGGATTTTAAGTCCTGTGCGTCTGCCAGTTCCGCCACATTTGCGTTTTTTTACGTTAACATACAAGAGGGAGGCTCTACATATAGCCAACTCATTCTCGTGCTATGCACTTTGTGAGTTGCTTAAGTTCTGCCACATTTGTGTTTTTTTACATTAACATATATTTATATATGTTTTTACTGGCTTGCAAAGTGTATTTTACTACAAAGATAGAATACTTGTCAAGAGTTTAATTGAAAAAATTTGTATATTATGTGTTTTAAAAAACTTGATAAATGCTAGTAACTGGTGTATAATCAATAAATATTGAAAGGGATGAAAATATGAAGGAACAGTTAGAAAATATTAGGAAAATTGCAACAAATGAAATTGAGTGTTCAGAAAATTTACAAGTGTTAAATGATATTAGAATAAAATACCTTGGTAAAAAGGGTGAACTTACTTCAGTACTTCGTGGTATGGGAGCTTTATCAGCTGAGGAAAGACCTATTATAGGTAGTGTTGTGAATGAAATTAGAGACGAATTAGAAAACTTTATTTCTAATAAAGAAAAAAGTTTTAAAGATAAAGAGTTAGAAGAGAGATTATTAAAAGAGAAGATAGATGTTACAGAACCAAGTAAAAAAACTAGTATTGGTAGTATTCATCCTATTTCTAAAGCAATAAATGATGTTAAAGAAGTATTTATTGGTCTTGGATACCAAATTGCAGATGGTCCAGAAATAGAATACACAAAATATAATTTTGATAGATTAAATATTTCACATGACCATCCAGCAAGAGATTTGAAAGATTCTTTTTATATAATAGAAAATATACTTTTAAGAACAGAAACATCTTCTGTTCAAGCAAGAGTTATAGAAAAAGAAACTCCACCAATAAAGGTTATAATACCTGGAACAGTATATAGAGCAGATTCAGTGGATGCAACTCATTCACCTGTGTTTCACCAAATAGAAGGTTTGGTTGTAGACAAGGGAATAACAATGGCAGATTTAAAAGGAACATTAGAAACATTTGCTAAGTCATATTTAGGGGAAGATACTAAAATACGTTTAAGACCACATTACTTTCCATTTACAGAACCATCAGCAGAAGTAGATGTTTCATGCTTTGTTTGTAAAGGAAAAGGTTGTAGAGTATGCAAAAATGAAGGATGGATAGAGATTTTAGGTGGTGGAATGGTTCACCCAAATGTATTAAAAGCAGGAGGTATAGACCCGGAAATATATTCAGGTTTTGCGTTTGCATTTGGTGCAGAGAGAATAACAATGGCAAAATATGGAGTAAATGATTTAAGATTATTTTATGAAAATGATGTAAGATTTTTAAAACAATTTTAAATTATCAATAAAAAGAAAATTAATATATAAAATGATAAGAGAAAATAATGATTAGGGGGAAATAAATGAAGGTTTCAGTAGAGTGGTTAAAAGATTATGCAGATATAGATGTATCCACTAAAGAACTTGCAGATAGACTGACAATGACAGGTTCTAAAGTAGAAGCTATAGAATACAAAGGTGCAGACATAAAAAATGTTGTAATAGGGAAAATTTTATCAATAGATAAACACCCAGATGCAGATAAATTAGTAGTTGCAAGTGTAGATGTAAAAACAGAAACATTACAAATTGTAACTGGTGCAACTAATATAAATGTAGGAGACATTATTCCAATAGTAAAAGATGGTGGAGAATTACCAGGTGGTGTTAAAATAAAAAAGGGAAAACTACGTGGTGTTGAGTCTTGTGGAATGATGTGTGCATTAGAAGAATTAGGGCTTACTATAGAAGAATATCCAAATGCTATAGAAGATGGTATTTTTATTTTAGATAAAGAGTTTGAAAGTGAATTGGGAAAAGATGTAACCGAAGTATTAGGATTAAGAGAAGATATAATAGAGTTTGAATTAACTTCAAATAGACCTGATTGTATGTCTGTAGAAGGATTAGGGCGTGAAACAGCTGCTACATTAAATGTACCATTTAAAAATCAACATGTGGGTACTGAAGCTACATGTAAAAAAGAGTTGCCAATAAAAGTTAGTATTGATGCACCTGATTTATGTTATAGATATGTAGGTAGAGTTGTAAAAAATGTAAAAATAGCACCTAGTCCAAATTGGTTAGTGAGAAGATTAAATGCAGCAGGTGTAAGAGCGATAAATAATATTGTAGATATTACAAATTATGTGATGATAGAATTAGGGCAACCAATGCATGCTTTTGATATTAATTATGTAGAAGGTAAAACTATAACAGTAAGAAATGCAACTAAAGGAGAAAAAATTACAACATTAGATGAGATTGAAAGAACATTAACAGAAGAAATGCTTGTAATAGCAGATTCTAAAAAACCAATAGCAGTTGCTGGGGTTATGGGCGGAGAAAATTCAGGAATACTTGATACTACAGAAACTGTGGTATTTGAATCTGCAATGTTTAATCCAAATAGTGTAAGAAAAACAGCTAGAACATTAGGATTAAGAACAGAAGCATCTTCAAGATATGAAAAAGGATTATCAGCAGAAAATGCATTAAAAGTAATAAACAGAGCAATAGAGTTGGTAAATGAATTAGGTGCAGGAGAGCCAGAAGAGGGTATAATAGATGTTTATCCAACAAAACAAAAACAAGTTAAAGTAGAGTTTGATGAGAACAAAATAAATGCAAGACTTGGTACAAATATATCTAAAGAAGAAATGATTAATATATTAGAAAAATTGGAATTTAAAGTAGAAGAAGGCTATGTAATTGCTCCATGTTTTAGACAAGATGTTGAATTAATAGAAGATATTTCAGAAGAAATTATGAGAATGTATGGTTATGATAAGCTTGAGAGTACTTTAGTATGTGCAGAAACTACTTTAGGTAAGAAAAATAAATTTCAAAAAATTGAAGATAAATTAAAAAATCTTTTATCTAATAGAGGTTTACATGAAATATATACTTATGGTTTTATTAATGAAAAAGCTTTAGAAAAGGTTAATAAAAGTAATGATGGAGTAATAAAAATAATGAATCCATTAAGTGAAGATTATACAATAATGAGAACAACAACAATAGCAAGTTTCATGGAGAACTTAAGCTCAAATTACAATAAGAAAAATAAAGAAGTAGGATTATTTGAAATAGCAAGAGTTTATAGTGACATAGAAAAAAATATTGAAAAAGGAGAACTTCCAAAAGAAGAAAGAATATTAACTATAGGAATGTATGGTGAAAAAGTAGATTTCTATGCTCTTAAAGGTTATGTGGAAGATATAATAAACACATTAAATATAAAGAGATATGAAATAGTTACAAACAAAGAAAATGCTTCTTTCCATCCAGGAAGGGCTGCAGATATTGTGGGGTTAGGAACTTTTGGAGAAGTAAATCCTAAAGTATGTAATAATTATGATATTTCAGTGCCTGTTTATATTGCAGAAATTAATTTTGATGAATTAGTAAAATTGAGTAATGAAGAAATTAAGTATAAAGAAATTCCAAAATATCCTGCAGTTGAAAGAGATTTAGCAATTATTGTTGATGAAAATATTGAAGTAGGAGATATTGAAAAAACAATCACAAAAAGAGCAAAAAAAGTTTTAGAAGAATTAAAATTGTTTGATATATATAGAAGTGAGTCAGTAGGGGAAAACAAGAAGAGTGTGGCATATTCTTTAATATTTAGATCTGCTGAAAGAACATTGACAGATGATGAAATTAGAGATACTATAGATAATATAATTAAAGATTTAGAAAAAGAGTATAAAGCGGAATTAAGAAAATAAAAGGAGAGAGAAAATGAATAATCATAGCAAATGGACTAAGATAATAGTAATTATGTTAGTAGTTCTTATGGCATTATCAATAATAGGACCTGTAATATTTTATTTAATAGCGGGGTAGAGATTTATGATAGAAAATTTTATAGCAACAATTAGTGATTTTTATAAAGCAAATGTAGTTGGGTATATACAAACATTGTATCAATACCCAATAAAATTAATCACGCTTATAATAGATTTAATAATAGTTATTTTTTTAGGATATAAACTTATTCAAATATTGAAAGATACGAGAGCTTGGCAGTTATTAAAAGGAATAATGTTTTTGCTGATTGCAACAACATTAAGTGAAGTGTTAAATTTAAATATATTAAATTATATTTTAACTTCATTCATATCATATGGTGTGATTATATTAATTGTGGTATTTCAACCTGAGTTAAGAAGAGCATTAGAACAATTAGGTACAAGCAAGATGACAAAGTTTTTTGGATTTGACAAAGATTTAGCAACAAGGACAAAAGAAAGTATTTATAGAGCAGTAATTGCATCAACTGAATTATCACAAAACAGAGTTGGAGGGTTAATTGTTTTTGAAAGAGATATAAAAATAAAAGACATATTAAATACAGGAATACCATTAGATGCAGAGATAACACCACAATTATTAGTAAATATATTTAGTCCCAATACACCATTACATGATGGAGCGATAATAATATCTAACAACAAAATAGCAGCGGCAGCATGTATGCTACCATTAGCAAGTGATAGAGATATATCAAAAGAATTAGGAACAAGACATAGAGCAGGAGTTGGAATTTCAAAAGAGTCTGATGCAATTGCAATAATAATTTCAGAAGAAACAGGGAAAATATCAGTTGCAAAAGATGGAACTCTAATTGCAGATGTTAAAGAAGAAACTTTGAAAAAGATTTTGATAAAAAATGTAGTAACAAAACAATTCGCAAAAGAGAGAGATAACTTGCTTGAAAGAATAAAAGAGAGAGTGAGTAAAAAGAAAGAATAAACAAAATTTTTATAATTCGTTCTCAAATGAAAGTGTAGTTTAAATAAAATAAAGCTCTGACAGCCCTTTGAGGCATACGGATTACTCCTTGCCTTGGAAGAGTTTATTTTATTTAAACTACACTTTCATTTGGAACTAGCTTTATATAAATAATAACAAAAAAAGATTTTGGTAAAATCACCAAAATCTTTTTTGTTATTTATAAATTATTTTTTATCATTAAATATTTCTTTAATTGAACCTAAACCTGCTAATGCACTAGTTGCTTCAAAAGGAATAAATACTTTATTAGCTTCACCTTTTGAAATTTCTCCAAGAGCTTCTAATGCTTTAATTGCAACTAATTTCTCATTAGGATTAGCTTCATTGATTGCACCATAAACCATTCTAATTTCTTGTGCTTTGGCTTCAGCAACTTCTATAATAGCTTTAGCTTCACCACTTGCTCTTCTTATTCTAGCTTCTCTATCAGCATCAGCTTCAAGAATTGTAGCTTCTCTACGTCCTTCAGCAATAGTAACTGCAGATTGTTTTTCTCCTTCTGCTTGTAAAATTAAAGCTCTTTTATTTCTTTCTGCATTCATTTGTTTTTCCATTGCATCACGAATATCTTTAGGTGGGTTAATATCTTTAATTTCAACTCTGTCTATTTTACATCCCCATCTATCTGTTGCTTCGTCAAGAATTAATCTTAATTGGTCATTAATGCTGTCTCTAGAACTGAATGTACTATCTAAGTCCATTTTACCAACAATATCACGAATAGTAGTAATTGCTAGGTATTCAATACCTTTTTTCAAAGATTGTATTTCATAAACAGATTTTGAAGGATCTGTTATTTGATAAAATACAACTGTGTCTATTGTGATTGTAACGTTATCTTTTGTGATAACTCCTTGTGGTGGAATGTCCATTGTTTGTTGTTTCAAACTGACAATTGCTCTTACATTATCAATAAATGGTACTATAATTGTAAGACCAGCTTCAGCAACTTTGTGAAACTTTCCTAATCTTTCAATTACATAAACTTCAGCTTGTTTAACTACTTTAATAGACATGAATGCTATTATAACAATTATAACAAGTAAAATAATTAAAAATGGCATAATATAGCCCTCCTTTAAAAAAATATATATTATAGAATTATTATGAACCTTTACCATATAAGTTTTTAATAAAGGTAATAAAAACTCTAATTAATATGAATATCAATACTAAAATTAAAAATATTCTAATTATTAGAAATACCATGAGTTACCTCTTTAACTACTAATTTTACTCCATCGATTTGTAAAACTTCTACTTCTTTTCCTTCTTTAATGTATTCATCTGACTTAACAGACCAAGGCTCACCAGAAACTTTAATTTGACCAGTTCCAAGTTTTGGGTCAATGGATTTTGTAACAACTCCAATTTTTCCTATTAGAGAAGATACATTAGTTGGAATAGTATTTTTTGGTCTTAGGTATTTTTCTACAATAGGTTTTGAAAGAAGTAATAAAATACCAGAAGACACTACAAAAATAGCAGTTTGAATAATTAAATTGTCTGTAAATAAACTAGCTACCATTGCTAAAATTGCACCTATACCAATCCAAAATACTAAAAAACCAGCAGTCATCATTTCCATTACAAAAAATATTCCCGCTACAATTAACCAAATTTGCCACATTGTCATAGTTTAAAATCTCCTTTCACACAATTATTATTATACAACAAAGCTCGACAAAAATAAATACTTTTTATAAAATATATTCACGAAAATAATTTTATATGATATATTAAATAAAAATATGAAACAGAAGAAGAGGAGAATTTAAATGTTTAAAATAATAAGAAATGTAATAATAGCAGTAATAGCTTTAGGATTAGTATGCTTTGCACTTGCAATAGCGCCTAATTATCATTTGAATTATGCAAAAGATAAAATAAATTTGTTAATCAATAATTCAAATGTAACAATGGTTTTAAGAGCGGATGTAATAATAGAAAATAATAAAGTGTATTTAGGACAAGCAGATATACAAAACTTTTTTGATGACTACATATACTATGAAGAGGACTATAATTTAGTTATTGCAAATAATGCTACTAAAATTATAGAAATAAAAGATTTTAAAAATATAGAAGATACTATATATGTGTCAATGAATGAATTGGATGAATTGTATAATATTGAAGTTAATTATATAGAAGAAACAAAAGTAGTTACAATAGATTCATTAGATAGAATGCAACAAAAAAGTTCTGTAAGTAAAGATGCAGATGTAAAAAGTTTAGAAAAATTTCTGTCAAGAACTATAGACAAATTAAATGCAGGAGATGAATTTATTTATATATCTTCTGAAAATGGTTATGCAGAGATAAGAACAAAAAATGGAAGACTAGGTTATATAAAAGAAGATAAATTAGGACAGATTATAATGGTTCGCAAAGCAAAAGTTGAAGAAAAGAGTGATTTAAAAGAAAAAATAAACTTAGTGTGGGATAACTATTATTCAGTAGCACCAGACAGAGAAGGCGAAATAATTGAAGGGTTAAATGTAGTATCACCATCGTTTTTTGATGTAATAGATATAGATGGAAACATATATGATAAAACAGATGAAAACTACATAGCATGGGCAAAACAAAATGGTTATAAAATATGGCCCATGTTAACAAACCATGAATTACGTATTGCTGAAACATCAGTAATAATGTGTGACTATATGAAAAGAAAAGCATTAATTGAAAACACATTAGAAATGGTAGAAAAATATAATTTAGATGGAATAAACTTAGACTTTGAATATATGTATCAAGAAGATGTTGATATGTATTCAAGACTTGTAATTGAACTTGCACCACGTTTAAGAGAGAAAGGAGTAACATTATCAGTAGATGTAACAGCACCAGATGGTTCAGAAAATTGGTCTTTATGTTTTGATAGACCAGCAATTGCAAATAATTCAGACTATATAGTGTTTATGGCTTATGACCAACGTGGTTCAGATGGACCAGTAGGTACAATTGCAGGGCATGATTGGGTAGAAGTTTCACTCAAAAAATTCTTAAAAGATATAAAACCAGAAAAAATAATTTTAGGAATACCATTTTATACTAGAGAATGGGAAGAGCAAAATGGTGAATTAATAAGTTCTTCAACAGTAGACATGAAGAGCATAGATTATTTAATAACACCTGATATACCAAGAGTATGGGATGAAAATTTAAAACAATATTATTCAGAATATGAGTTAAATGGATATACATATAAAATTTGGTTAGAAGAAGAAGAGTCTATAAAAGCAAAATTACAATTAATAGTAGATAACGATTTAGCTGGAGCAGGTTTTTGGTCTAAAGATAGAGAAAAACCAGAAATTTGGAACATAATTAAAGAAATGTTGAATAAATAATCATAATATTTATAAACAAACATATAAATTAATAGGTGATTGTTTATGAATACTTGGTATATAAAAGAAGCAAATGATATTAATGAGTTACTTTCAGATAAGCAAAGCAAGTTTCCAAAATTAATAAGAAAGTTAATAGCTAAATTCAAAAAAGTAAAAATAGTAGATAATAAGAATATAATAATAGTTTCTAAAAAAATTAAAGTGAAAAAAATAACAGAGAAAATTAATAAAGAATTAGAAAAAAACAGTGTGAAGAATATAGCAATATCTGATTATTTGTGTAGCATACCAGAATTTAAAGAAAGAATATATACAAAAAAATTACATATATTAGATGGAAGAAAATTATTCAAAGTTATGACAATAGATGTAATAAAATATATTGTAGAAAAACAAGGAACAGAGTTAGAGAGTCAGGAAATATCAATACTTACAAACAGTAAAGATGAAGGAACTGTTCAGAATATAGTAAATATAGCAAGTAAGGTTAAAATGCTTAATATAATAACAGATAATATAGAAGATTTTAAATTTTTAGAAACATATATTTATGAAAATATTGGAATGATGATAAAAATATCTAGTAACCCTAAAAAAGCATTACTAAAATCTAATATAATAGTAAATTTTGACTTTAATAAAGAGGTTTTAAATAAATACAATATTCCAAAACACAGTATAATTATAAATATAAAAGATAAAATAGATATAATAAAAAAGCAATTTGTAGGAGTTAATGTACAATATTTTGAACCAAACATACCAGAAAGTTTTGCAAAAAATTTAAATAAAAATAATCTAATAAATCCATTTAATAATACAGTTTTATGTGAAAGTTTGATTAATTTAAATGACAGTTTTCTAAATATAAGAAATAAGCTAGAAGAAGAAACCATTATTATTAAGCAATTGATTGGAAATAAGGGGATTTTGTCAGATAATGAATGGAAGAATACCAGCAGTAAAAATTTATCAAAAAGTACTTGACAAAAACTATAAATTAACTTAGTATAGTGAATTAATAAGAAAATCTAAGAGGAGGATTGCAACATATGGAAGGAAAAGAAGTAATATTAACTGAAGAAGGATATAAAAAATTAGAAGCGGATTTAGAATTTTTAAAAACAGAAAAAAGATCAGAAATAGCTGAGAGAATAAAAGTTGCTTTAGGCTTTGGTGACTTGTCTGAAAATTCAGAGTATGATGAAGCTAAAAATGCACAAGCAGCAAATGAAATGAGAATAATAGAATTAGAGAATAAAGTAAGATATGCAAAGATTATAGATGAATCAGAAATAGATACAAAAGCAGTAAGTGTTGGTTGTAAAGTGAAAATACGTGACCTTAAATTTGAAGAAGATGTGGTTTACACAATAGTTGGTTCAACAGAAGTAGATTTGGCATCAAACAAAATATCAAATGAGTCACCAATAGGGTCTGCATTAATTGGAGCAAAAAAAGGTCAAATAATAGAAGCGAAAATACCAGCAGGTGTTGCAAAATATAAAGTGGTATCAATTAGTAAATAATGTTTTTATTTACAGGGCGTATGAATTATACGCCTTTTTTGTATGAATTTCATGTCAATCATTTTTGAAAATGTCCCAAAAAAGTAAAAACATTAGCACTAATTTTTAAAAGAAATTAGTGCTAAAATTTAAACTAAGCAACATCATTTCCT
>JGI994J12354_10001877_pt1 | contig 21071 bp, 20 predicted proteins | sample IntmicLarv3ML3BL_FD_12354 | JGI IMG/M metagenome (IMG submission 12354) | reverse complement strand
TCTTTATCTTTTTGTTCATTGCATTACGCAATGTCCAGATAATAAAGCTCGTCAAGCTAGGAGCCAAGACATATGTGCTAACATTAGCCATTACATCATTGGTATAAATATTCATTTTTCCAATTGGGATAGAGATTTTTCGCGCCGAGCGTCCTTCCAATGTACGAGTACATCTACATTGCACGCCGCAGTGTGTTCCATAGAGGGTTTTTATATACTAGGAAAACAATTTCCTAATATATAAAAAAAGAACCTAAAACTGTCTTTATATATAGACAATTCTAGGCTCTTATTTCACATAAGAAATATGTATTTTTAGAAAAGATATTTTTGATTTTCTAATCATAGTAAGAAATTACGAGCGCCACAAGCCATCACTCTGCCTCTTGTTTCGCCGCCTCTTTCTTTCTCTTGTATTGAAAGGCTGTCTGTTTATTGAAGTGATCGCCATTTTTCAAAACAGGCTTTTGTGTCTTAGCATCTAAGTGATCAATATCTCGATAGTATTCAATCTCTTCTGGAAGTTTCTTTTGTGCTAATTTTCTAAGAATTCGATTACGCACAATCGTACAAATTACCGCACACACTGGAACACCCACAAACATTCCAAAGATACCAAAGAGCTCGCCACCAATAATTATTGCAGTAATGACTAGGAAACTTGATAATCCTGTACTATTACCAAAGATTCTAGGTTTTAAAATATTACCGTCAAACTGTTGTAGCACTAATATAAATAATGCGAAGTATAGTGCTTGTATCGGATTGATTAATAAAATTAAAAATGTTGCCGGAACCGCACCAAGATAAGGCCCGAAAAATGGAATAATGTTCGTAACCCCCACAATTACACTAATTAATACCGCATAAGGCATCTGGAAAATGCTCATACCAGCATAGCAAAGAACTCCGATTATAAGCGAATCAACGACTGCCCCGATTAAATAACTGCCAAACATATTATTTACAAACTGTAAATCACGAATGATATTATTTACAGACTCCGCACGAAACATGCTATACATAAATTGTTTGCCACGTGCAATGAAGTTTTCTTTTCCATAAAGTAAATATATAGAAATCACCAATCCAATTAAGAGATTCTTTAGGAAATTTAAAATTTCAAAGACACCAGATGAAAAATTGCGAAGTAAGGAATTGATGCCTGGTAAAAGCTCGCTATTCATCCATGTTTGCGCATGATTTTCTACATTTTCAAAAAATTCATTAGAAAATCTTCTTAAGTCTGGATTGTCCTGAAAAGTATTCGCTATCCAGCTCTGAATCGTATCTACATAACGCGGAAAATGATCCACAATATTGATAATACTGCTAAATAATTGCGGTATGAGCATTGCCATTAAGGCGTAGATTCCAAAGATAGCAATAATGACTGCGAAACATACACATAATGCGCGCACAATTTTTTTTGTTTTCGTAGTAATTTTAATTTTACGCCATTTGCAAAAACGAAAAATCAGCTTTTCTTCCAAAAACCGTACCAGTGTATTTAATAAATATGCAATAACCGCACCAAAAATCAAGGGACTACATATCCGATAAATGGTTTTTAGTAGTTGTTTTAATGAAGTCATATGAAAAAGACTAAAGTAAAGCAACATGCTTGCTGCAATTACGAAAAAGGCGGTCACTCCCCAATATAAGTATTTCTTTTCCCAACGATATTTCATATAGCACTCTTTTCCTTATTTTTGATAGCTGCTGTAATTGTTTCTGCCACGCCATTTATGCCTAAAGTTGCACTATTTAGACACAAATCATAACTATTTACATCAGACCAATGTTTATTTGTATAATAATTGTAATAACTTTTACGTTTTTTATCTGTTTTTTGTATCATCTCTTTTGCCTTTGCTTCATTGCAATCATAGATTCGACTGATTCTCTTTATGCGCGCGTCTATATCTGCATAGATAAACACACTTAAAACATTTTCATAATCTGCGAGTGCATAGTCCGCACAACGCCCTACTAAAATGCAAGAACCTTCGTCCGCAATCTTTTGAATAGCATTAAATTGGGCCAAAAACACTTTGTGATTTAAAGGTATATCCGCATATCTATTCGTAGAATAATTTAAAGAATACGTATCCATAACCAAAGAGTACAAAAAACTATTTGTAGGTTTTTCGTCATGCGTTTCAAATAAGTTTTGGCACATACCACTTTCTTTTGCTGCACGTTCTAGCATTTCTTCATTATACAGTTTTATTTGTAAAAGTTTTGATAAAATTTCACCAATTTCTTTTCCAGCACTACCAAATTCCCTTCCAATGGTTATAATCGTTTTTGCATCATTCATCTTGTATACCTCCTTCGTCGCTTTCTTCTATTATATATCCATTTGCGCACAACAAACAACTATAATTTTTGTACAAGCTCTGAAAAATATGTTGGCAAGGGTGCGTCAATTTCCAGATACTCGTGATTTCTAGGGTGCGTAATGCCTAGTTTTTTTGCATGTAGCACTTGGCCATTTGTTTTATAAGGTTGCTTCTCATTTCCATACACAACATCACCTAATATCGGATGCCCAATGCTTGCCATATGGACGCGAATCTGGTGTGTTCTGCCTGTTTGTAAGGTGCACGCGATATATGTGTATTTATCAAAATACTTTAAAACTTCATAGTGCGTAATGGCATTTTTCCCATTCTTAGCGTGTATACTCATCTTCTTTCGATCTGTAGGATGCCGACCAATACTCGTCTCAATCGTTCCGGTGCTTTCTTTCAAATGCCCCTTTACAATTGCATGATACACACGATTCATAGAATGTTCCTTGAACTGCTTGGCAAGAATACGATGTGCATAATCATTTTTACAAACCACTATCGATCCCGTCGTATCCTTATCAATGCGGTGCACAATCCCAGGACGCATCACACCATTGATACCCGATAGCTCCTCTTTGCAATAATATAACAATGCATTGACAAGTGTGCCACTATAATGCCCCGCAGCAGGATGCACCACCATATCCTTTGGCTTATTGATTACAATAATATCCAGGTCTTCATATAAAATATCAAGAGGAATATCTTCTGGCAACACATCCATATCCGTCGGTTCCGGGAAATCCACACAAATCACATCGCCGATACATAAGCGATAATTTGCTTTGACAAATGCATCTCCCACAAGAACACACTTTGTTTTAATTAATTTTTGCACATACGCGCGTGATACCTCAGGTATATGTTCCGTCAAAAATTTATCGACACGCACATCTATTTGCTCTTCCATTTGATTTTCTATTCGAAATTCCATACTTGCCATAGATTACTCCTTCTTCTCTTTAGGTAGAGAAAAAAACGCAAGCTCTTCTTCCTTATAGTAAAATAAGAACAAAAATGCAAGTATAAATAACGAAACCACAATATAACAATCCGCTACATTAAAAATCGGAAAATTGATAAGCTCAAAATAAAAGAAATCAATCACATAGCCTACTCTAACACGATCAATGAAGTTCCCAAGTGCACCAGCGACTACAAATATCATAGATACGATCATAGGATGGTAGCGCCTTACTTTTGGCATTTTTATAAAAAACCAAAGGATTACAGAAACAATCATCACGGTCGAAATAATGAAAAAAAGTCGTTGATTCTTAAATAAACCAAAGGCAGCACCTATATTTTCCAGATAATGTAGAGAAAATACCTCTTTGATAATGACAAAAGATTCTTGGTCTTTTAAATGTATCGTCGCTAGATATTTTGTGAATTGGTCCAATATCACAAGTAATATGGTCAAGACACTTGCTCCGATATAATATGTTTTTCGTTTCATCTTGTTCTCTCTTTCTATGTTTGTTACACATACTTATGGAGGCTAATGTAAAAGCGTCCCTTCTTGGTTTGTGAGATAATCCCATTGTATGAGAATTTCCCCATGCCACGTACAGAAATAACGTCGGAATCCTTGATTTTGTAGGCATTCGTTGTAATTAATTTCCCACCGACAAATACTTTCCCATTTGTAATAAAAGCCGTTAGTTTGCTCCTAGACATCGGAAATGCTAACGATAATAGCGAATCTAATCGTATAGAGGATACGCTCCCTGTAATTTCTTCGTACTTAGGCGTATATGTAAAGTCCTCTTGCAGTGTAAGTTCCGTCGAAACACTTGTATGTTTGATGCGACTTAAAGATTCATTGACAAAATCAGCAATTGTAGTGTGCAGAAACACCAATGCCTCATCTTCCAATACTAGAATATCCCCTATTTTACAACGCTTAGTCCCTAGATTTAGTATTGCACCTAGATAATCTCGATGCGATAATTTATCTGAAAATTTCTTTTGTAGTGGCTTAATCTTAAGAATCCGCATGGGATAATTCTTCGTATAAGAAAAAGCATCAGGTAGAAAGGAAACCATCTGACGCTCAGCGTAATCATATCCTCCAAAAGTTTCATAAACACTAGGGAATAGATTCTTAGGTGATATTTGTAAAATATTTAATTCATTTAAATTCAAAAAATCAGAATAAGTTACAATATTGCGTTGATACGAAATATTCGATAATTCAATCAACCTTTTTTGTAATAGTAATTCTTCTTTTTGCATGCTAAACTCCTAGTAATGTGTGCTCATAGATGGAACATTAAACGAAGACGAGAATATGTCTTGTAAGTCTCCAGAAATATCAACATTGGTAGGTGTTATCAGAAAAATATAATTGGAGATTTTTTGTAGGTTTCCATCAATTGCAAACGTTGATCCAGATATAAAATCAATAATACGTTGTGCAATTTCTAAGTCTAAACCTTCTAAATTTAAAATCACTGTACGATTACCTAACAGTGTTTCAGCAATTTCCCTTGAATCATCTACAGAGGCAGGTTTCATCACACGAACTTCCATGTTTGACTTCTTAGACGCTTGTCTCATAGGGGTTACTTTATTCGCCGCACGAGAAGTCTTTGCTACAGGTTCGTACTCTTCTTCCTCGTCATAATTTTTTTCTTTTTTAAAAAAACTTTTCTTTGGCTTTTCTTCATAATCATCTTCGTAATCATCGTAGAAATCATCATTGTCATAATCATCTTCGCCATTAAATTTCATAATATCCAAAAACTTATCTAATACACCCATTTTTATACTCCTATCTACTTTCTTAATATTATATTGCGCCCTTGTCTTTCCCCAATATGTTTGTCCTCTTGATAGATATAATTACAACTCCCTCTTTGTTTATAATCATACTTCAAGACCATATTATAGACAATATGCTCACATTACTATTATCAAGGTTTTGATGCCATATGTCAACAAGTATTTTAACATATGCTAACAAAGCCAAGCTTCTATTAAAATACAATATCATTTTCCTGAATAGAATCACCAATTAACGATATGTGATCGTAATTTGAAAGACTATATCTATTTCCCTCTATTACAATATAATACTCTTCGCTTTCACTTAAGATGTGAATCTGCTTAAATACCGCGTAGCCTTTATTAATATTATAAACACCTTGAAGCGTTCCTTTTTCTTGCAAATACATCGTTTCATTCGCAGAGCCCGGTTTTAGAAGAATCGTACCTTCTGTTAGGTTTAGAGTATCAAGATAAAGCATTCCATTTTCTTCATCTTTATAATAAACGTCCGCTCTTTTAAAGACGAATTCTTCATTTTCATTCTTATACATGAAACCAGATTCTTGGCTATTCCCCCCTATAGTTAAGAAGGCTTCCGGCACCACAAAGAATTCCTTCGTCGTCACTGCTGATTTTGGAATCTTTAAACCAGATTGGTTTTCTAAAATCAATTCTATGTTTAAATACCGGTCAGCCGCATAGCGAATCATTGATTTATTGAACTGCAAATAACCATATACGCCGTCCTCACCCTTATCCATGATAGAAAAATCGGCCCACATCGTTTGGTCGTCTTTTGCAAAACGAACATTTACGCTCGTAAGTTCACTTAATTCTTCAACATCCTCTTCTTCTAGCGCAATAACAACGCCCCAGTTTTCATCAGTAATCAGTTTATAGGCAATGTCTCCTTTGTTGATTTGGGTGTTGTTGCGTATCTGCATAGGGTTATAATCTTCGCGCCAAATATGCGAGGCATTTACATCTTTAACTTGCACCTCTTCATAACCATCCACACTATAAACAACGATACCTTCTTGTGGCGCATGGCTTATTGTAATATTTTCCGAATTCTCAAGGAGTACATCTAATTGTGCAATACGACTGTCTCTTTTTCCATTGTCTAACGCGCTACTTATTTCCCCTTTGAACACATATGCACTTTCAAAGTGATTTCCACGAAATTGTTCGACAAAGGTTTGCGTTTTTCTACGTAGATTCTGCTGCTCTTCTGCCGTCAAAGAAGGGAGCGTTTCCTCTTCTTCCTCTGCAAATAGCAACTCCTCTGCCGATAACGCATAGACTTTTGCACCAAAAGAAACCTTCTCCCTATCTGAAACATAATAATTCAAATAGCCTGCTTCTTCCGCCGAAATAGGAAGTTCTTCGCGAATCACAAAGCCTGTAAATGCAGTATCTCTAATAAGCGAGCCTCGTCTAACTTCATATACAGATATATTATGATTCGTTATATAGATGATAATTGTAGCCACTAAATATATGAAGATAACACCGAAAAGAATGATACCGATATTAAAATTCCATCTTTGTTTGTATGAATTGATATTTGTGGGTGTATTTTTCCTTGCCACGCGCCATAGCCTCCAACTTATAATTTTTTTAATGCACTCCCATTCAAGTAATCAAAACGTTTTCCTTGATAAGAAGCATTTGTTTCCATAATAGAAATTGTTTCATCAAGTAATTTCCACCATGCGATTCCCCAATTTGAAAAGGCAGCGTCCTTTTCTGGAATTCTGCTAAAAAGGCGCTCGACTGCAATCGTCGGGTCTAAATATTCTAAGAAAGTAATGACTCTTTCTAAATACGTATCCTTTTCACATATTTGTATTTTACCATTTTCGTACGCATTGCACAATATTGTGTTTTTTGCGATATATAGCGAGTGTACTTTTATAACATTTGTCTTTAATGCAGAAACTAGCTTGGCCGTTTCGATAACATCAAGCATCTCATCGCCTGGCAAATTCAAAATGACATGGGTACATACGGAAAATGTATATTTGCGAATAAGCAAAACAGCATCTACGTACTCTGCAAGGCCGTGCCCACGATTCAATTGTGCTAAAGTATGATAGTTTATCGTTTGAAGGCCCAACTCAATATTAATATCGCACCCATACATACTTGATATTTCTTCTAAAACACTTAAATAATCCTCTCTGATACAATCCGGACGCGTAGAAATAGAGATTTGCACCACATCTGTATCCTTCGCCGCCGCTGTAATGTACTCTTTGAAGGTGTTCAGGGGCATAAATGTATTTGTGTAATTCTGGAAATATGCAATGAATTTCTTGGCACCAAACTTCTTGGTGATATGAGGTTTTCCTGCCGCTAATTGCTCTTCTACACGAAATGTATTCGGGCATGCTTCAAACCCTGTACCATTTTCGGCACAAAAGGTACAGCCAGAGCTATCTAAGCGATTCGGGCAGGTAATCGGCAAGTTGATAGGAATTTTGTATATTTTTTCTTTGTATTTTGCTTTTAGATAATCTGAATATTTGTAATATAAATCCGTCATGTATTTCTTACTCCCTAGTAAAGTTTCTAAACCCAATGTAAGAGCCTGTCAATGACAGACTCTTGCTTAGATGCTTGTAGTTTCCTCTTCTAAAGTGTTGCAATAGAATTAATTAAATTCGTCATATCATTATATAGCACACCCCTCGACGAAGCATTCATGATAATAGAAATATAAGGATTATTTGCCGCATCTCGTGCATATAAAATCACACAACTACCAGCTTCTCTTGTGGTACCAGTTTTACCGCCTATTACCATTGCAGCACTTGGTTGCCCTACTTGACCCGAAGAATAATGATTAGTTGCATCGCTTTTAATCTCTCGCGTATTACCATTTGCATCTGTTAAGGTCATCATATATGTTGATTGTGCTATGATGTCCATAAAAGTCTCATTCTTTATCGCTTCGTTGAAAATCAAATATAAATCATACAAGGTCGTATATTGGTCATCATCATGTAACCCGTGGGGATTGACATAACGAGTGTGTGTTGCAAATATTTCCTTCGCTTTCTGATTCATCAATTCACTAAAACTTGAGACATCACCACTGATATGCTCTGCAATTGCCACAGATGTATCATTTCCAGAATGTAAAATCAAGCCATGGAGCAAATCTCGCAAAGATACTTGCTCTCCTTCTCTAAGACCAGATACTTGTTCATTTGCATGGAAATTAGCAGCGGCAGCGTTACTACTTATCGTTACCATCTCCTCAAGATTTCCATAGTCCAACGCGACAAGTGCTGTCATAACTTTCGTAGTACTCGCCGGATACAAAGACTGGTGTATATCCTTTGCATAGAGGACTTCGGCATTTGCTAAATCAAATAAGCCAACTCGCATCAATGCTTCACTTGGCGCAAATGAGGTCCTCGTAACATCTTCACTCGTCACACACAAAGGCTCCGCAGAAAGGCTTGCACGATAGAACAACTGTGTATAATTGTTTGCTTCATACTTCGCAATACCTAAGTCTTCTGATTGATTTGCTCCTAGAAAATCACAAGCATACAAGAAAGAAGAGGTAAGCAAAATGCTGACAAATAGAACGAAATACTTTTTATTTATACATCTCACGCCAATCTAAATCTCCTCTATCAATCGCTAAAATAATCAACTCCGCAGTCGCCAAATTTGTTGCCATTGGAATATTGTGCATATCACAAAGGCGCATCACATCATATACATCGGGTTCATGTGATTGTGGCGTTGCTGGATCTCGCAAATAAATCAATGCATCGATCTCATTTTGTGAAATCTGTGAGCCAAGTTGTTGCTGGCCACCTAAATGACCTGCTAAGTACTTATGAATTGTCAAATTCGTCACTTCTTCAATGAGACGCCCTGTAGTTCCGGTAGCATATAATGTATGCTTATTTAAAATACCGTTGTATGCAATGCAAAAATTTTGAATAAGTGTTTTCTTTGAGTCATGAGCAATTAATCCTATGTTCATCTTATGTTTCGCTCCTATTACGTTTACTGATGTTTTTTTGGTTGCAATCCTACATTTAAAACAAGGCCTATGCCGAACATAAAACTGATCAGCGATGTAAGACCATAGCTTACGAAAGGCAAGGGAATTCCCGTGTTCGGAATAATTCCAGTTGTCACACCGATATTGAGAAAACTTTGTATACATATTTGAGCTGCTACGCCCACACAAATGATTCGTCCTGCCATATCCGCGGCTCTCCAGCCTACTAACATACATTGTATCACAATTAATAATTGTAGTCCAATAACGAGACAGCTACCAATAAAACCTAACTCCTCTCCCACGATTGTAAAAATAAAATCTGTCTGTGGTTCCGAAATGTAATTTCCATTTTTCAGAGACGTAGTCGTATTATTATTTAACCCCTTCCCTGAGAGTTGACCAGAGCCAATGGCAATTACAGAGTTGTTTTGCTGATACGCCGTATCATCATATTTTTCAGGTTGTAGCCACGCTAACACTCGTGTTTGTTGGTAGCCCTTTAAAAATGGTTGATCTGGTTGCACAATAATACTGATAAATATAATTGACACCGGTATCAGAACAAGTAATACCGTACCAATAAACTTATATGTCAAACCACCTATATATAATAAAATGCAAAATACAGCTACAATCGAAAAAGTTGTCGAGAAATCCGGTTGCTGATACACAAGTAGTGCCGGCGGAAGAAGTAAGCCAACTGCCTTTAAGACTACTTTAGGTTCATGGATATGCTCTTCATGGTCCATAATGAATTTTGCAAAAAACAAAATCAAGAAAAACTTTGATAATTCAGAGGGCTGAAAGGTTGTAAATCCAAAGTCCAACCACCTCGTTGCTCCACCACGCGTCGTCCCAAAGAGTCTAACAATGATAAGCAATACAATATTTAAGGCGTAAAACACCCAGTAAAACTTCGCAAGCCATGTATAGCTGACAAGCGAGGTTACCACCATAATGATTCCACCTAGAATCACCCCGAATATCTGACGACTTTGCACAGACTCCCTTGCGCTTCCAATTACCATAATTCCAACAAACGTTAAAGCCAAGACGCTGATGACTAATATGAATTTGTAGTCCTTTAGTTTATATTTATTTCGTAAATCGGATAACTTCAAAGGGAACCTCCTTAAAATCTAATCTATATGCACATTGTTGTCGATAAACGTCGCTCCGCTTGTAATAATTTCATGCTCCTGCGCTAAATCATAGTAATAACGCATCACATCTCTACCCACCTCTGCTGCATAAGCCGAGGAATAACCATTTGCGATACGACACGCAAATGCAATTTCTGGATTGTCACTTGGCGCATATCCCAAAAATAAGGCATGGTCTGCATGCATTTTACTTTGCTGCGAAGTTCCTGTTTTGCCTGAAAACATAAAGCCGGTTGAGGTTACACTATTAAATCTAGCATCCATAGATACCACGCGGCGCATTCCTGCTTGTACCGTAGACCAGGTGCTAGAGGAAATGGAGCTGTCTGTACTTACCGGTGAGGGGATAAAATCTTCGACCACTTCGCCTGTTATATCTGTTATTTTATCTAATAATGTAAGGTCATATAATGTGCCTCTATGCGCAAGTGTGTTGGCATATCTTGCTAATTGCACCGTGGTATAGTTGTGAGAACCTTGTCCAATTGCAGAACGAACGGCATCTTCATCTGAAAGTTTGCCGATATTTTCTGGAATTTCGATTCCTGTTTGCGAATCCAAGCCAAAGATTTCAGCATAACGATTCATTTTCTCTAAGCCTAACTCTGAGGAATATCTGGTCGTCCCATTTTCTTCATAAATACCAAGTCGATACCCCAGGTCATAAAAGAATACATTACATGAATGTTGAAGAGACTCTTCTGCATTTAGATAACCATGTGCTGACGGGTATATCCAGCATGTTGGGTTTGGATGCACATTTTCAAAGATACCAGTACACTGAATGCGCGTGCCCGAATTGATGGTGTTTTCTGTCAATCCGACAATTGCAGACAGCGGTTTATAGGTGGAGCCAGGCGCTGTACGTTCCTGCGTTGCCTTATTGTATAACGGACTTGCATTATTAGAAAATAGTTGCGAGAAATACGTCGAATCTACTGTATTTGCCAAACGATTATTATCATACCCCGGATAGGAAACGCATGCGAGTAACTCGCCTGTTGAATTGGTCATTACAAAAGAACCCGTAGATGGTTCAAGCGCAATTTGTCCAGGCGTAATCTCTAGTGTCTCGATTTTGCTTCGTATAAAATCATAAGGTGCTACCGAGCCAGAAGCTAAAGCGCTCACTTGATATTCGTCATACTCTAAGATACCTTGTTCATATAGAAGTAAACAAATTTGTGAACCAGAAATCTTTTGCTCCTGTATCATATTTCTATACACTAATTTCTTAAAATCGCTATCATAATTCAATTCTTCCGTGATATATTGCAAAATCCCTTGATAAACTTCTTCATAATTGGAATAATTTGTTTGTGCTGGCATGTAATCGGTTAGTTTTGAACTATCCACCCAATTCATTGCAAGTGCATAATTCAAATAATTATACGCACTAATTTGCCCATCTTCCTTCCACTGTAAGTAAGTTTCATCGGTGGTATCTATTTCTTTACTTAAGAGAATCTGCGCTTTCTCCGTTAGCATATCTTGAATAATAAACGTAAGGTACTCTTGTAGTTGCGTTGGCAAATCGTTATTTGCATTTGCAGCAGGATTCGACAATTCTGTATGCAGCGTGGCAATAATACCTTCTAATTCCGCAAGATAAGCCGCGTACACGTTCGCTTCCGTCTCGCCTGCCTCACTCCTTGTGAAACGTGTGGTATCAATTAAGTCATTATCAATAAAGGAATGATAAACCTCACCGATTGGAATGATGACCTCGCTACTCTTTGTAACGCCTGTGCGATCCCATGATAGTACGTTTGTCAATTTCGCTAAAATAATTCCTGCTAATTTTTCTTCTAAAATCTTATAGGCCGCTATCTGTAAGTTTGAATCAAGTGTAAGGTAAATATCGTCGCCCGCTCTTGTCTGCGTGGCTTCTACTTGTTCAATGATACGCCCTCGATTATCTACATACAACTTTGCAACCCCTTTATCGCCTTGCAAGATTGCATCCATTTCCTTTTCAATTCCCGCCTTACCAACGATGTCTGTCAACTCGTAGTTTTCTTGTTCCTTATCGGTTAAGGCCTCGTATTCTCCTTGCGAAATCTTACCTGTATAGCCAATAATTCCTGCAAAATACTCACCATTGACATAGTTTCTAAGAGAATCTTCTTTGACACCAATACCTTGCAATCGATCTAAATTCTCCATAATTTCAGCAACAGCTCTTTCTGAGATATCGGTTGCAATCGTCGTTTCTAAATATTTCTGGAAACTATTAAGCCCAATGGCATATTGCACATTCACGATTTTTAGAATGTCTTCTTTGGATAATGCTTCTTGGTCTAAATCATATCCACTACGCGGATTGCTACATAGCTCCTCTATCAATTGCTCTGCTGTATACTCTGCCTTATCTCCTAATTCATCAATGGTTTTGAGACCATAAACATCTGCTAAAAATCGCAATCTTCTGGTTCCCGCTACGCTGTATTCATACTGTCCATCTTCATTTAAGATCACATTAAAGTCATGAAGCAACGTACCATTATCCTTCTCAACGATGCGAATCGTTTCCAAAATGGTTTCATTGAGTATGGCATTTTTTTCTTTTCGGTCATCATATTCCCCATTGTCTTCAATCGTTACCGAGTACGACAAAATATTATCTGCAAGCACGACACCATTTCGGTCAAGAATCCGACCGCGTGTCCCTTGTGTTTTCCTCATTTTCTGAATCTGTAACTTATGATTTTCTAAATACTCCTCACCCATTACAATTTGCAACTCAAAAACACGTTGTATCAATACTGCTGATAACACGCAAAATATGAGGAGCAAAATAAATAATCTTGATTTTACAGCCCAGATAAGAGCTGATTTTATACGTTCCATTATATTATACAAATTTACTTGCACTCCTTTGCTCTTCGTCATCTAAGCGTTGATTAATCCGTAAAATAATACGATAAATAATCAAAGCAAAGAGTATTGTGTAAAGGGTTTCGGGTATAATGATATTTGTCAAATGATGGCCAAAGTTAAACTGGCCTTGTAACATAAAAAAGCAAAAATAGATAAAAAAGCCATAGATAAGATTACTTCCTGAGATTAACACAAGTGGTAATTTCACATCTTCATCAAAGAAGATTCGTCTAAAGAAACCGTTGCTGTAGCCTAACATCATATAGGTAAATGCATAAAACCCAAGATAATTCCCAAAGAAGATGTCAAGGAGTAATCCTGCGAAAAATCCAATGAATAGACCGTCCTTTTTACCACGCATAAATCCAAAGGACGCTGTGATAATCAGAAGCAAATTCGGCTTTATCGAGGCGATGCTAAGTGGACCAAACAATACACTCTCCATAAAAAAACATAAGAGTATCATAATGGCATATACAATTTTTCGTTTCAGTTCTTTCATGTGATAGCCTTTCTATGATTATCGATTACTCAGGTACAACCTCTGCATCCTCTTCTATACTTAAATCTACTTCTCCTAAATCACTTGCAACTTCCTTTTTATCAATCAAGTCTTGCTTGGTGGTGGTAATTACCAAAACTTCTTGAATGGAGCGAAAATCTACTGCTGGAATAATATAACCAGATCTCGTCAAATTATTAGCATCTACAGATACTTCTTTTACGGTTCCAATCAAGAGTCCTTGTAAATACTTATCACTGATGTGCGAGGTTACAATTTGCTCACCAATTGGTACTTCATTTTCATTATTCTCAAGTCGTCCAAACTGTATAACGCCTTCTCTGATAAGGGTAATATCACCACTTACAATACAAGAATCAAAGGTAGTCAGTACCATTCCACTGATATGACTGTCATTATTGATAATGGTACGAACCGTAGACCAATTTGGGCCTGTCTGCGTAATAATACCAACCAAACCACGGCCAGCCATGACATTCATATCCACGCGAAGTCCATCATTGCTTCCTTTATCAATCACAAAATCACTAAACCAGTTACTTGTATCACTTGCAATCACACGCGCACCAACCTTTTCATAGTCCGCAGTCTGCTGATCCATATTGTACAGCTCGTAGAAACGTTCTAATTCCACTGACTTTTGCTGTAATTGGTTATTTTCCATGATTAAATCGTCATTTTTCTGGCGCAATGCATCATTTTGCGCACGCATTTCTTCTAACGTTTCAAAATTCCTCGTAAAATCGCTCATCCAGGTACCAATTTTGTTAAGTCCTTTTTGCATGGGGACTACGGTGTAATTGGCCACTACATTTAGCGGATTGGACTTATTGCCTCTATCTGCTACCACCGATAGCGCAACTAAGATTGCACATACTAAAATTAAGATGAACAACCAATGTTTACTTGTTAATGATGTTTGATTTTTTGTTTTCATTTATCTAATCCACCTATATGATTCATCTGATATTGAATACGACAATTCTTTTAACTCTGGTTTTAAAACCACTTGTTCCAATCCTATGACGGTGTTAATATCTGCGTCTTTTGCTCTTCTAACATTTACTTCCGTATGTGAGGCTATATATGCAGCCATACCTTTTAATCTAGCCGCGCCACCAGGTAATAAAGATTCCATTTGATTTGATGCCAGATAAAACTTCAGGTGGTGTGCGTTCAATCATAGATTTTAGTACTTTTACATATTCATCCAAAGTACCTTTGATTGCGTTCTGCACAAGTTCCATCGGAATCTCCTTTTGGCAAGGAACACCTGTTAATAAATCACGTCCTGAAACCACCTTTGTGGGGTTTGCATCACTTCTATGAAAACCGAATTCATGTCTTAAATTTTCCGCTGTGATATTTCCAATTAGAAAATCAAAACGATGGCGAATGCGCGTGGCAATCAATTGGTCTAGGTGCTTTCCACCCATTTTCAAAACTTTGGTTAACACAAGTCCACCCTTTGCCACTACGGTAATCTCTGTAGTTCCACCACCAAAGTTCATAATCACAATTCCGTTTGTATCTTGTACGTCTAAGCCCATGCCAAGTGCATCGGCAATGCCACGCTCTACAATATTAATCTTCTTTGCTTTTGCAGTCGAATGCACCACAAGGTCATAAAATGCGCGTTTTTCAACTTCTGTCACATCCGTTGGTACTGCAATTAAATATTCCGAACCACGCGCAAACCGTTGTTCTTTTTTTAAGAGATTTTGTAAAAGAAATTGCATACTATCAAAATGTGAGATGACACCTTCTTCCATCGGGAAAATAATTTCAATATTTTCAGGGACTTTCTCGTACATTTCATAGGCTTCATCTCCTACCGAGAAGATACGTGTCTCGTCTTTTACCGCAATTGCATTCTTCTCTTTCCAAATTGCATTACGTTTCTTATCGTATACTTTGATTTCATAAGTTCCAAGATCAATGCCATATACATTTCTAGCCATATTCTTTCATATCCTTTCAACTTCCCATGAAACCTTCTTCAATAAAGCTTGTATAGCAATTATTTCCAATAATAATATGATCAAGCAATTGAATCCCTATTAATGCACCTGCATCTTGAATTCTTTTGGTAATCAACATATCTTCTTTACTTGGTGCTGGGTCACCACTTGGATGATTGTGCAACAAAATAATCGTAACTGCATTCTTTTGTAATGCTTCAATGAATAGTTCTCTTGGCGAAACTAAGGACGCATTGACTGTGCCCTTTGATATATCGGTTTCCCCAAGTAATCGGGTTTTCGTGTTAAACATCAGTAATTTCATACGCTCTTGTTTTAAATGCCGCATATCTTCCATGTAATAATCTGCAATGGACTTTGGATTGGAAAAGTTTAGGTTTCTAACACCAGAGGCCTTTGCAAGGCGCCTTGTCAGTTCTGATAAACAACGTATCTGAAGTGCTTTTACCGGTCCAATTCCAGGCATGCGCTGCAACTCTTCCACTGAGAGTTGATGCACATTCATCAATCCATGATAGCCACTTTCGGCATATAAAATTTTACGAGCTAAATCAAGGGCACTTCGCCCTTTCGTACCTGTTCGCAATATAATCGCTAATAATTCAGCATCTGTTAAATTATCAGCTCCAAATCGAGTGCATTTTTCATAAGGTCTTTCCTCTGCACGCATCGATTTTACTGTTTCGTATTTTTCCATTCTCTATATGACTTGTTTTCGATTTCCGTTCGTACAAATCTAGGTTATTTTATCATATTTCCCCGAAAGTGTATAGGGATTTGTCGCTACGTTTTTCTTAATCTTCTATTAAATTGGCATATGTTGAAGCAATCGCTTCGGCAACCTTTAATCCATCAATGGCAGCAGACGTGATTCCGCCTGCATATCCTGCCCCCTCACCACAGGGATAAACACCAGTTATCGAAGAGAGAAAGGAATCCTTCCTAGGAATACGAATCGGCGAGGAGGTTCGACTTTCTACCGCTGATAAAATTGCATCTTTGGACGCAAAGCCACGAAGTTTTTTATCAAAAGCATAGATGCCCTCTTCAAGAGCTTCTTGTAGTTCTTGTGGGAAAATATCTCTAATATTTGCATAGACTGCCTTTCCCTTGGTGTTTGATAAAATCGTCATTTCCTTCGTTGTCTTAACGCCTTTGCAATAATCTTCAAATCGCTGAATGGGAATGCAACCGTTTCCAAGCCGAAATGCTTTTTCTTCTAGACTTCGCTGAAAGGCAAGTCCCGCTAATGGATGATTGCTTTTATAATCCTTCGGTGTTACATTTACAACCACGGCACTATTTGCATTTTTGCCATCTCTTGCGTGATAACTCATTCCATTGATTGCTAGTTTCTTATCTTCTGAGGATGCATTTAGCACATAGCCACCAGGGCACATGCAAAACGTATAGACGCTTCGACCATTTGCTAACTGCGCGGTTAATTTGTAATCGGCTGCTGGCAGCTCTGGCGCTTCCATACCATATTGTGCTTGATTAATCAACGACTGTGGATGTTCTATACGAACCCCAAGCGCAAAAGACTTCGCTTGCATCTCTAACCCAACGTTATAAAGCATCTCAAAGGTATCTCTGGCACTATGTCCGAGTGCGAGAATCAACGCCTCTGTCTTTATGGTTTCTTCATGATTTACTTCGATGCTCTCCAAGGTCTGCTTATTGCAAGAAATGTTCGTCAGTTGTGTATGAAAACGCACTTCACCACCATATTTTATAATCGCCGTCCTGATTCTATGAATAATTTTGCATAAAAGGTCCGTTCCGATATGCGGTTTGTTCACATACAAAATTTCAGCAGGCGCGCCAAACTTCACAAAGAGTTCTAAGACTTCTGTGTTTCTTCCGCTGCTGTCCTTTACGACGGTATTTAGCTTGCCATCTGAAAAGGTTCCGGCTCCTCCTTCTCCAAACTGCACATTCGAGTTTGGCAGTAGTTCTCCCGTCTCCCAGAAGGTTTCGACATCCTTTATACGCTCTTTTACACTGGCACCTCGCTCAATCAGAAGTGGTTTGTATCCAGCTTTCGCAAGCATATAGGTGCAAAACAACCCTGCCGGACCACTTCCTACNACTACCGGTCGATGCGAAAGTTTCCTTTCGCCACTGCTTGGAAATACATAAGGTANTAGTGAAATCTTGGAGATATTTGCATTNTTTTGATGTCTCTTTANAAGTTTTCTTTCTTCTTTTACTTCTANATCAATCGTGTATACAAAAAATAAGGCTGGCTTTTTGCGCGCATCTAGCGACTGTCTGCGAATCGTATAAGACAATACGTCTTCTTCTTTTATGTGAAGCAATGTAAGTAATTTCTTAAGCAGCGCTTCTTGTGTATGTTTTATCGTTAATTTGACTTGTGTCACTCTAATCATTTTGCCGCCTCGATTCCTGCCACATAGCCACTAGACCATGCCCATTGTAGGTTGTATCCTCCGCACATGCCATCTACATCTAAGATTTCTCCTGCAAAATAAAGACCAGGTATCCGTTTTGATTCCAAAGTCTCCACATGCACTTCTTCTGTATTTACGCCACCGCGACATACTTGCGCCTGTTCATAAGGGTTCGTATCTATAATAGTCGTTTTGAAACACTTCATCATTTCCGCAAGTGCATGCAACTCAACCTCTGTTAGTTCTGTTATTTGTTTTTGTGTATCTATGTTACACCTCGTTAAGACAACTTCTCCTAATTTGCTTGGAAGTACGCCAAGTAAAAATGTCTCCACAAAGCGATAGGACAAATCTACACTTCTCATTTTCAAGAAATCATATAATTGCTCAAGTGAAAAATGTTGCATAAAATCAATACTTGCATAGACTTCTCGCTTTTCATATCGTGCAATCGAAGCGTAGCGACTTATCTGAAATACAGGAATCCCTGATATACCATACTTGGTAAGCTGCAGCTCTCCTCTCTCCGCTACTACGAATTCATCTTCCACAAACAAAGAAACACGTCCTTGTGCTCTGACACCTGCTAAGTGTTTATAGAAATTCTCCGCACATTTTAATTGAACCAATGCAGGTAAGACCGGAATCAAAGAATGTCCAAACTTACTTGCAAGCGCATATCCACTTCCGTCAGCACCTGAAACCTGAGAGGCCTTGCTACCACAGGCTAATATAACACGCTGCGCTGTGTAAGTCTTATCTGACGTTTGTACCTGAAACCAATTTGCCTCATACGTAATTTCTTGCACCTTAGCTTCTGTAATAACCGGAATCTGCAACTTTGCTATGCACAGGCTAAGTGCCTCTAATATAGAAGTTGCCTGTTCCGAATTCGGATACATATATCCATTACGATTTTTAGAGTAAATACCAAGTTCATGAAAGAAGCGAAGGGTATCTTTCATCGTAAATCGCTCTATGATTTCCCAGGGAAAACTAGGATTATCAGAATGATAAAATAGAGGTTCTTGCGTAAAATTCGTGAAGTTGCAACGCCCATTTCCCGTAGATAAAATCTTTTTTCCAACTTTCGCATTTTGCTCTAATAAAGTAACATAAGCACCTTGTTTCCTTGCAGTAATGGCCGCAAGCATTCCCGAGGCCCCTGCACCGACAACAATTATCGTTCTCATAATTTCACAATCTCCGCATCCACCAATTTTTGTAGTGACATGAGTATTCCAAACTTTGCATGTTCCCAGGTCAAACCACCTTGAAAATAAACGACGTATGGCTCTTTGATTGGTCCATCTGCGCTAAGTTCAATCGAAGAACCTTGTACAAATGCACCTGCCGCCATGATAACATCACTGTCATAACCAGGCATCGCCCACGGCTCTGGGGTTAAATAACTATCCACCGGTGCGGCTGCTTGAATCCCTTGGCAAAACGCAATTACACCTTCTGGTGTGCCAAGCTCTACGGCTTGGATGATGTCATGCCTGCTCTGCGTACTATTAGGAATCACGTAAAAGCCTAGTTTCTCATATATATTTGCAGCAAAAATAGCTCCTTTTAGAGCACCTTTGACAACTGTGGGCGCCAAGAATAACCCATGGTAAAAGGATTGCATCACTCCAAGAGAAGCTCCTACTTCTTTGCCAAGTCCAGGTGACGTCAAACGATAAGCACAAGCATCAATCAGCGCTTCCTTACCAACGATATAGCCACCAATCGGTGCAAGTCCACCACCTGGATTCTTTATGAGAGAACCCACAACCAAATCAGCTCCCACCTCGCTTGGTTCTTGCATTTCTACAAATTCACCGTAGCAATTATCTACCATACAAATAATATCTGCCTTGCATTCTTTTACAAAAGCAATCAACTTGCCAATTGCTTGGACGCTAAGGCTTGGACGTGTTTGGTATCCTTTTGAGCGCTGTATTGTGACCATCTTGGTACGCTCATGAATCGCTCGTTTAATTGCCTCGTAATCAAAATCACCCTCAGGCAGCAGTTCTACTTGAGAATACGTAATGCCATATTCCGCTAACGAGCCTTTCGATTCACGAATACCAATAACTTCCTCTAAGGTATCATAAGGTTTCCCCACCGGCGATAACAGTTCATCTCCAGGTCTTAGATTCGCTGCTAAGGCAATGGATAATGCATGTGTACCACAAGTAATCTGCGGACGAACAAGCGCGGATTGTGTCTGAAACACCTTTGCATAAACACGTTCTAAGGTATCTCTGCCAAAATCATCATAACCATAGCCACTTGCATAATGAAAACAAGAAGTGTTGACTTTGCATTCTTGCATGGCACGCACAACTTTTAATTGATTATATTCCGCGATTTCCTCTATACTTTCAAAGCGTTCCTTAAGTGAAACTTCGATTTGTTGCCCCAGTGTGTATGCTTCTTTTGAAATCCCCATTGATTGATAACTCTCTTGAAGGCTTGTCATCGTATTATCTCCCTTTCTCTCATTACTTCCAATAAATGTTGAAGAATTCTCGTATCGTCGTATTCAAATTCCTGTTTGTTAACCCACGTCACTTCCTTTTCACGTTTAAACCATGTAATTTGTCTCTTCGCAAAATGTCTCGTATCTAATTTTATCTGTTCAATTGCTTCTTCTAAAGAGCATTCTTTGTCTAAATACGCATAGATTTCTTTGTAACCAATTCCTTGCATAGAAACGAGGTCGCGGCGTAATCCCTTCTTTTGCAACGCCCTTACTTCTTCTACAAGCCCTGCTTCTATCATTTTATCCACTCTTTCATTAATGCGCTCATATAACCTCTCTCGCATATCCTCAAGTACGAAATAGGCAAATGCATAAGGCGATTCATTTTGTCTTTGTACTTCATTGTGTTTGGATATGGGTGTCTTCGTTTCTTTAAAATACTCTAAGGCACGAATCACACGTTTGACATTA
>JGI994J12354_10001876_pt1 | contig 21073 bp, 16 predicted proteins | sample IntmicLarv3ML3BL_FD_12354 | JGI IMG/M metagenome (IMG submission 12354) | reverse complement strand
GGATTGTTAAGGACATCTGTGTGAATCCAAGCATACTTAAATGCGCTGGTTCCGCCTGCCACAATTTTCGTTGCCATTCCTTCCAGATATGCCACTTCAATATCATATTTCTTCTTAACGTACTTTTTATGCAACTTTTGAGGTGAACACCACTTCAAATACCTTGTTTTCAAAATAGAAATAGCCTTCCAGAACCAACGAATCAGCTTTGGATGGCTTACATGACGAATAATCTTTTGATAATGAACAAGTTCTTTCATTTCCTTACAATGGATACCAAAATCATCTACAACTAAAACATCAATCTCAAATTTACTGCGATTAATATTCTTTAACATATCCAGAAATACACGTTCTGCACCACCACCCACAAAACTATTAATCACAAACAAAATATTCATTCTTGCTCCTTTTATTTCTCTTGTCTACGCACGGTTTCTCTCACTATCCGGCGGTACAAAGAGATGCTGATGCTCAAAATAAGCACCGCGATTTTTCTCGTAGTCTGAAAATGTTGGTTACGCCAAATTTGCTTAATATGCGCTCTTAAAAATCTGACCATGTCTTTGCACTCTGGTATGTGCTTATAATTTTTCTTAAGTAATATCTTATCAAGCACAATAAACCTCGCCCAGATTCGCAAACACTGTGCTTCTTCTTCTAAGTTTGGAAAAGATGCACCTATCACTTGGTAAGTCTTTTCATAGCCTTCTATAATATCCAGTAATTCTTTTCTATATGGTTTGCCAGTAATGCTATCGTTTCTGTGAACATAGTAGTATTTGGGAGCGGTTCCCACACATGCCACTTTTATATTTCTCACAAAATCTGCTGTGAAGAAAATATCTTCATAAAGTTTTCCCTTCGGAAATGCAATACCTTGTATCACTTCTCTTTTAAACAACTTATTCCATATTTCTCCGCGAATCTTCGTTCCACGCAAAATGTATGAATAAAACGCTTCGGCGTCGCATACAATCACCTCTTCTTTCAGGTTCGGCGCCTTTGTTGTCGCTTCATACACATCAAAGGCTTGGCACGTAGAAACCTCAGCTTTNGCTTCCTTTATATTCGTATACAAATATTCAAACATATCAAGCGCTATATAATCATCGCTATCTATAAAAATGATATAATCNCCNGTTGCATGTACGCTTCCTGCATTTCTCGCATCACTTAAGCCACCATTTTCTTTATGCACCACGATAACTCTTGCATCCTTTTTCGCATACTCTTCGCAAATATCGCCGCACGAATCCGGACTCCCATCATCTACCAAAATAATTTCCAGATTCAGAAACGTTTGATTGCAAATGGAATCTATACACTTTCGCAGATAGGGTTCTACCTTATACACTGGAACAATCACACTAATTTTATCCATCGTCTCTCCTCTAACTACCACATAATGAGTCTGGGGTCAAAAGNATTTGACCCCATGATACCTACGGCGCCTCCGCACTTCGTGCTCCCGCAAGCCTGAAAACATTCAAAATCCGCCCTAATCGGGCTACTTTCTCATGTTTTGCGGGTCCCAAAGTCATGATTTTTCATGCAAGCATGAAACTCATGACCTTTTGACCCTGGTATCATACAATGTCAGAAGTACCTTTGCTGCTGCCTCTATCGTATATCCTGCATGCGCAAATTCCTCTTTGATTTGCTGATTATTCGCCTCTGATTTCTTATATGCCTTTCGCTTGCACAGCGCTTCTGCCCATTTTGAAGGTGTTTGGTTCAAAGATAGAAACTCAAGATTATCCGTTACTTGCACCTCTGTGGAAATCGTATCTGCTAAGAGCATGAACACTCCTGCTGCCTGTGCTTCGACTGCTACCATCGGCAATCCCTCAAACAATGAGGGGAACAAAAATACATCAATGCTTTTCCACAATTTATCTACATCGCTTCGCAAGCCTAGAAAACGAACCTTCTCTTCTAAATGCAAGGCGCGCACTTTCTCTTTAGCAGGTTGCATCAACTCGCCTTCTCCAATCAACAATAAGACCGTGTTCGGCTCTCTTTTTACAACTTCGTTAAAAATATCCAGTAAAAATGTATGATTTTTTTGTTCTTCAAATCTTCCTACGTGTCCAATAACCCACGTATCTTCTATATTCAGCTCCCTGCAAATCTGTGCTTGTTCCTTAGCATCAAAAAGAAACCTCTCCACTGAGATTGCATTATGAATAAGCTGTACCTTATTTTGATGATATATATCTACCGGAAACAACCACTGCGCTGCTACTTTGCTACATGCAAAACAATCTGTTGCATATCTTGCTATCTTCCTTTTATTAAGGTAGTGCAACACATTTCTTAAAATACCAGGAGAAGACGAATTGTGTGAATGTGCAATGACTTTTCTAACCTTCATCTTATGCGCCACACGAAGCGGCACTATATTCGCTGCGGAAAGCATGTTGACATGCACGACATCATATTGCCCTTTAGCTAATACTTCCTCTAATTCTTTTGCGAATCTCCATGGATGACGTTTCACATTTGAAAGAAAAAAGACTTCTCCGCCAAGCGCTCTTATCTCTTCTTCACCTGCTAAGGAGTCATACATCGATATAAAGTCAAATTGTACATTTTGATTTATTAACTCTCTATAATATCCCATAACACAGGTCTCAATTCCGCCTAGATTCGGCGAAAGACCAACTTGCAATACTCTCATCTTAGTTACTCCCTTTGTTTCTCTGACGCCACAGAGGCATCTTCACAAGCCCTATAAGCGTACCGATACCATATGACAAATGCATAGAAAGAAAGATAAAGGGAATCAAAATTTGTTGCCACATCTTCTTATCGTCCTTAATACTTAATAAGGTCATGCCTACACTTCCAACACCATAGGCCATAATGATACCTAATAAAACCCACATATTCCCTGTTATGAAAAATACTCCCAAGGCTGCGAACAATACGAGTACAAAAAGCAAGGGTACAAAATGATACGCCGCCAAACACTGTGGACATATCCCTAGCGTCAACGCCACCCAGTATCCATTTGCATATTTTTGTTTCACCATGCCTTTCCAAGTTGATCTGACATGTTGATAGGAAACAATTTCTGGAGAATAACAAATCTTATAACCAGCTTTTCGGATACGGTAATGCATCTCATTGTCTTCTGTTCTTCCTAATTTCTCATTAAAGAGCCCTGCCTTTTCAAAAACTTCTCTTCGGTATGCTCCATGAAAAACGGAATTTACATATTTTTCCTTCTTTGTTTTCTGTCGATAACCTGCAATTCCACTCCCAAAGATTGCTCTTTCTGCTGCTAGGAAAATGCGTTGCTGCGGCGTATCTTCAAAGGCGATGTTTGGTCTCGCTCCACCCACTACATCTTCTCCACGCTCTATTATCGCGACATTTTTGCTCACAAAATCAGAGGGGATACTCGCATGTGCATCAATACGAATAATAATATCTCCTCGACTTTCACGGATTGCTATGTTCCAACCTGGTGCCTGTATACGTTTTCTATTTTCTACTATGGCAACACGTTTAAATCCTTGGTTTGTTATTGCAAATTCTCCCATGATCTTCTTGGTTTCATCTTGTGATACACCATCAACCAAGATAATTTCCATTTTCTCATGTGGATAGTCCTGTGCCACAAAATCTGTAAGCAATGAGGGCAAGGCCTTTTCTTCATTATACGCAATAACGCAACATGAAACTATCATAAGTTTTCTCCTACTTCTTACTTTTGCTTAATATTTCTTTTATCTTGCCTAAAAACAATTTCACAATATCTCTAAAAGTCCAAACGCTAAAGATCAGCGTACCTACAAATGCTATCACATTTACAACATATGTGCCCTTATAAAAGACGTACGTAACCGCCATGTAAAGAAGGATAAGCACCCATAAAAACTTCAATTCCACTTTCAACGCCGTTATGCGCTTTAACATAACCAAGCGAATACATATATCTGCTAAAAACCCTAAGAACAATGCTATTGTAACACTTAAAAGCCCTATCTGTCCAATCGTCAATTCAATGACTATCACATTCACCAAGGCGGCAACCCCTGTAGAAATCATAATGGTCTTCGTTTTCTTCTCCGCTCCAAAAATATTTCCAAGAAATGCACTGATTGAACTTGCCATCGTTCCTACGTAAAAGACTGGAATAATCACCAAAGCCTCTGAATAATTCTCATTGATAAATGCAAAGGCTAACTGCGTAGCTGGTAACAACATTAATATCCCACAGCCTAAAAATTTCACATATAAAGACAAACCTTTTGAATAATAAACGCTTCTATCTTCCGAATTCCCTAGGGAAAATGCTAACTCTTGCCATGCCAAGGTAAACACACTCACCACCATAGACAGAATCATTGTAAAACGACTCGCCATTGCAAATACACCATTGGCCCCCATTCCTAGCTCCCTTAGAATCGGAATACGTCCATAACTATTTAACATCCAAAATGCAATGGTATTTACACAAAGCGGTAGCGAAAATCGTAACATACGCTTCATCAAATCGGCATCTAGGTATTTCCATTTCATATGCTTGAAATTTCGAACCACCACTTCCAAAATAATAATCTGTGCCACGCCGCCAATAATACCTGAGATAAAAAGTGTAACCACTGACATATTGAATCCTACAATCAAAACAATATTCGTCACTAAAATCAACGTGCTCGCTATCGTCCCCGAAAGCATGTATGCAACATTTTTATGCAAACCTCTTGCAACNAATCCATAAACATACTGCAATATTGTTATGATACCATAGATATAGATGTATGGCGCATATTGTACTGTAACGAGNTTACTCAAAACGAGAAATGCTACCGAATAAATCGCCATAGAGCCCGCTATCATGAAAAATCCATTCGTGATTACTTTGTATTTCTCCTGTGTATCTTCGTCATCATACATGAAACGTAATATGCAAGCCCATAGCTCTATACATATAACCGAAACTGCGACTAATAAAATCGAGTTTGCCCAATCAAAATATCCATACTCCTCTTTCGCAAAACGATTTGAATATAGTGGTAACAACACAAAAGAAATCACTCTTGTTGCCATTTGTCCCACGAAATATAACACAGAATTCTTTGCGAATTGTTCTATTTTACTCATGCAATAAACCTCTCTTTAATCGGCTATAAAGTGTAGTTAAATCTTCGGTAGTTGCTTCTATTGTAAAGCGTTTCTGCGTAAATGCCTCTAAAATATTAACTGGGTCGATATTCGCTTTTTGCGTGTTTGCCTCTTTTAATATTTCTTCACTCCAAAACTTGGCACTTTCCTTTAAGGGCAAAAATCGTACTCTGGACGTTATTTTCGTCTCAGGTGTAATGGTATCTGACAAAAACAAATACGTTCCTGCAGCTTGTGCTTCTACCGCCACAACCGGTAGTCCTTCAAAGAGTGACGGCAATAAGAAAATGTCCATCGCTTGAAGCAATTTATCCACATCCTTACGAACGCCCAAGAACAAAACATCTTCTTCCAAACCCAATAACTTTATCTGTTCCTTGATTTCTCCTTCAAGCCCGCCTGCTCCAACGAGCAATAAAACTGCATTTTCTTGCTTTTGCTTGATTTTCGCAAAAATCTCGATTAAAAATTTATGGTTTTTCTGTGTCATAAAGCGTCCAACATGCCCAAACACAAGTTTTTCTTTTAATCCTAACACTTCTTTCATTTCCTGAGATTTGCACCTATCATATAGAAATTTCTCTGGCCAAATCCCATTTTGGATAACGCTTACCCTCTTTTCTTGCTTTCCATACATCCACTGTGCTGCTAACGCAGAACATGCGCATCTTTCTATTTTCATAAACTTTAGAAAAAAACGAAAAATTTTGTGTAGTGTTGGATGCATCCCGCTCGTGTTATGGCTGTGTAATACAATTTTCTTCATTCCGCCAAACTTAGCCCCTACAATATTAATCCATGCATTAAACGCATGATACGTATGAATATGGTAGACATCATATTCGGAATGTCTTTTGAAAAAGTCAGCGTGTACACGTAGTTCCTCTATATATTTCGTGAACTTGCCCCTGCGCTTCACCTCGCCTAAAAATAATAAATTTCCTCCTAAGCTATGAATCTCGTCATCAAAATCGCCTTTTCCTTCTACAGAGCATTGAAAGTCAAACTGTATCTTGTTCCTATCGATATTACGATATACGTTCATTAGAAATGTTTCTTGCCCTGCTCTATTCATAATTGAGACTGCATGTAACACGCGAATCATAAAATGCCCTCCTAGAAAAATTTATTTGTATACGGAACCACTTGGTCTAAAATTTGATACTCGTAAATATAGATGTAGAATCGAAATATATAATAAAAGATTACTCCTAATTGTACTCCATAATACAATAATTTGCTAGCGTTTCGCTCTCCTAATCTACGTATCCCATATGGAATCATCCATAGGTAAACAAGTGGAAAAAGTGCCAAAGCACGCCCTAGTATGTGCACAAGATAAGACATAATTGCAATCAAAAACGAGGTGAGCAAAAACGCAAAAAAGATTCTCTTGTAATTTTCATCTAAGGTATACCAAATCATAAACAAAAACATACACAGTGGTAAGAAATACGCAAACTGTGCCATTCCTATCTGTGCAAATGAAATATCTATAAAATAATGTTGAAACCGTGTAAACATCGGTATCTGCGCCAAGAGACTCTCTCCCATTCTCAGCAACATAAATCCACCCATACACAAAATGATTATCAAGAAAATATTTACTTTTATTTCATATTTCTTGTGATGTAAGAAATAAATGATAAGCATTGGTAGCAATACCAACAGTACGGAATAATGTATCAGAGAAGTCAATAAAATTACAAGCACATATTTGATATATTGCTGTTGTTTTAAGAATCTCACACCCCAAAACAAAATTGCTGCTGCCAGATACATGCGCATTAAACTCAAACTCTGTACATAAAATAAGCAACCATATGCCAAAACAGCGTATCCTATCTTTATTTCCTTTCTCAGATAGTAAAACGTAGCATATAATAACCCCAAGGTCACTGTCGTAATCGTTATATAAAGAACTTGTACATCGCTACTCCAAAAACGAACCATAAGATTAAATATTTGAAAACCTGGTTCTAAGAAGCCTTCTTTTAAAGACTCAAGTCCTGTTCGCCAGAAAATCATAGCATAGGATATTCTATCCGTTCCATTTGTTGCAAATGCAGAAAAAAACCATAAAACTAAGAATGAGAGAGCAAAAAACACTTTTCTCATACCCTCTAACGCTTGTGCTTTTCTTATGAAAAGGCTATCTGGTTGCTCTTTTACATCTTCGATCATGATTGTCTCACCAGCTTGTGACAAAAAAGCAAAGCCTGTGGCAACACCAATAATCATAATATATATTAACATATTATTCTCCGTCTGATAACTGTTCTAAAAATCCTTCTAATTGTCTTCGTATCGTCTCCGGCGCAAAATCATTTACGCGCTTTCTTCCTTCGCTAACAAAATGCTCGTATAGTGTTTCTTCTTCAAAAAGACGATTTATATACTCTGCCATTTCTACACTGTTTCCTATTTCACAAATCATACCACACTTTCCTTCTTGCAAAATTTCTGGAACACCTGGCAAACTATTTGTCGCCACAATCGGTAACTCAAAGTACAAGGCCTCTATCAGTACCGTAGGCAGTCCTTCACTTGGGCTTGCGTGCACATACAGCGTCGCTGCCGCATAATAATTTTGGACATCTTGCCTACTACCAACAAATATCACTTGCTCTTGCACGCCCATATCAAACGCATACTGTTCCATCTGCGCTTTCGTCGGCCCATCACCTACAAAAAGAAGTTTGTAGGTTTTGTTATATTTAGACTTTAAAATATGAAGGACCTCTATCACTGTTTTGTGGTCCTTTTCCTTGGTAAAACGCCCTACCATAAGCAAGTACTCACCGTACTTTTCTTGTAGTTCCTGTATCAAGCTTAAGTTTAACTCTCTGGTCTTCACATAGCTTGGATTGTAGATCTTGGTCGTGCGTATCTTGGTAAGTAACGCATGTTTTGCAAGCAACTCTTCTTCACCTTTTGAAGAAAGCGTAACGAGATTGGTAATTTGTTTATACAACCTCATGTAACCAGTAGCAGACTCTACATAATCTTGTATCCCACCATGTAACCAACACGCTTTTTCTTTGCTTTTCAAATAATCATTTACAAGAAATGTCAAATCATTAAAATGACTCGAAAATGCAATCGCAACATCAAATTGTTTCGTTGTATCACGTAAGAACAGACGTAACAAACCTTGCACCAGCGAAAAAGTCGCAAAAGCTGGGTAATAAAGGAACTTCCCCCATACCCACTTCTTTTCAAGCCTTGAATATTTATCTGGACAAATCGCTCTTGGAAACTTCTTATGTCGAATCTTCGCAAATTTTTGTATTTCCTTTTCCATTTCATTTGCTGCTGGGTGTAAATTATATACCGTGATTTCATGTCCATTTTCGTGCAACATTCGGATATAATCCACGCCTACTCTCTCAATGCCGCCAATTCCCAAACCGTCAAATATCATTGCTATATTCATTGTTCACCTACTTCATGATACGCATATAAATATTCCGATAGATGTTTCTCAATATATTCCATTTCTTTTTCTACACCAGATAGTTTTTTCCATATTTGTGTATTGTTCTTCGATTGTTCTGGAATAAAAGAAGTTTTCTTATTCTGGTGTGCCGCTTCCGTCATGCCTAGCCATTCTTCCACTTTTCTCACAGTACTTTCATAGTTATAAATCAAATCCTCAAATTGAATAAACATCACCTTATCTGGGTTTGTTGTCTCCGTTTTTCTATGCCCTCTTGTGTATTCATACCATTTACAAAATACTTCTACACTCTGTGTTGGTACTACGCGGCCCTTCCAAAGATATTTCTCAGAAAGGTAAATATCTCTTGGATCTCGCTCAACTAAAAACACTTTAATATCCGAAAAATATTGGATATACTTATTCAAATTCGATGGTGGAACAATTTGATCCACCATAATATTATTTTTATTTTCATCATTCGTTTGCGCAAAGAGCGCATCGATATATTCTTTTGTGCAATTCAAAAACTTTTCCCGCGTTGGCGCACTACAATACGTAAGTTCTCTTGGTAACTCATTCAAAGAACGGTCCGGATTGCTTCTCCATATTGTATTTTTCAAAATCTTATTGCAAAGACGGTTCCGAAAATGGAAGAATCGCCCTCTATCAATGACATCTTGATGCCAGTAACCTGTAAAAGTAAAATCGGTGAGTGCTTCGATATATGCATAAGAAATTTCTTTCCACTTTCCTTTAAAATAATGCTCATACTTCTTCGTATATGGATTCCCTAACATATCCACAAATTTACGAAATGTTTTTAAGGCATGACCTGAGGTATGCCGATGATGATTCTCTAGTAATTGAAATTCTAAATCACACACCCCACCTGGGTCTTGCAGAAATCGAAACTCATAGTTCGTCAAACTTTTTACATCTTCATACTCTGTTATCAAATCTGTAATAGCACTAGATCCTGTTCCATAATAGCTTGCACAACTTATAATTCGCATCACTATTTCTCCTTACGCATGTATTGCTTATAAATGACTGACATATTCTCTATTGCTCGTTTCATCGAATATTTCGGTACCTTTTGAATACTATTTTGTGCAAAAGTTTGCACGAGCTCTGGTTCTTTGTATAACTTATAAATCGCCTCACAAAATGCTTCACTATCGCCTAACTTGTACACGATTCCATTTTCGCCAGAGGTAACTAAGTCTCTTTGGCCTCTAACATCAGAACAAACGATTGGAATACCGCATGCCATTCCCTCGATAATATTAATGGGCTGTCCTTCTCTTTGCGATGCCGAAACCAATACATCGGACACCGTAAGTAAATCTTCAATATCCTTTCGATACCCCCAAAATTTCACTTCTTCTTGCAAACCAGATACTTTCACCAACGCTTTACAACTTTCTAACTCCTCTCCTCGTCCAACGATATACAAACATATCTGAGGGATTCGCTCTTTTAACTGTTGCATATTTTCAATAAGAAACCTCTGGTCTTTGTTACGATTGACTTCTGCTACGCAGATTAACACATATGTTTCCTGGTCAATTTCATATTTTCTTCGTAGCTCTTCTTTCTTCTGTGGTTGATAGCAAAATCTCTGTAAATCTACACCTACCCCATCAATTTTAACAATTTGTTTGGCCTTAAATTTCTTACCTACTGCACATTGATAATCTTCTTCATTAATTGTCACCAAAGTGTCCGTATACCTTGCACAAAACTTCTCAACAGTATAATAAATTAACCAGTTCTGCAAAGGGGCTCCCTTATAAAAATGAAATCCATGAGCCGTATAAATCACTTTCATGCCGCTTTTTCTAAATTTCCTAGCCGCCAAGCGCGCTAACACGCCACCTACGGGAGTGTGACAATGCACAATATCATATTTTTCCTGCTCCATAATCTGCTGCAACTGACGATAAGCTGTAAAGTTCTTAGGCGATAAGGGATTTCTTCTAGCAGCCATCGTATAACTCGTATCACAGTCTTTTACTTCTTCTTCGCCTGCTGAAATATAGTCAACTTGCCACCCTTGCTCTCGAAACCAACGCATATATGGATAATTAAATTTCGCAAAATTCGCTATATGTGATACAAAAAGTACTTTTCCCATCATTACACCACCAAAAATCCTACAATTTCTTTCTTTTGTTGTTCCACNAACTGACAGATTTTGGAAATTTCAGTTAGCTTCGATTCATTGAAACGCTCTATTAAAATCACATGNTTTACGGCTCCAAGTGAGGCNACTGTTTTCGCTGAAATATTCGCATTCTCACCTAGAATAAAATGATAGCCTTCTTCTTTTCCTTTTGCTTGTAGTCTTTCATAAAAGTTTCTTACTTCTTTACTTTCTGCCACACCTGTAAGTAAAATATCCNGNGTTTCTTCCTTATCGACAAACAGCGCTNCAATCTTCGCCATAATNTATGTNACTTGTTCTTNTTCACTCATATGATAGTAAACTTTGCCATCTAAAAAGTCGATAAAACGGTTTAAGAAGAATCGCTTTTTCTTCGAGGTCTGAATNTTGGCACCACAAAGATTNTNAAGCCCCATATATTCTAATTCTCTCTCATCTTTTAATGTCGTACCAAAGAAGTCCATAAGCAGTCCTATGAAAACACCTAATACAATTCCTGCGGCGCAACCCACGATAACTCTNCGTGTGAAACTATGCTGTACNCCTTCTCCCATGATTCCTGTTTCTACTTCTAGTATCTCTTCTGCCTGTACACGAATACCTATCGCATGTTCATAATAATCAAGCCTTCTAACGGTACTTTCTTGGCGCTCTGTAAAAAAGCGATAAAACGATTGCGGTAGCACGCCTTCTTCTGCCATTAGAAGCTTAACTGACGACGGATTGGATACGCTCTCAATATAGTCAAAAATATCATAAACAATTTCTCTAATCTCAATATCCTCTACACCATAGGCACAGATAAACACCACGCCCTCTTCTGCATAAGCTGCAATCAATTGCGGTAGTTGTTCAGCTAATTCCACGGAATCTCCTATGGATAAATGCTGATAAATCGCTCCAGTAGCAATCTGATTTGCATACGATAACGCAAGTCCTGCCCTGTCAATATCGCTACTATCCTCTTCCCCTTTGACCATAAAACTCAAATTATAAAAGTTTGTACCATGCATATTTAGATCTAGTAGGCCTTTTGCCACCTCAGATTCTCTAAAATTATTTCGCAATATTTGTAGNTGCTTTATTTCTTGTTTAATATTCGCTAATTCAATCTCTTGGGCTTTCTTAAGTTCGACTTCACCAAGTTCTCCTTCTTCAAGTGTAACCTCTACTTCTTCTGGTTCACTGGTGAAATAAGACGACGCACCAAACAGTAGCGCACACACGAGTACCGCAAGCATAATAACTGGCCATTTGCGTAACATCGATATTAGAAAATCCTTTAAGCTAAATTCCATTTTCATTCGTGTCCTCTCTTTCCGCCGTTTCAAAGCCTTCTGTACTTTCTTTCATAAAGATAACTTTGACCGTCATAAGTAATAATCTCAAATCCAACAAAATCGAATAATTCTCAATATACATCAAATCCAATTTCAATTTATCATAGGCGGAGGTATTGTATTTCCCAACAATTTGCGCATATCCTGTCAAACCACCTTTCACCTTTAAGCGATAGGAAAACTCCGGGATTTTCTCTGAATACTGCTCAACATGTTCAACACGTTCTGGCCTTGGTCCCACCACACTCATCTCGCCTTTTAGAACATTGATTAATTGTGGCAATTCATCGATTCTCGTTGCTCGTATAATTGTGCCTATTGGCGTAATTCTTGGGTCNTTATCCGTTGCCGGAATCACATTTCCTGCCTTTTCCGCATCGACAATCATGCTCCGAAACTTAAGAATCTCAAATTTCTTCTGGTTAATCGTACACCTTGTTTGTCGAAAGAATACTGGTCCACCATCATAGATTTTGATTGCAATGGCTGCAATCAGCATAATTGGCGAGGTTAGGCATAATATTATGACCGACACTAAAATATCCATAATTCTTTTGATAATCTTCTGTTCAAAGGTCAATCCTGCATTTCGACAAACTACTAATGGGGTGTCAAAGAGGTTTATCTCACTTGCCCCCTTCATAATAATATCCGAAATCTTAGGTGTCACATAAGTTCTTACCGAATGCTCAAAACAATATTTTAATATTTTATTTCTTGTTTCTGTCTTTACATCACAGAGCATGACCGCACCGTACTGGTCTATTTTCGCATATACTTTGTCTAGTCCTACTTCTACATCTATTTTCTCTTTGATATTGTACTTATCGTTTCTCTTTTCTAATTTCCCAACAAGCGTATCTACCATATTGCTTCCATATATCATCAAAAGTTCATGTGCTGGATACAATTTTCGATATATGTGTACAGACAAATTCGCCCATATAATTGCAATGAGAATCTCGATTGCCGTCATCACCAACATCGGATTCGGTGGTAACAAAGAACGCGCAATCAAACTAATTTGAAAATAGGTAACGATATTCGCCAGTATAATCGACAACACTTGTGAAAAGATGATATTCCCAACCGTATATACATCAAACTTATAGCCACCATAGATGATAAGAAACAAACTTAGCAATACCATGTATACCAAAACCAATACGATGTTTCCTCGCCCCAAGAAGGGGTTCATCACTAAATGCAGGTAATCTTTATGCCATATATATATGTATAACACTGCAAAAATGCCCATTAGCAAAAAATTTAATAACGATATGACTAACTTTTTATATTGCTCATACTTTTTCATATTCTTCTCCTACGAACCTATGACGCTTGTAATTGTTTTCACCATAGTTTTTATATCACTCCAGCAGTTGAAGTTCTTTAATTCCTTTAAATTATATTCCATCTTATCTGGCAAAACCGCCTCTATATATGTTTTGTCAACTTCTGCCGCATTCTGAAGCAATTGTTCTTCATCTTTATATTTAATACTCGCCATAGAGGTAAGACCTGCTGGCAACAACAACGTCGCTTTCATCTCGTCTGTATATTTCCTGACATACTTCTCAACCTCTGGTCTTGTTCCTACAAAGGACATCTCTCCACTTAACACATTAAACAATTGTGGGATTTCATCAATTCTATACTTACGCAATCTCATGCCTATCTTGGTAATTCTTCTATCTTCAAGTGTCGTAATCTCTCCGCCTAACTTCGCCGCTTCTTGTACCATTGTGCGAAATTTCCAGATGCGAAAACGTCTTCCATATGTCGTAATGCGCACTTGGCGAAAGAAAATAGGACCGTGTGAATCACGCTTAATCAAAACTCCAACCACAAGCATTAGTGGCAAGAAAAAGATAATTAAGATTACCGAAAGCACCACATCCATGCTCCTCTTTATTCTTAATCCGCTCCGCCGTTGCTTTAAAATATCATAATATTGTCTCACTGCTTCATTTTGCATCCATGCGGGCATTTGATTCCATTCTTTCATCACATTCATTCTCTCTTCTAATTTACTAAGCACTTCTTTAAAACCGCTACAACATATTGCACATCTTCCCTTGTCAATTGATTGTGTAGTGGTAGTGAAATCGCATTTTCATACTGTTTATATGCATTGGGGTAATGCAAAATGTCAAACCCTAAGTCCTTATATGCTTGTAACATAGGAAGCGGTTTATAATGTACATTCGTCGCAACGCCTGCTCTTTTCATCTCTCTCATAATCTCATTGCACTGCGCTCGAGACTTTCCCTCTACTCTTATCAAATACAGATGTCCACTTGAGCTTTGTTCCTGCGTCTGATGCGCTAACACTTTTACAGGCAACTCGCTTAACGCTTCATCATACCATGTAATAAGTGCTCTTCTCATTTTCAAAATATCTTGATAACGCTTTAATTGTACAAGACCTAATGAGGCTTGTATATCTGTCATATTGCATTTGTAATAGGGAGCCACAATGTCGTATTCCCAGCCACCTTCTGCCACTTTGCCTAACGCATCTTTGGTCTGCCCATGTAAGGACAACAACATGTACTGCCGATATACCTCTTCACTATCTAAGCCTGCTTGTTCCTTCCATACGACAGCGCCACCTTCTGCGGTAGTAAGATTCTTAACTGCATGAAAAGAAAACGAGGTGAAGTCTGCTATCTCTCCACTTCTTTGCCCTTTGTAAGTCGCTCCTATGGAATGCGCTGCGTCTGCACACACTACGATTCGATTATAAAGCGCCTGCAACGCATGACTTGGCGTAAATAACGATTGCTTTCGCTGGACGATTTCAAATATTTTCTCATAATCACAGATAACGCCACCTAAATCTACGGGGATAATCGCCTTTGTACGCGTGGTAATCGCCTCTTCTAGCTGTACATAATCCATTTCATAGGAATCTTCTTTTGTATCAATGAATATCGGAGTCGCCCCAACATGGCATATAACGCTTGCTGACGCACTATAGGTATATGCTGAGGTAATCACTTCATCACCAGGCCCAATCCCCAGTACACGAAGTGTCAACTCCATACACGCTGTGGCAGAGTTTAGACAAACTGCTTTCTTCGTATGACAGAACTTTGCCAACTCCTCTTCAAATAATTTCGTCTTTGGTCCTGTAGTTATCCAACCACTTCTCAAGGTATCCACAACTGCAGAAATTTCTTCTTCACAAATGTCTGGCGGCGAAAACTCAATCTTTCTCTTTTCCATTTTCTTCCTCCACAACTGCTTCTTCTTGACTTACAATGCCTACTTGACTGATTCTCTTATGTATTTCCAAATCTCGTTCCTTATCTTCTTTCTTGATGTGGTATGACGGCACGATTTCAGAAACCGCACTCTTTATATCTCCACTTTCACTTATTATAATCTTTTCTAACTTTTCCAATTCACTTAGAAAATGCTTTTCATCAAATACTAACGGTTTGCCTATAAAGATTAGCTTGCTCTTGGTTTTGGCCATTCCTTCTTCACTAATTAAAAGTTCCTCATACAGCTTCTCACCAGGTCGTAGACCTACAATTTTAATATCCATATCTACACCGAGGGTATAGCCAGACAGGCGAATCAAGTTCTTTGCTAAATTATAGATTTTCACAGGTTCTCCCATATCTAGCACGAATATTTCCCCGCCTTGTGCATATGCGCCTGCTTGCATAACAAGTGAAACTGCCTCTGGTATCGTCATAAAATAGCGTATGACATCCTTGTGTGTAACCGTTACTGGCCCACCTTCTTCTATTTGTTTCTTAAACAGTGGAATCACGCTCCCACTACTTCCTAATACATTTCCAAAACGCACTGCTACATATTCTGTACTATAATGATTGTTAAACATTTGCACAATCATTTCACAGATTCTCTTTGACGCCCCCATAATATTCGTAGGGTTTACCGCTTTGTCTGTAGAAATGAGTACAAACTTTTTCACGCCTTGTCTACCTGCTGCCCGCGCTACTTTGTATGTTCCAAACACATTGTTCTTAATTGCTTCTGCCGGACTATCTTCCATCAAAGGCACATGCTTATGTGCCGCCGCATGATAAACCACGTCTGGACGATAACTCTTCATGATACTTTCCATTCGCCCAGTATTGCGAACCGAACCAATCAAAACAGTTAGGCGAAGCGCCGGGTTTGAACGAAGCAACTCCTGTTGAATCTCGTATACTCCATTTTCATAAATATCAACAAGTACCAACTCCTTGGGCATATATGTCGCAATCTGTCTGCACAGCTCAGAACCGATGGAACCACCGGCACCTGTTACTAAGATGACCTTATTGCGTACATACTCCGAAACACTGTCTAAATCAATTTGAATCGATTCTCTACCTAATAAATCTTCGATAGATACATTGCGAAGTTTCGATACGCTCACCTCTTCTGTAAGCAATTGATACATACCTGGCAATACTCTTAATTGACAAGGCGTGTCATTACAGATGTGCAAAATATCACTCAAGGTTTTCGCCGATACCGAAGGGATTGCAAAAATAATCTCTTCTATCTTATACATTTCTACACTCTTTACAATATCTTCCCTGGTTCCTGCAATACGTATTCCATGGATATATTTCCCTCTCTTAGAAGGGTTGTCATCTATCACGCAAATTGCTTTGCGGTTCAATGTTTTACTTGATTTTAATTCCTTAAGAATCATACTTCCTGCTTCACCTGCACCCACTACCATCGTACGTACAATCTTCGCGCGCGTACTTGAGGTCATCGGTCCTCTTCGAAACATATTCAAAACACGATATGAAAATCGTGTAACTGACGTAGTCATAACTAATAAAAAGAAATACAACACATAATAACTTCTTGGCATCGTAAATGCAAACATCAGCATTCCTAATGCTTGAAATGCTGTGGATAAGCCACATGCTCCAACAATCAAAAGCACTTCATGCAAGCCCGCAAACGACCACACACTCCTGTACAAATTCATAACAATAAAAATCAATATGGTTATCACCACATTAATCATCATATAATGCAAAATATTCTCAAGATAAATTTGTTCTATTCTACTATGTTGCAATTCATATCTCAAAAGTAGTGCCACATACGAATGAATCACGATTGTAAAAACATCAACCATACTCAATAAAATCATTCTTGTACGTGAACTTCTGAAATTTACTATATTTTTCATTTATTTTCCTCATTCATGCATCGCATTCCAATTATCCCATACTTCATAGGCTTTGTCTAATTGTACTTTTATCGCGGTTTATTCTTTTATTTTTTAGATATTTATAAATTGCGAATGGAACCAATCCAACTAGTACTGGTTTCATTACATAGGGTAAGGTGCTGATTCGTAAGATGCCTAATTTCTTAAATTCTGCATATCTCACACGCATCTCTCTAACGCGAAACTTATATTTTCTACGCCCATAGGAATTCGCATCTTCGCGATATAACAATAAACTCTCCTGTATGTTGTAGCCTCTGTATCCTGCCTGATGCAGGCGCATAAATAACTCATAATCTTCACATCGCTGTGTCAACTTCGACGTGTTATAGCCCTTCATTTGCTTAAGTACTTCCCTGCGAAACATGGTAGATGGGTGAATATATGGTGAATATGGCAAGAAATCTGTCGCTGTCGGCTTCTCCTTCACCTTTCGTGTGCCCCATATTCCTTGCTCTCCTAGTAACTCCGCATTAGAACCCACCCACTGATAGTCCAGATGCGTTTCTAAAAAATTATAAAGTGTGGATAACCTCTTCGGACACGAAATATCATCATCATCCATTCTTGCAATATATTTGCCCTTGGCAACCTCAAGACATTGATTAAGCGCAGAGGCAAGCCCCTGATTTCTCGCCGCCTTTAAATATACAATACGTTTATCGAGATTACAAATTTTCGCAAATACAGAATCATACTTTTCATCTGAGCCATCATTGCAGATAAGAAACTCCCAATCCTCAAAATCCTGCTCTATAATAGATTGTACCGCCCCCAAAATCTGCTCTTCATTACTAGGCTGAAAGACNCCCATAATAATGCTCATTTTGATTTCTTGCATATGTATCCCCTCTTCTAACAAGCTAATGTTTTCGACCTATTCGGTATTGATTCAACTGCCGCAAAATGCCTGCACCTATATAAACAAACCCTACCGAAATCCAAAATTGCATATAAATTAAAAATTGAATCCATCCCATCGCTTCCGCGCGTGGAATAAGGAAAAGTGTAGTCAAGGCAACCAATATGATTGTTCTTATTAAAATATTACACTTCATCCAATATAACGAATATATTAACAACGCCCCTAATATCACTGTGAAAATAGCCACTCCTACGTAACCAAAATCAGCATATGTCTCTAACAAATAAGAGCTTCCAATGCCATGTCCTTCTAAGTACGCCTCTGGCCCAATCGTCAAGTACGACATATTATGTGCAAAAGAATTGCTCTGCGTCGCATTGATAATATGATTCCCACCTGGCAAAGGCTCTGCACCAAAGAATCTCTGTGCAATGCTACCACGCGTAATATAATCAATGACGCCNCCAAACGTATAGTTTCGCCAAGCACGCTGTGGCAAATCTGGTATTACAGAATACCCTACCGCCAGCACCTGAAAACTAATACCTTGGTCGTAGAAAAAGTTTACAATCAAAGTGCCAATTCCAGATATGGCAACTTCCATGCCCGTTCGAATATACGCATATGCTCCAAGAAATGCCACCGAACAAGGCGCCCCAATTGCGAGCATTAATTTCTCCCATTTGCCAATCCACTTTTCTCTATCATCTATCGCATCTCTTATAAAATAATAGACAAATGCAAAAATACAACTCAACACAATCGGATTGCGCATCCCTATCAAAAGCATTGGAACTTCTGATAAAATAGAGAGACTCAGCACACAAAAGCTGATACGCTTCTTCGGAAATGTCGCCAAGTAAATACACATGAAATAACGCTTCATCGATGCCAATACCACAAACGCATACGGCAATCTACTTGCAAAGTCCACATAGTACATCACATACGACTTCCCTTGCATAAGATAAAGTTTCTCCGCTTCTAAAACCATGCTAACCACCCATGTTCCAAGAAACATTGCCCCAGCAATCCACTGTATATACTTCATCTGTGTACTTTCATAAGCACTTAGCCAACNNNTNGGNNNAGCTCTTTCGCGCCACTTGACTTCTTCTTTTGCGTCGCTCATGTATATATTCTGCCAATACCGCTCCAATAAGCAAAGAGGCAAAACTTAGATACAACACGCGAACAGCAAAGTATTCCGCTTGCGTTCCCCACACCATCCATTCTCCTGTGCGAAGCACTGCAATAAACGGACGCAAGCCCAGAAACACGAACTGTACCAGATGAAAAAGCAGAAATAATATCCTGCGTTTAAGATGAATGCAGCCATACAACAAATTACTCATACCCAACAACAATACTCCGAAGAGTACTGTGTTAGGTATGAGTTTTACATTTCCGTATGTGAATAGAAAAAATGAAATCGCAATTAACGCATATTGCAGATAAGATATATATTTTCTTTTGAATTGTTTCATTCTACTAATCAACCTTTTTTGATATTTTGTTACTAGCTTGCAAGTAAGGCTCTCATGATATTTACCACTCTCTCACCATATCCTGCCCCTGTCGCCCAACCGGCACCACTTGGATTCTCTTGTATGCCTAGCCACTCTACATATGGTGCACTACCCTTCGTTACCAGATGATAGCGTGGACTCATAGTGGGACGCATTACCAATCCTGCTTCGCCTGCTGTAGATGCATAAGCCTGCAGATGATGAATCTGTGCACGAACGCCTTCTCTAACGGTATTAAAACTCGCACCTGCAGCACCTCCGCCTGTAGCACCAATTCCACCAAAGTTGTATTGCTCTCTCTTAACATCACCACCAAAACGTAAGAACCCTGTCTCTAACATCGATTGCGCAAACGCTACCTCTGCTCTAATATTTTGCATTGTTGCTTCTTCGTAAAAGATTTGGCAAAAGGCTTCTATTGTCCTCGCATCACTATTCGCATAAAAGGCCGGATATGTAGCGTGTCTATTATAATACCTTACCATCTGTGCAATGGTTGTCTGTGTTGCGCCTTCTATTGATGTGTGTTTTCCCAAAATCCCATTTGCATCAAATATATATTGACTACCATCAATAGTCTGCATACCCGTTACTCTTTGACCACTTGTATTGAAATAGTATCTTTCATTTCCTAAGTTCAACCACCCCGTATGCATTCTACCGTCTGCTCTTAAGTAATACCAATCATCGTATACCTTTCGCCAGCCTGTCGCTACGCCACCATTATCTAAACAGAAATAATACGTTCCTTCTATCTCTATCCAACCTCTATTTTGTGTTCCTCGTGTAATAAGGATACCATCGCTGTTAAATGCACAAATTTCTCCGTTTATCCTATGCGTTCCAGTTAGCATCTGACCGCTACTATTTAAGTAATACTGTCTGCTTCCTAGTGTCAACCAACCCGTCTGCATCTTTCCGTCTGATGCGAGATAGTACCAGTCATCATATACCTTCTGCCAACCGGTTGCTCTTGTTCCATTATTTAAGTAATAGTACCAAGTTCCCGCTTCTAAGTTCCAACCTCTTCTTTGTTCTGCTTGAAGAATCCCGTCTCCATTAAACGTATATCTTTGACCGTCTATCGTATGCGTTCCGATTAGCATATGACCACTGCCATTGAGATAATAACGTCTACTTCCAAGTGTCAACCAACCCGTCTGCATCTTTCCGTCTGATGCGAGATAGTACCAGTCGTCATGCACCTTTTGCCAACCGGTTGCTCTCGTTCCATTATTTAAGTAATAGTACCAAGNTCCCGNTTCTAAGNNCCAACCTCTTCTTTGTTCTGCTTGAAGAATCCCGTCTCCATTAAACGTATATCTTTGACCGTCTATCGTATGCGTTCCGATTAGCATATGACCACTGCC
>JGI994J12354_10001875_pt1 | contig 21073 bp, 14 predicted proteins | sample IntmicLarv3ML3BL_FD_12354 | JGI IMG/M metagenome (IMG submission 12354) | reverse complement strand
AAAGTAACTTCAAATCCCCAATGGCAGCCGGGAACGCAGAGAGTGCAACGAACGGAGTGACCGGTGTGGGGCGATGACATCGTCTCAAATCGTGGATTTCGGTCCGATTTGAATAGCAAAATACGCGGGTTTGCGATGGATACGGCCCTCACCGGTCACTCCGCTTACGCTGCGTTCCCGGCTGCTGTTCTTGTGCGATGTCTGTAAACAACGGAAAACGATTTGGCTGTTGATTTTTTGGCGACAACCTAATAACCCCGTGCTTACGTTTGGGGCTGTTATTTTCCTGCTCACCCTGACCGTTTTGTGCCGTCGCCGATGAGGACGGCGATCCATTCGGTTTCTTTGAACGCTTGCAGGATGATTTTGACCATAATCGTCAGCGGAGCGGCAAGGAACAGGCCGATCGGGCCGAGCAGCCAGCCCCAAGTGATAAGTGAAAGAATAATCACAACGGTCGAGATGCCGAGACCGTGGCCCAAAATTTTCGGCTCAATGCCGTAACCGATCGTGCATTCGATGGCGATAAGGCACACAGCATAAATCATTACGCCGGCAGGGCCGCCAAAGATCGGGTCGGGCTGTATGAAAATGAGCAAGCCGGGAATGATCGAAGCAATGATTCCGCCGATGTTGGGGATAAAATACAGGAAAAAAGCGACTACGCCCCAGAATAGGGCCGCTGGAACGCCAAACCAGATATAAACCGCCGCAGCCGCAACGCCCGACATCAGACTGGAAATCGCCTTCAGAAACAGGTAACGTCGAATTTCGCTGGCGATGCTGTGCAAATGCTCGTTGGTGATCGGTCCTCTGCCCAAGGCACGGTCGATTTTTGCCGGGAATCGTGACGCTTCAAAGATCATGAACAGGGTGATGATCATGACGATGAACCCCTTGGCGACCATGTTGCGCAATTCGCTGAACGTGTTGGTGAATAAATTAAGCAGACTTTGCGCGCTCAAATCAATCAGATCAGGCGGCGGCAACGGATGATGGGGCAACACCGGCAGTTCTTCTTCGGAGAAAGTGATTTCCTCGGCATCGTCGCCCTGTTTGGGCATAAACGTATCGTAGGCACGTTCGAAAAGAGTTTTACTCTCGATGTTTTCAGCATCTTCCGCGACTGATTCATCTGCCGTTTGATTGTTTTTTTCTTCCGGCAATAGCGGTACGCCGTGTACAGGAGCAGGCTCCGGTGGAGTCGTTGGCTGCGGCGATGCTGTCATATTTTTTTCGGTAATGGAACCGTGTTTTTCCGGTGTTTCGCCGTTTTGGGGTGGTTCCTCTGTTTTTTTATGGAAACCGAAATCCAGTCGGAATCCCATTTTCTCCAATTGCCCTTCAAGACGGTTAAACTCCACTTCTATTCGTTTGGCATAAACGCGGGAGTCCTTACTCAAGTCGGCCAGTGAACTGACCACCAAGCGGGTCAAGCCGATCGTGAGAACAGCTACACAGCCGAGAACAATAAGCAGGGAAAGCCAACCTGGACAGCCCTTCGATTGCAACCATCGCAACGGAACGAGCAGGATAATTGTTGCAAAAAGGGCCAAAAGCATCGGTGCGATAATTGCACTGGCCACCTTGATACCGGCCAAAAGAATAACAACGGCCGCGGCCATGATCAAACCATGAAACACCATTTCCTGCTTCGGTGTTTGCGGATAATGCGGACCTGATCCGTAATTGGGCAACTCGGGAAAACGAACTCTTTTTGACATATTTTTGTATTTATTCCATATATGAACAAGGGGCTTGATTTCAAAAGTAATACAATCGCAATAAGATTATTATCTATTATATTTTATCACGTTTCGGACGGTTTCAACAGAGCGAAACCCAATTTTTGGCCATGAATATTACATAGTGCTATTTCATAGTAAATATCCCAAAGAATTATAGTATAGTAATGTTTATCCCAAAATACTGCACTCTATTCATTTTTAGAATGGCAAGTTCATGGAATCGCTGATCTCAATACCCTTGTAACGTGGAATAAACACAAAATTTTAATCTGTATTGTTGATTTTGTGAGACAATTAGTATAACATGGTATGCTACATGGGGGTTTCCTCAGAAAATCTTAGTTTTAGAAGTGTATTAACAACTTGCTTGGAGATTTGGTTTCAGGCAAGTCTATCAGTTTTTTTATGGTACATTTAGCCATATCAATTTTAGATGAAAGGTTGATTTATGAAAAACGTCAGTCTTGGCAAGGGGGGGGGGCTAGGCAAGGCCTTTACTCTCGTTGAGCTTCTGGTTGTCATTGCAATCATTGGAATATTGATTGCACTCCTCCTTCCAGCCGTACAAGCTGCCCGTGAAGCGGCACGACGCATGCAGTGCTCGAATAATCTCAAGCAAATCGGGCTTGGAGTTCATAACTTTATTTCAGCACAAAGTAGCAACCTTCCTCCGATTTGCTTGGGGACGCGGCGTGCTACCGTTCTTATGTTGCTCTATCCGTACTTGGAACAACAGGCTCTTTATGACATTGTTATGAGTACTGCAAAGCCCGAGACAAGTGGCGGCTTGACCGGTAATGATGCGGATTCTTGGTATAAGACGGATGAGACCTGGTGGCAGAGATTGCCTTCTGATGAAGTTCGCAATGGTTTCGGTTCGATTTCCAGCTTTGTTTGTCCTTCCCGCCGATCCGGTGGGACGCATATTGCTTCTTCGAACAGTTATATCGGTGGCCCACTTTCGGATTATGCCGTTCCGATTCGTTACATTTATAATCGTGACGATACCAACGCCAACTGGATTCGCTGGCACGAATTTACAAGCCCGGGAACAGCCACGCAGTACACACGGCATTTTGGTCCGTTTCGCGTTTGCAAAAGACCGACCGGCGATATTTCTTCCTGGGCTCCGCGTGATGGTATCTCCTGGTGGGGCGATGGAACAAGCAATCAGCTTATTTTTGGTGAACGACATATTCCCAAGCCGAATGTCGGAATTTGCAATAGTTCCGATGAAAGCTGGGACTGTTCCTATTATTATGCTTTTGGGGAAGCCAACAACACAGGTTCCGCCCGTAGTTTCAGCACTGCGCGTCCCGTGCATCCCGGCCCCATTGGCACCCAGACCATGGACACCGTTCCTCCGGAACCGATTGCCCGTTCGGTCATGGATTTTGCCGATGTGACGCTTCCGCGTCGCCAAAATTACGGTTTCGGTTCGGCCCATACGAGCGTCTGCCTCTTCCTTTTGGGAGATGGATCGGTTCAAGGCTTGAGTACCACGACCAACCGCGTCCTTGTTGCTTCATTGGCGCACGTTTCCGATGGCGGTACGGGAAGCATTCCGTGATCTGTCATTTCGTTTGTTTAACGATAGCCGCCACATGGAGATACGCTCTCCTGTGGCGTTTTTCTGATAATTATCAACCATCAACTCCAGGAAATTAATTATGAAGCGAAGATTATTGTTCCTTTCGTTATTACTCTGCTGTCTCATTGTTGTGGGATGTGGAAAAAATGTCAAAGTTTCTGGAAAAGTTTCTTTTTCAGATGGAACTCCGCTTGATGTCGGCAAGGTTTGCTTTTCCGACGGTACAATTATGGCCTATGGAAAAATCGACACCAATGGCACTTATACAATGGGTATGACCAAAGACGGTGAAGGTATTCCTCCCGGTACGTATAAGGTTTCCATTGTGGATGCGAAGAAGCCGGATTCCAAGTACATGGTTAAATCCGAAGAAGGGGATTATCCTCTGGATGTTACTTTGATCCACTTGAAATACTCAAATCCCAACACAAGCGAGTTGGAATGTGTCGTGAATGGGGCAACGACTTACGACATTCCGGTGGAAGCCCCACCCAGCGATTATCGTCCCACGATTCCAGGGGCTGATTGAGTCTCGTACGTTGTTAGCCGCATCGCCCTACTACCTCATCAAGCCTAAAATTGTGACATTTTGATTGTGAACATCGCTATCGCCGATCAAGATCGGCGGCTAAGAAGATACAATTTTAGTTTTGATTGGGTAGTACGATGTGTTTGATTTGTCTACAAAAACCTCAGAAAAACGGTTTAGAAATCACGCGATTGGCCCCGGCGTGACGCAATTGTTGTATTTCGTCCGATCGCGGACCATTGTAAAGTACGACCAGTCGCGTTGTTACGGGACTGCAGGCTTTCAGCAAACGTACCACGGCAAGCGTTTCGGACAGATTTTCCGAGCTGACATCAAGTATGATTTTGGCCGGTTTTAGGGCTTCGATTTTTGCTTGCATTGCCGTTACTTGGTACGGGTAAAATGTTTCGGAGTCAATCCCGTCTTGTTTTATACTGTCAACAAGCATGTCACGTATGGCCGTATCGTCCGCAATGACAAGCACCGTTGGCTGGGCATTTTTTGCAACGGGCGGTTTTTGAAATTCGCAGCAACTTTTCCATTCAGGCAAGTTGAGGGTTTTAAGAATTCGCTGCTCATCGGACGAACAGGCGGGCAGTTCCCAAGCGGAAGGGCGATGCTTGCAAAAGGCCCGAAAATTCGGCAGGGCCTCCGATTCCCATTGGTGCCAATAGTATCTAAACAGATCCGGCGGCACATAACCTGTACGACGTTCGCCTTCGGTCAGCGAACCGGCTATCATGATGATTTTCGCAAGTGGTTGCAAAGAGTACAGTTGCGAAATTTCTCGCGGAAGATACTGTCCAAAATTCGATGCCAACAGAAAAAACAGGTCGTAATTCACAACCGACCCGTTTGTTTGAAAAAACAAGGGCAGAGAGTCATAATACACAGCTTCGGTGTTTTCGCGAATTTGACAAATAACGTTTTTGAAATCATTTTGCCGAAAATCACCGACCACCGCTACGCGAACAGGTTCGTTTGCGACCGTTTTTTCTTGGATAGCGAAAGTTTCTCCGAGATTCATTCTTGACACATCGATCAATCAGAAATATTGGATAATGCGGTTGTGTGCGTTGGCATAGACATCGGCGACAATTTCGGGTGTATGGCGATATTGCATAAGATAAGCATCTTCCTGCATTTCTTCGTAGTAGTTTTTGAGAATTTGCGTTGCCCGAAAACCTGCGGACCGGAAAAACAGTTGCGCCGGGAGGTTTGTTTCGCGAATCTCAAACGTGATTCTGCTTCGGCGCTGGGTCGAAAGTTTTCCGATAAGTTTTGCCATCATCTGCGTTGCTACGCCACAACGTCGAAACCGACTGGCCGTTGCAAGATTCAGCAGTTGAATTTTATTTTTTGATAATTCATAAATCATGTATCCCGCCACTTCATCATTGTACTCGGCAACCATTCCAATACAATTACGGGAACGCAGACAGCGCGTGTAATCTTCTTCCGTCCAAGGAAATTCAAAACTTTCTTCTTCAATGTCAAGCACTTCCGCCATGTCACGGCTGACCAGCCAGCGGATATGAACGCGGATTTCACCGGAGATTTGAGTAGCCATCTTTGATTTTCCCTCCTTTTACCGAGAATACCATCCTTGGGTATTCATAATGCCTCGAGTTTCGTCGATTTACCATTCAATGCCATTACTTTTGCTTTGAGTGAGCGAGAATGATAGCAAAAATTTTAATTTTCTCCAATACAACTTTTTGCGATTTCTTCCGTTTTTCTGACGAGATTGTGTACAATAAAACAGGTGTTGCGCAACACAATAACAATTCATTCCGTCCTTTAGTATTACAGCGCAACATATCAGCAATTCCATGGATTATTTTTGATCATTTCACGTATGAACAAAGCGTTGCAGGGCGATGCGGTAACGATTTCTAGCAATAAAAAAAGACACAAGGGTTTCCCCTCATGTCTTTCTAAGCCGCTTTCCAGGAAAGTCACAAAAACCTGCAGGCAGCCATTTTTGGCACTATCAATCGTTCACTGCGATATCAAGTTGCATAATTACGAAGCTGCGGAAGTTTTTTGGCTTTTCCGGACGGTTTTTTCGTCGCTGTCCACGCCACTGTCATGTCCGTAACCATAACCGTAGGTAGCGCCATAGCCGTAACCATAGCCATAACCGTATTTTTCACTACTGCTACCACTGGCATGGTAGAAGCGGTGGCTTCGGAAGGTATTGATGGCGAGTCCGCAAATGTTGGCACCGACTTCACGGAGCAAGTGAGCGGCATGCATTACCGAGGGACGTCCGTTCTTGATGATACGAACGGTCATCAGCACACCGTCAACTTCCGAGGCCATGATACAGGTATCGGAAACGGCCAGTACCGGTGGTGTATCGATAATCACGTAATCAAATTTTTCCTTGGCAAGTTCAAGGAATTTCTTGAACAACGGTGAAGACAGGACTTCAGCCGGGTCTTTACAGTTGGTTCCCGCCGTGATAAGCGTGAGGTTGTCAACCGGCGAAGTCAACAGAATGTCGTCAAACTGTTTTTCCTCGTGTAAAAAGTTGGAGAGTCCCGTTCCATTTGCGATGCCGAAAATCGAATGCAGGTTCGGTGAACGCAAGTCGGCGTCGACTAACAGGACCCGTCGGTTGGAATTGGCGATCGAAACGGCCAAGTTGGTAGCCACGGTCGTTTTTCCATCGTGCGGATTCGTACTGGTAACCATGAGCGCGGTTTGGGTTTGCATTTTCATTCCAACCAGCAAGGATGTTCTCAGACCACGAAACGTTTCCGTTGCCAGCGATTTTGGATTGTGATACGTGACGATTTCGGAAGCGATGGCTCCGAGTTTCTTCGACGGCCGGAGCCATTTTTGCTTGCGGTGAATCGAATGCAATTTGGGAAGCTGAGTCAACACGGGAGCAGCAATCATGTTACCGACTTCCATCGGCGAATGGAATGTCCTGTCAGTCAGATCGACCAAGTAGGCCAAAGCACAACCAAATGCTATTCCCGCAATGCCGGCCAAACCAATCACCATGACGAGATTCGGCCAAACCGGTCTTTTCGCCAATTGCGGCTTTTCAATCGCCTTGACATTCAAGCCGACCGACGATTCCACCTTGTCGATGTCAATCAGTTTCGAGATGGCACGGTTGACGGCATCATCAATTCGAGCACGTTGCGACTCGTAATTTTCATATTCCAACTTCAAACTGCCTTGTTCGACGAGCTTGGCGTTCAATTCGTCAATATTTTTCTGGGTATTGGCTAAGCGAGTTTCAATACCGGCAATGGATTCACGAGTACTGACCTTCAGCGTTTTGAGCAAGTCACTATCCGAACCGACTTTGGGAACCACGGCTTTGTCCGTTCCTTCCTGTTGGATTTCTTCGATCTTCTGATTCAGTAAGACAATGTCCGCTCTGAGTTGTCTCAGTTCCGGACTTTCCTGCCCCGCGACACCTTTCTCCAAAACATTCAATTTCAGTTCCTTGTCCAACAAGGCGGAAAAGGTCGTCGAAATTCGCGAACGGTATATCTCCATCATTTTCTGCGTTTCCGAATTCGGGGTATAAAACGAACCTTGAATCAGTTCCTTCATGTTGTCATTGTTGAACGTTCCCTGGCTATTTTGAAAATAAGCAAGGATGGCCCCAACGACTTCACTATTTTGCAGTTTCTCATTTTCTTGTGCAGCCGATTCACTGGCTTTTTCCAACGTACTCATTTGCGCCTTCAATTCATTGTACCTCAGACTGAGGGTCTGGTGTTCATCCAGGCATTTCTGCAAAAGGTGTTGTGTTGTCGTCGAGCCTGACGAGAGGGCCAGATAGTCGGGGTGCTTTTTCAGAAAGTCTGCCATGTTGACTTGAAGTTCCTCAAGTTGGGCTTCAAGACTGACTCTTGATTCCCTGTGCAGTTCCGCGATCTTTTGTGTTGAATCGCTATATTCTTCTTGCACATAGTTCATATAGGAATTGATTACGGCCGAGAGAACCGCTTCGGATTCCTCTGGTATCGGGCTTCTAAACGCAACCGTCATCACCATAGCTGTTTTGAGTTTGCCTTCTCCGCCCTTTGTGGTTTTCAAATTACTTTTGATATAACCAACGGGGTTTTCCTGTAAAAAAAGGTTGTCAAGGCCGGCGATTTTTTCCTTGCGCAATGCTTGATACGCTTTTTCAATATTTTCGGAAGATTGAATGATCATGATGTGCGAAGACAAAAGGCTGTCCTGAACGTTGCTGTAATAAGAAGCCGCACCGGGATCAAGCGCTGCCGAGGCATTGCGTTCAAGAATAAAAAGCTGGGCCGCCGATTGGTAGAGACGTTCCGTTTGTGCGTAGTACAAAATGCCAAGTGCCACGCAAAAGAGGATGCCAAAAAATATCAGTCCCCATTGGCGTTTGGCAATGGTCAGCAAATCGAAAAAGTTAAACTCGACAGCCGCCGAATTGTATTCGGGTCTTTTAGGTTGTAAGGCTTGGGAATAAATCGGACTTTCAGCCATGCCTTGATTCATGTTGTTCGTAACCATAGTAATGTGACTTTCGTAACAAGTTTCAACGTGAATTACACGTCAAATAAAGGTGGATAAGTGTGTTAAATCGAAAACAAAAAGGATTTAAACTTTACCGTGACAAGTAAAAATAAATGCATCGCTACGCTTTTGACGGCTCAATCAAGTGAGTTGCGTCTGTTTGCATTATTGTACGATGATTATTCTCGACAAGGCGATATTAGCAAAGTGCAAATTTTATGCCAATAAAATAGTTTTTACTGTTATTGTAATTGCTGTAATATAGGTAGCATGTTTTTAATTGCGAAGAGAAAAAGAATAGGATAATTGTTTAATTCGGGAGAAATGGCAAAAATCTTTAGCCTTTGAAAAACAAATAAAATTTTAGAGCAAAACCTACTGAATCAGTTGATATTTTCAATTACGCCAAGCTGAACTATTTTTCATTATAATCAACAAACCGCTGTTTTAATAGTGTTTTCAACGAAAGAGCTTTGGCTTTATTTCACGAAAAGATAAAATTTTCTAATATTGATGTTAAAATTTAACTTTTTTGCGGATTGTTTTGATTGTGCAGTCGATAAGGTAACTACATGTTGGCGGGAGAATTTTATTGTTGATGGCCAACTACTATGTTTTTTTGGTGCAGTAACAACCCATCGAATTTTGGGAGTAATCGCCGTGACGTTGCGTCTTATCTCTTTGAGTGTCCTATTGTTAAGTCTTGCCGTTTTTTCGGGGTGCAAAATGTGTGCCTCTCATACGGATATTACCGGTAGCCCTGTCCCGAACGCGATGGCATCGGATTATCACCGGGCCGGTTCCTATTTCGGTGGGGGTACCGGAGGGTATTACGTTGACGGTTATCAAAGTACAGCCTCGCCGCAACGTGATTATTATAGCGAATTTTCGCAACAGCCCGCTGGTTCGGTTCAAACTTCCAACTATCGAACCGTTGGGCCGACAATCTCGACGGCCAATTAGAAATCATGCAAAAATAGCAGCCCCAAGCGTGAGCGCGGGGTTATTAACCCGTCCGGGCTATTATTGAAATGCTATAACGATAGTCGAGTTTGACACACAAATATTTTGCGTAAATTTCAATGTTGCAAAATGACATCATTTCGTTGGTTTTTTCGCATCGGAAGTCAAAAATGAGTATGAATTTGTGAAACACAATCCTTTTTCAACTCGAAAAACCACTCCGGGACAAGTTCCTTTCTTTTTTGGGGACGGTGACTTCGATTCTTTTGCCAGCAAAATTACTGTTAATGAAAGTGAATTTGGCCATCAGTACGAACATTTTGTTCAATTCGATTATTGGGCACAAATTGTCGGCGGGCACGGAACCGGAAAGACGACCTTTCTTGCTCATTTTATCGCCCATTTGAATAAAAACGGGCATCCGGTCGGTCTGATCGCCCTGCATGACGGCCAACGCAAGCTGCCGCAAGAGTTTTGGGAGCAACAGAAATCAATGGCTGCGGATTTCAAACGCGGTACACAAAAAAAAACACCGATCACCATAATCGATGGTTATGAGCAGCTTTCTTTGTTACAGAAATCATGGCTTCGGTGGTTCGCTTTCAATAACAAGCTCGGACTGTTGGTGACAACTCACACGAAAAAGCGACATTTTCCCGTTCTCTTTCAAACGAAAATGAATTTTGATATCCTGCTATTGATCGTCGAGCATCTGTTTCGGGAACAAAACGACCTTACGCCGCCTGATCGGACATTATGCCTTTCGCTGTTCGAGTGGCATCGGGGTAATCTCAGAGATGTACTTTTCGAGCTTTATGATCATTACGAAATTTCTGAAAGGTAACCACCTAATTTTATTTCTCACCACGAAGGATGTTAAAAAAAGAAGAATGGACTTTTTCCCTTCGTGTTTCTTCGTGACCTTCGTGGTGAAATTTGACCGTTACAATACAAAGTGAATCAGTTATACATGCCTTCGAGGTCGGTTTCGGCGTAGACTTGGGCGATTTCCGGCAAAATGGCTTTGAGAAATTCGCGAGCGGCATTGAATCTTTCCGGGTCGGTCGTCGTGATGGTTTCGACCTGTAATTTCAGGATAAATGGGAATCTGGCAAGTTCGAAACGCGGATTCTCTTTGGCCCACCACTGCTTTCCGGTTCCCAGAGCATAGTAAACGACAAACTGGTAGTCGGGCGCAATTCCATTGACAAGCGAAGCCCGCCAGAATGAGTCCGCATCACCGTTTTTCTGATCGCCTTTCGGAAATTCCTCCCTGACCGCCGAATTTTTAACTTGGTATCCACCACCAACCATACACACATCCGGCGTATGAACGGCCAAACGACCGGTCGGGCCAATCAGAAAAGACACTCTCACCTGGTCACCGGTTTTCTCGTTGACATAGACCCAATGTTCGGCGTCACTGACCTGCAATTGATCAATAGCGTAGTCCGGTAGTTCAGATGATTCCGTCCGCTTCCATACCCCGGAATCATCGGCGTTCCCGAATTCTTCCGGAATATCATCCATTAATTCGGCAAACATTGTCGAATTTCTCATTCGTTCGGCTTCATAATGCGATATTAAGAAACCGATCGTAAAGGTCAACACGGCAATGAAAACCAGACAAATGATTGTTCTGATATTGGTCATTTCAAATTTCACTTTCCTGGAGGGGTTAAGCAAATCAACGTACCATTTCAAGGGCGGTACGCGGTCCCTTGTTGTGTTTTCTCGAAAGTGGCGGCTTTGTGCATAAACCATCACACTCGGTTTAGTGGTTGTAAAATAATAAGATGGTCATTTATCAATAGCAGTCCGGAACGTAAGTGACGGGTTAATAACCCTGCACTGATACCTCGTTTTACTACACAAGTGAAATTCCATCTATATATTCTTTTATCCACAGATGGCGCAGATTAACACAGGTAATACAGTAGTATAATTCTACTATTTTTTGCAGTTTGTATAATCGCCATAGGATAAAATTTTGTATATTGCCTATGCTGTAAATTTTATTTATATACTGTATTGTGTGATGTGATAAAAAACGAGATGGCTGAATCATCTGTGTTAATCTGCGTCCTCTGTGGACAAAAAATAAAAAATATTTGTGTAGTACAACGAAAGCTAGCGATTGGGTCAGCTATTCTTGAATAACTGTTCTTTTACAGTTCCTTAGTTTTAGTTTTCATAAAATTCAGCGGCGGTCTCGGCGAGACCGCCCTACCTCATGGCCTTCGCTTACGCTACAGCAGGCTCTGGTTTTTTATTCCTGTTTGTCTTCCGGAAATGTGTTCAGCAATTCCTGTGTATAGTTACGATTGCTTTCAGGCAACATCTCGATTTGCGGAACAAGCAGTTGGCGAACGTTTTCAAATTCCTCTTTTGCCTGGCTTTTGATGTCCGCACGCAACAAAGCCACGGCCAAATGCAGTCGATGAATAATATTATGTTTTGCCAATTCGACGGCTGTTGTGAACAAGGTCACGGCTTGTTCCGGATTTCCCTGAGCCATGACGATCAATCCTTTGGTGTCGATCAACATGGCATTGTTCTTGTCGCTTTCAATGGCCTTATCGATTAAATCAATTGCTTCCTTGAAGTCGGCTTCCCGAGTCGAAAGGTCTTCCGTTTTTTGAAACGCGATCAGGTAGGCCAAATCGTTCATCGTCGTGACATTGGTCTTGTCCAATTCGTACATTCTGCGGTAGTACGGTAGAACGTTGTTTTCCATTTTGCGGACCATCAGGTATTGAACATATCGATACACTTCACCGATGTCCTGTGACTTGGACGGATTGTAACCGAGCACGAAATCGTCAAACGGTTTAATCCATTCAGGGTCGTATTCATAATCCCTTGCCAATCCCAAAACCGACAACAAAAAGACTTCCGGAGTTTGAGATTTTTTCATTTCCGCATAAATCATTTCCAGTGCTTTTTGCATATTGTCCGTAGAGGCATAAAATTTGGCCAAGGGCAAAATGGTTTCCCCGCCGGTTTCCGCGGCTTTTCTGAAGAACTCTTCGGCGACACCCGTTTGTCCGGTTCCCATGATACATTGCGCGATTTCCGTATTGAAGATAGCGATTTGTAACGGGTCCACCTGAGCGGTTTTTGCCCGTTCGAGCCACTTCCCGGCAATACGTTTCACGGCGTCAATATCTTCCCGGCGAATGGTACGCAGAAATTCCATGTAATAGGCCTGATACGGTGGGTCAAAGCGAATTTGCGACCTTGTCATGATATTCGGGAACTGTTGCACGCTTCGTCGGAAAGCGAGTTCCGCTTCCGCATTCTGATTGTTTTTGCGATAAAGTTCAATCAAGTCGCGGTGGCGTGACTGATCCTGATTACCCGCTTCAATGGCTTTTTTCAATGCATCAATCACTCCCGTTTCATTTCCGATTTTATCCTCAATGTCGGCGGCCAAAAGATAGGTGTATTCCCAATTCGGTCGCTTGGCGACGAGCGTTCGCTGGCGAATTCGGGCCATTTCGATTTTCGGATCCAATTCGTCGATTGCTTCCTGAAGTAATCGTTCGCCTGCGACTAAAACGAAAAGCGTTCCTTCATCGCCTTCCATTTTTTGCAAACGTGATTCCAGTTCGACCACGGCTTCGGTATTACCATTGTCCAGTTCCATCAGGGCCAGTCGGAACAATACTTGAATTGTCGGGTTCTCTGCGGCAAACTTGCGCAATTGTTCGAGAGCCAAGCGTCTTTGAGCAATTCCATTACGAGGAATGTTTTCCTTCGTTTCCATGGATTCCTGCAAGGAGAGGAAGATGGCCTTTTGTCCTTCCGGAAGTTTTTCCAAGGCTTCGCCGACCAAACGTTTGACTTCCAGCTGGTTTCCCTGGTCATCGGCCCGTTTGGCTTTGATCAGGTACCAGTAAGCCTCACCATTTGGAAACGTGCGAAGTTGGTCCAGCACGCGTTCGCAATCGTTCGTCGCGTTGTACTTTCGGTAAATTTCTTCCATTGAGATCAGAAAAAGTTCATTACTGTTGTACTGATTTTCGGCCATACGAAGCGGAATAAGCACTTCCTCGATATTGGCCGAGGAACGCCCGATTTGTTCCCAAGTCACATCCGCCTGCAGGAAATCAACCTGCCACGGCGGAACCACCCCTCGTTTGTTGGCCCGCAGGGTTGTGAGCAATTCGTCGATTTCCGTCCAATCACGTTGTTCCGCCGGTTGCATCATCACTTTTCGATACAGGACGGTCACCAGTGAAAAACGGGCCATCTGATTGTCCGGTTGCTGTCGAAGTTCCTTTTGAAGATATTCAACATAACGCCCGACCGTCGATTCCAATCGCCCTGTCTGCCCCAGTTGCATCAACGTCATGATCTCAAGCGTAAAAACCCGATTGATCCGGAGAAAGTTGAACATGTTGCCTCCTTGGGTTTCCATATCGAGATAACGTGTCGTCTGCTGGTAGATATTGACAGCCGAGTCTGGATTAACCGAATCAATCAGCAGTTGGGAATACAACATCAACGAATCATAAATCAGGCGAATGTCAATTTTTCGCGGAATGGTCGGTTCAAAAACGCTTCGGAATTTTTTGATTGCGTTCGCCGCATCGCCGGCAATGGCAAGCGAACGTCCTTCGAGCATGGTGGCAATCAAGATACTTGAACGAACGGTATCCGCCGGCGTATTAGCCCCACGGTGACGTTCGATCCAATCGTAAATCTGGCGAATAACCCGGTCGGCGTTTTTCGTATCTTTCCGGTCAAGGTAGGCCAAAGCCAACGAAATGATCACGTTCAGGTCATTTATTTGTGTTGCCTTGTTGGCTTGTTCCAAAACCTCGATTTGCCGTTCGAATTGGCCATCGGTTTCGTAAAGAGAGGCTAATTGTACGTACCCCATGGCATTTCCGGGCGACTGGGCGATAATCTCCCGGAATTTTTCGGCGGCTTCATCAAGTTTTTCATGATAGGTAATCTCATCCAATTCGGCTTTCATACGAAAGACCTTTTGTTCCAAAAACATGCCAACGTACATCATGGCCAACAAATTATTCGGGTCCAGTTCCATGATTTTTTGCAATTGCTCGTCGATGTTTTCAGCATTGGGGTCGAGCAATCTGTATTGCATGCGATATTCATAATGCGTCAACAGGGCCGTGGAATCATCGGGATGTTTTTTCGCGAATTGCTCCATCAATTGATCCGCTTCCTTGGCACGAACCGCAGGGGAAATATCGCGAAATTCCGATGACGTAGAGGCCAACGTACTTTGGACTCCCGTACGCAGCAATCTGGCGTACAAAGTTACAAGTTCCGGGTCGTCCGGGTTCAAGTCCATCGCTTTTTTGGCAAGCTGGTTGAAATATTCCGGTTCCCCTTTGCGCGGCTGATAGCTGCCTGCCTGAAGTGACTGCGAGCGAATAAAAACAAGACATTTCCATGCCAACGGATTTTCCGGGGCTATTTCAAAAACCCGCACAACGGTCTGGCTCATGTTGTCAAGGTCTTGCAATTTCCGCTGGTTGTCCAGAACCCGCTCAAGAACGTGCAGTTTTTTCTCGGGAGTTGTCGCTTGCGAAAATAACAGCTGATAATAACGAACCGCATTATTCCAGTCCGATGGCATGATGCCGTTTTTGTCGAATGCTTCGGCCAGTATTGTGATAACGTCCATGTCATCGGGTTTTTCTCTTTGGAAGTGCATCAGCTGCTGGATTCCGTCGCGCCAACGGCCGTCTTCTTCAGCCGCCTTGAAAATTTTAATACGGAATTCGGTCTGGTCCTTGGTTTGCAATACGTAAAGGCCGCCCAAAACGGCAAAAAGCACAACCAATGCCACAACGCTTCCCACAAGCCATTTCCACTGAATCGTAAAAACCGCCTTGGTGGAATTGTTTGTTTTATAATCATTCTGCTTGTTGATACGCATGACTTTATTTACCTTTTGCTGTGTGAGGATACGGCAAAAATCTGCCGAAAACTCATTAACTCATTTCAATTTGTTAAAAGGGAAGTTGATTTTTTTATTTCATTTTTTGCCCGCGATACCGGCAACCATGAACGCATTGACCGGTGTTCCTATGTTGGCCAGCCGTTCACAGGTGACTTCGGTTTCTTTACGAAGCGTCTCAAAAATCCGGAGCGACAACACAACCGAGTCCGCATAATGACACAACAATTGGGACGTCGGCGATTCCTGAATCGGGGCGGTCGAAATGATGATTGTCGGGTAATGTTTTTTCAACTCATTAAGCAACATTTCAAATCGTCCATCGCTGAACTGATCAATCATCGAATGGCCTGGCGAGGGACCGTCCGGAAGGAAATAAAGATTCTGCTGCTGCGAATCGCTGACGATTGCATCGTTGAGACTCTGCTGTATCGACAAAACATCGCTGAGACTTCCATTGTCCTTGACTCCGAAGAGTTGCCGCAAAATCGGATTTTCTCCGTGCGTATCAATCAGCAGTACCGGTTTTTTCTTCATCTGGGCGATTTTTTCCGCAATCGACAGAGCGAGTTGAGCCTGACCGTCATCATTTACAACGCTGGAAAACAGGAAAACACCGGTTCCGCGAAACGCCGGCCCGAAACAAAAATTGCAACATGTTTCGTCAATAGACTGGTAATAAGCCAGTTTCTGTCGTTCACTCATGTGGTGTTCGTAACCCGGAAGCGGAACATCGGCAATCGCTTCCATGGCAACGTGGGGGAACAAAATCGGAAATTGGCTCGAATGATAAAATCTGGGCGACAGCACTTCCCGTCCCCAGGCAATCATAATGGGAACCAGAAAACCGAACAAACACAACAGCATCGTCATCCTGTTGCGGGACCCGGTGTCTGCGAAAGCCGGAAAATCAGCTTTCGAGATCAAGTCCACCTGTTCCGGTGCCGCACTTTCCGTGTTCAAGACACCGAGTTGTTGCATGAGGATATTGTAAACCTGTTCTTCGCGATTTTTCATCGCTTGTACTTCCAGGGCTTCGGTGATCAGTTTGGAACGGTTGCCTTCCTTGGATTGCTGGTCGCGGTTTGCCTCACGGAGAGACACCACTCGCGATTTGAGCTGTTCAATAAGTTGCTCACTTTCCGTGATTTTTTTCCGGGCCATTTCCTGACCTTCCGCTTTTCGGCGTTGTTTTGCTTCCTGAGCCAACCTTTCGGCAGTATTTTGGATTCGTTTTTCCAAATCATCAAGCTGTCTTTGATTTTTCAACATTCCTTGTGTATCTTCGGACTCATCTCTTAATAGCCGTCTTTCCCGGTCGTCCAGCAATTGGACGCGTTCTGCCAGTAATTGCACCATGATAGGGTTGGTGTAAACATCCGCTTCGACTTCACCATCCGTAATTTCCGGGCCATCGGCGATCATCTTTTGGTTTAACGCCAAAAGAATTTCCTGTGATCTGATTTGCGATTCAGTTTCGATAATCTGGATTGACAACGATGGCTGGCTGGTGATCAGTCGACTCATGTCCGAAGGGATTTCTCCACCTGCTTCGGTGATCTGGTTGACTATCCGAAGATACTGTGTGTGCAGGTCTTCAATATCCTTGCGTTTGACGTTCGCGCTTTCCAGCAAGCTTTCGCGCTGACTGCTTTCATTCGACTTATTACTTTGTGAAATGAAGGAAAAATAGCTTGTCATGAGCGATTCGAGAATCAACTGCGACAGCCGCGAATTTTCGGTAGTAAAGCTGAAAATATAAATGGGGGATTCTCCGCGCCGTTGGACATGGATGTTGTTTGACAACCATTCAGTCGGTTCACGCAACTCCATGATGTAGGAAATATCGATTCCTTCGGCATTGGATTTTTCCATGATGGATGTCCAGGCGTTGTTCAAAACCGGCGGACTATAAATGAACTGTAAATTCGCCTGAACCATTGCTGCTGTTTCTTCGCGGGAATACTGCCGTGGAAAGGCAATGTAACGAGGTTCGTTGAAAATTCGAATCCAGGCACGGGACGTGTATTTTTCAGTACTTGTCATAAAGTACAGGCCACCGAGACACGCCGCCAAAATGACACTCGAAGGTACAATCCAAAACGCATTGCGCCACAAAGCACCCATAAACAAAAGAAAATGAAAAAACGGCTCACGAAATGTCCGGCTCATGATTTCATTTGTCGACAAACCGTTGATACGATAAGACGCAACGGATTCTCCGTTGTAATTTTCTTGAAAAGAATCGTTATTTTGTAATTCTGACATGGGAACGGATTTGAAATATAATTCTGAATGAATGCTTGCTTACGGCAAATGCCGATTGAAAGCGACGACATCATTCCCCAAACGCGTTATTCCTGTCGGATTCGCGTTTGTTGTTGGGACACATCAATGCGTTGGAATACCTTACTGAACCACATGATAATCAGTACGAAACCCAGGAACGTCAAAACCAACATGATATAGCCCGATATTTCGTCGCACACGACGGGAATTTCTTTTTTGAAATTAAAGCCTGCGAGCCAACCGGAAAAATGCTTGATCAGCAATCCCGTGATGGCAATTCGTATCGCATTGGCCACCAGGGCAATAGGAATCACGAGACAGAACAGCAGTACGTTCTGCCACCAAGGGCGTTTCATCAACAGCATGGCCGCGTAAGCGGCTGCGATGACCGAAACAAGCACTCGAATTCCTGAACAAGCGGCAGCGACATCAAGACGCTGGTTGTCGCTCATCAGGACGACATTGGCTTGTGCGATGGCCGGTTCTCCGCACAACTGTAAAATGAGGACACTCAATTTTGCCGCGAAGACCTGAAGTGGCTCTCGCAACATACTCTCAACGCGGTAGGGCCAGGGGAACATAAAAGCCAAAAACAATAGCGATGGAAAAGCCCAACAAAAAATCCGTGTTCCGAAACACATCAGACACACGCCAAAGACCCAGAGTAAAATCGTCCAGGAATCCAACGAAACTATCGAAAGAGCCATGATTTTGAATCGACAGTACCCCCAGAACAACAGAACGATCGTGCCGAGAATGATCCCGGTGCGAACATCGTTTTTACTTCGCTCCATGGGAAAAGTTTGACGTCGGGACCAAAGGAAATAAACCACAAAAGGGACCACAAAAAAACCGTGATGGTAATCAACGTTGTTTTCCCACTTATCCACCAATTCAAAAATTGTCGACCAATAGGCGACCACCAAAAAGCCCAACAATACCACGACTGTGATGGTCATCATCATGATGGAATTGGGTCGTTTGCCGTCGTCATAAGGTTTCGATGTATCGACAGTATCGGCGTTGCTCAAAGAAATTTGCACAACAGGCTGGTTTTTTACGATGGGCTGCGTTTCCACGATGGGTTGTTGCGGTTCAATGGGTTGCGTCTCCACTGGTTTATCCGCCGTTATTGGTCGTGGTTCAACGGGTTGAGAAGGAACAGGGGACGCATCTGGCCTATGGCTCGCCGGCTTGATTTCGTTGAGATTCAACTGAAACGGATTGAAAGGCTCATTGCCGTGAGTGTTATTGTCTTGCATGTCTTTTTTTGCCTGAGTGGGGATCGTGCTGGCGGTAAAAAATGAACATATTTCGAAGTGTCGTCCGTAATCTCGAAAAGGATAAATCTATACGTTACCACAAATCGCTTTTTCATTTTTTTGAAATGCGTTTCGTATTTTGGTACAAGGGACAAAATGGAACCTAGGACCCAAAAATTTCAACAATAAAAACAAACATTCGTAACAATGTAATAATTGATTTGTACCATAATACAACAATTACGGAATAATAGTACACGATCAGGGAAATATTGGATAAGTTTGGTAAAATAGGTGAATTTCATTGACTTTTTGCGTAAAATCGATGCGAATGGCATGATTATGCCGACAAGTTTTTTTCTTTCGTTGTTGATCTATGCTAAAACTCCGGTTTCGGATCGACAGAAAAACGAGGTAAACATGAGAAAATGCTGGTGATATTCATATTGTACTAGCAACGTCTCTGTTAAATGGGTATGATAAACCAAATGATTGATGTAATCCAGATTTTGCACAGTAATTACTGTCTTTGTTGTAATTATACGGTAATACAATTACTGCAAGAGATGAAAATTGGACCAATCGCTACAAACCAACTAAATAATTTGGAGAAAAAATCATGCAACAATCAAGGAGAAACTTTTTATTGGCCGGTGCATGTGCCGCCGTAGCCCTTCCACTTGGAATTCCCCAAGCCTCCGCGCAGGATCAGCAAAAACCGAAAGACAGCTTTCCACCGCTGGAGTTGGGGTTGGCTTCCTACACGCTACGGGAATTCAATCGTGCCGACTGCATTGCAATGGCCAAGCGACTGAAACTGAAAAAGATGTGCTTTAAATCCATGCATCTGGAAATGAACTCAACAGATGAACAGTGCCGTCAGGCGGCGGATGAATGCCAAAAGTCGGGTCTTGACCTGTACGCATGTGGTGTGTGCTATATGAATTCGCCGGAAGAAGTGCAAAACACTTTCCGTTATGCGAAGGCGGCGGGAATGCGGTTGATCATTGGTGTTCCCAAGCACGAATTGCTGTCTTTGGTCGATGAAAAGGTCAAAGAAACGGGGATCGGTGTGGCGATACATAATCATGGGCCTGGCGACCGCCTTTACCCCAGCCCGGCCAGCGTTTTGGAAAAAATCGCCGACCTCGACAAACGCATCGGCGTCTGTAACGATGTCGGACATACGATCCGCCTGGGCATAGATCCCGCCGAATCAATCATTGAATGCGGCGAACGTTTGCTCGATGTGCACCTTAAAGATGAAACTGCGGCAAATGTGCAAGGCAATACGCTTGTTTGTGGACACGGGATCATTGATTTCCCGTCAATCATCCGGGCGCTGATCAACATCAACTATCAGGGTGTTGTCGGTTTTGAATACGAAGCAGAAGCCAAAGACCCGTTGCCTGGCCTAGCCGAATCCATTGGTCACGTCCGAGGTGTTATCAGCGCCATTAAATCGTAAGAACATTGCATCGCCATGACACGTAAAAAGAAAACCGGCATCGTATATGGTGAACCGACTGTTTTAATAGAAGGCCGTCCAGTAACGTCTTTACATGCAACACACGATGGCACGGTATCCGGCGAGCCGACCGTGCTCGTCGGTGGCCGACCGGTCGTCGTTTTGAAAAATCAAGGCGATAGTGCTGCCCCAACCGTACTGGCCAACAACCGTTGCGTCAGAACAGGTCTCAGCACAAAGCCGGAAGCGTAATCGCCCGATCACAATTTCTGTGTTGATGACCGTTCTTTTACATTGATCTTTAAATACGTAACCTAATAAAAATCAATCGGTCTGTCTCAATGCAGATTTTGCGCATGCTGCTGGGGAGCAAATTTTCGCGAAAATGAAATTCGTGCAATTTTTGATGGATATTCCACCTAATTGTTGGAAAAATTACCCATTTCGTGACCCTTCTTTCTATGAAATTGCGGCTTGATTTGGGTATAATGGAATAAGTTTTTTGTTTGCGTTATTGATAACACTCGTTTGGATTTTCGAGGTTGCCCATGAGGTTTTCGCTTTTTGCATCGACGGCCCTGATTTTGGTCTGTGTTTGTCCCGCTCTTTTTGCGCAGGAAACCAACGCGACAACAACCAAGTCAGCACAATCGCCGCAACTTTCCGAGGCCGAAGCCCGCGAGAAAGCGACCGTCGACCGGTTTTGGAGTTTGCTCCAACGGACACCGCGTCGCGGGACATCGCTCGACCGCGTGTATGGCTATTAC
>JGI994J12354_10001874_pt1 | contig 21074 bp, 26 predicted proteins | sample IntmicLarv3ML3BL_FD_12354 | JGI IMG/M metagenome (IMG submission 12354) | reverse complement strand
AGCAGTGGAAACAAAGCTAAAACGCAAGATTAAAAGGGAAAAATGGAACAGGGGGCATCATCTGTTTATATTTTTTGGGCGCTACTTTTGCACTGCTAGGAACCCGAAATGCGAGGAGTGCTCCTTTACTTCTATTTGTAAGACATATAAGCAACTGTAACAAGACAATACAATCACAAAATGATAACAACGAAACGTAATAACAAAAACACAAGGAGGAATTACACATGGCAGCATTACAGATTACAGCAGATAATTTTGAAGTAGAAGTACTAAAATCAGAGAAACCAGTATTACTTGACTTTTGGGCGGCATGGTGTGGTCCGTGTCAACAAATATTACCAATTATTGAAGAATTAGCAAGTGAACTAAGCGATGTGAAAATTGGTAAGGTCAATGTAGATGAAGAGATGGAACTAGCAAAGAAGTACCGTGTTATGTCAATACCAACCCTCGTTGTGATAAACAAGGGTGAAAAGGTGAGTACAGCAGTTGGATTGCAGACGAAAGAAGAGATATTAAAGATGTTGCAAGTTTAATAAAGGAAGTCCTTGAAACATGAAAAAGAAACCAAATAAGGAATCAAATGAAAAAGAAGAAATCATATGGCTAATTATTATTTTAAATGGAATGTCAGTTGTATTCAAAATCTATGAAAAATTTCTGCCAGAACCGTTAAGCTTTATGATTCCACTTGCGATTTTAATATCTTGTGTAACATATTTGATACGGGATACTTGTGATAAAAATTAGAAAAACACATTCTTACCAGTTTTGAATGTGTTTTTTTAATGTTTCTTTCATTCTAAACTATGATAGTAATGAGCGATAATAAGTTGGTAGTAAAACCCACTAGAATAAGTCGAAAAAATCACCATAAAAATGTACAAGGTTACTTGTTAAAAGATTATCACTGTGATAAAATATAAAAGAATATGCAAAAACAGAAAACGAAAGCTTTATATTAGCCAAAGGAGGGCTGGAATGAGTAAAAAGATTACCATTATAGGCGCAGGAAGTGTAGGGGCAACGATTGCGTACACACTATCAAGTGAGACGATGGTTTCAGAGATAGTTTTAATTGATATTAACAAGGAAAAAGTAGAGGGCGAAGTTATGGATATCGTACAAGGAACATTCTTCCGTGATTCGATTTCTATTATCGCAGGCAATTATGAGGACGCAAAGGATTCAGATATTGTAATCATCACTTCAGGTATTGCAAGAAAGCCTGGACAAACACGAATTGAACTGGCACAGACGAATGTTAATATCATGAAGAGCATTGCACCAGAGATTGCAAAGGCAGCGCCAAATGCATTTTACATTATCGTAAGTAACCCAGTTGATGTGATGACTTATGTGTTCACTAAGATTTCGGGTATTCCAGAAAATCAAATCATCGGTTCGGGAACAACATTAGATACAGCAAGACTTCGTCATGGTCTTTCAGAGCAACTAGGTGTTGCACAGAAGAATATTGACGCATATGTCTTTGGAGAACATGGAGATACTTCATTTATCTTGTGGTCTGCAGCAAGAGTAAACGGATTGCCATTAGAAGAGTATCTAAGTACGATGAACCAATGTAGTAAAGAACCAAAAGTGCTTGATAAAGAAGAGATGATTACATATGTGCGAAAATCAGGTGGAAAGATTATTGCAAATAAAGGAGCTACATTCTATGCCGTTGCCGTATCGGTATGTCATATCTGTAGTTTGTTATTATCATCGTCGGAGTCTGTAGTTGCAGTTTCTACCTTAATGCACGGAGAATATGGTGTGGAAGATGTTTGCCTAAGTGCTTTGGCATTGGTTGGACCACAAGGCGTACAAGCAAAAATTCCAGTACAATTAACACCAGATGAAGTAGAGAAGATGCAAGCAAGCGCAAATGCATTAAAAGCAGTGTTAAATGAAATCGAATTGTAAAATTTCAATATTGCAGAAAGTGGGGAAATCATGAAATACAGTTATTATCCAGGTTGTACGCTTAAAACAAAAGCAAAAACACTAGATGTATATGCGAGAACTTCTGCCAAAGCGCTAGGCTTTGAATTGGAAGAGATAGAAGAGTGGCAATGTTGTGGAGGGGTGTATCCTCTTGGCAGTGATGAAATCGCGACAAAGTTGCCATCTGTTAGAGCATTACAAGACGCAAAAGAAAAGAATCAAGATATGGTTACGCTATGTTCTGCCTGTCATCACGTCATCAAACGTGTGAATGATGATATGAAAAATGTAGAAGATATCCGAACGAGAGCGAATAACTATATGCAACTAGAAGAGGCATATGCAGGAGAGACAAATGTACTTCATTTCTTAGAAGTATTACGTGACCGTATTGGGTTTGATAAACTAAAAGAAAAAGTGGTGAATCCACTAACTGGAAGAAAGATAGGTGCTTACTACGGTTGTCTATTACTGCGACCAAGTAAAGTACTTGCATTTGATAATCCAGAGAACCCAACGATTATAGAAGATTTTATTCGTGCAATAGGAGCAGAACCAGTGATATATCCATATCGCAACGAATGTTGTGGTGGTTATGTATCCTTAAAAGAAACAGATATGGTAAAGGCGATGACAGAGCAAATTATAGACTCAGCAGTGGGCTTTGGGAGCGAAGAACTAATTACAGCCTGTCCATTATGTCTTTATAACTTGAACAAGAATAAAGACGATAAGCAAATAACGGTCTCTTATTTTACAGAATTGTTAGCAGAGGCATTAGGAGTACAGAGGGAGGTATGCGAAGATGAGTAGTATAAGTTCAAAAGCACCTCTAGTGAAAGAAATTAGTGGAGTGAACCCATATAAATGTATGAAGTGTGGAAAGTGTTCAGCATCTTGTCCATCATACAATGAAATGGATATACGCCCACATCAATTTGTATCCTATGTGTTAAACGATGATATTGAAACACTTATGCAGTCAAAAGCAATTAAGAAATGCCTTTCTTGCTTTGCCTGTGTGGAGCGTTGTCCAAGAGAAGTACAACCTGCGAAGTTAATTGATGCTGTAAGACAAGCATTGATTCGACAAAGAGGAGAAACATGCTTGGACGCAGATGAAATACCAGAAATGTTAGACCCAGAATTACCGCAACAATTATTAGTCAGTGCATTTAGAAGATATAGGAGGTAGTAGGCGTGCAGAGAATCGGAGTATTTGTCTGTCATTGTGGTAGTAATATCGCTGCAACGGTAGATGTTGCCAAAGTAAAAGAATTGGCATTGTTAGAGCCAAATGTTGTTCATGCAGAAGATTACCAATATATGTGTTCTGAGGCAGGGCAAGCAAGAATAGCAGAAGCAGTACAAAAAGAAAAATTGACAGGGATTGTAGTATGTTCTTGTTCCCCTCGTATGCATGAAAATACATTTCGCAAGGCGGCGCAGAGAGCAGGAATCAATCCATACATGGTGGAAATTGCCAATATTAGAGAGCATTGTTCTTGGATACATAAGGATATAGAAGAGGGAACGAAAAAGGCAGTTATTCTAACAAGAGCAGCCATTGCAAAAGTGACCCTCAACACACCTTTGACACAAGGTGAAAGCGCTGTTACAAAGCGTGCTTTAGTAATTGGTGGAGGAATTGCAGGTATTCAAACAGCCCTTGATATTGCAGATGCAGGTTATGAAGTGGATATTGTAGAGAGGACTCCAAGTATTGGAGGAAGAATGTCACAAGTAGATAAGACATTCCCAACACTTGACTGTTCTGCTTGTATCTTAACACCGAAGATGGTGGAAGCCTCTGCACATGAGAAAATCAATATTTACACATATAGCGAAGTGGAGAACTTAAGTGGCTTTGTTGGAGAATTTGTAGTAGATATTCGCAAGAAAGCAAGAAGTGTGGATATGGATAAATGTACAGGCTGTGGTGTTTGTATGGAAAAATGTCCACTGAAAAAAATTCCAAGTGAATTTAATAGAGGAATTGGAAATAGAACTGCAATTTATACACCATTTGCACAAGCGATTCCAAATGTTCCAGTTATTGATAAAGAAAACTGTATGAAGTTTAAAACAGGCAAATGTGGAATCTGTTCGAAAGTGTGTCAAGCAGGAGCTGTGGACTACGAGCAAGAGGACGAAATTATAACCAGAGAATACGGTGCGATTATCGCAGCAACTGGNTTTGATACTATTCCACTTGACGATTTTGATGAATATGCATACAACCAGAGCAAAGATGTGATTACGTCGCTTGAATTAGAACGTGTCATGAATGCAGCGGGACCTACACATGGGCATTTAGAACGTTTGTCTGATGGAAAAGAGCCGAAGAATATCGTATTCATTCAATGCGTTGGTTCGAGAGATGTTACGTGTCGAGGTAAGGAATATTGTTCAAAGATTTGCTGTATGTATACGGCAAAACATGCGATGCTCATTCGTGATAAATATCCAGATGTAAATGTAACTGTATTCTATATTGATGTTCGGACACCAGGTAAGAATTTTGATGAATTTTATCGCAGAGCAGTGGAAGAATACCATGTAAATTATGTAAAAGGACAAGTTGGAAAAGTTGCATTACAACCAGACGGTTTGTTACGTGTGCAAGGTGTTGACTTAATTGATAACAAGCAAATTGTTATGGACGCTGATATGGTAGTGCTGGCAACAGCGATTCAGCCAGAGGCAGGTGTTCGCAAGATTGCAACCATGCTAACAGCAAGTATTGACAACAATAACTTCTTGACAGAGGCACACCCGAAATTACGACCAGTAGAGTCACCTACAGCCGGCGTATTTTTATCGGGCGTATGTCAAGGACCAAAGGATATTCCAGAGACAGTAGCACAAGCAGGGGCAGCAGCAGTAAAAGCGATTGGTCTGCTTGCAAAAGATAAACTGCTTACGAACCCATGTACAGCGAAGTCGGACGAGTTATTGTGTAATGGTTGTTCTGTATGTGCAAATGTATGTCCTTATGGAGCGATTTCATATGAAGATAGAGAAATAAACGATCATGGTATTCGTGAAANTAGAAGAGTGGCATTTGTAAACAATGCATTGTGTCAAGGCTGCGGAGCTTGTACAGTTACTTGTCCATCAGGAGCTATGGACTTACAAGGATTCTCAAATAGACAGATTATAGCGGAGGTAGATGCGATATGTCGATAGAAACAAAAAACGAATTCAAACCGAAGATTGTAGCCTTTTGTTGTAACTGGTGTAGTTATGCAGGTGCCGACCTTGCAGGAAGCAGTAGACTTGCGTATCCAGCAGATGTAAAGATTATTCGTGTGCCATGTTCTTGCCGCGTAAACCCAATGTTTATGCTAAGAGCATTTGAAAAGGGCGCAGATGGTGTAATTATTTGTGGCTGTCACCCTGGTGATTGTCATTATAGTACCGGAAATTATTATGCAAGGCGCAGAATGACCTTGTTATTTTCTATGCTTGAATATATGGGAATTGAAAAAGGCAGAACACGTGTAGAATGGGTTTCGGCTGCTGAGGGAGTGAAGTTCTCGACTACGATGAATGAATTTGTAGCAGAGATTAATTCCTTAGGTGAGAATGTAAGATTGGGGGACATAAGATGCAAGAATTAAGAAATCGCGTTAAAGAATTGTTGGCAAATGAAGAAGTATCTCGCGTATTGGCTTGGAAGATTGGCGACTTGCCATATAACCCAGAACCAGCTTATTTCACCAGTGAATCAGACCTAGAAGAACTTGTGTACAATGAATTTTGTGGAGCGAACTTAAGCAAATATCTTATTGAAGCAGCCAAATTAGAGGGTAAGACTGCTGTTTGCCTAAAGCCTTGTGATACCTATAGTTTCAATCAACTATTGAAAGAACACCGTATTGACCGTAATAAGACATACATTATTGGCATTGCTTGTTCTGGCAAGGTAGATATTGAAAAGATACAGCAACAAGGAATCAAGGGAATAGAAAGTATAGATGGAGAGAAAGTACAGACTATCTATGGAGAACAAACATATGACCGTACGGCAGCATTACTTGAGAGATGCCATGTCTGTAAAGGAAAAGAACATAGAATTTATGATGAGTTACTTGGCGAATCGAAAGAAACAAATGATACAGAGCGTTTTGCAGATGTAGAGAAAATAGAGCAGATGAATCCAGAAGAAAAGTTCTTGTTCTTTCAAGGTGAGTTAAGCAAGTGTATTCGTTGTAATGCGTGTAGAAATGTCTGCCCTGCGTGTAGCTGTAGAAAATGCGTGTTTGATAGTACGAAGTTTGATAGTGCAACAAAAGTGAACACAGATCCTTTTGAAGAAAAGATACAGATCCTTTTGAAGAAAAGATGTTCCATATTATTCGTGCATTCCACGTAGCAGGTCGTTGTAGTGACTGTGGCGAATGTAGCAGAGTATGTCCACAGGGAATACCACTTCATTTATTTAACCGTAAGTTTATCAAAGATATTGACGAATTGTACGGAGAATTTAAAGCAGGAGATGATGCAGAAACAAAAGGACCACTGACAAATTTCACATTTGATGATGCAGAACCTAGCATTGTCGGGAAGAGGGGGTAATGTATGTATAAGATTGAACGAAGTAAATTACCAGCATTATTCCAGTTGATAGCAAAACAACAAGAATTGTATTTGCCAGTGAAACAAGCAGATTCGGGCGTTTCTTTAAACACTGTAAATGCAAGAAGTGTCAACTTTGCAAATTATAGTGAAGAGGCAGAAGTAGAACTAGATAAGCTAAAAACGGTGAAGTCACCAAAAGACGCATTTTTCCCACAGAGTGAAAATCTGTATACGTGTCTGCGTGATGGAAAGAAGATTAGTATTACACCAGAAGAACTACAAAATCAACCATTTGTTATCTTTGGCATGAAAGCATGTGATGTGCGAGGTGTAGAAGTATTAGATAAGGTGTTCTTGGTAGACCCGATTGATTCATTTTATGCGGCTAGACGCGAGCATGGTACGATTGTATCCCTAGCTTGTAATGAACCAGAAGAAACGTGTTTTTGTCAGGCATTTGATGTAGACGGAGCAAATCCTGCTGCAGATGTTAGTACATGGCTTACAGACGATGTATTATACTGGAGAGCGAATACGGAAAAAGGAGAGGTGTTGACTTCACAAGTAGAAAGTGTGTTGGAAACATCGCAAGAGAAACCTGTTCAAGAATTACAGACAAAAATTCAAGGTATTTTTAAGAAATTACCATATGCCAATCTGTCACTAGAGGGCTGGAATGGCGATGTAGTAGATGAGAAGTTCAACTCAGAAATATGGGAAGATTTATATAAGTCTTGTTTAGCTTGTGGAACTTGTACATTTGTATGTCCAACGTGTCAATGTTATGACATTAAGGATTATGATACAGGTAAAGGTGTGCAGAGATATCGCTGTTGGGATTCCTGTATGTATTCTGATTTTACAATGATGGCACATGGAAATAACAGAACCACACAGATGCAACGATTCAGACAAAGATTTATGCATAAGCTCGTTTATTTTCCAGCAAATAACGAGGGAATGTATTCTTGTGTGGGCTGTGGACGTTGTGTTGAAAAGTGTCCATCTTCATTGAACATTGTCAAAGTGGTGAGAGCATTTGAAAATAAGGGAGGGAAATAATATGAGTGATTGTACCTGCCAAACAAATTATAATTTAGATACATTGATTCCAAAGGTTGGAGTTATTACGGATATTCGACAAGAAACACCAGATGTAAAGACATTTCGTGTCAATGCACCAGAGGGTGGCAAATTATTTGAACATATGCCAGGTCAATGTGCTATGGTATGTGCACCAGGAATTAGCGAGGGAATGTTTTCGATTACTTCCTCGCCAACTAACAAAGAATATCAAGAGTTTAGTATTAAAAAATGTGGAATGCTTACAGATTATCTGCATGGATTGGAAGTAGGAGACGAGGTAACAGTTCGAGGACCTTATGGTAATAACTTTCCAGTAGAAACGCATCTTAAAGGAAAGAATCTCTTATTTATTGCAGGAGGGATTGGACTAGCACCACTTCGTTCGGTTATTAATTATGTGATTGACAATCGTGAGAACTATGGAACCGTAGATATACTGTATGGTTCAAGGTCAGCAGATGACTTAGTGCAATTAGAAGAGATACAAAATGTATGGACGAAAACCAAAGGTGTGAATGTACATTTGACCATCGACCGTGAGCAAGAGGGTTGGCATGGTAATGTAGGGTTTGTACCAACATATTTAAAAGAATTGGGATTTTCTACAGACAAAACAGTACTGGTATGTGGTCCTCCGATTATGATTAAATTCGTATTAGCGGGGCTTGAAGAATTAGGGTTTAATAGAACGCAGGTATATACCACATTAGAACTTCGCATGAAATGTGGTGTTGGAAAATGTGGACGCTGTAATATAGGAGCAAAGTATGTATGCAAAGACGGACCGGTATTTCGTTGTGACGAAGTAGATGAGTTGCCGGACGAATATTAAGGAGGTACAAGATGCAAGAAATGGTAACAGTATATTTTTATGGGAAACAATATGAAGTGCCTTCAGACCTAACCATTATGACGGCAATGGAATATGCAGGGTACACATTAAAGCGTGGTTGTGGCTGTCGTCACGGTTTTTGTGGAGCGTGTGCAACAATTTATCGTGTAAAGGGAAAGAATGAACTAAAGACTTGTCTTGCTTGTCAGACACAGGTAGAGGCAGGAATGTATGTAGCAAGTATTCCTTTCTTCCCAACAGATAAGAGAACCTATGATATTGAACAAATCAAACCTACAGAACAAATCATGATGGAATTGTATCCAGAGATTTATAGCTGTATCGGGTGTAATGCCTGTACAAAGGCTTGTACACAAGATTTGAATGTTATGCAGTACATTGCATATGCACAGCGTGCAGATTTTGAAAAATGTGCAGAGGAATCATTTGACTGTGTAGGCTGTGGTTGCTGTTCGACAAGATGTCCAGCAGGGATTTCTCACCCACAAGTTGGTGTGTTAGCAAGAAGATTAACAGGGAAGTATATAGCACCAAAAACAGAACATTTAGAGAAAAGAGTAGAAGAAGTACGTGCAGGTGCATATGATGAATTGATTGAGCAAATTATGACAAAGCCAATCACAGAGATGCAGGAACTATATAACACAAGAGAAATAGAAAAATAGGAGGGGCAACAATGATTACAGATAATATGGCTGCATCAATTAAAAATGTAGAAGCGACTAGAGCGCAGCGCATGAAAAATGAACCAAAGCGTATGACAGCAGATGAAAAAAGTTCCCTACTACAACAATATCACCCGGATTACAGAGATGAGGGGTTCGTAGAAATTAAAGTGGGACCGAATAAAGGCGAAAAAGCGCCAGTAGAATTGGGGCAACTATTACATTCTAATAGCCGTATTCTTGGCGAAGATATTGATTTGACAAAAGTAGAATATGATGTAGATGTTTTGGTAATTGGTGGTGGTGGCGCAGGCTCCTCAGCAGCTATTGAGGCAAATGAGGCAGGCGCAGACGTACTAATGGTTACAAAACTTCGTATTGGTGATGCAAATACAATGATGGCAGAGGGTGGTATTCAAGCAGCAGATAAGGAAAATGATTCACCAGTTCAACATTACCTTGACGCATTTGGAGGAGGACATTTTGCAGCGAGACCAGAACTACTTCGTCATTTGGTAGAAGAGGCACCAGAGGCGATAGAGTGGTTAAATAACTTAGGTGTTATGTTTGATAAGGACGCAGATGGCAATATGATTACCACACATGGTGGTGGAACTTCAAGAAAGAGAATGCACGCTTGCAAAGATTACTCGGGTGCAGAGATTATGCGTACTCTTCGCGATGAAGTAATTAATCGCCAGATTCCGATTTTAGAATTTACCTCTGTTGTAGAGTTAATCAAAGATGATAAGGGACAAGTGGCAGGTGCAGTTCTTCTGAATATGGAAACAGATGATTATGCAGTTGTAAAAGCAAAAAGCGTAATTATTGCAACGGGTGGTGCAGGACGTTTGCATTATCAAAACTTCCCAACATCGAATCATTATGGAGCAACAGCAGATGGTTTGATTATGGGATATAGAGCAGGCGCACCACTTTTATACCAAGATACAATTCAGTATCACCCAACAGGTGTGGCATATCCATCACAAATATTTGGTGCATTGGTAACAGAAAAAGTGCGTTCACTTGGAGCTATGTTAGTAAATGTTGATGGGGAGGCATTTATGCACCCACTTGAAACGAGAGATGTTTCAGCAGCGTCTGTTATTCGTGAATGTAGCGATAGAGGAAAAGGTGTGGAAACACCTCTGGGAAGTGGCGTTTGGCTAGATACACCAATGATTGAAATCTTAGGTGGTGAGGGAACGATTGAAAAACGTATCCCAGCGATGATGCGTATGTACTTAAACTATGGCATTGATATGCGAAAAGAACCAATTTTGATTTATCCTACATTACATTATCAAAATGGTGGATTGGAAATCAACGGAGAGGGTTCCACAAATCCAATTAGCAACTTGTTTGTAGCAGGAGAGGCTGTTGGGGGAATTCACGGTCGTAACCGTCTTATGGGTAACTCATTACTTGATATTATTGTATTTGGACGTAATGCTGGTAAAGCTGCAGCAAAATGTAAAGATGTTAAAATCGGAAAATTACACTTAGACCATGTAGCCGAGTATGCAAAGGAACTTGAGGGGGCAGGCGTTGCTTCAGAGATGTGTTCGCCACTTCTCATACCAAAGTATGCACGTCATGAAAGGTAGGAATGGAATATGCGTGAGATACAGACAAGCCAAATTACAGATGTAGTCGAAAGACTCTGTATTGCGGCCAATGAGCATTTGCCAAAAGATGTGCAAGACGCAATTCAGTCTTGCCGTACCTGTGAAGATTGGGAAATCGCACAGGGTGTATTAGACCAAATTATCGAGAATTATGAAATAGCAGATACGCAAAATGTACCTATTTGCCAAGATACGGGAATGGCGTGTGTGTTTATGGAAATTGGACAAGATGTACACGTAATAGGGGGAGATTTTAACGAAGCGATTCATGAGGGTGTTCGTCGTGGCTATGACAAGGGATATCTTCGTAAATCGGTTGTAAAGGACCCTATCCGAAGAGGCAATACAGGTGACAATACGCCAGCGATGATTTATACGGAAATAGTACCTGGTGATCAAATTAAGATTACAGTAGGTCCAAAAGGGTTTGGCAGTGAAAACATGAGTATGATTCGTATGTTTAAACCATCGGCAGGACTTGACGGAATACGTGATTTTATTTTAGAGGTTGTGGAAACAGCAGGTCCTAATCCTTGTCCACCAATGGTAGTTGGAGTTGGAATTGGAGGAACATTTGACAAAGCAGCGTTATCGGCAAAGAAAGCGCTTATGCGTCCGATAGATTCTTCACATAAAGACCCATATTATGCAGATTTAGAAGTGGAAATGCTTGAAAAAGTCAATCAGCTTGGAATCGGACCACAAGGCTTTGGAGGACGCACAACTGCAATCGGACTTAATATTGAAACATTGCCAACGCATATAGCAGGTATGCCATGTGCTGTAAATATCAACTGTCATGTAACGCGCCACAAAACGGAGGTGATATAAATGGAAAAACATATACATTTACCGTTGACGCAAGAAATTGCAAAAACACTACGAGCAGGAGATACCGTATATTTAACGGGAACAATCTACACCTCAAGAGATGCAGGGCACAAAAGAATGTGTGAGACATTGGCAAAAGGTGAAGAACTGCCCTTTGATCCTGAAAATGCAACAATTTACTATGTTGGGCCAACACCAGCAAAGCCAGGTCAGGTGATTGGTTCTGCTGGACCAACGACAAGTGGGCGAATGGACGCGTATGCACCAACCCTGATGTCGGTAGGCGCTAGAGGAATGATTGGAAAAGGTGCGAGATTGCCAGAGGTAATCGAAGCAATGAAAGAGCATACAGGTGTTTATTTTGGTGCGATTGGTGGAGCAGGAGCATTGTTAGCCAAATGCATAAAAAGTGCAGAATTAATTGCATATGAGGACTTGGGAGCAGAGGCTCTTCGTAAATTGCATGTAGAAGAAATGCCGCTTGTCGTTATTATAGATAGTGAGGGAAACAATCTATATGAAGAGGGTAAAGCAGCGTATTTAGCGAGTGCAAAGGCATAGAGTGTGCGTAGAAGTATAGCTTATAGAAAGTAGTAAGCAGAAAATGTAAGTGCAGATAAAAGAAACATAAGTAAAAGAAGTATAGATAAAAGAAGTATAGATAAAAGAAATACAGATGAAAGCAGTACGGAAATACAAGTATAGAAGAATGGATACAAGAGCATAAGTGCATAAGCACAGGAGGAACGAGGGTAATTATGGAATCACTATTGTATATTTTTTTAATCGTTGGAATTGGCTATCTCTTAGGGAAAATCAGCATAAAGGGTATTAGTTTAGGAAGTGCCTTTATTTTGATGGTGGCATTGCTGTTTGGACACTATGGAATTGTTATGGATCCATTGATTAGAAATTTAGGGCTGGTATTGTTTGTTGGCTCGGTTGGTTTGATTGCTGGTCCAGTTTTCATCAGTAATTTCAAAAATCAAGCACTCTCATTTATTTTGATGGGAATTGTCATTGTAGGAAGTGGAATTGTAGTTACATTTGTAACATCAAAAATCTTAGGAATATCAAGTGGACTTTCTATGGGAATCTTAAGTGGTGCACTTACTTCTACGCCAGGATTGGCAGCAGCGCTTGAATTAAACTCGGGAGCTGAAGTTTCGGTAGGATATGGAATAACCTATCTATTTGGTGTTGTTGGTGTTGTACTATTTGTGCAATTAGCACCGAGACTGTTAAAAAGAGATTTGAAAGAAGAAATTGCAATATTTAAGGCAGGCTTACAAGCGTCACCAGAGAATACACAAGAAGAGAAAAAGTCATGGATAGAACTAGAACCTAGTGGATTGCTTGTTTTTTCGTTAGCAATGGTGATTGGAATTTTGATTGGTTTTATTACAATTCCCCTACCAGGTGGTGGAAGTTTCTCACTTGGTGCAACGGGCGGAACTCTCTTTGCAGGATTGGTTATCGGACATATACGCCACATAGGAAAAGTATCCATTGAAGTACCATCTGCTACATTACATACACTACAAGAGATGGGATTGGTTCTATTCTTAGCAGGAGCAGGAAGTGAAGCAGGGCAAGGCTTTGTAGAGACGCTCAGTGAATATGGAGTGTTGCTCTTTGTTCAAGGTGCACTTGTTACGTTGATACCGATGATTGTATCGTCTTTTGTCGCTTTGAAAATTATGAAGTTGAATCTACTGACAGTGCTTGGCTCTATCTGTGGTGGAATGACAAGTACGCCGTCACTTGGAGCATTGGTGGATACAACGAAAACCGAAGAAGTTGCAATCCCATATGCAGCGACGTATCCAGTTGGAATGATTATGGTTGTACTAGGGACTCAGATATTGAATTACTTCTTATAATACATAGCTGATAAACTTAGCAAATAGGGGTGGGAAAATTCACCTTACAATCCCTTTCTCTTCTAATATTATGATTTATAAGATGAAAAACATCAAAAATATTGCTTGAATAAAATATGCAAAAAAGTATGGAATAAAATAAGAAATATTGTAAACACTACCGAATAGGGCATTTAAGAGAAATGTCGTGTTTAGCTAAGTGTTGTCAGGGTGTGGCGCAAAGTATACTTTACGCCACACCTATGCTAGCATGGAGAAAACGTACTAAATACGTTACAATTTGTGGTAAAAAAGGGGTGTAGCACAATGTATACTTTGTGCCACACCTGTGACAAGCAGAGAGGGGCGCAAAATGCAAGAAAAACTGTTAATGCAGATATGTCATCAAATAGAAGAAATCAGCACAATGGTTGTGAAACGACAAAAACAGCAAAAATCAACTGGAAAGAAAGGCCGTCCATCGAAAGAGCATATTGTTAAACAGTATCGAAAAAAATATCCAAAGGGCAGAAAGATGGAGTGTGCAAAAAAAACAGGACTCAGTATTAAGACAGTGAGCAAGTATTGGGAGTTATATGAGATGTAAAAAAAATAGAGCAGAATGCTTATGTAAATAGGGCATTTTGCTCTATTGTGCGTAATGGCAAGCATATGTTATAATAGTATTTGCAAATAGACATTATAGATAGGATACTTTCGGTAAAAGGAGGGCTTTACATGAAAATACAAGAATCAGCCGAGAATTATTTAGAAACCATTTTGATGTTAAGTCAAAAACAAGGAAATGTTCGCTCGATTGACATTGTAAATGAACTAGAATTTTCAAAACCAAGTGTTAGTGTAGCGATGAAGAATTTGCGAAAGAATGGATACATCTTAGTGAATGAAGATGGATATATCACATTGACAGACACAGGGCAAAGCATTGCAGAAACGATGTATGAAAGGCACACGTTATTATCAGAGTGGCTTATGTACTTAGGTGTAGGCAAAGAAACAGCAATGGAAGATGCCTGTCGCATGGAACATGTTATCAGTGCAGAAACATTTCAGATGATTAAAAAACATGTAGAAGAGTATCACGAGAAATAGACAGAAAAATAGATAAAGAATAGGAGATTCCTTAGAGAATCTCCAAATTTTAGGTTTGAAATGCTTGACGGGAAAGTTAGCATGTGCTAACTTATAAGTAGGCAATACATGATAGACATAAGTGATAAAATAAGAATGGAAAATCGTGATACAAAGATTGTAATATTAAAGTCGTAATACAAAAATCATAATACAAAGATTGTAATATTAAGACTGTGACACAAAATCGTAATATAAGGGAGGCGATGACATGCCATTGACAATGTCAAATACAGGAGAAGTAAGCTTGATTAAGAAAGTTGGAGGAAACGATAAGACAAAGCGTTTCTTAGAGTCTTTGGGATTCGTAACAGGTACAGAGGTGAGCGTTGTGTCTATGAATCAAGGCGATGTAATTGTAAATATAAAAGAATCACGTGTTGCTCTTAGTCGTGAACTTGCGAATAAAATTATTGTATAAGTAAAAACAGCAATGATTATAGTTGTATATAAGAACGTTTGAATAGATGTAAAGAAAGGGGATAAGAAATGCAGACATTAAAAGATGTTGCATGTGGTGAAACAGTATCGGTAGTGAAACTACATGGAGAGGGAGCGATAAAACGCAGAATCATGGATATGGGAATCACAAAAGGCACCGAAGTTTTTGTACGAAAGGTAGCACCACTTGGTGACCCGATTGAAGTACGTGTGCGAGGGTATGAATTATCACTGCGAAAAGCAGATGCCGAGATGGTAGAGGTGCAATAATATTGCAATGAAGTTAGAAAAAACTAACTAAAAACCAACTAAAAAAACCAACTACAAAAGATTCATTAAAAAGAACTAATGAAAAACGCATAAAAAAACGAATAAAAAATGAACTACATATTTTAGGAATGAGAAGTTATTTTGAAATCAAGGAGGGACAAAATATGTCAATAAGGATTGCACTTGCAGGGAATCCCAATAGTGGTAAGACGACATTGTTTAATACACTCACAGGGTCGAATCAATTCGTAGGAAACTGGCCAGGCGTAACAGTAGAGAAAAAAGAGGGGAAACTAAAGGGAGATAAAACTGTAATTGTAACAGATTTGCCAGGTATTTACTCGCTTTCGCCTTATACATTGGAAGAAGTAGTTGCAAGAAACTATCTACTAGAGGAACGTCCAGATGTTATTCTAAATATTATTGATGGAACGAATTTAGAGAGAAACCTCTACCTTACAACACAACTGATGGAGCTTGGTATTCCAACAATTATTGCTGTAAATATGATGGATATAGTTCGTAAGAACGGTGATAAGATTAACATTGCAAAGTTAAGTGAAAAATTGGGTTGTGAAGTTGTAGAAATTTCAGCACTTAAGAGTGAGGGGATACAAAATTTAGAACAAAAAGTTGTAAAACTTGGGAAGAATAAACAAGGTAAAGCACCTGTTCATAAATTTGGTAAAGCTGTAGAAGAGGCATTAAATGAAATTGAAAAAGCACTTGGAGATTCTGTTTCTGAAGAGGAAAAGAGATTTTTCGCAGTCAAACTATTTGAGCGAGATGATAAGATTGTAGAGACAATGAAACTGATACCGAATGTGGAACAAATTATTGTACAGGCTGAAGAAGATGCAGACGATGATTCGGAGAGTATTATTACAAATGAAAGATATGAATTTATTTCGTCTATCATTCATTATGTTGCAAAGAAAAAAGGTGCAGACTATAAGACTACATCAGATAAGATTGATGCAATCGTAACAAATCGTTGGTTGGCATTGCCGATATTTGCAGTCGTGATGTTTTTGGTATACTTTGTGTCTGTTACAACCATCGGTGGTTGGGCGACAGATTGGACAAATGATGGTTTGTTTGGTGAGGGCTTTGCATTATTTGGTATAGAATCTATTTTTATACCAGGTATCCCTGTTATTGTAGATGGAATACTAGAAGCGATTGGCTCTGCTGATTGGATTAACGGCTTAGTTTTAGAGGGAATTGTCGGAGGTGTTGGTGCCGTACTTGGTTTCGTGCCTCAGATATTGGTTTTATTTATCTTTCTAGCATTTTTAGAGGGCTGTGGCTATATGGCACGTATTGCCTTTGTAATGGATCGTATTTTCCGTAAGTTTGGATTGTCAGGTAAATCATTTATTCCAATGTTGATTGGAACAGGCTGTGGTATTCCAGGAATTATGGCATCGCGTACGATTGAAAATGATCGTGACCGTAAGATGACAATTATAACGACGACATTTATTCCATGTGGAGCGAAATTGCCTATTATAGCATTGATTGCAGGAGCATTATTTGATGGTGCGTGGTGGGTAGCGCCAAGTGCATATTTTGTAGGTATTGCAGCGATTGTATGCTCTGGTATTATCTTGAAAAAGACAAAGATGTTTGCAGGTGATCCAGCACCATTTGTAATGGAACTTCCAGCATATCATATGCCAACGCTTGTAAATGTTTTAAAAAGTATGTGGGAACGTGGTTGGTCATTTATTAAAAAAGCAGGTACCGTTATTTTAATTTCTGCGATTGTAATTTGGTTTTTATCTGCGTTTAGTTTCCAAGATGGGTTTGGCATGGTAGAAGATTTAGAAGATAGCATGTTGGCAAGTATAGGTAAAATGTTTGCATGGATATTCATTCCACTAGGCTGGGGTGATTGGAGAGCAGCGGTTGCAGCGATTATGGGACTTGTTGCAAAGGAAAATGTAGTTGGAGCATTTGGTGTTCTCTATGGATTTGCAGAAGTAGCAGAAGAGGGCGAAGAAATTTGGGGATTGTTAGCGAGCGACTTTACAACAGTAGCAGCGTATTCTTTCCTTGTGTTTAACTTGCTTTGTGCACCATGTTTTGCAGCAATGGGGGCAATTAGAAGAGAAATGAATAATCGAAAATGGTTCTGGTTTGCCGTTGCTTATCAAACAGGGCTTGCATATGTGGCAGCACTTTGCATTTATCAATTAGGAACACTTATATTTGAGGGGACATTTGGAATTGGTGTCATTGTGGCAGTTGCGCTATTAGTTGGGTTCGTGTACCTGCTATTTAGACCATATAAGGTGAGCAATCGACTCGTTTTAGATACTCCTAAGAAAAAAGGGTAGTAATACAGAAAGAAAGTAGGTGTTTGTATGGGAACACTCGTAGTTTCCGTAATTATTATAGGAATGGTTGTTTTGGCGATTCGAAGTATTCGAAAGGATATAAAAGNTGGTAAGAGTTGTGGGAGCTGCAGTGGGTGTGGACGNAATACGAACTGCCATATGTATGAAGAAAATTGTAGAGTTACGAAGTAATGCGATTATAGAGATATGAGTGCACTTATAACATGGATTGTTCGATGAATTGACATATGTTAAACAAAATTTTGATACATTTTGTTAAAACCTTGACTTTAGATGATTGCAAGTTCATTATGGTAAATAATAAACTAATCAATATTCAACGAAAGAAGAGGTACTTACAATGAAAAAGAAATTAATGGTTATCTTAGTGTTAGTGTTTGTATTTGCATTTCCTATTATTGGAAATGCACAAGAACAACTGGATGTGAATGAAATAGAAATTATTGATGTAGGTGAGATTGCTGAAAATGGTATTGTGGTTGAACCTAATAGTAATGGGATGATGAGCAGAGTTGCTGTAGTTAGGTATGTTACTATTACAGATTATGGGCGTGCATATTCTAGTCCTAACAGCGTTCCAGCGACTAAATATGTTAGTGGTTTTTCGGATGGAGTGATACATAATTTTAGAGGAACATTAAAGAAAACAGCAGTTGTTACGGGTACTATTAGTGGCACAAGGGTATATTTTGGTAGATACTCTGGAAATCTACAAGGTGGTGGTAATATATGAGAAAAAGACTGATTGCAACTTTATTTGCTTTACTTTTGGTTATATGTGGAACAATAATGAGTGTTTTAGCTGAAGTGACTCTAGATGGAGTTATTATCGGGTATGTGGACGGAATTCCAATTATTGAAGTTGATGAAGAATATCTTACATATCTTGCTGAAAATGTAGATGAACAAGGACTTCTGATAGAATTTGGACCAGTACAATAAAGCAAATAGACATAGAACAAGTACATAAGTAAGCAAAATGGGGGANCGTATTACATAGCTGAGAGAAATTTAGTTATGTAGTGCAGTTCCCCTTATTCTGATAAAAGAACACAGCCAACTGTGTTCGATCACGCAAGTCCAATTTATCTAATATCGTACTTAGATAGTTGCGAACAGTTCCCTCACTTAGGAATAATTGTTTTGCAATCTCTTTGTTACTATATCCACCAGCAACTAATTCAATTACCTCATATTCACGTTCACCAATCTGAAATTTGGCATAATCAAAATTTTGTGATTTTGACAAAAGGTTTGGAATCTTAGCAGTAATTTCATTGCCAAATACATTTTGTCCACTGTGTACTGCGTGTAAGGAGGGCGCGATATTGTCATAATCTTGTTTTAAGAGGTAGCCTTTCACTCCAATATGAAGTGCCTTAATAATGTATTCATCATCTAAAAATGTAGTGAGTAGTAGTACTTTGGCTTTTTCATCAAATGCTAAAATTTGTTTTGCAGCGTCTAAACCATTCATTTCTTGCATACGTATATCCATTAGCACAACATCAGGTTTGTGCGTTTGATACAATGGTAATGCGTAAGTTCCATCAGTGGCAGTTTCTACCACTTGAATATCCCCTGTCGTTTCGAGTATTGTTTTTAAAGCAGTGATGATAAGAAAATCATCGTCAATAATTAGTATGTTCATGCGTTACCTCCTGTTTTGGTACGGTGATAAAGATACGGAAACCAGAATCTGTAGTAATTTGCAAATGTCCTTGTAGTGAGTTTACACGCTCCTTGATACTAACTAAGCCAAGTCCAGAGGAGNTGATGAATGATGATGTAACGATACCATTATCATACAGACTGAATTGGTATAGGGATTGATGCTCTCGTAATAGCAGAGATACTTTGGTTGCATTGCTGTGTTTTATAATGTTGGAAAGCCCCTCTTTGAGAATGGCTATACAGGCATATTTGATGTCAGCAGGTATTTCGGATTGTATATCATAATCAAGAGAAATATCGCAGTAATGAAAATCATTTAACAGCGCTTGGAAAGTTTCGTGTAAATCAATGGAGCGATTATGTAAATCATGTACACTGCTACGAATGGTATCCATAGCAGAAGTTAAGGTTTTTTCTAATACTTGAATGCTTGGTGTGAGTGTCGTATTAGCAGCCGTTGCCTTTAATGCACCAGTCATTAGTATAGAGCGTGAGAGCAGATGTCCGACATTGTCGTGAATTTCTCTAGCGATACGGTTTCGTTCTTTTAATGTTGCAGCATAAATTTCTGCATTTTGCTTTTCAATGAGAGTACGATTTTTATCTTGCAGTAGTGCTTGTAATTCCATGCTATCATCACGTGATTTTTTAAAATGTTGAGTTAAAGAATTATATATTTTCGAATAGAAGTACAACAAAAGCGTACAAAGAAAGCCAATGCATAGAAAGATGATTTGTGGTAGTGTCCATGTATTTCTCCCTATAAAAAGTGCGATGATATAAGGAATAAAAGGATAAATGCTCTTTAGTGCGAGCATATCATAGGCAATTAGGGGGAGGAAATACAAAGCCTGTGGAAGAAAACAAGTTAGTATGCCCCAGAGAAATGTTGTACAAATATGAAAGGTAGGCGTTTCAAAAAAATAATTGAAACAAGTCATAGAAATTGCCATAAATAGTAAAAATATAAAAACAGTATTCAAAGGGATAAAGAGTAAAAAGCAACAAGATAATGCTAATAAAAATATGCGATTTAAAAGTGAATGCATGGTGCCGTCTCCTTTCCAAATTTGAATTCATATCTATAGGTAGTATATCATATTGAGCAGTAAAAAAAATAGAGTCTTATGCAGAAATGACAAATGTCATACGAAGAGTTGACATTTAGCACTACTAGATGTGAAGAGAGACATGTACACTAAAGAGGAAAGAGAAATGAAAGAGAATACATGCCTTAAGGAGGCGAAAAATAATACAGAAATGGAAAGGGATTACATATGGTTAAAATTGAAAATTTAGTAAAAAGATATGGTGATTTGATAGCACTTGATCATCTGAACTTGGAGATACACGAGGGAGAAATCTTCGGGCTCTTAGGACCCAATGGAAGTGGAAAAACAACGGCAATTAATTGTTTACTTGCATTGCTGAAATATGATAAGGGCGAGATTAGAATTTTCGGCAAGCAAATGGAGCCAAACAGCTATGATATAAAGAGAGACATCGGTGTCGTAATGCAAAATGTTGCAGTATTTGAGCAAATGTCTGTATATGAAAATATTGATTATTTTTGTGGGTTATATGTGCAAGATAAGAAAAAGAGACGAGAATTGGTAGAAGAGGCGATTGCCTTTGTTGGATTGGAAGAGTATAAAAAGTTTCGACCAAAGAAATTATCAGGGGGCTTGCTAAGGCGCTTGAATATTGCA
>JGI994J12354_10001873_pt1 | contig 21078 bp, 17 predicted proteins | sample IntmicLarv3ML3BL_FD_12354 | JGI IMG/M metagenome (IMG submission 12354) | reverse complement strand
TTTATTTCATAGGAAAGTGCTCCTATGAAATAAAAACGCTCCGCGGGATGCGCACTCGCTCAATTGGAAGAGCGCTCGGCGCGGCGAGTCTGCAAGCAGACTCTTTGTTATTTGTTTTCAGCCAGAGCCTTGGCAAGTTGGTCAGGACATGAAGTGCCACGACCATTACAATCAATCCCACTTAGCCGGCTGATTGCTTCATCAACCTCCATACCTTCAACTAGAGAAGCAACGCCCAAAGTATTACCACCACAACCGCCATTAAAGCGAACACTTTGAACCTTACCATCTTGAATATCGAAATCTATAGAGCGAGCACAAACGCCCTTAGTATTATAAGTCATATGAAACCTCCTCGTCATCGTTAGCTATTATTATCATTGTGAGCTATTATCGTCATTGCAGACTTGCCTTGCAATCTCAAAAAGCCACACTAGATTTTTTTACTATGTCATAGTATAGTATATCAAAAAAATTATAATATTGAAAGTTTTAGTATTTCATTGTAAACTTAATCAGAAGGAAGCGACATTGGCTCACTTAATGAACATAAAGTGTGAATTTATAGAACGGGGTATTATCTGATGAAAATAGGAATAATCGGTGCCATGAAAGAAGAAGTGGCACAACTTAAAGCCGAAATGACAAATGTTAATATTACCAGTAAAGCAGCGATGGACTTTTACGAGGGAAGCTTAAACGATAAGAACGTAGTAATAGTTCAATCGGGTATCGGTAAGGTTAATGCTGGTATTTGCACGCAGATTTTAATTGATGATTTTGATATTAGCCATGTTATCAACACGGGAATTGCTGGTTCTTTAAGGTCAGAGATTGATATTTTTGACATTGTTGTCTCGACTGACGCCGTGCAGCATGATGTGGATGCGCTGGAATTTGGTTATCCATTAGGTCAAATCCCGCAGCTAGATACATTTTCGTTTCAAGCAGACAAAGACTTGATTAACAAAGCAGTTGTAGCCTGCCAAGCGGTTAATGCGGACATCAAAGTATTTACAGGAAGAGTAGTCAGTGGCGACCAGTTTATTGCCGATGCCAAGACAAAGCAAAAAATCATTGACAATTTTGATGGGTACTGTACTGAGATGGAGGGAGCAGCGATTGCACAAGTGGCATATCTTAATAATATTCCATTTGTAGTTATCCGAGCGATTTCGGATAAAGCTGACAATAGTGCGCAGGTAGATTATCCAGTATTCGAAGAAAAAGCAATTAGCAATAGTGTTAAATTGGTTAATTATATGTTAAAATAACCTAGGTGTTATAAAAGCTAAGAAGAGGAGCAAAATTATGGGAACAAAAGTGAGTTTTGATTACAGCAAAGCAGGACAATTTATTCAAGAAAACGAAATAACAGCGATGAAGAAAGTGGCTGAAAAGGCCAAAGAAACATTAGTTAATCAAACGGGCGCAGGCAGTGACTTTTTAGGTTGGATTGATTTGCCAGTGGCATATGACAAGGCAGAATTTGCAAGAATTAAGCAAGCTGCTAAGAAAATCCAAGGCGACTCAGACGTACTATTAGTTATTGGTATTGGCGGGTCTTACTTAGGCGCACGAGCAGCCATCGACTTTTTGAGACATGATTTCTATAACAACATTAAAGCCGAAGAGCGCAAAACGCCAGAGATTTATTTTGTCGGCAATAACATCAGTAGTGCGTACATTTCAGGGCTTATAGATGTGATTGGTGAACGTGATTTTTCAATTAATATGATTTCTAAATCAGGCACAACGACAGAGCCAGCAATTGCTTTTAGAGTGTTCAAGGAAATCCTAGAAAATAAATACGGCAAAGAAGAAGCCAATCAAAGAATTTACGCAACAACAGACAAAGAAAAAGGAGCTTTGAAAAATCTAGCTACAGAAGTTGGCTATGAAAGCTTTGTTGTACCAGATGATGTTGGTGGTCGTTTTTCGGTTTTAACAGCAGTAGGGCTGTTGCCAATCGCGGTAAGCGGAGCGGACATTGATAAGTTGATGGAAGGTGCAGCAGCAGGTAGAGAGTTAGCACTTAATCAACCATACGAAGATAATGATGCAATGCAGTATGCAACTATACGCAACATCTTACATAATCAAGGTAAGACAGTTGAGATATTAGCTAACTATGAACCAAGTGTTCACTATGTTTCAGAGTGGTGGAAGCAACTTTACGGCGAAAGCGAAGGAAAAGACCAAAAAGGCATTTTTCCAGCATCGGTGGATTTAACAGCTGATTTACACTCAATGGGACAATTTATCCAAGATGGCGCGAGAATAATGTTTGAGACGATTATCAATGTTGAAAAATCAGCAAAAGAGATTATTCTAAAAGAGGAAGCGGTTGACCTTGATGGATTAAATTATTTGGCAGGGAAAACAGTTGATTTTGTTAATAAAAATGCGATGAACGGAACTATTTTGGCACACACTGATGGTGGCGTACCAAATCTAATAGTTAATGTTCCGCAACAGAATGAATTTTATCTCGGGCAACTATTTTATTTCTTTGAATTTGCTTGTGGAGTGAGTGGATACATCTTAGACGTTAATCCATTTAATCAACCAGGAGTAGAAAGTTATAAGAAGAATATGTTTGCGTTGCTTGGCAAGGCTGGGTTTGAGAAAGAGCGTGCGGAGTTGTTGAAGAGATTGTAAGACATTGCGGGCGCACCCGCAATTTAAATCAAACCATATAGAAGAGGAGTGACATTATGTCACTCCTCAATTACATGTATCTCTAAATAGTCAAACTCAATTTGATCAATAAAGTTATCTTGTGAAAATCGCGTCTTGGCTAAAGTTTGAAATTCTTTAATGTTTGCATCTAGCCAAATCGGCTTACTCAAATCCCATGCTTCACAAACCTCAGTCAAGGCATCAAAAATCTTATGGGTACGAGTATCATCATCGTCGTCGTTAGTGACAACCATGTCCGCCAACATGTGATTATTTTGCCATTGCTTAAACCAAATACGCATCATCGTCCTCCGAAGTGGGTTGTTTTATTATCTCGAGAAAAAACCAGAAATCGTTTCGTGAATTAAATTATCGCCAACGCCAATAAATGAAACGATAGTATTCCTTGGCGGACGAGGTGTTGGTGTGATTATCAGTTTCACAAAAAACTCCTGATTTCTCCAGCAAATTCAATAATAATGGCAAAATCACGAATATTATTTGCCATTCCAGCAATAAGTACACAATTTAGCAGGGTCGATGTCAACCGCACTAATCAAATCATCAAGGCGCATATATTCTAACGAAGTGAAATTTTGTTGCTCGCCGATGCGACGCACCATCTCCTTGTATTTGTCGTTGTTAGGGTCGGTATAAGGAGTAAGGTCAACAGTATCGCTACCTTCTATCTCCTTAATTACTCGTCTAGCAATCAAATCTAGCTCCGAAGTCGAACGTGAGAAGTTCAGATACTTACAACCATAGAGAATAGGTGGACAAGCTGGACGCACATGAACTTCCTTAGCACCGCTTTGATATAGATATTCAGCAGTTTCTTGAAGTTGCGTTCCACGCACGATTGAATCATCAATCAAAAGTAATTTCTTACCCTTAATCAAATCTAAAGCTGGTAATAATTTCATCCGAGCAATCAAATCACGTTGCTTTTGAATAGTTGGCATAAATGAACGTGGCCAAGTTGGGGTATACTTAATAAGCGGTCGAGAAAAAGGTACTCCCGAGGCATTGGCATAACCAATTGCATGAGCAATTCCCGAATCAGGAACACCTGCCACGGTATCAGGCACCACCGAATCACGTTTTGCCAAAAGAGCACCGCAATTATAGCGCATCTGTTCAACACTTGTGCCTTCATAAGAAGAGGATGGATAGCCATAATACGTCCACAAGAATGTACATATCTTCATATCTGTGCCAGGACTAACTAAAGTACGACAATCCTCTGGCGTAACAATAACAATCTCGCCTGGTCCTAAATCTTTTTCAGGCAAGTACCCTAGATTAGAATAAGCAAAACTTTCAAAGGAAATGCAATAAGCCTCATCTTTTTTGCCGATTGACACTGGTGTTCTACCCAGTAAGTCACGAGCGGCGTAAATGCCTTTGGCTGTTAAAAGTAAGATAGTCATTGAACCATCAATGATTTTCTGAGCGTGCTGAATACCCTCAATGAGATTATCCTTTTGGTCGATAATCGCAGAGACGAGTTCAGTATTATTGATTAAGCCACCACTCATTTCTTGGAAATGAGCGTGTCCAGCGTCAAATATTGTATCCAGAATAGCTTCTGTATTATTAATCTTTCCGACAGTTAAAATTGCATAAGTGCCATGATGTGAACGAACAATCAATGGTTGTGGTTCGTAGTCAGAAATACAACCGATGCCATACGTTCCAACCATCGAATGGAAGTCTTTATCAAATTTAGTTCTAAAAGGAGTATTTTCAATATTGTGAATGGCCCGGTCGAAGCCTTTTTCTTGCTCATAAACAGCCATACCGGCTCGCCGTGTTCCCAGATGTGAATGATAGTCAGTTCCGAAAAAAAGATCAAACACGCAATCTTCTTTTGATGCTACGCCAAAAAATCCACCCATGATAGTCCTCCATATTTAAAATAAAGATTTGCAAGTTTTAGCTATGTAATAGGATGCATATCCTACTAGGTGAAAGTATATCATACGAGTGTTCAGACTACAAGATTACTCAACACTTTTTAGCGCTTCAACCATGTTTATTTTATTTAACATTCGATTTGTAATCAAATTCACAATTAATGTAAAACTAAACGAAATGAGACCGGCAAATAAGTAACTTTGCGGGCGAATAATTAAAACAAATTGAATTGACGGCATCTTCAAAGAATAAAGCAATAGACCACTTAGCAAATAACCCAGTGGCATACCTGCTAGAACACTAATTCCAGTTAACAAAAGGGTCTCTTTATTAACATATGAATACACCTCACGGTCATAAAAGCCCAAAACTTTTATCGTTGCCAATTCACGCATTCGCTCGGAAACATTAGTACTAGCCAGTGTAAATAATACTACAAAGGCAAGACAAGCAGCCAGGATAATCAAAATGTAAATCACGAAATTAATAACTGCAAAGTCAGTGCTGAATTGCTCTTTGTTTTCCTCAGTGCTATAGGCCACCGTAATGTAATCTTCATCGCTCAATTCTTTTGCATAAGCCTTTTGAGTAGCGGCATCACCGTTAATATGAGCGTAAATGCCATTAGGTTCAAACTTGTCAATTAATGCCTCATAAAGGGTTTCGGTAATATAAAGATTGTTGCCGAGGTAATTTCTAATGACACCTTGAATATTGGTCTCATATTGGTCCAATAATAAATCTTGCAAAACGACGTTATCGCCAGCGGAAAGTTCCAGCAATTCGGCAGTGTTTTGCGTCACGTAAACGCCCTTATCACTAAAAGTAATGGGGTTGCCATCTAGGTCGGTGAGGTTCATATAATTTTCCAGTTCACCACCGTTAGGAATGACGTTTAAATAAATATTTTCGGATTTATCGGCACTATTAGTTAGCTTAACATTATATGCTTGATAGGCAAGAAAACCAGATACCTCTTCATCGTCCGTTAAGCGTTTGAAAAGTTTGTCTTCATCGCCACTTTCGGCAAAAGCCATCAAGTCATATTGGTCGATATCGTCATACTGTTTTGGCATCAAGTCGATAACTGAGTCGCGAATAGCAAAGCCCATCAAGACGAGGGCAGTACAACAAGCGATACCAAAAACAGTCATAGTCAGACGTTTTTTATAACGAAAAATATTTCGCGCAGTTATTTTATTAATAAATGAAAGGCGACTCCAGATAAATGAAAATCGTTCTAACAAAATCCGCGCCCCCATCTTAGGTGTTTTTGGACGCATTAGCGAAGCAGGAACGCGTCTTACTTCTTTACGACAAACAATCGCAGTGGCAATTAAAATACTAATAATAAACATCAAAGCACCAATACTGCCATAAGCGAAATCAAAATATAGCTTGGTGTTGGGAATGACATAGATAACATTTAAAACTACAAAAAGTAGTCTCGGCAACACGATAAAGCCAGTTATGTAGCCCAACAAGCTACCCATTACAGAAGCTGCCAAGGCATAAATCAAATATTTCAAAGCGATTGCCAGATTGCTATAGCCAAGAGCCTTATAAGTCCCGATTAAACCACGTTCTTCCTCGACCATTCTCGTCATCGTTGTCAAACTAATTAAAATAGCAACGATTAAAAATAGCACCGGAAATGCCCGACCAATCACGTTAATGGAAATCAAATCCGTATCAAGCCCCACATAACTATCAATCGAAGTGCGGTCTTGAATGTACCATCTAGCCATATCTATATCATCTAATTCGGCATAGGCATCAGCTATTTGTTGGGTTGCATCAGCACGTCTTTCTTGATATTCTCGTTCATTTTCAACTAGTTCCACTTGACCTTCGGCCAGTTCTTTTTCACCATCTTCGATTTCTTGCCAAGCATCGGCTATCTCCTTTTGGGCCTTTTCTGCTGACTCTTTTAATCGCCAGATGCCGTCTCTGTGCTGTAACCAGCCCTCGTCAATTTGCTGTTGTCCTTCATCAATTTTGTCTGTAGCTGCTTCAATTTGGCGAGAACTTTCATATAACTCGGCTTGTGCATCAGCCAGTTGTTTTTCGCTAATTACTTTTTGGCGCTCAAAGGCAACCACTTGTTCATCCAACGCGGCTTGCTCAGTACTAACATCCGTGCCAAGAGCTGCCAATGCATCCAACTGCTCCTGGGCATCACTTAACTGTGTTTGGGTCATGGCAAAACCGGCGAGAGCTTCCGCTTCTCTTCTATCTAATTCCTCTTGGCCTTCATGTGCCTTAATGATATTATCCTTTAATTCATCAATACTATCATTTAGCGCATTTTGCGATTCTTCAAGCATCCTTTTCGCATTTTCCAACTCACCTTTGGCATTTTCGATTTGTTGTAATGCATCTTGTTCTTCGTTAGTTAAAGTTACGATACCATCAGTCAATTCAGCTCTGGCGTCTTCAAGTTCTTGCCAAGCATCAGCGATTTCAGTGTCGATTTCAGTGAATTTATCATTTATTTCAACTTCGACGTCGCTTATTTTATCAGTCGCTTCGCTTACAATATCGCTATAACGAGCCTGCTCACGCTGGGATTTGATATGATTGTTAATACCATCAATAGCAACCGCGACATGCTCTTTGTATTCCGTTGAATAACATTCAAGATGAGCAACATCCTTTAAAGTAATAAAAATAGAGGTGTAAATATCAGTATCAATATCAATAGGCAAAATGAAAAAAGTATACAGTGATGAGGTGATAAAACGGAAACCCGCAGTGCCTTCAGCATTAGCCACATACATCGGGTCAGTAACCGAAGCAGTAATCGTAAATGTCTCGCGTTTAAAAGCAGGCTCAGTATCCGTATCAGTGTCAACCGCAGTGTTAAAATCAGTATCAAAGCCACTATCCGAAGAATTATCATCGGTATCAGAAACATTATCGCCATCAGAAGGGTTAGCTACGTCACTATCCTCACCCTCGTCATCATTATCTAGGATTTCTCGCATTGTCAGCGTATCGCCTATTTTCTTGCCAGAGTCATTCAAATATTTTTGGTTGACAGCAATTTCCCCCGCCGCATGAGGTATCACACCCTCAAGAACATACGGAGCATTAATTCCTTGAGGACTAATCATCACTACCTCGGCGGATTGTTCAACATCATTTATCATAGTGTGTGCCATCTTGCGAAACGAACCATCAGCTTTTTCGACACTATCAAGTGATTGCAAGGCTTCAACATCATCTTCGGTTAAGCCTAGAGTTGACAAAACGCGAATATCAAAAAGTTGCTGTTCATCAAAAAAACGATCAGCACTAATATAATAGTCTCGACAGGCGGCATAAATTCCAGCAAAAGCAGTAAGTCCTAGAGTAGTTATAATCATCAAAGCGATAAAGCGTTTGCCGTTGTTTTTAATTGTCCTTAAAATATCTTTTAGATAGGCTTTAAACATAAAATCACCACTCTATCTCAGCGATTGGAGTTGGCTTCGGATTGATAATAACATCGTGAACCGCCCCGCTTTTAAATTTAATTACACGGTCACCAATTGGTGCCAGAGCAGCATTGTGAGTAATAATTAAGACCGTGATTTTGTCCCGCCGGCAAGTATCTTGCAAAAGTTGCAAGATTTGTTTGCCAGTATTATAATCAAGCGCTCCAGTTGGCTCATCGCAAAGTAACAGCTTAGGATTTTTCGCCAAAGCACGAGCAATTGAGACTCGTTGTTGTTCGCCACCAGATAGTTGTGCTGGAAAATTCCCAGTGCGATTACCAAGACCAACCTTTTCAAGCGTTTTCGCAGCATCAAGCGAGTTGGGGCAAATTTGTGCCGCCAACTCAACATTTTCCAGAGCAGTTAAGTTGGGCACTAAATTATAGAACTGGAAAACAAAACCGATATCCAAACGTCGATAACTGATGAGTTGTTGGGCAGTAAAATCACTAACCATTTTACCATCGACAAAAACGCTTCCTGACGAAGCAGTATCCATTCCACCTAAAATATTAAGTGCCGTTGTTTTGCCAGCTCCAGAAGCACCAGTGATAATCACCAACTCACCCTTACCAATGGTAAAAGTAGCATTATCCAGTGCTTTGACAGATAGCCCCTCAGTATTATATTCTTTTACTACATCACTAAATCTAATATATAACATAAAAACTCCTTTAAAAATGTTTTGTGTAAAAAACATACACAATTCTATTATAATGCATAAAAGGTGATAAGACAATTAAGAATAATAGTAATGAATAATTCACTTTTTGCTTGTAATAAACAAGGGAATTAGATACAATGAAATAGGTTAGGTATATTATAAGAAGAGACTTTGCTGAAAATTTCAGTAAAGGAGGTCTAAGCCAATTAAGACCAAGATAATTACAAAAGTAATAATGGCGACAATAATCACTACCTTGCTAATGGGTTGTGGTGCAAAGCCAGCCATAATTCAGATGCAAGACCCACAGGAATTGCCAGAGGTGACACCAGCAGAAGTTACAACGGACGAAATGACAGAACCGATAGTTATTCCGGCAACTATTTTCGTACATGTATGTGGTGCGGTCAAGCAAGCGGGTGTCTATGAAATGCTTGAGGGTAATCGAATATTCGAAGCGATTGAATTAGCTGGCGGATTTGCTGAAGAAGCCCATCCACAAGCAGTCAACTTAGCAGATAAAGTAACTGACGGATTACAGATATTTGTTCCGACCAAGGAAGAGGCAAGTAATCTGCCAAATCTGATACCCAATCAGACGACAAGTGCCGAGGCACAGGAAAGTTTGGTTAACATAAATATTGCTGATGCGACAAAACTACAGGAACTAAGCGGGATTGGGGTGGCTAAGGCAAACGCGATTTTGTCATATCGTGAACAGCACGGTGCGTTTAACAGCATCGAAGACATTAAAAAGGTAAGTGGCATAGGCGAGAAGCTCTATGAAGGAATTAAAGAAAATATTACAGTGGATTGAGGTGGCGTAATGGGTAAAAAAGTTTTAGTGGTAGATGACGAAAAGCTAATAGTAAAAGGAATTCGATTTAGCCTTGAGCAAGAGGGTATGGAAGTTGAATGTGCATACGATGGTGAGGAAGCACTTGAGAAGGCGCAGGCAAGCGAATTCGATATTATTTTACTTGATTTGATGCTACCAAAGATTAGCGGACTTGAAGTATGCCAGCAAATCAGAGGATTTTCACAAGTTCCGGTTATTATGTTGACGGCCAAAGGCGAGGATATGGATAAGATTTTAGGGCTAGAATACGGTGCTGATGATTATATTACTAAGCCATTTAATATCTTAGAGGTTAAGGCGAGAATAAAAGCAATCTTAAGACGCTCGGCCAAACCAGAACTAAAAGAAGAAAAAGAAAAAGTAGTTACGATTAACGACTTGAGACTGGATTGTGAAAGTAGAAGAGTATTTATTTTAGACCGTGAGATTAATCTAACGGCAAAAGAATTTGACGTGCTTGAATTACTTGTTTTCAATCCCAATAAAGTATACAGCAGAGAGAAATTATTAAAAATTGTTTGGGGCTATGAATACCCAGGCGATGTTAGAACCGTGGATGTGCATATCAGGAGATTGCGTGAGAAGATTGAAAGCAATCCAAGCGACCCTAAGTATGTTCACACCAAATGGGGTGTCGGCTATTATTTCCAAGGTTAGTAATTTGTGACTTTAGAAATCTGTCAGAATATAATATTGTGTAGCTGTCAAAAGAGTGGTGCGCTTATTTCAAAAATATTTCCTATTGCGAAAGAATTTAGACTTTTTATTGACAAGAAGGAAGCTTTTCTATACTCTAAAGAGGTGGGATTAAGCAACGATGAAGGTCATTAAAGAGGAGAAAAGAATATGTCTGTGGCAGATGCAAGTATTGGACCCAAAATCATAAAAAGTGCCAAAAAAGAATTTTTAAAACATGGGTATAGTCAGGCTTCACTACAGATGATTTGCAAACGGGCAGGGGTAACAACAGGAGCATTATATAAACGTTACTCAGGAAAAGCAGAATTGTTTACAAGTATTCTTGAACCGACAGTACATAAAATGCTAGAGATGAGCTGGGAGCATGATAAAGAAAATCGTGAACTGGTAGAAAGTAATACCGCCAAAATGAGATGGGAAAGTGCAACAAGAGTGCAGCAAGAGTGGATTTCATTTACATATGATAATATAGATAGTATGCAGTTACTTCTATGCAAATCAGCAGGGACAAAGTATGAACACTTTTTGGAGGATTTTGTAAGAGTGCACACATCGCAAACGATGGAAGTGGTGGCACGGATGAGAGAATTAAAGCAAAAAGTGAATGATATCGAAGAAAAAGAAATATACATTCTCTACAAAGGATTTTGGACGGCATTTTTCGAACCAGTTATTCAGGGATTTACGAAGAGTGAAGCGAAGAAGTTTGTGAACAAACTATCAACGGCATTTGATTGGAATAATATTTTTGGTTATTAGAGAGAATGGTGAAATAATGAGCCTAATAAAATAATATAGGGATATAACGCTGTAGAATAGTGGCAAAAGAGCACTTGAGCATTGACTAGCGAAGGTCAAAAGCGTATAATTATAGACCAATACAAAGATTGTTCTTTTGTCGGAAAGTTCCAAAAGAACAAGGGAGGCACATTATTTCTAGGTTTAGTAAAGAACGATTTAAATTTTTAAAAAGCTTGCGACTAAGAATAATGATAATATTAGTTATCATTGGTATCGTTCCTAGTATCATCATTGAGAATGGAATAGTTAATAGTTATGAAGACCGCGCTGTTTCTTTACGAAGTTTTAACGTAAAGAACCAGTGCGATATTTTATGTAACCAGTTAGTCGGCGAGGGGTATTTGGAAAATACAAATTCGGCAGTTATAAACAATGGATTATCTTTATTATCTAGTGTTTACAACGGTCGGGTTTTAATTATCGGTCCTGATTTTAAAGTAATCAAAGATACCTATGGACTAGACGAGGGTAAAACCAACATTTCAGAAGAAGTAATCAAATGTTTCCAAGGAACTGAAACCAATCGTTATGACAAAGAAAATCGCTACATCGAAGTGGTAGTTCCTATTCGAGACGTAAACCAAAGTGAAAAAGAAGTTTTAGGCGTGATGATGGTTAGTGTATCAACCGAAGAGATTGTTGCCAGCATCGATATCCTTGAACAAAAAGGGATGACACTGTTGATTGTCATTATGATAGCGGTGCTAGTATTTGGATTTGTTATGTCTAAAGTGCTCATGCGACCATTTGCTAGAGTGACCAAGTCAATTGAAGATATTACCGATGGATTTATGGACGAAAATATTTCCGTTCCTGATTACACCGAGACCGAATTAATCACTGAGGCCTTTAATAAGATGCTAAGTCGTGTTACTAGCCTTGACAAGTCACGCCAAGAATTCGTATCCAATGTCTCGCATGAACTCAAGACACCGCTAGCGTCGATGAAAGTTTTAGCAGACTCACTAAATAGCCAAGAGGACGTACCAGTTGAGTTATACAAAGAATTTATGCAAGATATTACTGATGAGATAGACCGTGAAAATAAAATTATCACGGATTTGCTCTCGCTAGTTAAACTTGACAAGCAAGCCGGCAATATGAATATCGAGATAGTTAACATCAACGACCTATTAGAACTGATTTTAAAACGGTTGCGACCAATCGCCAAGCAACAAGGTATCGAACTTAGCCTTGATAGTTTCCGCCCGGTCAATGCCGAGATAGACGAAGTAAAATTAACCTTAGCGATATCCAATCTAATTGAAAATGCTATCAAATATAATCGTGAAAATGGCTGGGTCAAAGTTTCAATTAATGTCGATAGCAAATATTTCTACGTGACCATTGCCGATTCTGGAGTTGGTATTCCAGAGGACTCAATCGACGACGTCTTCGAGCGTTTCTATCGTGTAGACAAATCGCATTCACGCGAGATTGGGGGGACAGGACTAGGGCTAGCGATTACACGGAATTCGATTTTGATGCACCGTGGTGCCATTAAGGTACATAGCAAAGAGGATGAGGGAACAACTTTTTCAGTGCGAATTCCCCTTGCTTACGAAGAAGAAGCCTAAAATGCCGTGATGGGGGATTGATAGGCGAGCAAGGAGACTAACCTCTACATCGTGATTGCGAAGCTAAACCTCATCATTGCGGGCGTACCCACAATTTAATCAGCCATCACTCGAAAGGAAATAAGATATGAAAAAAGCATTACTACATTTGCTAATATGCATAATGTTGTTTAGTTTAATAGGATGCGGACCGACATCAGACGATAGGGCGAATAATCGTTGTTCGATTTATGCGCTTAATCTTGAGGCTAGCAAGCTTATAGCACAAGACTACACTTTGAATGCTGATAATGCTTACGAGCGAATTGAGGAGATATATCAAGCCATCGCGACAGAAGAAGATACGGCCACCCAATCCGCATTGTTGCCATCAGATGTCAAGATGCAATCATGGAAGCTAGATGGCAGAACACTGACTGTGGATTTTAATGCTAATTACGGTTTTATGGAACCGACTAGAGAAGTCTTAGTAAGAGCGGGCGTGGTGCGCTCATTTGAATACATTACTGAGGTTGCCAACATTATATTTACGATTGAGAACAAAGAATTAATTGGAGTCAGGGGAGTGCCAGTAGGTCCGATGCGAGCAACAGATTTCATTGAGGAATCAGGCAAAGATGTCAATGCTTACAACTATGTAACGATACACCTTTACTTCACCAATCGTGAAGGTGATAGATTAGTTCTTGAAGAACGTGAGGTATATTATGACAAGAATACTCCCCTAGAGCGAGTAGTAGTGGAACAGCTACTAGAGGGGCCCCAAAATGCCGAACATTTTCCGACCATGCCAGCAGAAACCAAAATATTAGGTGCTTCTGAGATGGACAACCTTGGTTATGTCAACCTAGACCAAGCCTTTTTAAATCCTGTCTTGCAAGTGCAAGGCAACGTCATTATCCAATCAATTGTCCATTCAATACTAGGAGCAAGTGATGTTGATAGGGTTCAGATATCAATCAACGGTGAAACGAAAGTTGAATACCATGGTGGCATCAGTCTAGACCAATTTTTTGAAGCAGACCACACATTATTGGAGGGAAAAAGTGATTAAAAGACCATTATGCGTAGTGGCTCTTGGCGTAGTAATATTATTGCTCTTACTAGATGTAACGGGGCTTTCGCAAAAGTGGAAGCCCGCAGAGTACCAGATATTACAAGAGCGAGCCAAAGAAGGTGTTGCCTGTCAGATTGTAGGCACTGTTCGCTACTACGAAAGAAAACCAAAATCAATCTACATCTACCTAGAAGATACAATTCTAACAGTTCAATCCGAACAATACTCCATCAAAGAAAGCATAATTAAATATAGTGGTACCACAGATTACTTCTCGTTAGGCAATATTTTGTGTATTGATGGCGAATTAGAAGCAATTTTTGAAGCGAGCAATCCAGGACAATTTGATGCCAAGAAATTTTATCGGGCACGTAATATCGACTTTTTTATCAAAAGTGAGAATTTTACAATAGTTGATGAACGCTATGATTGGCTCAAAGGTACGATATATCAATTCCGCGAAAATTTTCATGATAAAATAAATAGTCTAGAACCACAAGAAAGCGGAATTTTAAATGCCATGTTAACTGGCGAAAAAATGTATCTCGAAGAAGAGGACAAAATCCGCTATCAGATGATGGGGGTGTATCATATCATCTGCATTTCGGGTTGTCATTTTGGTGCTATTTGGTTAGGGATAAGATGGTTGTTAGGTAAAGTGCGATTTAACTATTATCTATCGGCGGTGCTATCAGGGATAATAATGATGGCCTTTGGCATCTTTGTCGGCGACAACATTCCTGCTACCCGTGCATTAGCGATGATACTAATCTACCTTGGAGCAAAAGTTACAGGCAGAACATATGATATGCTAAGCGCTATGGCACTATCGGCAATCCTAATTCTGGCACAGTTCCCGGGGTTGCTATACGATGGTGGATTTCAACTATCATTTGGGGCTATTATTGCTCTAGGGATGGTTCATCCCGTGCTGGTGGGTGAGGAGACGATGAAAAGAAAATGGACCAAGGCACGAAAAATACGGCACTCCTTACGTAATAGCTTTTGTGGTGGACTATCCATTTGGATGGTGACGTTGCCAATAACCTTATACGCTTTTTATGAGGTATCGCTTTGGGGGATACTGCTCAACTTATTGGTGGTACCAACCTCTAGCATCGTGCTAGCCGCGGGACTACTAGGCGGTCTTAGTGGTTTTATTAACATGACCTTGGCAAAGGTCTTAATCTTCCCAGCAAAAGCACTACTATATATCTACGATACCATCGGTGTGCTAGTTCAAAGAATACCATATACGACATTGATTTTAGGACAGCCAAAAATATGGCAGTGCGTTGCATATTATTTAGTATTGATTGCCTTTCTCGTAGGCTGGAATAACTATAATAAAAAGGAAGGCAATAAAAATGCAGATAATAAAGACGCAAATAGTAAAAATGCGAGTAATAAAAAAAGACGACACAATTGTCTATTTGCACCAGTCATAGTTACTGTCTTACTGACGATTTTTCTGGGCTTTAGAACATATTCAAAACTACAAATCACCGCCCTAGATGTAGGACAAGGCGACTCCTTAGTAATTGCATTGCCGACAGGTAACCACTATCTAGTTGATGGCGGAAGCACCAATGTAAGTAAAGTTGGTACCTATCGCATCATGCCATATCTAAAAAGCCAAGGCATTGGCACCTTGCAAGCAGTCATGATTACACATCCTGATGCCGACCATCTAAATGGTATTATTGAAATGCTAGAGGCGATTAAAAATTACCAAACATCAATTAGAATAAAGCAATTTATCTTGCCAGCGTGGATGATAGAAGATGAAGACGCAAGAGAATTACGCACCCTCCTAGCCGAGACCAATATACCAGTTGCCTATGTGACTATCGGCGATAACATCAAAGATGGGGCAACTACTTTCGAGATACTAAATCCCGACAAAGAAACTTACGTTGATGCCAATGAAGGTTCATTGACATTTGTGCTAAAGTATAGAGAATTCGCGGGGGCATTTACGGGTGATTTACATGGCAGAGGAGAAGCTCTAGTAGAAGAAAACATCGATACATGTCAATTTTTGAAAGTGGCTCATCACGGCTCGAAAAACTCCACCTCAGAAAGTTTTCTAGCAGTAGTAAATCCCCAACTGAGCATCATCTCTTGTAGTGCAACAAACGCCTATGGACATCCACATGTGGAACTTCTAGAGCGACTTTTTGATGCCCAAAGCGAAGTATATAGCACAACGGTCGGAGGAGCTATCACAGTGAGAACGGAGGGCAAAAAAAGTATAGAAGTCAGTACGTATAAGTAGGGGACACGAAAAGTTCTTCAAATTCAGAAAAAATTAAGTTTTGTGGATTGAGGTTTATCAAAGTCCATAGAGTGCCATTTTAAAATGCTTGTAGGGGTTATAAAAATTCTTGAGTGATTTGCTAAACTGCTTGATATTCCCGAGTGGTTTTCTGTGTAACATGGGTTTGACAAACCTACAAAAGGCGTGTCGCAAAAAACGACACGCTAAAGTAAGCGAGAGACAAGGTCCCAGAAATGATTATGTTGTAAAGCTGTAGCCAGTTACGAATAGAATTCGTCGCTCAACACCCAGCTTAAAAATCAAACAAAAATGTAAAATAACATAAATTAAGATACAATAAAAAGCGATTATTTTGAGACCTAAAATTGTTGACAAGTATGGAATAATGATGTAACATAACGGCATTAAGTGCAAATGCATAGTCACAGTTATATTTAACGAAAAAAAACAAAGTATAAGCATGTGATTCAGAATCAAGCATACTATGTTTACTTGAAGAAGGCGAATCAATGGGAAAACAAGGGCTCTTCAAAAACAGTATATAGCACAAGGACGCAAAAATATCCTACTATTATAATTTCCAAATAACTATTTTTTTACAAAACAGAAAAGGCATATAAGGATGTATAAAGTTAACTATTATACATCCTTGTATTTATTTTGAGGAGAAAGATATATGAATAGGAAAAAAGTTATAATTATTTTATTTATCATTGCGATTATTATTGCAAGTGGTGCATTTGTTTTGCTGTCTACTGAAAATAATTCTTTAAAAAATATTTCCTTTATTTATAATGAAAACCAATATATCGCTACATTTGAAGGGGAAGCAGTTACAACTTCTTTTTTGTTAGTTGATTCAAATAGCGAATTTAAAAATTCTAATGAATCTTCGGAGGGAATATGTTTGTTGGCTTCGGATGATGTGGAATTCACAATGGATTCGTATACTGTTGATACATTAGAAAAAGCATCTATTTTTTCGCCATATGAAATATATAAAATTACGATAAGTTTTAAACCCGAAATCAAGATAGATAAGCGCGTCAACTTCTCAAGATTGCGTATTGGTGAGAAAATGTTTGATATTGGCTCGTTGGTAATAGAAAAAATAGTTGAGCAAAATTATCCTGATATCGGTTTTGGAACTTCTCCTTTTTCAGAAAATCATGATTGGTTTACTTTGGATGTGAAAAACCGAGAAAATTCTGTGGTAATAGTTAAAGAAGTTATTTATTATATTGGCAATCAGAAAATTAACGGTATTACTTCCGAAATGACAATAGATGGTGGTCAAGAGGGGGATGCTTCATTTCGGACGAACTTCCCGAACAATACTTACGCAATCCGGCCAATAATAGTATATGAGTATGAAGGTGAGCAATTTAGCGATATTGCAGTTGTTGCTACTGAATATGTAACAACACTTAGTAAAAAAGAAATTTTAGACTATGTTAAGGCGAATGGAAAATAAGATGGATATTGCAATTAAACTAAACGATATAAGTAAAAGTTTTGAATTAGTCGGGCGTCCAAATGTTGATGTGCTTAATAATGTTTCCTTGGATATATTTTGTGGCGAGATGGTTGCAATTACGGGGCGTTCTGGGTCAGGAAAGTCAACCCTTTTGCATATTATGAGTGGCTTGATGAAACCAACAACTGGCACTGCAATTATAAATGGTGCGGATATCTCTGCCTTTGACAGCAAAGAAATTGCGTGCTTTCGTAATCGCGAAATGGGATTTGTTTTTCAATCTTTTTTTCTTGAACCCGCGTTATCTGCGTGGGAAAATGTTTCCTTACCTTTAGTTGTGAGAAAAACGACCAAAAGAGATAGAAAAAAGCTTGCAATGGAAACTTTAGATAAGGTTGGTTTGGGTCACAGATTCGACCACAAACCTGGAGAATTATCAGGTGGTGAAATCCAGAGGGTATGCATTGCTCGAGCACTTGTGGGCAATCCCAAAATAATTTTTGCAGATGAGCCTACGGGCAATCTTGATACGGAAAGTGGTCGAAATATTATGGCTACGCTTAAAGGTCTAGTATCAGATGATATAACCGTGGTACTTGTAACTCATAATCAAGAAGATGCTTATAATTGCAACCGCATCATACAGTTGTCGGATGGAATTATTATTCCATAGATTTTATATGAAATTGGGGTGTGATTATATGCAGTATTATTTAGATTTATTTCATATGATATTTTCAAAGTGGAAAAATTCGAAAAAGTTGATTATATTAACTATTGCAAATCTTTCAGTGGGCTTATGCATTTTAATGGTATTTTTAAATGCGGGAATTAATATCAATAAATATATTTACGACAGTTTCTTTTCTTCTGAAAGATTGAGACATATTATTATTGAGCAAAAAGTAGGTAGCCCGATTCCTATCAGTTCAGACTTTCTAGCAGACAACGTGGTTGCCGATGTTCGAATAATTTATGATTCGGAAGTTGAAGCAATATCAATTGATGATGTTGATTATTCGGGAACTATTAGTCTTGATATAACCATAATGCAAGCTGCGGGAATACTTTTTGAAGGAGAATATGTTGGTGGAGAACTATTTGAAGATACATCTTCTATTTCAAAATGGGATGAGGGCATTATTCTATCAGAAAGAGCACTGATCATTTTTGGCGATGATTCCCCATTAGATAAAATGGTAAGATTTGAATATAATGGGCAAGATTATACACTCCCGATTACAGCAATACTATGCGATTCGGCAGAAGAAAATTATAACGTCGAATACAAATCATATATGTACGTTATGTCAGATAATTTGGGTAAGTTGCCGACGGATGTTGAGCAATTAGATATTCGGCTTGACAAAATCGAAAAGGTTGAGGTTTTTCTAAATAACTATGATTTCAGCCGATTTGAGGTTGATTCAAATATAAATGAAATTAAAAGGATTCTTTCATTATCAAATATAGTTCTATTACTACTTAGTATAACGGGAATACTGTTTGTGCTTTTTTCCGCAATAGGAATTATAAATTGTTTGTCCTATATGCATGAAATTAATCTTAAAGGTATTTGTTTGTTGAAGATTATTGGATTTTGCCCCAAAGATATTTTCTTATTGAATTTATTTGAGAGTTTTTTGCTAGGATTGTTTGGCAATATAGTGAGCTGTTTTATGTTTTTTGGTGTGACTTTTTTAGCGAAAGTAGCCAAAATTTTCGATTTCGAATTTATTAATACAGAGTCGTTACTTAATATTAATTACAATTATATTTGGTGCTGTTTGGTGGTTTCGATAATGATTGTTATTGTTTGCAAAATTTTTGCGTCCAAAAGAGTTACTGCGTCTAATGTGCTGAATTTATTTAAAAATGAAGGATAGTGTGAAAATATATGGAAAATTTATTGGCACTCGCGCTTGCAAATTTGAAGCGTTACAAGAGGATATTTAAATCTTCAACCATTTCAATAGTTATTAGTGTTTTTTTGATTTTATTTTTTTATTCATTACACAGCGGATTCGAAGTTATAATTGAAAATGAAATAGCAAAAAATCATTCTTTCAAGCAAATTTCAATATTAGCTGACAAGGAAGATACTGATGTGATGGACAACAAAAAGTTCTTTAGTATTAGTGACGTTCAACTATTAAAGCACTTAAAAGATGTAAAGAGTGTTTCGATTAACAACAGATTTTCCAGTCCAATTCTGAGCTGTGAAATAGATGGTCTATATATAGAGCATCCAGATTATCTGATTGGCTCAAATGTGCAATATAGTACTTTTAGCTGGGCACAAACTGAGTGGCATAAAGGAGAAGATGCATCCTTTTCTGAAATGGTTGCGGGTAGAAATTTCCAAAATGGTGATATAAATTCTTGTATAATTGAGGAGTCATCAGTCAGTATGTTGGGATTAAAAGAGGTTGAAGAGATAATAGGGAAGACATTGTGTTTAGCACTTTATAATGGAGAAAAGGTTCAGATTGATATTATAGGGGTTTATTCAAAAGAACTTGGAGGTAATCCAGATATTGAATTTGGCGAATCACTTTTTTATACTGAAGATGGTTTGTTGAGTATAGGTGCTGAATCAATTATTTTATCTTACGATGTCGTTGAAAAACTGAATGCTGCGAGTGGAATAAGTAGCACAGAGTATTCTGATATTACGCTGTCAATGGCAGATTTGAATTCGACGCTCAGCATTTTTAATACCTTAACATCAAAATACTATAATCAAATGGTATGTGATTCGGATGCAATTAATAAAGCACTGGATTATTTGAAATTATTCAGCAATATATTTGTGTTCTTGGGAATATTGCTTCTGATGTTGTCGGCATTTAATATTTCTTCAACAGTTATGATGGTTGCCGAAAATAGGAAAAAGTGGTTTGCGCTTCAAAATATTGTTGGCTTTAGAAAACAACAAGTTGCTTTTTGTTACATATTTGAAATATTGTTTACCGTAATCAAGGGTTTTTTAGTGGGAACGATAATTGTTGCTTTATTAGCGATTTTATTATTTGGTTTAATCAACAATATGTTTCCAATATTAAATAACATTAGTATTAGTGCATTTCTGCCGTCATTAGAAGTATGGTTTATATTATTCAGTGTTTTGCTACTGTTTGTTTTACTAATTAGTTTTGGCGTGACTAAAAGAATCAAACGCATTGATGTGATTAAGACTTTAGCTTGACTTGCGAGGAGCGATTTGATATGAAAAAGGGAAACTTGAAGAATATACGGAAGTACATATTGCTTTATTCAGGAATTGCTTTTATTAGTACATTGGTTATTCCTAGTGTTTTGATAAATGTAATAGGCTATGATAACCTTTCTAAATACAATATTTATATATCTACGTTCTTGCAATTCTTTCTTTTTTTCACAACGGGAACACTTATATTATGGAAAAAACAAGAGAAAATCAAATTTAGTATTAAGTATTCATTGAAAATGGCCCCTACTATTTTTTGTAAGGGCTTTGTTGTGTTTCTTACTTCAAGGATAGCAATTGATGGTATAAAATGGATATATATTGGACTCACTGATGATTTTTCATTTATAAACGTT
>JGI994J12354_10001872_pt1 | contig 21083 bp, 19 predicted proteins | sample IntmicLarv3ML3BL_FD_12354 | JGI IMG/M metagenome (IMG submission 12354) | reverse complement strand
TATCGCTTCGGATAAATTTCCCGTATCGGCAGCCACAAACAACAAATCGCCATCTTGTAATTTTTGTTTATCGGAACACGAAAACAGAAACAGAAAAAACAAAAAACACAATATTGGTTTTATAATTTGTTTTGTTGCGTAATTTATTGGTGTCATCGTTTTTAATATAAATGAGAATCAAGCGGATTAGCATATATTCCAAGGAAAATATCTCCCAATATTTTTTTATTTTCCACATCAAAGTTAAGCACTTCGTTATAACGCTGTACAAATAACTGCTTTTCTTCTTCTGTGTATTTAGATAAATATTGATTCGTTTGAGAGCGCAAATCGTGAGCAATATAATTGTTGCAGGTTAATTTATATCGTTCATAAATTTGATGATCTATTAATGATGCCACACATATATTGAATTTATTGTTTGGCAATTCGGCTAATGGCGCAAAATCTGCTGCCGATAATGGCTTCCCAATACTAATATGTACATCGCCTTTAGGTTGAGTAATACCGGTAAGAATACTGTTTAAATCTTCGCCGGGTTTTTTAACATATTTTTCAAATCGAGATTGATAAAGCTCCAGCGCTTTCAGTGTATCGCAAGGCTCCCATTGATAAGATATCGAAACAGGAACAATATTTAGCTCTGCTAACGCTTCCACCGGATTATCGGATAAACTCATGTAAAACATTTTCACAATTCCGTAATCAGTCGCATCTTTTCCATCTTTAGTACGCCCATTGCGCTGCGCAATCCAAACCGATTCTTGTTTTTGTGTAATTGCGTAACGAATATATTTCGATAAATACATCGAGTTTTCGTAAAAATCTTTAATATTTCCACCTCGAATTACCTTAAACATTTTATTAGATTTTCCAATGTCAACAATGAGTTCAGAGCTCATAAGATTACTTCCGAATGTTATTTCGGAAGTTGGATGTCCAAACTTAAAATAAAGAACATACTGAAACAAGGAAGCATCCATCACAATATCTCGATGATTTGAGACAAAAAGATATCGTTTATTTTTATCCAAATTTTCAAACCCATCGAATGAGAAACAATCAATGCTGCGAGTGATTACTTGCTCATTAAATGCTGTCATCACTTGTGTCTGAAATTCTTTAATTGATGTATAAGTTCTGATGATGTCTTTGATTTCCTCCAAATCTCTGTTTGGATAGACAAAAGAGAATAATGTGGAAAAATGTTCGCTATCGGCAATTCGGCGCATAGCAGCAGCTATTTCCTCATCGTAGTAGGGGCGCATATCGTCAAAGGTTTCACTTTTCATAGTATTATTTTCTTCGATGGTCAATAAATTTTATTGGTTTGCGACTAATATCCGGAAAATTAATTTTTCGAATAACTTCCGTAGAACAAATTTCAACCGTTGGCGCTACTCTGATTTTTGCACGAAAACGGTCTTTTAAATCTTTTACAACATCTTCGACCGGTTGATGTAACAAACTGACACGAACTAAAATTTCGTCGTTACCACTTTCGTTGTGACTGACTTCGACCACATAATTTTCTACGTAAAGCGTATTATCAAGCACATCGTAGATGGCAGGTGGATAAAGCGTCGTTCCTTTATATTTTATCATGTGATTGGTGCGTCCTACGATAGGACTAACTCGCATCGAAGTTCGACCGCATTTACAAGTTTCAGTATAAATACAAACTAAATCGCCGGTTTTGAAACGAAGTAACGGCATTCCTTCCACTCTGAGTGTAGTAACAACTAATTCTCCAATTTCACCTTCTTCGACTAGTAATCCATTTTCATCGACTACTTCGCAAATAATCAATTCCGGATGATGATGTCCACCGCAACCATACTTACATTCTGCAAAAGTTGTTGCCATTTCGGTAGAAGCGTATGTAGAATATAAATCAATATCCCATTTCTCCTTGATCTGTTGCCCCAATAAATTAAAAGAAAAATCTTGTTCGCGAAGATTTTCGCCGATACAAACTACTTTTTTTACGCTCGAATTTCGATAATCAATTCCATGTTCTTCCGCATATTTAATGATATGTAGAATAAAAGATGGCACGCACATAATTGTATTCGGACGAATGCGCTGAATCGTATCCCATTGAAGTTCGGGAATACCATTACCCACCCGAACAATTCCTGCGCCAAGTTCGCGCAAACCCAAAAAGTATGCCAAACCTGCCATAAATCGTTTATCAATAGTAGTCATTAACTGAACTATATCAGTCGATTTTACACCTGCGCAAGTGAAAGAAATTTTTTCGTTGTATGCCAATCTATCTAAATCTTTATCGGTCATGGCAAAAGTAACGGGGTCTCCTAATGTTCCGGAAGTAGTAATGTAATCAATCACTTTTTCGGACGGAACACAAAGAAAATCGGAATTATGAAATTGTAAATCCGCTTTATTGGTAAATGGAATTTGACATAAATCTTCTAAATACTGAATTTTATCAATGTCAATATTGTGTTCACGAAACATTCGTTGATAAAAAGGAGAATGAGCGCAAAGATATTGCAAAGCTACACGCATTTCTTCTTCTTGAAAACGTTTAATTTCCTCTTTAGGTTTATATTCTATTTCAGCGTTATTCATTTATTAAAAGTTGTAGCCATGATACAAATTCGTGTTGCCAATCGGTAGTAACACCATTAGAGCGAATTCCAAAACCATGTCCTTTGTGTTTTCCCGAATCCTGATCAAAAAACAAATATTTGTGATTTACTCCTTTTTCAGATAATGCTTGATCATAATATTTACTATTGCGATAATCTACTGTTTTATCATTTTTACATTGTAGTAAAAAGACCGGAGGCATATCTTCTCGCACATGTTTTTCTAGCGACATATAATCTTCCATCTCTTTTTCTCGATTAGAATAGCCCAGTAAGTTTCGTCGCGAGCGTTTGTGAACAATGCTGTCTTGCTGCATTGAAATAACGGGATAAATCATAGCGATAAAAGCCGGCTTAAGCGATATGTTTGGAACAATATCTAATGTTTCCATAAAGTTGGTGTCAAAATATGTCGCTGCAGTTCCTGCTAAATGTCCTCCGGCAGAAAATCCCATAACTCCAACTTTGCTCGTATCTAAATCGCATTTTGAATATTCTTCTTTTACCAATTGTATAGCGCGTTGCAAATCCTGTATCATTGCAGGATGTCGATTACCAAATATTCCGATACGATAGCGAAGAACAAAGGCGGCAATTCCTCGACTTTGCAAATACTTAGCAACTTCGTGCCCTTCGTGCTGCATTGCCAAATATCGATAACTCCCGCCGGGGCAAACGATAACAGAAATTCCGGTATTTTTTTCTTTCTCGGGGAGATATATAGTTAGTTCACTTCGTTTTTGCTTTTTATTTTTTTCTATTCCATCCCAAATTTCAATGGTGTTTTGAGCCCATATAGGAAAGGTGAAAACAGAAAAAAGTAAAAGCAAAATTGCAAAACGACTTTGTTTTTTCATGTAATTATTTTACCTTTTTATTTAAGAATTTTGCTAACATTTTACCTGCTTCGCCAAATCCGCCACCTATTCTATGAAATTCTACCGGCGAAAGAAAATAGTTGTTATAATCCTTATTTTTGCTGATAGTAGCTAATACTGTTTCTTCTCCTGTTTTGAGAAAACTAACCGTTGATTTTATTTTTGCAGGATTGGAAAAAGGACCGGCGAAATTGCCCGGATCAATATCATCAATCTTTACAACAATCGTATATTCTGCTTCCGGAAAAACACCAACTTCCAACCTCTTTAATTCATCGTTACAGTATTTAATATATTTTTCTTTAAAATCTACTCTTGCAGAGCCTTCCCATTCTGCTATCCATTCGGCAGCATCTTCTTCCGATTTGTTCTCGGTACGCTCTTCAACGTACTCGCCTATCGGGTCGCCATCGATTTTAAAACTACTAAAATCGAATATAATGTTTACCTTTTCTTGATTTTTCAAAAAGTCAAGTTTTCCTTTTAATGTTTGAGCTTGCGCGCCCACTGCGATAAAACTAAATAAGATTAAAAGTCCTAAAAATTTTTTCATAGCTTTTTTGTTTAATTAAGATTTATGTTCATTTATTTTATTTAAAAGATATTCCATTCCAACTAATTCGGCACAAGTTTTTATAGCTGTTAATGGAACGCCTAATATGCCGTGCAAGTTAATATTTTGTCCCGTCAATAACAAATTATTCAATTTTGTTCGCACCGAAATGTAAGAAAGCGCCATATTTCCACAGTCTTTTTTCACGCCATATAAAGCGCCTTCTTTCTGATTGTAATAATCGCGGATAGTCAACGGACTTGCGCTATATATGCTTTGAATACAAGAACGAATATCGGGGATTTTTTTTTCTAATTGTTTGATAATTTTTTCCGAACATTGAAGTTTAAAATCTTCATATTCTTTTCCTCGCTTTCCTACGGTTGTATTTTCCCATTGTTTGACTGTTTCAAAATTCATAATACAATTTACAATCATTTTTTTCGCAAAAGTATCGTGTTGCGTTTCCGGCGGAGTAATATACATTACACCATGTGGCCAAGTATCAAGCGTATATTTATCATGCAACCAAGTCATCTCATAATCGCCCTGATAATAACCTGTGTAATTGAGAAATGGAAAAGTGTTCGGTTTGAAAATAATATACAAAGAAAACGAAGAATACGAATTGGGAATAGCATCAATCCGTGTCCAATATGAGCGTTGCAGCTTCGAAGTATCGAGTAATTTGAATAATGAAGAAGGATGAATTGCCGAAATATAATAATCTGCTTGGTGTTTTTTTCCATCAGAAGTAATTATATAATCAATCTGTTTCTTTTCAATTTCGATATGTGTAACGCCATTGTTGGCACAGACTTCGCCTCCTGCTTGCACAATTATTTCCGTTAGCGCATCTGCTAATTGTTGACTTCCACCAACAAATCTACAAGCTCCTTCTATAAAAAATTTTGTGATTAGCGCATGAATGTATATCGGTGTTTTGTATTGTTCTCCGGCATAAAGCGGATTAGCGAGAGCCAATACTGCGCGTAGCCGTTCATTCGTGGTATAACGATTAATAAAGTGCCCTACGCTTTCTAAAAATTCATCGGGATGTCCGGAATTAAATGTTTCGACAGTTTCTAATTCTAAATTATATAATTTTATAGCATCACAAATTGCATATAGGTCGTATAAATATTTGGAAATATTCTCTTTTTCATTCGGAAATTCAGCGCTTAAATACTCAATGTAATTAGCCGCTCCTTTTGGTATTCTATATTCTTTATTTTCGCTACCAATATGAAAAAGTTCGAAGCAATCATCGTCTTCCGGCAAAATCGAAAGTTTATCCATAATACCTAAATACGAACAGATACGATTGAGTACGCCATTCGGCTGAAACGCACCGGCAACGTGCATTCCGGTTTCAAAAGTAATACCTTCGCGCTCGAATTGATGAAGTCCCCCTCCTATTCGAAAATGCTTTTCGAAAATTTTCACACGATAACCTTCTTTGCTCAAAATAGCACCACAGAACAAGCCTCCAATCCCCGAACCAATAATAATAACTGATTGTTTCTGTGTCATGCTATCGTTCTTTTTATTTGGTCAATAATTGTGTTTACTCCTAAAAATTCTCCTGCCGTAATAATAGAGCCAATAATAACACCAAGTATTCCATGAGAATTGATGTTTTGTCCGGTTTGAAAAAGATTTGGAATTTTTGTTCGTTGCGACACAACCGATTGTATTGGCTCGGAACAATCACGAGAAATACCATACATAGATCCTTCTTCTGTTCCAGTATAATCTAAATACGTCAACGGAGTTGAAGTATAATAGCTCTCAATATTTTTTCGTGTACCGGGCATTTGTTTTTCCAATTCGTCTAATAATCGTTCTGCCTTTTGTTGTTTAAAAGCTTCATAACTTTCACCTCGTCGTCCAATTGATGTCCCCAACCAATGCGACACATCGTCGAAATTCATGTATGCTATTAAAACCGCAGCATCTACATATTGTTGATTGACCGAAGAACAAAGATGCATATATAGAAAACTTTTAGGCCACGAAGTTTCTGTATATTGTTCACATCCCCATACTTTGTCTTCATTAAAATGAAATAGATTAGAATTAAAATATGGAACGGTATTTTTTCTGAATTTCAAATACACAGTAAAATTAGAAACCGTATTTTTCAAGCTACCGATACGATTTCTGTATGATTTTCGTATCAAATTTGTATCCATTAATTCAACTGTACGAACGGGATGTATGTTGGAAATAAAATAATCGCCTTGTATGTTGTCGCCGTTTTCCAAAGTAACACTTACCGCTTTTGTTGTATCGCAATTAATTTTTACAACTTTCGACAAAGACAATATCGTTCCTCCCATTGAGCGTATAGATTGCACTAACGATTTTGCTATCACATCGCTACCGCCAATAATTCGGTAAGCACTCTTATTGTAGAAATCATTGATAAGCGCATGAATGTATATAGGAGTTCGATTTTCAATTCCGGCGTAAAGAGGTAAATTTCCGGCTAACACTTGTTGTAAAAGCTGATTATTTGTCGTGGCTGCAATAAACTCGCTTGCACTTTTCTTGATATAATTCGGATCAATCAATGTCATTGAATTGGATTGGCGAAATGAATAAAGAGGCGAATTACCGGCGACATCGCGTATTGCTTGACGATAACGCAATAAATTTTGTCGTTCTGCGGGAAAATGTTGTGACAATGTATCCACAAAGTTTTCATCTCCATTGGCAAACGAAAAACGTTGTCCGGCAACAGAAATTATATCATAAGCTGTTCTGTCCAAAGAATATAATTTCACATCAGGTAATAGCGATAGATAATTGAAAAAATTATAAAGAGCTTGCCCTTCGTCCATGCTTCCAATATAATGCATTCCGGTTTCAAACACTACGCCACCGCGCGTAAATGTTTGAAGACATCCGCCAAATTGAGCATTTTGCTCCAAAATGGTTACTTTATATCCATTTTTCGACAGAATATATCCGGTTGTCAATCCGCCCAAACCGCTTCCTATGATTACTACATGTTTATTCATCAAGCAGTCTTATTTTGTAGTTGACTCACAATGTAACGCAACAGCACAACCATGCGAACATTCAAATCTACACCTTTATAAGTATGATTAGCATTCATTTCAAATACGACATCTCCATCTTTCACTATTTCGTCTAAAAGTGGCGAATAGCCATCACTTGGAAGTAACACTTTTGCTCGATCTTTTAGGCTTTTCAATTTTCCCGCAATCAAATTAATTATATAAATACTTTTAGGAATGTTTAATTCTTGTGCGGTTTGCTTACGTCTATTATAACTCAAATCGTTTAGCAATTGAGTCAAAGGAACTTTCCACTTTCTTGCAAAAAACAAACCACAACGCAACCATAATTTTCTCCCCGGTTGTTGCCAATGATCTGCTGCCGGAGAGCCTTTCAGAATACCACTTACATTAATCCACGCTTTGATAGAATTTAATGTTTCCGGATTGGTTATTTTATCCAATGCCAAAGCTGCTTCCAATCCGCCTTTACTAACACTGACAACAATAATATTACTATAATTTTGACTAAGGTCTTGTAATTGTTTTGCTATTAAATTTGCATTTTCTTCAACAAGCCCCCATTGTTGTGTTTTAATTATTTCGTGGGGAATTTTAGCAGCAGCAAGTAATGCTCTTTGTTGCCAAAAATTTCCGGCATTAGATTCGTAATTAAATGCAGGAACAAAAACAACATAAAAATCTTGCAAAAAAGAAAGGGATTGCTCAAGATTCGAAGAAGAAAGTGTGTCGATAGTAGATAAATAAAAATCTTGCAACCGTTTATTTTTCTCTTGTCCGTATAATCGTTCTATCAAAAACAAAGTGGCTACATCTAACGAATATTGATTGGTAATATTTTTTAACAATTCATTATCAAGCGCAACATTTTGATAGCTCGAAAACAAATTTACCACATCGCTGTCTTGACGATTTGTTATCATTTTTACAGCTAATTCATGATCGACAGGTAGTGTAATAGGTCGTCCAAATAAAGTTCCTTCCATATATTAAAATCTTTTTATACAGTTTTCAAATTTTATTTCTTTTGGAATTTCGTCTGTATGGTAAATACTGAGATTCTTAGGTAATCCGGCACAGCTACGAGCAAGAGCGATTTTATCTTCATCTTCTTCCACCGCTATCACTTGTATATTTTTATGTACCAAAGCAAAGAGAAAACTGCAAACACCATATCCATTATTTTCAATTAAAACAGGACCTCCTCCTTGATATGTATCTATCCAATCTAATACTTTTGTTTTTTCTAGTCGCAAATATTCTGCTTTTGCTCCTCGTTCAATTTCGACTCCTTTATAAATGTAGTTATGCAATACAAAACTTTTGAAATAAGCAGATTTTTCAATCCGGTTGGATAATGCCGCAAATGTTTCACGATAATATTGTCGCACTTGTTTTGTTCGAGTAGCATAATCTGCCGCAAAGCGAGAATCGGAACGAGAGATGCGCGAATGTACTTGCACTGTAATCATTCCCTTACGAAGCATAAAATCTTTTTTAGGCAATATATGTCCGACACCATGAATGAACACAGGAATAATATCAAGATTCAATTGTTCTGCCAAATAAAATGCTCCTCGATGAAAGCGTAAAATCGAGCAATCTTCCGAACGTGTTCCTTCGGGAAATACGACAATAGAGTAACCTTGTTGCACGCGTTCCGCAAGTTTTTCAACACTTTGCTCAATACCATTTGAAACAGGATAAAAATCTGCATATTTAATCAAGCGACCATAAAATGGATTATTCCAAACCCAATCATTAGTCAATATAATCAACTTGGAATGCAACATCATTAGACACATCAAATCTAGATGCGATTGATGATTACTGATAATAATTGCCGGCTTATCAAAAGTTTCGTTGGATAGATTTTCGTAACGAAATTTCACATTAGGAATACGCTTGATTACCCAATGAGAAACCTTGCATAAAATGGCGTGATAACGATTTTTTTTCTTTTCACTTTTTTTATTAAAGCCAAAAAGGACAAAACCCACTATGGTAATAATAAAACTTCCTGTCAAGAATACGATAAAAACATAAGTCGAAAAAGCTAAACGCTTAATCGTAATAGGAATTTCTCTGGGTTGATTCTTTTTTGTTGTTAGCCATTTATAAATAAATGGCGGAATAAGATAAGCCATCATCACTACCGAAAACATTCCAATAATTGTTACTTCCGCTAATGAACGCATAGCCGGATGTTTTGCAAAAATCAGTGTTCCGATACCCACAAACATAATGAGTGCCGAAAGAATAATACTATTTTTATACGAAGCAAGCATTTTGCGTCGATAAGTATATTCATACATCAATCCTTCGGTAATAAAAATGGTATAATCGTCTCCTTGCCCGAAAATAAAAGTTGCCAAAATAATGCTGACAATATTAAATTGCATGTCGCCCAATTGCATAATTCCTAAAATCCAAATCCAGCTAACCGCCAACGGAAGAAACGAGAGAATACTTAGCTCCAGTCGTCCAAAAGAAAAAGTAAGGAAAAGAAAAACAATCAACCCGCACAACCAAAGCACAAAATTAAAATCGTTGGAAAGAAATTCTTTCATCCGCTCGCCAATACTACGAGTATCGAAAAAGAATGTATGGTCATCAGTTTCACTTGCGTTGCGCAAAATTTCCGTTAATTGCTCTACATTTTCTTTATTGCAATACAGCAAATTGACTACTCTATTTTTGGCTTCGCCCTTTATCAAGTAGCTTTCTGTTAATAATGTTGTAATAGGGCTAAAATAGGTTTCGTCTTGTGGCGTAAATTCGGTATGCAAAAGTTGTGAAAAATCGGAAAAGGAATTTTGTCTAAATCCGAGATTTACTGCTGCACGTTCTATTTGTGGCAAAAGTGTTTCCTTACGCAGTTCCCAAAAATTACTCCAACAATCAAGTCGTTTTTGTTGTTCTTCGCGAGAAGAAAGAAATACGCCAATTCCAGAAAGGCTTTCGATAATTCCTTTTTGGCGAAGAGTATCTAAAAGTTGAAAATTTTTCTCATAAACGGACAACGCATCATTCATTTGATTTCCTTCCGAAATAAAATAAATAATTTCCTGATTTTTCTTTTCTATTGACTGCAGCATATCGTTCATATCCTCGCGTTGCTGCTCGGTCATATAGTTGATATTATTCATATTTGAGTCGAAAGAAGCAGATTGACTCAAAAATAAAAACACGATAGTCAAAATCAAAACCGACCATATAATCCATTTATGTTGTTCGGGAGAAAACGAAGCTAATCGTTTAAAAAACAGTTTTGGTGTTTCTTCATTTTTTGTATTCTTTTTTATCAAATGCGGAAGAAATAGCAACACAAATAAAATTGTTCCGACTAACAACAATGAAGCAAACAATCCTAAATCGCCCATCGCCGACGAATTAATAAATATCAAACTCAGAAACGCGCCCACAGTAGTAATATTTCCAATCAACAAAGGAGGAATAATTTCTTTCAGCGCTTGTTTCCGATTTTTTTGATGCCGAAGATGGTCGATAAAATGTAGCGGATAATTAATCGCAATTCCTACAAATATAGAACTTATTCCAACCGCAATAGCAGAAATACTATCTTTGAAAATAGCTAATACTCCCAATGCAAATAGCCAACCGAATAAAACCGAAAAGAAAATAAGAAATAAATTGCTGCCATTTCGAAAGAAATAAATCAAGAGAAATAATATCAATATTACGGCTAAGGCAACCGACAGAATACTATCTTTTTTTATTTGACTTGCGTTTTCAACAGCAATTGCCGGAGCGCCAAAACAACTCATTTTCAACATTGGAAATTCTTGCGCAGTTTGTTCAATTATCTGATTAACCATTTTCAACAAAACTGTATTGTTCGCGGTTTCGCTAATGCCATAAGGCGTAGAAAGAATCACCATTCCTTTTTTTCCATCGTGAGAAAAAAGATAACCATTGTTTACGTTATAACTATCGCCTGCTTGAAAATCTCTTAATTTAAGTAACAGAGGAGAAAAAAGATGTAAAGGATCGGCAACGATACTCTGCCTCATCAAACTACCGGAAGGCAGCATCAATTGGCGTTTATTTTCATTTAACTGTGCAACAATATAATCTTCCGAAAGCAAGCTGTCAATTCGCAAATAATCAGCTTCGGCAAGAAAATATGGTACATTTTGTTGAATAAATGTGGTTAATTCCAAAAATTGACTTTCATCAATTTGAGAAACAACTTCGGGAATAGTTTGCAAACTATCATACTCGTTCAACAAAAAAGTAAATCGATCAATTGCCTCGATAATAAGTTCGGCATCGTGTTGAGTAGAGTCCTTTGCCGAGAAATTTATTATCAACTTATTAGAATTTCCAATATGTTGATAAACGGCGTTTATGTGTTCGTTGTTTTCATTTTTCGGCAAAAATTCCACGATATCTTCTTTATATTTTATTCCCGACAAAGAAAACGACAAGCCAACCAGCAAAACGAGCAGCAAAGCAATTAACAGTCTTCTATGCGACAGAAAATAAGTATAAATTGTAATGAAAAAACGCGTCATTTCTTTTTCATTTTTTTAATAAAATACGAATAAATCTCGAAGGATAGCCATATAGAATAGCTACAAAAACAAAAAGTGTATTCAATAAACTAATACGCAAAAAATCTATTCCCGGTCTAAAATGAGTTACGCGCTCGCTTTTTTCCGGATAATATACTTGAATCGAAACCGGAATCAATCGAATATTTTTCCACGCCGACCGAACCAACAATTCCAACTCCGCTTCATATCTATCGGTAAAAGCACGCATTCCTTTCATTTTAGCTAACGGATAAAGACGAAATCCTGTCTGTGTGTCGGGCAAACAAATTCCGGTTTGTACTGCAAACCAAAAATTAGAAAATTTATTGGCAAAAGTGTTTCCTTCCGGCATATTTTTATGCTTAAACGAACGACTTCCAATAATCATTGCATCCGGATTTTTTGTAATTGTTTCAATGAATAATGGTAAATCTTCCGGTAAATGTTGTCCATCGGAATCCATTGTTATTGCATACGAAAAACCCAATGACTCCGCTTTATCAAATCCTCGATTGAGCGCATAACCTTTTCCTTTATTCGTAGAATATGAAACAATATTTATTTGTGATTGATATTGTGTCAAAATTTCTTCGGTGGCATCTGTCGAACCATCGTTTACAACAATCACAGAAGGAACGTATTGCAACACGGCATCAATAGTTTGTGCCAGTGTTTTCTGATTGTTGTAAGTGGGAATAATTACACAAATATCCATAGCTTTTATCTGGGTTGTAAGTAAAGACTTAACTTAGCAAATTGAGTAGTTTCCCAATGTACCAAAACCGAACATTTATAACCTTCATCGGCAAAAGAAATTTTAGAAAATGACACTTTGATAGTACTCACAAGCATTGGATCTATAATGGATAAAAATTTCACATTGTGTATTTTTTGAAGAAATAACGACTTTCCGGTTTGCTGTTCTAATAATTCAATACAAATTTGTATAATACAAACGCCCGGCGTAATTGGATTTTCCGGAAAATGCGCTTTATAAATAGTATGTTCTTTATTAAGCGAAACAAGATATTCAAAACCGGATTCTACGGCTGTTTGTTGTTCTATTTTATAAAAATCGTCAAGCAATGTCATTCGGCAATATAATTAAATGAATACTCAATATTTCGTTTTTCATTTTTTAACACAAATTTTTCTTCCGAAAATTGTTCAAACTTTTTTCCTTTTACTTGCTTTCCAACTGTGGCTTCCCAAAACAAAAAAGCAAAATCGGCTTCCACCGTTTTGCGAATATACCATTTGTTTAAAAAGGAAATCGCATTTTGCAATTTACATTTTCCTTGCGGAGCAACAAAATCAAAAGCTTTCACGCCAAACTCATTTACCAAACTTCCGCGCCATTCATTAGCGATATATTTTACAAGCATGATTCCGGAAATTTCCGCTTGATCGGTTTTTATTAATACTCGATATTTAGAAACTTGTGTTGTATCAAAAAGCGTTTGCGCGGAATAACTCGCACTATTTTTTGTAGAGCTGCACGATGCAAATAACAGCAAACAGAAACAACTAATCAATAACAAATTTTTCATTTTCAATTTTTTTATTGAATTGTTTTCCCGACAACAAAACCGTTGTGGCATCGCCATTTTGCTCTTCCATTTCTACTTTATCTACCGAATAATCTTTTACATTAAACGTCAATTTAATGGTCGAAAACATTTTTTTCATTTCTTTTTGAAGCGGAATAAGATGTACTTTCCATTGTGTTTCGCTCCAATAATAATCGACCGAAAAATTCTTAGTATCCGACAACCCGCTTCCATTGATGCCGTTCATCATAATTTTGATAATTTCTTGAAAAAAGCGGCTCGATTTCACATCTATCACATTTTTCTTGCTATTCTCCGCTTGCATCATTATTGTTTTGTCGTTCAACACAAAAGTATAAATATACGGAGACACATATTCCCAACGTAAACAATTATCGTTTCGATAATACATTTTTCCTTTCGAAATCATTTTTTCTTCTAAAATGGACAAAATTTTTACTTGCTCAAATTCACAAATCAAACTTTCCATTTTAATTGACGATTCTGTTATTTTTTCCAACATCAGTTGTTTCTGCTCAAGCGTTGCCGGAAAAAGCTGTTGCGCATTTAAACTCATACAGAAAAAAAATATCGTTATAAAAAGTAACTTTTTCATCATCTTCCTAATCTATTTTGCAATTAATATAATTCCGCCCATAATCAACAATACGCCAAGCCAACGAACAAGAGGCACCGATTCATGAAAAATAAAAATTGCCGCCAACATACCAAAAACATAGCTAAGACTAATCATTGGATAAACCAACGAAAAATCAAAATTTTTAATAATATAAACCCACAATACAGTTGCGCCAATAATACATATTCCGGAAACAAGCAGCCACCAATTCACAAGTAATTCGCAAAAAAAGTCCCATGTGAAACTGAATTTCGACATTCGATTCATCGCAATTTTCAAGCAAACTTGTCCGCCGGAAAGAAGCAGGCATTGTATTGTAGATAAAAAAATTATTCTCCACATGATGATAAAAGTAAAAGAGTGTGATTTTTATTTTCAAACTGATTATAAAACAAAATGTTTTTAATTCCTTTTTGTTCTTCTTCCGAATGAACAAATAAGTGCGCCGGTATGCGTTGCTGATGCAAACAAGTTGCCGCAGCATATATTCCTAAACCCGAAGCGGTATAAGATTCTCCAAACAAATGCTTATATCGAAGTAATTTTTTATTTGGAAATAATTCAGGGCATATTTCGGCATAAATTTGGTCATTTGTATTTTGATTATTTACACCAATCATAACAGCATCTATTTTGTCCAAAGAACATTGTACTTGCTCTAAAAGCCGCGACAATCCTTCTTGTAATTCGTTTTTGTTCGGACAATACAATATTTCAATACCTTTGAATTGACAAAGCGTATTTATCTTCTGCTCAGTCGCCAACATCATACTAACTGCCGTTTCTCCGGCAAAACCATTTTCGGCATTCCCTAAATAACCAATCCGTTTTAACAAAGTAAAATAACTTGGCGTCATTTCGTCGTATGCGCCAACAAGAGCCGTTTGTACTTGTTTTTCTTTTAATTGCATAAAAGCATCCAGCAACGCGCATTCAAACGAAATACCTTTGTGTGTATATGTGGAGTTGTATCCATAGCAATGACTATCAATAGCGATAAGCGAACTTATGGTATTGTGAGTAGATTGCATAAAATGCGACGGCTTTAACATTTCTTCGCCTTCGCGGATAAGTGATTCTAAAAACAATTCGGTATTTTCTATACAGCCTAAACCTGTTCCTGTAATAATCGCATCCGGATGAGTAATCTCCGTTTCTTTTAGAACTTGCTGCGAAACAAGCATCGCACGTTTCAAAACTTTTCCAAGGCGGCGCGCTACATTGGGTGCAAAATATTGTTTGTAATCGGGATCTATCGTGGATACAAAAGGCTCAGTGTAGAATAACGGATTGTCCATCCAATCATCAATCAAAGGTTGTTGAACGGAAATTTGTTTCGCTCCTATGATATATACATTATTCATTTCGAAAATATTAATGAAGTACCGTTCCCTCCGAAACCAAATGAATTGGACAAAATATGAAACAACTCTTTATTGCTCTTTTGAGGTTGTTTTTCAAAATATGGAGCAAATGTCAGTTCCGGCATCTGTGTAGAAAAGTTCAGGTTTGATGGAATAAAATTATGTTGTAATGCTAAAATAGAAATCACAGCTTCCACACTTCCTGCTGCACTTGTCGTATGTCCGGTAAACGATTTTGTAGAAGAAACCGGCGGAATTTTTTCTATAAATATTCGCTGAATAGCTATTCCTTCGCTTAAATCATTATTATTTGTTCCTGTCCCGTGAGCATTAATATAATCGATGTTTTCCGGTTTCAAATTCGCAGCAATAAGCGCTTTTGTCATTGCTAAATAAGCACCTTCGCCTTCGGGCGATGAAGCCGTTTGATGAAAAGCGTCACAAGCGTTGGCATAACCGGAAAGACAACACAAAGATTGAATATTTCGTTTGCTTGCCGATTCCTCCGATTCTAAAACAAGATACGCTGCTCCTTCACCTAAATTTAATCCGGCACGATTGGCATCAAATGGTTTGCAAGGTTCTCTGTCGAGTATCATCAACGAGTTGAAACCATTGAGATGAAATTTTGTAAGACATTCGCTTCCTCCGGCAACAACAATATCGGCTCTTCCATCTCGAATTAATTGCGCACCCATCATAATTGCATTGGCAGCCGATGAGCAAGCAGTAGAAATTGTTTCCAATAAAGAAAAAACGCCAAAATAATCAGCAATCATTTCCGTACAAGAACCGCAGTCGTGCGTAGCAATGTAGTCGTTCTTGCTATCGTTTTCCAAAAAATCCAAATAATACTGTTCGCTTTTATCCATTCCGCCAACAGTTGTTCCTGAAATAAGTGCTATTCGCAATCCGTTTTTTTGTTGCAGTCCGGCTTGTTCCAAAGCTTCGCCCACCGCCATTATTCCCATTAGAGAAGTGCGTGTAGTTGCTTTCGTGTTCGGAATTTGCAACAATTGCATCATTTCTTCATTCGTCAATTTTACTTCGCCCACCGGAAATTCGGTATGCGCAGTTTTTAAATAACGAAGATGAGAAATTCCGGAACGCTGATTCTGCAAGGACAACAGAGTTTCTTGTTGATTATTTCCGATAGCGGAAATAATACCGACACCTGAAACAAGGATTTTTGCTGGCATACTTATTTTGTTCTGTTTGCCTGAATATATTCCGCCAATATTTGTATCGACTTAAAAACTTCGCGACCTTGTGCCGGATCTTTCAACTTAATTCCATAATTTTTTTCCATAAGAACAATCAGTTCTAAGGCATCGATAGAATCTAAACCGAGACCATCTCCAAAAAGTGGCGCATCGTTCACAATATTTTCCGGTTTTATTTCTTCCAAATTTAAAACCTCAATAATTTCACTTTTTAATTTTAAAATTAGTTCGTCCATTTTGTTTTATTTTTTATTTCTAATATTATTTATCTGTTCGATTGAGAAAAGCATATCCGAAAATTCCGTATCGACCAACATCATAGTAACCTCTTTTGTTTCCTCAAAAGATTCTATCCACGCTACTAAAACAGATTTGGTTGATTTATCTTGAAACGCGTTACAAACTGTTTGAAATAATTGCTTGGCATCAAATTCTTCGCCAATATAAAAAGCGGTATCTCCGTGCAGTTTATTGCGAATTGCAATTTCGCCGATTACAATATTCGGAAGTGTGTAAACAAAAGCTGCCGGACTTGGAAAATAATTTTCATTCGACTGTATTGTCGCTTGATATAAAGTATCGGATTCTAATGAAGAGCTTCGATTGAAACAAATGATTGACAAATCGTCCCTATCAATAAATCGTGAATCATCGTTTTGAAATATCAATTCAGATGCTAAAAAACCTAATTTAGAAAGATTGTCCATTTTAAAAAATTTAGGATAATCGATTTCTAATGACCGATAAAGCGATGTGAGATATTCTTTGCCTTCGTTCATTTCCAACGGTTGAACGAGATGAACGTGCTTTTTAATAAATAATTGCTTTGCTGTAAATTCTGTTTTTTTCTCAGGCAAAGAATTAGATTTATAGTGACGAAATAACAATACTGCGTTACAACCTCCAAATCCGGATAACATTTTCAAACAATATGGCTTATTGATTGATAAAATTTGATCGGCAATATTCAGCAAACAATCTTCTTCCTTGTTTTCAAAACCTTGTGTCGGAAGAATCGTTTCGTCCAACAATGCGTGCATAGATATAATACTTTCTAAAACGCCTGCCGCGCCAAGCGTGTGACCAAAATATCCTTTCAAACTATTTGTCGGAACATTGTTTAATTCGGCGCGAGTGAGCGCAACAGATTCCATTTGGTCATTATATGGCGTGGCTGTTCCGTGAGCATTAACAAACGCAATGTCGTCCAAATTTATTTGTTGCAATACTTGACGCAAGGCACAAAAACTTCCTTCTCCTGTTCGCGAAGGTCCTGAAATATGATTCGCATCATTTCGAACAGCTCCTCTTTCAAGAACAATGCCGGAAATATTTTCTTCGTTATCAATTCTTTTGTAAATAATTGTAGCGGCAGCTTCTCCTAAGTTTAATCCGGTGCGGTCTTTATCGAAAGGGCGACAAGGCTCTTGCGACAACGCTTTGAACGATTGGAATCCTGACACAATAAATTTCGACAGCATATCTACGCCAATCACAACGGCATAGTCATAAGCTCCCGATTCCAATTCTCGCATAGCAACTATTTGCGCCGAAGCGCCGGAAATACAAGCATTGGAAACAACTATCGGTGTATTTGGATTATTAAAATATTCTGCAATTAATTTTGCAGAATGCCAAAGATAAATTTGGTCATCAGAAAATCTTTGTTCTTTTTCGTCTAATAAATGAACATTGCCTTTGGTGGAAGAAAAAACAAATAACACGCGAGAAGACGACAAATCTATTTGCGCTTCTTTTTCGGCAAACAAAACAGATAAAATAGATGCTTTTTCAAGTGTTGTATAAGTATTTGAACAAGGACAAAGTGAAGAAAAAAGATTTTCTAAACGTTCTTTGTCAATAAGAGAAGCGACAAAAGATTCCGGCACATCCATACAAAAATCATAAGAGCGCAAGCCTGTATGTCCCGACTTTATTGCTCGATAATTTTCTTCGGTTGTAAATCCCAAGGATGAAATAATATTATCGCCTATCCTACTAATCATAACAATCCTCTCTTTTTTTTCCACTCTTCATAGAAAGGCGGATTTGTCCAAACTAATTGATATTGCTTGTCTAGAAAAACCTGAACGGAATAGCCGGTAGCTATCACCGAATTATTTTCTTCGTCATAAATCACATAATCGAAAATAATTTTTGCTGCGGCAGTATTGCGATAACGAATTTCTATTCGCGCGTTTTTGCCGTAAATCATCGGTTTTTTATAATTGAATTTCAATTCAACCAAAGGCGCATAGTAGCCATTTCCAAAAATATCGAGATAACCCAAACCGTATTTTTGTCCGAATGCTTCGCGCGCATCCTCGAAATAGAGGACATACGAACCGTGCCATACAATGCTCATCGAATCTACTTCGCTGAAACGAACTTCAATTTCTTTGGACGCATTTAATATATTATCGTTTTTATCCATTTACATCTGTTGTTGATATTTTCATTTCGCAGGAAGCAATTATTTCTTCACCAACACTAATAGAAGCATTGACTAAGCTCATTTTAAAAACTTCCTCTATCGTTACAATCTTAGTTTCCAGCAATTCGCCGATTCGAGGCAATCGAAAAATTTCCAAATTACGAATTGCACCAATATATCCTAATTTAATTGTTTTTTTATCGATATATACATTAATATAACCTATGCGTGCAGCGCAAGTCTGAGCAATATTTTCTATTAATCCCGATTCGGTAAATCGACCATTATCGCAAAAAATATTATCTTCTTTTATGTGAAACGAGGTACGCGTAATATCAAAATCACAATAAAGCAATTTATCAATCATCACAAACGGACGACGTTGCGGCAAAAGCTCTAATATGTCAATGTCTTCAAATTGCATTTTATCGTTAAATATTTTAAACCATTTTTTTGCAAACCAAAATAGAATGTCCCTGTCCTAATCCGTCGTGAATTTCTGTTACGCTCAATCCTGCCGCATTGACACAACGTATCATATCATCGGAATGATACATTTTGCTGTTTCCATTGGCTAAAGCCGTAAAATATAAACTGATTTGTGTCAAACAGTACGCGGCAGTTTCGAATCGTTGTCTATCCCAAAAAGTTTCCATAATAAAAAGTTGTGAGTTTTCATTCATCGACGCTGCTGCGCGAGTGAGAATACTTGTTACTTCTTCTTCCGAAAAGCAATCGAGAAATTGGCTCATCCATATTGCATCAAAGTCTGTGGGAAACGGAACTTTTTTATCCAACAAATTTACACCGTGTCCGGAAATACGTTCAGCTCCAGCTTTTCCGGCGGTTTGTGTTTTCATTAAGTCCAATTGCTGCGGCAAGTCCATAATGGTTATTTTGACATCTGTGTTATAATCAACACAACGCAAAGCCCAACGTCCAGTATTTCCTCCGACATCAAGCAACGTTTTTGGTTGATTATCGAACACAACTTTCAATGCTTCTTCAAACGAAGAGTCGGAATAAAAATGATCGAAACCAAACCAACTTTTTTGTACTTGTTCCGGTAAACTTGATAAGCCTTCGTAAATGGTGTCCCATTTGCCGAACACTTTCAATCCTTCAGGTTTTCCATTTAGTAGCGCTTCTTCCAAATTAAACCAGCCTAAATAATTTACATCGTGATTGAAGTCCATATTCACTTTTACTGCCGAATCGTTAAGCAAAAACCAAGCCGTTTTTGAAGCTTCGAAGCGGTCATCTTTGCAAAGAACAGTTCCTATAGTTAGCGACGATTCCAACAGAACTTGCGCGGCATAACGAGAGAGCTTTGTTTGCTCTACTATTTCTTCTAACGTCAATCCTTTTTTCGAATCAATCAATAGTTGTAAAATTCCAAATTTTATCATCAGTCGTGACACTTGAAAAACAATTGGTCCAAAAGCTATTTCATGTGCCAAGCGTTGAGCATCCAAAGCTGTTTTGCGCTCTGTTGAATATCTTTTTTTTAATGCCGGGAATAGTTTCATATTCTTTATTTCCAAAATTCATAATAATTAAACCATTGTTCGGGAAACGCTCTGACAATAGTTTCTACTTCTTTTACATACGAGCGAACATAACGCTCTATTCTTTCGCGTTTCGTTTCGCCGTCTTCTTTGTCCGTATTTATTGGTTTTATATAAATCGTATATTTTTTACTGCTTTTTTTAATAATAAAAACAGCTAATACTTTTACTTCAAAAGTTGCAGCTAAAGCAAATGCTCCAATGGGAAAATCTGCTTTTCCATTTAAAAAATCGCATTCTACACTTTTAGCTGAGCCTAAATGCCTATCGCAAGGCATACTCACAATTTCTCCGTTTTGCAAAGCTGCATTAACAGCAAATAAATGCGACATATCGTTCAATACCGGAATGAGATTTATGTTATTATCTCCTAATATTTTTGCGCGGTTACTTTGTACGGTTTTTGTTTCTCCGGAATAAACCAGCGCATTCATTTTTTTATTTTTCGAATGAAGCAAATAGCCACCAATTTCAAAATTCCCGATATGCGAACTTGCTGTGATAAATCCCTTTTCTGCTTTTTCTAAACGGCTGAAATGTTCGTATCCAATAATTTCTAATTCAAAATAATTTTTATTTCCGGCAAAAACAGCAAAGCGATCTAAAATAACTTGTCCGAAAGTAAAATAATTTTTATACGTTTTTCGTAATG